>Ga0116154_10003275_pt1 | contig 11566 bp, 9 predicted proteins | sample AD_UKC030_MetaG_FD_89898 | JGI IMG/M metagenome (GOLD analysis project Ga0116154, IMG submission 89898) | Active sludge microbial communities of municipal wastewater-treating anaerobic digesters from USA - AD_UKC030_MetaG | ecosystem: Engineered > Bioreactor > Anaerobic > Digestate | place: USA...
AACACCTGCTCCGGTTTGGCGGGTATGCCAACCTATATAGCCCACCCTGCAGCACCAGAACATGCGGGGTTATGGTATGAACGAGGTCTCGGTTCTGATTGGCGGGAAAGCAGGAGACGGTATAAACAATGCGGGAGCAATGGTAGCCCAGCTGCTCAATCACCTTGGATACCGGATATACCTGTATTTTGATTATCCGTCCCTCATCCGCGGGGGGCACAACTTCGCGATTGTGCGGGGAAGGGAAACTGTCACCGGTACCTGCGGGACAAGCGTGGATTTTGTTCTGGCTCTGGACCAGGAAACGGTGGAGCGGCACAAGGGCGCGTGGAAGCCGGACACGGCCATGATCTTTAACCAGGACCAGGTGAAGGCAAAGGGGCAGGGGATTTCGCTTCAGGAGATCCTTTCTGCCGAAAAGGCCCCGGGTATCATGGGAAATTCAGCGGTCATCGGGGGGTTTGCAAAGGCGGCCGGGCTCTCATGGGAGGCCGTAGAGGCCGTGTTTTCTTCCCATATCCCGAAAGGTCTGGACCAGAACCTCCGGGTCGCCCGGCGGGCATACGACATGCTTGCAACCGTGCACCCGGTCGCCCCCTGCAGCAATCCCCCGGCCCCCCTCCTGACCGGGAATGAGGCTGTCGGCATCGGCCTTGCAAGGGGCGGCCTTGAAGCATATATCTCGTACCCCATGACCCCCTCGTCGAGCCTCCTCCATTTCCTGGCAGAAGAGCAGGAGAAGCTGGGTCTTTTTGTGGTGCATCCCGAGAACGAGATCGCGGTCATCCTGATGGCACTGGGCTTTGCCGGGGCCGGAAAAAGGGCAGCGGTCGGTACATCCGGTGGCGGATTCTGTCTCATGACCGAGGGGCTTTCCCTTGCCGGCATGGCAGAACTCCCGGTTGTCTTCCTGATGTCCCAGAGAACCGGCCCGTCGACTGGTCTCCCGACCTATACCGGCCAGTCGGATCTCCTGTTCGTACTGCATGCCGGGCAGGGGGAGTTCCCCCGGCTCATCGTGGCGCCGGGAACGACGGAGGAGGCCGTGTACTGGTCGGAAGCCGCCATGCACCTTGCCTGGGAGTTCCAGGTCCCCGCCTTTATTCTCTCCGACAAGACCCTTTCCGAAGGAACGTACAGTACCGATCTTTCAGCTGTTCCGGAGGTCCCGAAGGGGACCTCTCTGTCCGGGGACAGGACTGTTCCCTACCTCCGGTATGCAGACACGCCGTCCGGTATTTCCCCTCCAGCATTTTTTGGTACCGGTGGCGCGGTTGTCAAGGTGAACAGTTATGCCCATGACGAGGCGGGGATAACGACCGAGGAAGCGGAAATGGTGGATCTCATGACGAGAAAACGGCTGCGCAAAGCAGAGACTCTTGCACAGGCCATGAGCCGGTACCAGCAGGTGAACATCTCCGGAAACCTGACAGCGCCGGTGGCACTGCTCTGCTGGGGATCGACTGCCGGGGTATGCCGGGAAGTCGCCGGCAATCTGGGCCTGCGGGTTGTCCGGCCGGTTATCCTCTCTCCGTTCCCGGTGGAATCGCTTAAAAAGGCGCTGGAGGGTACCGCTACGGTGATAGCGGTCGAAGAGAATGCGACAGCCCAGCTCGCTACCCTTGCCGGGGAGCACGGGATTACCTGTCACGAGAAAATACTCCGGTATGACGGGCGTCCTTTCACGCCGGAATCCCTGGGTGAGAAGATCCGGGCGGTGCTCCCATGACCGGTCGCCCGCTTATCACGAAGGCAAAGAACACCTGGTGCCCGGGCTGCGGGAACTTCACCATCCAGCATACCCTGAAGAACGTTCTGGCCGAGATGGAACAGGAAGGACAGTCCCTTGACAATGTCGTGCTGGTGTCCGGTATCGGATGCCATGCCAAGATCGCCGATTACCTCAATATCAACTCGTTCTACTCTATCCATGGCAGGACAATTCCGGTCGCAACCGGTATCAAGCTTGCCAACCCCGGCCTGACGGTCATCTGCTGTGCCGGCGATGGCGATTGTTATGCTGAGGGGCTTGACCACCTTCTCTTCGCTGCCAAACGGAACATCGATATTACGGTCATTGTCCATGATAACCGCGTATACGGCCTGACGACCGGGCAGTATACCCCGACATCCCCCCGCGGGTTTAAGGGGAAGTCGACCCCGCTTGGTACGGAGGAAACCCCTCTCAATCCCATAGAGCTGATGCTCGCGGGCGGTGCAACGTATGTTGCCCGGGGGTATTCGAAGAAGATGGACCTGCTGCGGGCGCAGATCCGCGAGAGTATCGCCCATAAGGGGTTTGCGTTTATCGACGTGCTCCAGATCTGTGCAACCTTTTTCCCTGCCGCTGATTATTATTCGCCCCGTGTGTACGAGATGACAGGGCATGACCGGACAAATTTTGAAGCGGCCTGTGCAAAAGCACGGGAATGGGACTATACCAGCGATGCGCCGATCGCGCTTGGCACCTTTTACCAGAAAGCGTCCCCGGTATTTGGGGAAGGAAAAATGGCTGCATGGAAACCAGGTGCCGTGGAGCGGGAACGGGCAGTACAGGACCTGCTCAGGAAAAGGACCTGAACATTCCCGTATCCCGATTCAACTGTTGTAATGGATCATAATCACAAGAACCATGCCTGCAACGCACCCGTCCGGCCTGAAAGCCGGTGCCGGAAAAAGTTTGGCGCTGATAACATGGCTCTGGAGAAATCATCGGACAGATGGTCCCGGGGGCTTTTGCTCACGCATGAGCCCCGCTGCCGGGGCAGCCCATGTTGTCCCGCCCACTCCCCGTACGGTCTCTCTGCCCTCCACCCTGGAGGCCGGCAAAAATCTTATACATCGCTGTGCCAAAGATAGGATTATGACCGGAAATTCCCCGTTCTGCCTTTTATTTTCCTTTCTTCTGGTTTTTAGCGTGTTTTTTGCCGGCTGTTCCGAAGAACCGGCATCTGCCGGAACAACTGCCCTGCCCACGCACCCGGATGCAAAGTATGGAGCGGGGGATATCATTGCAACGTCTTCCTCGGCAACTGCCCCTGCCCTGTACGTGATCCTGAACTATGATGCAGCAACGGACCAGTACACGCGGGGAATAATCGAGAAGAATACCGACGGTTCATGGGGCCACCGGACAAGCACCAGAGTGGAGAAGAGTCCGCGGACGGAGGTGGAAAAAATATATACGGTGAAAGTCGGCCACGTCGTTATCTCGATTGTACCGGTTGTTTCTCCCACTCTCCTTTCGGAACCCCCCCAAAGCTCCTCCGGCACTGCCCCCGTCATCTCGAATATCTCTCCCGGCTTTGCCGTCAGGGATACGGTAGTAAGTGTCACCATCTCCGGGACAAACTTCCAGAAAGGTGCTACCGTCAGACTGGTCAGGGTCGGTTCCGCTGCGATCAACGCTACCGTGGTCAGGGTCACCGCTTTTGACATCTCGTGTCTCTTCAACCTTAAGGGAAAAAGTGATGGTGTCTATACCCTTATCGTGACCAATCCCGACGGAAAGTCTGATTCACAACCCGGGATTTTTACCATCGGGGAGGCATCACCGATCATTGCCGGGATGTACCCGGTTACCGGGGCAGTACATGAGAAGGTTTCTCTGGTCATCACCGGCCAGAACTTCAGGAATGAAGTGAAAGTCAGCCTGATGAAAAATGCAACCGAACTTGTCTGTGATGGACCGCTCTCCATGGAATCCTCAAAGATATCCTGCAGTCTTGACCTGGCGCCAAACCGGGGGGCTTCTCCCGGGGAGTGGACAGTCACGGTTCTGAATATCAGGGACCAGCAAAGAGGCACCTGGGTAAAAAAATTCATAATCACCAACGCAACGACCGGATCCCCCTGATCCCCTCTCTTTCATTTCGGCATTGCAGCAGACTGCCGGCCATTCTTTCTTCCCCCCTCATACGGCCACAAACGGTTAACATTGCTGCCGTAAAACCAAGTAATCATGTTCGATGCAGCACTCTTTTCTAACCTGTTCACCTTTATTTTCGTCCCACTGATGATCTTCTTTGCCCGGGTCTGTGACATGAGCCTCGATACCCTCCGGGTTATTTTCCTCTCAAAAGGAGTGAAATATCTCCCTCCCCTGATCGGGTTTTTCGAGGTGATCATATGGCTAGTAGCCATCGGGCAGGTCATGAACAACATGACGAACGTGGTCTGTTATATCGCGTATGGTGCCGGGTTTGCGACCGGCACGTTCATCGGTATGATGATCGAGGAGAAGATATCCCTCGGGCTGACAAGCGTCCGTATTATCACCAGGGAGGACCCGCAGGACCTGCTGCAGGTCCTCCGTTCGCATAACTACGGCGTTACCAGCATCGACGGGGAAGGGGGTACCGGCAGGGTGAACATGGTATTCACCATCATCAAACGGCAGGACCTTTCCCAGGTAATCGGGATCATCAAACAGTTTCATCCGAATGCATTCTACGCTGTCGAAGAGGTGAAATCGGTGGCAGAAGGGGTTTTTCCCGACAAACAGTCACGGGGCATGTTCAGCTGGATCGATCCGTTCCGGGCATCAAGGAAAGGGAAATAATATGTTTTTTCGGCTCTGGTGAAGCCCTCTTTTTCTCCCCATGATCGACCCTCCTTTTTACCATCCCTGCCCCCCTCGGTGGCGGGAGCGGTTTGCGACAGGATGGTCCTCTTTTCTTTGAGGATAACGAAAAAACCTTCGTTGGTGATTATCTCAATGCAGGGGCTGCAAAAGCGGCGGGGACTCAACCGTGAGCAAAAGCCCCCGGGACCATCTGTCCCATGATTTCTCCAGAGCAATCATTTCAATGCTGGTTGTTCTGACCCGAATGTTCAAGAAAATATATATCCTCACCTCCCGAAAACCATAGCTGGAAACAAATGACGGCGCAAAGCATTGTGAAAAGTTTTCTCACCCTCGCAGCGTCTCTCGCAGCCTGCGTGTTTGCGGGTTATAAATTCTGGTATGCCGCTCTTCCCGGGATGCCTGCATGGTATGAAAATCTTATCAAGCCCATTTTCTCAGCCCCGTCCTGGGTTTTTTCACCGGTCTGGATGGTCTCCTTCGTTCTCATGGGGCTTGTCCTCTTCTTTATCCTGCAATCAGGTGTCAGTCAGCGCGATGTTTCATTCGGTTTGATCCTGTTCGCTCTGCAGCTCGTGTTCACGCTTGTGTGGGCGTATGCATTCTTCGGCGTTCATGCGATCTTCATCGCATTCTTGTGTATCATTGCTCTCTGGGCAACGCTTATCTCTGCGATCATCCAGGTGTTCCGGTTCAATGTCTATGGGGGAATGCTGCTTGTTCCCTGCTTCCTCTGGGTCTGTTACCTGGCATATCTCAATTATGGGATCATGGTCCTCAATAATTATGTTTTCGTCATCTGACCCTGCCATTCCTTTATTAAACCAATACATTCTTTTTGTCTGAAAGAGACACTGACGAGAGGAGCATGTATGCCAATAAAACGGATCCATATTGAAAATTTCAAGAGTTTTTCAGAGATTGACGTTGACTTATCCCGGCTCAATGTCGTGATCGGCTCCAATGCGGCAGGGAAATCCAATTTCATCAGTGTATTCCGGTTCCTGCGGGACATCGCCCGTTACGGTATTGTCAATGCCATTGCCCTGCAGGGGGGAGCAGAGTATATCCGGAATACCAAGATCGGAAATGAGCGGAATCTGGCGCTCAGGGTGACTTACGAACTGGACGGGACCGAGGAGATCGTGGACAGGACCCGGAAAGGAGAGTCGCAGATAGAGGTGCGTCCCTGCGAGTCGTCGTATGAATTCGCACTGGATTTCAATGCAACCGGCGAGGGGTTCTCTATTGTCTATGATAATCTCCGGATCTGCTATGAGGTCTTATCCTGTGCTAACGGCCGCAACCGCAATGACAAGAACCAGGCTTTGGGAAAGGGTTCTGTCCTGGTATCCGTGGTGAAAGGGGTGGTCCAGTATACCGTCGACATTCCCGGGGGATGCCCTCTGACAGAAAACGATATAATCCCGCTCTTCTTCCGGGGGAAAAAGCTCCCGGAACGCACCCTGCTCCTCGAGACCTTCTACGGCTGCCCCCTCCCGCATTTCGAAAGATTTTTTGACCGGATCGCGGTCTACGATATTGATCCCAAACTCCCCAAGAAAGGGATGGTCATCACCGCGAAACGGGAACTGGACGAGAACGCAGGCAACCTTGCGCTGGTGGTCAAGAGCATCCTTGAGAACCCGGAAAAGAAGCGGAAATTCACCAACCTGCTCCGGGACGTGCTGCCATTTATCGAGGATTTCTCCGTCCAGAAATTTATGGACGTATCCCTGATCCTGACCATGCGGGAGCGGTACACCCGGAGCCGGGACCTGCCCGCTTCGTCGCTGTCTGACGGGACGATCGCGATCTTTGCCATGATCATCGCGCTCTATTTCGAGAAAAAACCCTTTATCATCATCGAGGAGCCGGTCAGCCATATCCACCCGTTCCTTGTCGCGCGTCTCATGAGGATGATGAAGGAGGCATCGGAGAAAAAACAGGTGATGATCACCACGCACAGTACCGAGGCAGTCAAGCATGCGACGCTTGACGATCTCCTCCTCATCTCGCGGGACAGCGAAGGCTTCTCCATCATATCCCGCCCCGGGGATAAGGAAGAGGTCCGGACGTTTCTGGCAAACGAGATCGGGATCGAAGAGCTCTATGTCCAGAACCTGCTGGGATTCTGATCCATGAAAAAACGGCTCTATATCCTCGTGGAGGGTGAAGATGATGTCCGGTTCTTCGGCCGGGTCATGAAACCATTGTTTTTGCCCAGGTATGATTCCGTTGAAATTCTTCCCTATGCGAGCATCAAGCGGGTGAAAGTGAACAATTTCCTAAAAAGCCTCTCAGATATGAGGAATGATTATATTTTCGTCGCTGATATCGATGCGGAACGGTCCGTGAAGGACAAGAAACAGCTCCTGTACCACTGGTATTCCAATATCACCGGGAGCAGTATCGTTGTTGTCATCATGGAGATCGAGAGCTGGTATTATGCCGGGCTGCCGGACGAGTCCCTGCAGAAGCTGGGCCTCCCGTCGCTTCCATTCACCGACGATCTCACGAAAGAGGGCTTTAACGCTCTTATCCCACCATCGTTTGATTCCCGGATTGACTTCATGTTCGAGATCCTCAAATCATTCTCGCCCGTTACGGCAGCCCGGCATAATCAGTCGTTTAAGTTTTTCTTCGACCGGTATCATCTCGAGGACCCGGCAGCCCTCCCCCCCGGTCCTCCCTGAGAGCCGGTGTGGGGCGTGCACTATCGAAATCATTATTGCAATTCTCCGCGCTACTGTTGTACCAGCCAGTATTTTGGGGGTTTTACCTGATGACTAAATACATTTGCATGATTTGTGGACACGAGTATAATCCGGAGAAGGGTGAACCGGCACAGAATATATTGCCGGGAACACCGTTTTCTGCACTTCCGGCTGACTGGGTGTGCCCGGTCTGCGGTTCGGAGAAGAAATTATTTAAAGAGGAATAGGTGTTGGTATACCATGGCATCACGAGAAATTGTCCCGGGAATCTTCTGGGTCGGGGCGCTTGATTTTGACCGGCGGATATTTGACGAACTGATCCCCCTGCCGGAAGGCACCAGTTACAATGCCTACCTCATCCGCGGCAGCGAGAAGACCGCACTGATCGATACCGTTGATCCCACCAGGGAGTTCGATCTCATCTCAAACCTCGTCAAACTGGGAATCGAGCGTATTGACTATATCGTCATCAACCATGCCGAGCAGGACCATGCGGGCACCCTCCCGATGGTCCTTGAATTCTTCCCTGACGCCATGGTGGTGACCAATGAGAAGTGCCGGGACCAACTCATTGCCCTGCTTCATCTTCCTCCGGATAAGTTCAAGGTCATCAAAGATCGCGAAACCCTCCCGCTGGGCAACCGGACGCTCGAGTTCATCCTCACCCCCTGGACCCACTGGCCGGAGACGCAGGTCACCTACCTCCAGGAGGATAAAATCCTCTTCCCCTGCGATCTCTTCGGGCACCATGCAGCATCGACCAGCCTTTACGTCTCCGATCGGGCTGAATTCTATATCCCGGCAAAGCGGTATTATGCCGAGATCATGATGCCCTTCCGCGGCAGTATCAAAGGCCACCTTGAAAAGATCCGTGCCCTGAAAATTGACCTGATTGCCCCGAGTCATGGCCCGGTGCACAAAAACCCGCACCTGATCCTCGATGCCTATGCCGACTGGATATCTGACGATGTGAAAAACGAAGTGGTGATCCCGTACGTGTCCATGCACGGCAGCACCCGGAAGATGGTTGAACACTTAACGGACGCCCTGATAGCCCGTGGTGTTATGGTCAGACCGTTCAACCTGACCCATACGGATATCGGGGAACTTGCCCTCTCGCTTGTCGATGCGGCCACCGTTGTCATTGCTACCCCGACCGTGCTCTTCGGTCCTCACCCCCAGGTTGTCTATGCAACCTACCTGGCAAACGCACTCAAACCCAAGATGCGGTATGCATCGGTCATCGGCTCGTTTGGCTGGGGCGGGAAGGCACCGGAAACAATCGTAAAGATGCTCGATCATGTCAAGGTCGAGGTCCTCGAGCCGGTCATGGTGAAGGGACTCCCGGACGAAAAGACGCTTGCGGCCCTCGACCGGCTGGCTGATACCATTGCACAAAAGCATAAGGAGAACAACATCCTCAAATAACCGCACCAGGGAATATGAAGTGATGGATTATGACGAAACTGTTTGAAGTGTACAAATGCGAAGTTTGTGGCAACATGACAAAGGTGGTCCATGCATCAGGGGGGACCATGGTCTGCTGCGGAACGCCGATGACGCTCCAGCAGGAGAAGACCACGGATCAGGGAAAGGAGAAGCACGTGCCCGTTGTGGAGAAATCGGCAAAGGGGATTCTCGTTAAGCTCGGGTCCGTGCCCCACCCGATGGAGGAAAAACACTATATCGAGTGGATAGAAGTCCGGACCAGGACAAGCGTGTTTATAAAAGCATTATTACCCGGCGACAAGCCCGAAGCGGAGTTCTGTGTTGCCGACACCAACGTGAAGGTCAGGGCTTTCTGCAACGTGCACGGGCTCTGGACAAACCGTCTGTGATCCCGGGGAACTCCTGCCGATCGTGTAAGGAAAGACCGAATTTCGATTCCACGATGACTTGGGACGGCACGTCTATGATTAACGGCAAGTCCGAGGACATCACCCTGATACTGACGACATGAGCCTGTGTATGAGGAGTACGTGGGACTAAAAGTCACAGAATCCCCCCAAGTTGTTTTTTCTGATGCATGAACTTCACTGCAAAGGAAGAATGGTCGTGAGCGCCGAGAAGATACGGTCTCCAGATATTGTTCTTCCCGAAGATGCACGACCGATCATTGATGCCGACAAACGGTATGTACGATTTTAGATGACTTGATTATCGTTGGAGCGATATCAGCAATGTTTTCCCCGAAGTTGCATATCCAGTTATTGAGGAATAATTATATGTAAGTCTTGGTGGAGACCCTCCTGAACTTGGTGGTACACCAATCCCGATTGTTATTGTTGAATTCACACCGAGATGGTCGTCCTGTTGGTCTCAAAAACGTCTCCGACTATGTAATTGCCGATGGGATTGATAATAATATACGGCGTGGTATTCCCGGAAGTGGGAGGACATTGGGTTGGAACCCCTGCCCCATCAGGTTCATACGGTAGTGAGTTACGCCTCCCATTACTGTCTGTTAATGCATAAAAATCTCAAAGGAATGATCCCAGTCAGCCCTAAAACGCCAGAAAAAATGCACCCCTTTTTGCCCATAATTCACCGGAGGATCTCTTATGGGTGGTTATCGGTGCCTACTTTCCTTATCTTCATGATGGATCACTACGCTGTTCATTGGAGCGCTGACCGCTACTTCTGTAAAAACAAAATAAGGATCTCCTTCACCTCATTGAGGCAAGGGCCCATTAGTGGCCACTTTTTTAATTATTGAAGTCGCCCACAACCGGAATGTCAGATGCCATACCGTAATTGACCCGGCGATCAACGGTTCCGTCGATTCCGTAATCCAGGATCCACTGCCCTGAACGGAATACCCCGGTATCCGTTCGTCCATCATTGTTGAAGTCGCCTACAACCGGAATGTCAGATGCCATACCGTAATTAAACTGGCGATCAACGGTTCCGTCAATTCCGTAATCCAATGTCCACTGACCGGACCTGAATACCCCAATATCGGTTGTTCCATCATTATTGAAATCGCCGTTTATCGGGCTATCAGATGCAGTGCCGTAATTGAGCCGGCGATCAACGGTTCCGTCAATTCCATAATCCAGGATCCACTGACCGGACCGGTATACCCCGATATCGGTAGTTCCATCATTATTGAAATCGCCAACAAATGGGCTATCAGAGGCAGTACCGTAATTGATTCGGCGATCAACGGTTCCGTCGATTCCGTAGTCCAAAATCCATTGACCGGACCGGTATACCCCGATATCCGTTCTTCCGTCATTATTGAAGTCGCCTACAACAGGTGTATCATTTGGAATACCGTAGTTGAACCGTCGATCAACCGACCCGTCGATTCCATAATCCAGGATCCACTGACCGGATCGGTATACCCCGATATCCGTCGCATTCGTCACCCTGATATACCGCACCTTCGTAGTTGTGTTACTGCCCCCGGCATTTGTCGCGGTCAGGCTCACGTTGAACGATCCCCTTGACCAATATGTATGCACCGGATTCTGCTTCGTCGCATTTGTCGCGTTGCCGTCGCCAAAGTTCCAGTTCCAGTTGGTTCGGTTCCCTGTGGACGTGTCGGTGAAACGGACCGTGAGCGGAGCAAGTCCGCTCCTGGGGGTGGCGGTGAAGTTGGAGAGGGGTGGCGGGGAAACAACCGGCTGGATATATACATAGCCATCGGCACCGTTACCCCCAAAAGCAGAAGACCCACATCCCCCACCGGCACCTCCACCACCGGCTCCTCTCCCGATCCCACCGGCTCCACCAATACCTGTTCCCGCATACCCGGATGTAGCGTAGTGTCCGAAACCAAATCCATCCTGTCCGTTTAACCCATTCGGCTGTGATACCGTCAGTGAATAAATTCCCCCTCTACCCCCCGGACCCCCGGAAACAATGATATTGCCTGCGCCTGAATATGCCCCGTCAGAACCCGGATTCCCATTGATCTGGCCGCATTGTCCTTTCCCCCCCGTTCCTTTTGCTCCAACTTTTACGGTGATGACACTGCCGGGGGAAATAATCCGGGTAGTATTCAAAACCTGACTGGCATTTCCGCCCTTACCGCCATTACTCGTGCCTGATATGGAGTCATACGTCCCTCCGCCGCCACCGCCCCCGGCACCAACGATAGTAATATTGACCGAATAAATCCCGGCTGGACTGGTATAGGTATACAAACCGGCTCCTGTTTTCTCAAACGGACTGGGGTCTGTCGGAGGTGGAGTGTTTGTTGCCGTTATCAGTTGGAAGGCAGTGCTGCTCCCCAACGAATTTACAGCCGTCAGAGAAA
>Ga0116154_10003283_pt1 | contig 11543 bp, 7 predicted proteins | sample AD_UKC030_MetaG_FD_89898 | JGI IMG/M metagenome (GOLD analysis project Ga0116154, IMG submission 89898) | Active sludge microbial communities of municipal wastewater-treating anaerobic digesters from USA - AD_UKC030_MetaG | ecosystem: Engineered > Bioreactor > Anaerobic > Digestate | place: USA...
ATCGACAAGAGGGTCACCGTGGAGCAGAACAGGCAGGTCGCGCTCTGGACGAAGGAGGCCGGTATATATACGTCGCCGACGCTTGTCCTTGCGATGCCGGGTGAGACGGACAGGACCGTCAACGAATCAATAGGTTTCCTTAAGTCTCTGGGCCTTGGTTATAAACAATACCAATGGTCGTACGCGCTTCCGATACCGGGCTCGCCGCTTTATGATTTCGCGAAATTATCGGGGGCAATCAATAATGAAGATGAGTACCTTACATCACTCGATGGCAAAGTGTCCGGAGCAGGGGTATTCCACGTGAATCTTACAGATGAACTTGACGAGACAGTTTCCGGGTGGGCGGAAAAGGTGAGCTCGGCAGTTGATGACGACTGGTATATAAAAAATTATAAGGTGCGGCTACTTGCGGAGTGTGCCAAACTTGCGAAAAAAGCCGAATACCATCTACGCAACAAAGATATACTAAAGACAGTGTGGAACAAACTGAGATGCAGGGTAAAGGTATCGGATAGGATTGGTGCCGCATCTGATACGAAAACAACGGTTAAGTTCAGGAAGAGGGGCGATATCGTATTCGAAGACCTGATAAAGGGCATGGATGATACGGCCATAAACAGGGAGATGGCCCTGAAGAATATTAATACGAGGTTGGCGTCATGATAAAGGAAGCGCTGCTCGGCGCGGATTACAGGTTTGACGGGGCGCTGCCGCCTCTGACGTTGAGCGCCCCGCAGAAGGATGCGCGGGAGCTCTTCCTGAAGGATATACACTCGAGAGGCAAGTACATCGATGTTCCTGGATGCCCGTTCTGCGGGGGGGATGAGCTCACGAAGGTATCGGAAAGGGATTCGAGGGGGCTGCCGTGCGAAGTGGCCGTATGCGACGCCTGCGGCGGATGTTTCAAGAGCAGGATACTCGATCCCGAGGCGAACAGGTACCTGTATGAGAAGATATCATATATGCTAAGGGGCAAGGACCGTTCACCCGGGGCGGTAGAAGCTCTGTTCAGGAGAAGGATAAAGGAATTCGCGTATCCGAGATACGGGTTTATAAGGCATTTTGCCGAATTGAAGCGGAATATGGACCTTATCGCCGAGTTCGGCTGCGGCGACGGGGCGAACCTTGTGCCGTGGAGGGACGACGGATTCAGCGTGATAGGGATTGAGTTCGACGGAGGGATGGTCGAGTTCGGAAAGAGCAAGGATCTCGATCTCGTGCAGGGCGATTTCATGACGCACGACCTCGGCGGCGCGAGGCCCAAGCTCGTCATCCTTTCACACCTGCTCGAGCATGTGACGGACATGAACGTGGTTTTAAACCGCATTCATTCCGTGCTCGACCCTTACGGTTACCTGTTCATAGAAGTACCGGGAGTAAGGGGCCAGGGCCTCGGTAGGCCGTTATCCTCGTTCGACGTTGAGCACAATTACTATTTTGACCTCGAAAGCCTCTCGTCAGCACTCAGGAAGAACAGGTTCTCCGTGGCTTACGGCGATGAATATATCAGGGTAATATGCAGGCCTGCCGATGCGCCGATCGCGGGGCCACAGGGCAGGAAAGGCGGCTCGCGCAGGCTAATGGAGCTTTTCAGGGAAGAGGAGTCGGGAAGCGTAAAGGCTAAGGCAATGAACAGGCTGACCGGCGCGTATTTCAGCGCGTATTATTCGATATTATCGTCAGGAGTCGGACATGGAAAAGCGTAAATGCAGGATAGCCGCAATGATACCCGCGCGCATGGGCAGCACGCGGCTCGCAATGAAGAACCTCGCGCTGATAGGCGGGAAGCCGATGATCTACTACGCTATAAGAGCCGCTAAGGCATCGGCAATATTTGACAGGGTGGTCGTCAACTCCGAGGATGCCGTCTTCTCTAAGATAGCGAAACGCTATGGAGTTGAATTCTATAAGCGTGCTCCGGAGTGGGCGACCTCAACCGCGAAATCGGACCACGTGGTCTATGATTTCATAAAGAATAATCCATGCGATGTGATCGCATGGATCAACCCCACATCCCCGCTGCAAACGGCGGATGAAGTGAGGGGCGCCATGGAATACTTCGAGAAAGAGGGCCTCGATTCGATGATAACGGTAAAGGAAGAACAGGTCCATTGCGTATATAAGGGAAAGCCGGTTAATTTCGGCTTGAGGAAGGTCTTCGCGCAGACCCAGGACCTCGTCCCGGTAAGGCCTTTTGTATATTCGGTAATGGCGTGGAGGACGAAGACGTTCGTGAGGGAGTACGAGAAGAACGGCTACGCGTTCTTCTGCGGCAGGACGGGTTATTACACGGTAAGCAAACTTGCGGGGATGATAATCAAGAGGCAGGAGGACCTGATGGCCGCGGACCTCATGCTGAAATCGATGTCAAAAAAGGGCGGATATAAACTGCGCTACGATAAGCTCGCCGAAAAGGGCAGGAGAGGATAGATTGGGCAAGCTCGCTTCCATCATAATCAGGACAAAGAACGAAGAACGCTGGATAACCCAGTGCCTGCACGGCGTATTCGAGCAGGAGTATAAGGATTATGAAGTGATACTCGTGGATAACGAAAGCGAGGACAAGACGCTCGAGAAGGCCGGCCAATTCAAACTTGCCAAGGTCGTGAAGTGCACCGAGTACCTTCCGGGCAAGGCCCTCAATATGGGGATAAGGGAATCGAAGGGTGATTACATCGTATGCCTCTCGGGCCATTGCATACCCGTTAACGCAAAATGGCTCGGGAACCTGCTGAAGGGCCTGGATGACCCGAAGGTCGCAGGAGTATACGGCAGGCAGGAGCCGATGAGCTTCACGCCCGATTCCGACAAGAGAGACCTGACACTCGTCTTCGGGCTGGACAGGAAGGTCCAGGAGAAGGACAGCTTCTTCCATAACGCAAACAGCGCAATGAGGAAGGAGGCCTGGCAGAAGTACCCGTTCGATGAGGCGGTCACGAATATCGAGGACAGGGTCTGGGCGAAGAGGGTCCTCGAGCAGGGATATAAGATAGTATACGAGCCGGAAGCGAGCGTATACCATTACCACGGCATACACCAGAACAGCAACGAACAGCGCTGCGCTAACGTGGTCAAGATAATGGAGAAACTCCATACCGGTTTCAGCAGGAAACCGATAGACATGGAGAAGATGGATGTCGCGGCGATAATCCCCGTGAAGGGCGAGGCGAGATATGTGGGGGGCACGCCACTGCTCGAATACACGATAAAGAGGGCAAAGGAATCGAAGTACATCAACAGCGTTATAGTTTCTACAGACAACGAGGAGACCGGGAAACTGGCGAGGAAGCTCGGCGCGAACGTGCCGTTCATAAGGGACCTCTCGCTGTCGAAAGAGGGTATCGACCTCGCGCAGGTCCTGCAGTATACGATGAGGAAGCTTGAGGAGTCGCGCATCCTGCCTGATATCGTCATACTGCTGGAGGTTACGTTCCCGTTCAGGCCCGAGGGCCTGCTTGACGACATGATCGCGCGGCTCGCGGAAGGCGGATTTGACAGCGTCGTCGCGGCCAAAAAGGAAAATAAGGCGATATGGCAGCAGAAGGACGGCGTGATATCTCAGATAGAGGAAGGCATAACCCCGAGGCAGTTCAAGGAACCCACGTATATAGAATTGAAGGGAGTCGGCTGCGTTACGCACCCGGAGTTCCTGAGGGAGGGCAAACTGCTCGGCGATAAGGTCGGTATCTACGAGCTGGATAACCCGTATTCACACCTGGAAGTCAGGAGCGAGGACGACTTTAGGATGGCGGCATCGCTCATAAAGGGGATGTTCAGGGAATGACGGCGGGAAAGATTAGGAACCTGGTCTTCCTTAACAGCGTATCTGAGGCGCAAAGGTATCTTGGCGGCAGCGATATGGGCATGGACGCGGAAGATACGCTGCTGATAAGCATGCATCCCGCTGTCCGCGCGCACCTTAAAGGGAAGGGAGTCACCGCCTGCGACACGGCGGAATTCTTTACGACAAACTCGCATGTGGCTGCGCTTAAAAGATCGGAAGAACTCGTGAAGTGGATCGAGAAGAACGCCGCTTTCGGGGATGCGGGCCTCGGAGTAAAGAAGGCGTACCTGGATTTCTTCATATACTGGTTAAGGTTCGCGATACATTATTGCATCTGGGTGATCGAGACGGCCTCTTCCGCAATAGACGTATTTAAGCCGGAAACGGTATATGCCTACAGCCCGGGGCCATCCCCCGTATCGAGCCTGTATATGGAGGACGGAGACGGTTCCTTCGGGATGCTTATCGGGAACACGGCAAGGGCAAAGGGCATTGAGTTCAGGAACCTCTGCGAAGACGGACATCCGGAGGGGTCCAAAACCGGAAAGCGGTCGATGTATATACGTTCGCTGGTAAGGTTCATCCTGCAGAACATTAAGTTCAGTTTATGGGAGATGTCGGTCCGCGCGCGCAATATATTCTCCGGAAAGAGGCCAGTATATTTTACGACAAGGTTCTATAACCTGGATAAGCTCGCGAAGGAATTCACAGGCAAGGATGCCGGCACGAGGTCGGAGACACTGAGGGGCCCGGTAATATTCACGTACGGGCTTCCGGGATGGGTCATAAGGATGTTCGGCGGCGCCAATTCCGCCGCCATAATTTTGCAGGAAGGGATGTTCGAGCGCCTCGAGCGCAGGATAACGGAAGAATCCGCCTTATTCTCGTTCAAAGGCGCGGAATTTTCCGGGATCATATCGCGGAAGATACGGGAGAATATCGGCGACCACATAATGGGCCTGATGCTCTGGACGGTTAAGCTGGACAGGTTCATCGAAAGGTCGAAAGCGCTATTGTTCGTATCCAACGGCAACAGGGCCGACGACGTGATACTCGCGGAACTTTGCGCGAAAAGAGGGGTAAGGACACTGCTCGTGAGCCACGGTTCGCATGTCCGGCCGAAGAACGAACCGGAGAGGATAGAGTGGGGTGAACACGGAAGGGCGCTTCTCAGGGCGCCGTTCTCGGATATAGCCCTGCAGACGCCGGTCGCGGAGGGTTATATAGATGCCTTCGGGACGGAGAGCAGGGTCATAAGGACGGGCCCTCTCATATGGGGAAGGCCGGTGGAGCGCAGGAAGAGCGGCGTGAGGACCATCGTGCATGCCGGCACGCCTAAAGCGGCGAACAGTTTAAGGCCTTTTGTCTACGAGACCCCGGACGAGTATATAAGCGGCATATGCGAGCTCGCCGCTGCTGTGGAAGGGATACAGGACGCTGTCTTAATCGTGCGTTTCAGGCCGTCATCGGAGATAAGTGCAGAGGACATCAAGGATCTCGTCCCGTTCTCCGACAAGGTAAAGCTCAGCATGGACGGGCCTTTCTCGGCCGCGCTCGGGTCGGCGGACCTGCTGGTGAGCTTTTCGTCGACGACGATCGAGGAAGCCCTGCAGAACAGGATACCTGTCCTGCTGTACGGTGGGCAGGGAAGGTATTCGCATATCCCGGCTTATGAAGTTGAAGACGGTTCTGCGCCTGTCGAAAGAAGCGCGGCTTATCATGTACGCGGGCCTGGCGGGCTGCTGTCGGCCATTGAAGGCATCCTGCGGCTGGGCATAGACGGGCAGGGAAGAGATAAGGAGCTATTTAACAGGTTCATATACCCAGAGGGGGAACGTATTTCATTGGAGAAGATAATTGATGAAACCTGCCGATAAACATCCGTCAGCAATGTGGTTCTTTCTGAAGCGTTACAAAAAGATATATATTACTCTCTTCCTAATAACCATCACTTATGCTGTCCTTGAGAGCGTAAACATATCCATACTGCTGCCCCTATTCGATACGGTACTGAATAATACCGGCCGTGAAGGGAAGCTCTTCACGCTCATAAACGCAGTTATATCGCATATGCCATTCAAGCAACCCTTTATGAATGTATTTCTGCTCGCGATATTGCTTGTAATTTTCAAGGAGATCGCCGCCTTCGTAAGGATAAGGCTCATCGGTTACGGCGTAGGGAAAGTGGTATGCGACGTAAAGGAAGAAGTATTCGACAAATTCTCCTTCTCCGATTACCAATTCTTCCTTGACAACAAGCAAGGGAAACTTATTTATGACCTTTTGACGGCATCGGGCAGGCTGGGTAACTGCCTTCAATTCTTCCCGGACCTTGTCACCGCCGTTTTGATGACGGTCACCATTGGCGTGCTTCTTTTCTCCATATCCGTCAAGATGACCATCTTCCTTATGGTCGTGGGAATAGTTTATAGCGTGGCGATGCATTTTCTAGCCCAAAGAATCTCGTATAATATAGGGTCGGAGAGAGCGATGGCCAGTACAGAGGCAAATGTAATAGCCAATGAGCTGATAGATGGTATCAAGCACATAAAGGTCTCCGGTTCCTTCGACATATGGAGGGGTAATTTCCGCAAGGCGGTCAGGAAATTCAAGGATCTGGTTATAAGGGATTTCATATGGGTAAATGTCCCCGACAGGATGATCCAGGTGATACCGGTAGTTATACTTACCGCTATCGCATTCTACCTGCACAAGAGAACGGATGCCGCCGAGTTCCTTACGAGGAACCTGGTAACCATGGGTGTATACATCTACGCTTTTTACCGTCTCAGCCCGTATCTGGCTTCTTTCGGAAGGCTGAGAATGCAGATAATGGGTTCCTTGCCGGACGTCGAGCTTCTTTATGAGGACCTATTAAAAGAGACTAATTTCATAAAGGATGGTACGCTCGACATCAGGGATTTTCGCAGGGAGATAAGGTTTAGCGGGGTCAATTTCGCTTATAAAGGCAGCAAGGGAGTTCTAAGGGATATTAACCTGAGCGTGGAAGCGGGCAAGACCACGGCTGTAGTCGGTTCCTCAGGTAGCGGTAAGACTACGTTGATCAACCTCATGGTACGTCTCTTCGACCCTGACAGCGGCAGCATAACGGTTGACGGTGTTGATCTCAAACAAATAAGGCATTCATCGCTGATACATCTTATTGGGATGGTCAGCCAGGACACGTTCATATTTAACGGTACCATAAAGGACAACATTATATTTGGTCTTGAAAACGTGTCCGAAGACAAGTTGATCGAGGCCTCTAAGCATGCCAACGCCCATGGTTTTATCGAAGGATTCCCATCGAAATACGATACGGTGGTCGGGGATAAAGGTCTTAAATTATCGGGCGGACAAAGGCAGAGGATAGCCATAGCCAGGGCGATATTGCGCGATCCGAAGATACTTATCCTTGATGAGGCGACCAGCTCGCTTGATTACCATTCCGAAGTCACGGTCCAACAGGCGTTAAACACGGTGTCAAAGAACAGGACGGTCGTGGTGATAGCCCACCGGCTGTCTACTATAATAAATGCGGACAAGATCGTTGTACTCGACAGGTTTAAAATAGCGGACCAAGGTACGCATGCCGAACTTATAAGCCGCAAAGGGATATACAAATCACTTTATGAAAGCCAGGGGAAATTACATGATATACAAACCGGAGGTAATGCCAGCGATGAGTGAGCGAGGATACACGATACAGAACAAGGAGATAAGGTTCGAGGTCACCAACATGTGCAACGCGAACTGCGTTATGTGCCCCAGGGAGAAGATGACTCGAACGCAAGGCATACTGGACATGGGCCTCTATATAAGGACGTTGGATGAGGCCTGTTCCATGGGTGCAACGGTCGTCAGCCTCGAGAACTTCGGAGAGACCTTTATGGACCCTTTCTTCTTCGAGAGGGCCGCGTACGCTAAAGGCAAGGGAATGAAAGTGTTGACCATCACCAACGGTTCTCTCTTCAATAAGAGGGCGGCGGAGAGGTCCATTTATTTCATAGATAAGATAAGGTTCAGCGTCTATGGCACGACTAAGGATGTCTACGAACCGATACACAGGGGGTTGAAGTACGATACGGTTATTGAAAATGTCGAATACCTGCTAGACCTGAAAAAACGTTCGAAGAGCGCCGCTCCAAAGGTTGAGGTTTATTTCCTGTATATGGACCAGAACAAGCACCAGGCTGAGGAGTTTAAGAAGAAGTGGATGGGCCGTGTCGATGACATAGCAATGTGGAAACCTCATAATTGGAGCGACGGCCGCTCCTACAGGAAAACGGGCGAGGGGAGAAAGAAGGTTACCTGCGGAAGGCCAAATAAGGGGCCGATCCAGGTCCAGTGGGACGGTTTGGTTGTCCCGTGCTGTTTTGATTATAATTCAAGTATTGTCCTCGGGGACCTTAAGAAACAGACGCTCAGGCAGGTGCTCGAGAGCAAGGAATATAACGCTTTCAGGAAGGCGCATGCTGAAGGCAGTTTCTCGCAATATCCGTTTTGCGAGAGCTGCGACCAATTGCTTAAGAGGGAAGACGTCCTTGTCTTCACTACCATAAAGGACGCGAAGGTGGGCGCGGTCAATACCACCTACGATAAAGTAGACTGATGCCTGGATCGTCCCGCGGCACTATACTTTTTAACCCGGTCAGCGTAGTCCATTACAGGAATGTATCGCGTTTTGCAGGAGTCCTTGACGGGTGGAAGATAAGGAAGATCGTGAATCCCGCCATGCCATGGTTCTCGAAAGCGCGAACGGACGGTGATGACCTGAGGTTCGAGGGCGGACTGCTTCCCCGTAAGGCGTTTGACGGAATAAGCGCTGTAGTGGTATTTTCCGCGCAGCCGAGGACCGCCTCCGCTTCATTAATAACCGATGCTACCGTCAAAGGCATACCCGTGATCGCGGTAGAAGAAGTGCTCCAAATGATGCTTGAGCAGGGGTATGTAAACGAGTATTTCCTTCCCGTAGACAGGCTTTATGCGGGCTCCTCCTACGAAAAAAAAGGATTCACTGATTTTGGCATCCCGGAAGAGTCGGTAGAAGCGGCCGGAAATATATTTGGGAACGTGGATGCGCGTGATATATCTGCCGAAAAGAAGGAAGGGGTCAGGAGCGGGTTAGGAATAGCGCCGGGCCGGAAGGTCGCCGTATTGAGTCTTGCTTACCAGACACCGAGCGGAGAGACCCTCAAGATCAGAAGAAGCCTTATCGAGATCGTGTATCGCGGTTTGCCCGAAGATTATACCCTTATTGTAAAACCTCACCCTGCCGAACAAGACGCAGCCGTACGCGATTTTGTAAAAGGATGCGCTCCTTCGGCGGTCACTGCGGATCGCTTTACCCCAATCGGGGATATCCTTGCGATAGCCGATGTCCTCTTTAATCGGGGTAATTCGCAAGTTATAATAGACGCTTTTAATAGAAAGGTACCGGTAATAGTCGTCCCGGCAGGGAGAAAGACTTTCTTCCACGGAAGGCTCGATGCCCTGATAGCCGATGATGAACATGCGGTAAAGAGGGCGCTGGGACTCATTTGCCGCGAAGGGTTCGGGATCTATGACGCGGTCACTTCGCTTTACGCTGGGCCTTCTGCCGATGACGCGTTGCGCAAGGCGGCTTCGGGCATAAATGAGGCGGCGAGCTCGCGTTTTATCTTCGAGCGCTCGCAGAGGCTTTCGGACCTTGCCGTTTATTGGGCCTGGATGGGATATCCGTCGCGCGCGACGGGAGTGTTGCGTGAATGCGGATGCGTAGAATATCTGCCGGCTTTGACAAGACTTATAGGCTCAAAGGCTACCTATCAAGACTTCGAGGAGCTTAGGAATGGTTGGGCGACCCGAAATTACAGGATGTGGCTGCTTAAGAGCATGAAGATAAGGCAGGCATATTTTTCAGGAGAGCGTCTTGACGACAACCAGGTTAAATGGCTGGCCGACTACCCACCGAGGATGAACAGGGAATATTTTGTGGATTTTGCATGCATGCTTTGCCGGAACCTGTTTGATTCGGGCAGGGTAAAAGAATCCGGGGAACTGTTCGATAAGATAAAGGAAGAATACGGTTATCTGAAATTTACGCAGCGGCTTGAGTCCGCCTTGGGACGCGGAAAAGCAGGATGGGATTTTATATTGTGGAAGATCTGCGCTGTTGACGGTCTGAAGCGGGCGGCGAGGGACATGCTTCTTAATATAAGGACGGCGGTAAGGAATATATGAAGAATAAGATTGTCCTGATAAACCCCGGGGTGCATTTTCTTGATCCGGTAGGATACGGCATGTATCCTAATACGGCGATAATGATACTGGCAACTATATTTAAGAACGCCGGCTTTCTCGTGAAAGTTATCGACGGCAGGTACCATACGATCGATAAAGCTGTCGGTCTGATCCGCTCGGAGATCGATGATAACCTGGCGTTCGTGGGTTTTTCAGTCATGACCGTTCAAGTGCCGTGGGCATATTATGTATCACAAGCGATAAAGGCCGAGAATCCCGGATGCAAGGTGGTATGGGGGGGCGTGCATCCTACGCTCTTCCCCGACCAGACTGTAGAGGACCCCGCGGTCGACGCCGTTGTCATAAATGAGGCGGCTTCCACGTCAGCTTCCCTTGCGCGCGCTTATTCCGAAGGACGCTTACCTTCGGATATTCCGGGAGTCTATTACAAGGAAGGGTCCAGGATATTCAGGAACGGGCTTAACCAGGACGGTGATACCTTCGATAACATTCCTTACATAGACTTCAGCCTTATAGACCATGAGCGGTATCGCCGGAACAATAATATAGCCATAGAAGAATTCTATGCGGACAAGTATAAGGATTGCAGGGTCTATCCGGTCGTCACTTCTCTTAGCTGCACTTATAAATGCACGTTTTGTATAAACGTTATCCTCAACAGGAAATACTGCTTCAGGTCCGCGCCGGAAATTATAGACAGGATAAAGTTCCTTAAGTCTTCATATGGCGCTGATTTCATACAGCCTATGGACGAGAATTTCTTCATAAACAAGAAGAGGACCTTCGAGTTCCTTGATATGCTTGAGAAAGAGAAGCTTGATATAAAATGGCGGCCACAGGTCCGCGCCGACTATTTTAACGAGAATTACATAGACGTCGAGACCGCCAGGAGACTTGGCCGTTCCGGGATGATCGTCGCGGCCATGGGGGTGGAGAGCGCCTCGCAGGATATACTCGATAAGCTTAAAAAGCAGATGAAGGTTGAGAGCATTATGAAGGCTGTTGACGTGCTTTCAAAGACGGATATCATTCCCAAGATGAACTTTATGGTGGGTTTGCCCGGTGAGACAAAAGACGAGATAGAGAAGACCTATAAGCTTGCCGTAGAGATACGTAAAAAGGCAAAAAGGAGCTGTGTTACCATATCGCCTTTCAGGCCGTACCCCGGTTCACAGCTTTACGAACAATGTATAAAAGAGTACGGATACAGGCCGCCCTCAAGCCTGTCTGAATGGTCCGCCCTTTCAAGGGAAGATTTGGTTGAAGGCAGGGGATATGAGTCTTTCGAGAAGTATAAATGGATCAAGGATCACGCGCGGCTTAAGGCAATGCAAAGTATATACGAGGAGATCGCTTGGTACAGGCCGCAAAGGGACGAAAGATGGCACGGGAAGCTGAGGAACCTTATAGCTTATTGGAGGTTCAGGACAGGCTATTTCGGCGCCGTAAGGATCGAGAAGAAGTTATTTGAGATACTCTCGGCACTGAAAAAATTATTTGCGCGAGGGAGGGC
>Ga0116154_10003285_pt1 | contig 11541 bp, 6 predicted proteins | sample AD_UKC030_MetaG_FD_89898 | JGI IMG/M metagenome (GOLD analysis project Ga0116154, IMG submission 89898) | Active sludge microbial communities of municipal wastewater-treating anaerobic digesters from USA - AD_UKC030_MetaG | ecosystem: Engineered > Bioreactor > Anaerobic > Digestate | place: USA...
TATCAACACGCGGCAGCGCCGGTAGTCCCTCCGGGAAGAACTCGCGCCCTTTATGCGCGGCCGCGATAAGAGCGCCTTCGGTCGGATCGCCCTCTACCTGAATCGTTCCGTCCTTCTCCACGACCCGGCTTTCATTACAGAGAAGGCCCGCCATCAGACATTCCTTGATTGCCGCTGAGACACCGGAAAACCTTTCTTCGGTCAGCGCCTCAATCGATCCTTCATAGGCGTATCCCGCGCCTGAAACCCGGTAAACCAGGCCGCCGCTGAATATCTCCTGCACGGTCATCTGGTTTTCCGTAAGAGTGCCGGTCTTGTCGGAGCAGATTACACCGGTGCTGCCAAGCGTTTCCACGGCCGGCAGTCTGCGGATAATGGCCCGGCGGCGGGCCATCCGGGCTACGCCTATGGCCAAAGTTATAGTCACGGCCGCAGGCAGTCCTTCCGGAATCGCACCCACCGCCAGGGCTATCGCGGCCATAAACATATCAACTAACGGCTGGCCCCGGATCACGCCGATGACAAAGGTGAGTCCAGCTAGAACCATGATGACAATCAGAAGATTCCGGCTGAACTGGGCGATCTTGATAGTGAGAGGGGTATCCAGGTCTTCCGCCGTTTCAATCAGTTCCGAAATCCGGCCCACTTCGGTGGCGTCTCCGGTGGCGACCACCACCGCCCGGCCCCGTCCGTAGGTGACGAAAGTGGAAGCATAGAGCATGTTGGTCCGGTCGGCCAAGAGCGTTTCGGAACCCAGCGGCGATGTGTGTTTTTCCACCGGCGCCGATTCGCCGGTCAGCGGCGATTCATTCACTTGCAGGTCGCGGCCGTGAACCACGCGCATGTCGGCCGTTACTTTGTCGCCGGAAGCGATAACCACCACATCGCCCGGCACCAGGTCCACGGAAGATACCTGCCGCTGCTGTCCGTCCCGCACCACGGAAACAGCGGCCGTCATCAGACGTGAAAGGGATTCGAGAGCTTTCAGAGCCTTATCTTCCTGTAGGAAACCGACTATCGCGTTGACGAAAACCACCCCGAAAATAACCGAAGCATCAATCCATTCCCGTAGCAACAGGGTCACTATGGTCGCCGCCAGAAGGATATAAACAAGCGGCTGGTGGAACTGGAGTAGGAAACGAAGCCATGCGGGTTTCCCTTTTTTGGGGGTCAGAACATTCAACCCGTAAAGCTCCTGGCGCTTTTTAACCTCTTCCGTGCTCAGCCCCTGTTCCGCAGAAACCTCTAACTGACCCAGGATTTCGGAAGTCTCCAAACTATGCCATTTTTTTTCCGGAAAGACCGTCTTGTTTTTCATTTTGTGTAAACCCTTGCTCTACGTTTATGCGTTAAGATTTTAAGCGTGATATTTTCCTTTGCTCCCGCGAGAAGGTCAAGCGCTATCGGAAAGCTTTCGCGCGGCCTGGAGTGTTCCTGAACCTAAAGGCGGGTAATCATGAAAAATATTTACTTCATACTATTTAAGGGCATAATATCGCTCGTTCGGTTTTTTTCAGCCGTCAACTTTCGGAGAACTCTCTATGCCCAAAATGATCTCGAAAAGTTTGCTAAAATGGCTTGTCTTCCTTGCCGCGATCGGCGCGATCGCGTTCTTCAGCTATCAATATTGGAAAGAACAGCAGTCCACGCTGCCAAAAGGGATCGTTTCGGGGAACGGCCGCATTGAAGCCAAGCTGGTGGACGCTGTCGCCAAAGACGCCTTGCGGGTCAAAGAGATCCTTGTGGATGAAGGCGATCTGGTCAAGCCGGGCGAAGTATTGGTGCGCCTGGACACCGCGACCTTTGACGCTCAGTTGGCTGAAGCTACTTTAAGGGTCGCTAGCGCGGAAGAACGCGTGGCAAGCGCCAATTTCGCCGTCGTCAAACAGAAGAGCCTGGTCGAGAACGCCCAGATCGAATACGACCGCGATCTGAAACTTGTCAAAGAAAACGCCATTGCGCAACGCGAGCTTGATACCCGCACCACGCAGTTGGCAACGGCCAAAGCCGCCCTCTCGGAAGAAGAAGCAAAGCTTGCTACGGCCAAAGCGGAGGTGGAAGTCGCAAAAGCAAGCGTGGCAACGATCCAAACCCATATTGATGACGCAACGCTCAAGTCCCCCGTGCTTGGAAGAGTTCTCTATCGTCTGGCGGAACCGGGAGAAATGCTTGCGGCGGGAGGAAAGGCGCTTACTCTCGTCAATCTGGAAGACGTTTACATGGAGATCTACCTTCCTTCGGAAGAAGCCGCGGGACTTAAGGTCGGTACCGACGCCAGGATCACGGTGGATTTTGCTCCCGGCCGTGCGGCGCCCGGTTATGTGAGTTTTGTTTCGCCGGAAGCGCAATTCACTCCGAAACAGGTCGAAACGAAAAGCGAGCGGGACAAGCTCATGTTCCGCGTCAAGATCCAGGTGCCCAAAGAACTGGTTTCCGCCCATGTGGACCGCGTGAAAACGGGCATCCGCGGCGTTGGATACGTCAAAATAAAGGATTCGGCCGTCTGGCCAAGCTGGCTTGAAAAACGTTTTGCCGATCCGGCGGAGCAACCGGATAAAAAGTAAAACGCGCGATGACATCCCCCGCTTCCCCGTTATCCCCGGCCGCTCCTTCGGGGAAGCCTGTCGTTTCCATCCAGAACGTCGCTCACCTTTACGGTAAAGTTACCGCGTTAGACGGCATCTCGCTTGATATCCCAAGCGGGATCATGGTCGGCATCATCGGTCCTGACGGCGTCGGCAAGTCCACTCTTATGGCCCTGATCGCGGGGTCTAAAAAAATGCAAAAAGGCAAGATCACGGTCTTAAACGGCGACATCGCGAGCGCGCGCCACCGGCGCAGCGCCTGCCCCAAGATCGCTTACATGCCGCAAGGTCTTGGCAAAAATCTTTATCTGGAGCTTAGCGTTTACGATAACGTTGATTTTATGGCCCGCCTTTTCGGCCTTTCCGCGGCGGAACGGCACGGACGCGTTTTGGAACTGCTTGAGGCGACGGGTCTTGGCCCTTTCGCCGACCGTCCCGCCGGCAAGCTTTCCGGAGGTATGAAGCAAAAAGTCGGACTCTGCGGCGCGCTCGTCCACGAACCCGACCTTCTTATTCTTGATGAGCCCACGACGGGCGTCGATCCCCTCTCCAGACGCCAGTTCTGGACGCTGATAAGCGATATCCGCAAAAGCCATCCCGGCATGAGCGTCCTTATCTCCACCGCTTATATGGACGAAGCGCAAAAGTGGGATTGGATCGTGGCGATGGATGCCGGCCGCGTGCTCGCGACCGGTACGCCGGAAGAACTCATGAAGCGGACCGGAACCAAGGATCTGGAACAATGTTTCATCGGCCTTTTACCCGAGGAAAAACGAAAAGGGCATGCCGAGTTGACCATTCCACCGCTCGCGACCGAAAGATCCGAGGTTGTGATCGATGCTAAGGGGCTTACGCGGCGCTTCGGCAGCTTCACCGCCGTCGATCATGTGAGCCTTTCGATCGAATGCGGCGAGATCTTCGGTTTTCTCGGCTCCAACGGTTGCGGTAAATCCACGACCATGAAGATGCTGACGGGGCTTCTGCCGCCCACCGAAGGGACCGCGACGCTTTTCGGCCGTTCGGTCGAAGCCGGAAGCATCGAAGTGCGCAAGAAACTCGGTTACATGACGCAGGCGTTCTCGCTTTACGGCGAACTGACCGTCCGCCAGAACCTGGTCCTGGACGCCCTCCTTTACCATATCCCTAAAAAAAAGGCGGAAGAACGGATCAAAGAGCTGGTCGAAAAATTCGGCTTGGGGCCCCATCTTGATGTGTTGGCGGATTCCCTGCCGATGGGTTTAAAACAACGGCTTTCCCTGGCGGTCGCCGTACTGCATGAACCAAAGATCCTGATCTTAGACGAGCCGACATCGGGGGTCGACCCGGTCGCGCGCGACAGCTTTTGGGAGCTTTTGATCGATCTCTCCAGGAAACAGGGCGTCACGATCTTTATCACCACGCATTTTATGAATGAAGGCATGCGCTGCGACCGGATCTCGCTTATGAACGCGGGAAAGGTCCTGGCGTGCGACGCCCCGCAAAAATTGATCGAAAAACGCAAAGCGGCCGATTTGGAAGACGCTTTTATCGGCTACATGGAAGATGCGATCGCCGATGAGGCGGCCGGAAAGAAGAAAGAAAAAGCGGCGGATGCCGCGAAGGGCGAAGCCGGGACCCGAAAAGGGCCGCAGCCTTTCGGCTTGCAGCTGCGGCTTGGCCGGATGTTCGCCTACGCCCGTAATGAAACCATGCAGATCCTTCGCGATCCAGTGCGATTGGTCTTCTCCTTCATCGGGTCCGCCCTGCTCATGCTCGTTTTTGGTTTCGGTATCACCACCGACATCGAACACATCCGCTATGCCTCTTTTGACCTTGATCAATCGCCCGAAAGCCGGGCTTATCTCGAGCAATTCGCCGGAACTTCGCGTTATTTTACCCCGACAGCGCCCGTCCGGTCGGCCGAGGAAGGTTTAAAAAGACTGCAAGCCGATCAAGTTTCAGTGGTCATCGAGGTGCCGCCTAATTTCGGAAGGGATTTGCGCAGAGGATCCCAGCCCGATATCCTGGCTGAAGTGGACGCCGCCATGACCTTCCGCGGCGAAACCGTCGCTCAATATGTTCAAGGGGTTCATAACACTATGCTTAAAGATCCGGCGGCCGGGCTTCAATTGCAGCCGATGAAGGACACGGCTCGATTTGAAGAACGCTACATGTACAATCCCACGTTTGAAAGCGTTTATTCCATCGTCCCGAGCATCCCCGCCCTCCTCCTCGTCCTCATCCCGGCGATCCTGATGGCGGTCAGTATCGTGCGCGAAAAAGAATTGGGCTCGATGATCAATTTTTATGTCACGCCCACGGGAAGGTTCGAATATCTTCTCGGAAAACAGCTGCCTTACGTCGGGATCGGTTTGATTAATTTTGTCATCCTCGTCGTGATCGCGCTTGTCATTTTCGGCGTGCCGATCAAAGGGAGTTTTCTGCTGCTGGCCTTCACCACGCTGCTTTATGTGACGGCCACCACCGGGATCGGGATGATGATCTCCATTTTCACAAGCAGTCAGGTCGCGGCGGTTTTTGTCACGGCGATCCTTACGATCACACCGACCATCCAGTTCTCGGGCCTTCTGCAACCGGTCTCTACGCTCATGGGGAAGGCCCGGATCATCGGCTCGATTTGGCCGACCACCTATTACATGCACTCAAGCGTCGGCGCTTACACCAAAGGCCTTAGCCCGGGACTTATGATGCAAGATATCGTTTTCTTGGCGTGCTGCATCCCGATCTTCTGGGCCTTCAGCACTCTCGGGCTTCGAAAACAGGAGAGATAGTGATGACATCGCTTTTGAATATTCTCTGGCTCGGACTTAAAGAGATCCGGAGTCTCATCAGTGATAAAGTGATGATCCTTTTTGTGATCTACGCCTTTACGATGGCCGTCTACATCCAGGCCACCGGCACCTCCAATGAGGTCAACAACGCCTCGATCGCTTTTGTCGACGAGGACAAGTCGGCTCTCTCGCAGGAGCTTTTCAATACTTTTTACCCGCCGCGTTTCCAGATCCCCAAAAAGATCAGCGCCAGCGAGGTCGAGGATTCGATGGATAAGGGGCTTTTTATGTTCGTGGTGGCGATCCCGCCGCGCTTTGAAGAGGACTTACGCTTCGGGCATAACCCCGAGATCCAGATCAACATCGACGCCACCGCTATGCAGCAGGCCGGGATCGGCACCAACTACATCAAGAACATCATCAGTAAACGCATCTCGAATTTCCTGAAACGCACGGATGAAGAAGATTCTCCCCCCGTGCAGCTGATCATCCGCAAACTTTTCAATCCGAACGGAACGGCCTCCTGGTTCTTAAGCGTGGTGGCCATCATCAACCAGATCTCGCTTCTGACGATCGTCCTCACCGGCGCCGCGGTGATCCGCGAACGCGAACACGGAACGCTGGAACACCTCCTGGTGATGCCCCTGACCGCCTTTGAGATCGCGATGGCGAAGGTTTGGGCCAACGGCCTTGTGATCCTGATCGCGACGGCGATCTCGCTTTTTGGGGTGGTGCAGATGGCGCTCAAAGTGCCCTTTGCCGGTTCGCACCTGCTCTGGTTTTTTGGCGTGATACTTTATCTTTTTTTCGCGACGGCGCTCGGGATTTTCCTGGGCACGATCTCACGCTCCATGGCCCAGTTCGCGCTCCTCAATATCCTGCTCGTCCTCGTCCTGATGCTTCTTTCGGGGGGCTCGACCCCGGTCGAAAGCCAGCCCCAATGGCTTCAGCGGCTCACTTTTTTCCTGCCCTCAAGGCATTTTGTGAGCTTTTCCCAGATCATCATCTACCGGGGCGGTGGCTTAAGCGCTGTCTGGTCCCAATTCCTGATGGTCTCCGGGATCGGCCTTGCCTTTTTCATCTACAGTCTGAAGCTTTTCCGCAAATCGATCGCCGTCACAAAATAGCCTGATCGCCTTCCCCGGCAAAACCCATTTTCAGCCCTAGAAACAAAAAGCCCCTTCGGCCTATTAGCCAAAGGGGCTTCCCGAATTGGTCAGAAACAAGAACCTTCAAGATGGGGTCAGGATCAGTTATCCAATCAGCCCATCAACTCAAACCTGGGTTACGCGGCTTTTTTGACGGAGCGGGCCACGAGGATTTCACCAACAGCCGCCGTGATCACGACCCCGACGATGATCGGCAAGGAAGATCTCATAAAATCATGTCCCGGCTGGATCAAGAGAATCAGGATGGTCCCTATCACAAAAAATTCCGCCATCACCGCCAAAAAGATCGCGAACCCGTCGGGGCCCGGGATCCGGTAAGGTCTTACAATGTCCCTGTCTTTCAGCCGGAGAATAATAAAGGACGGATAGAGCAACAGATAGGAAGCAAGCCCGACGATAAGACAGCAGGAAAGCACGTGCCAGAAAAGCTCCCCCGCGTTGCGGGCGATAAAACCGTAGAGGACGATCACGGAGGTCGAAATGATCCCCGAGATGACCGCGGCACCGACAGGCGCCATGCTTTCGCTCATCCTTCCGAGCGCTCCGGGCAGTTCCCCGTTCCGAGCGGCTTCGGCAACCGTCCGGTTCTGGCCCAGGGTCCAGGCGATGATCACCGTGAAAAAGGTGATCAGAATGCTCACACCGAAGACCAGGGTAAGGATCCTCCCGAAGCCTTGATCGCCGAATGCGATGTGGAACACCTGAAGGATCCCGCTCGCAACATGAATTTCGCTGATCGGGACCACAGCCCAAACCGTGAGTGTCGCCATCAAATAGAGTGATGCGATCACGAAGGCGGAAAGAAGCACGACTTTTGGGATATCGCGCACCGGATCTTTCGTCTCCCCGGCAGCCGAAGATAAAAGCTCGCAGCCGTCCAAGTTATAGATGATCATCGGTAAAAAAATGAACGCGGCGCCCAAATGCGGCAGGATATTGGTAAAAGTGATTTCGTTGGCCAAACCACCGTTCCTTAAAACGCATAAAACCGCCGCGGTGACCATCCCGACAAGCACAAGGATCTTGGCGACGGAACCCATGTTCGTGACCCACTTCGATGTCCCCAGTGAACAAGTGTTGATCCAAACAGTGATCCAGATCATAACGATCCCGACCAGGATCTGGTGCCAAAGCCCCATGCCCGGAAAGAACATATGCCCCAAGATCTCCGCGAACGCGATGTACATCGCGGGTAACCACAACGGCAGCCCGATCCAATAACACCAGGTCGTGCGGGCCGCCCAGCGTCTGCCCATCGCCTTTTTGACCCAGACATAGATACCGCCCTGCTCCGGATAGGTCGAGCCCAATTCGGCGGCGATCAGGCCGAAAGGAAGAAAGTAGCCAACAATGCAGATCAACCACCAGGATATCGCAGAAGGTCCGATGGCAGCCGTCGTCGAGATGGCTTCGAAGCTGAAAATGGCGCAGAAAGAGAAAAGAAGAAGATCCCAAAAGCCGAGTACTTTTTTTCTTTCCATCACCTTCCCGCCCTTATTGACAAGGTTTTCCGCCACGTGAATATTCGCAGTGACAGATTATACCATCCTTGTTTAAGATTTCTTTCAACAATGACAACAAGGATGGCCCCGTCCCGCCTTTGTGACGGCGGGATGATAGGTGTTGGGACCATAAAGAAAAAAGGCGTTGCCGCAAATCATGCCACAGCAACGCCTTTTGAAAAACTTCCCCGCCTGGGATCCCTTTCCGCTTCGCTTCAAGGACTAACGCTTCATTTGTTTTCAAAATCAAAACAAATGAGGTCGATTGCGAACTAGAGATGTTTTGCTAAGATTTGCATATTCTAAGCAAAAGCGGTTCTGAGCCAAACCTGGGTCACTGCCGTTCTTTCTTCCCGGCGTTTCGGATGGATGACGATCTCCACATCCCTGTCGAGCGCGTTCAGGATCTTAAAAAGATAATCCAAAGAGAACGCGCTGAGCTTTCCGTTCATGAGACAGGACACTTTGGATTGAGGGATCCCGAGAAGCTTGGTCGTCTGTTTTTGCGTTAATCCCCGTTCGCGGAGGATTTCCGCAATTCGGAACATGACTTGCGCGCGGACCTGGACGCGATCCGGATACACCGCTCCGATATCCGCAAAAACATTTCCGCTTCCTCTTTGAATTTTTTCTTTTCCGCTCATGCCTTACCGCCTGTCTCGTAATAAGTTCTATGATCTTCTTCCGCCGCTTTTATCCTTCTCCGGATCAATTCTATATCCTGCTGCGGTGTTTTGACGCCGTGCTTCGATTTTTTTTGAAAACAATGTAAAACATAAATAACGCCGGCGAACCTTACCGTATAAACCGCCCGGTAAGTTCCGCTCCGATGATCTTCCAGGATCTCGAGAACGCCTGCCCCTCCGAATCCCTTAAGAGGTTTAGCGCATGCCGGTTTACATCCTTGCTGGGCTTCAAAGAGCGCGTACCCGATATCTTCCTTCACCTCATTGGGAAAATTTTTTAAGTCTTCCCGCGATGACCCTATGAAATCCAAAGGTTTTATTTTTTTACAGTTGTTCATAATATACCATATTTGGTATAAACACGCAAGGCGCCTTTCTCGCTAAGGAAGGTTACCTTAATATTGCTTTATTGCAATATAAATATTAATTAAAAGAATATTATTATGTTCTCGTTTATGCCGCTCCAACATGACAAAATAAAAACACACCGTTTTAAAACACCCATTGACCCCTAAACGACAATCTTTATAATGGGGGCTTCCTTGGAAGATCCTAACGGACTCCGAGGGCTTTCCCCTGTAGCTCAGCTGGTAGAGCATGCGGCTGTGCACGAGTGAGCAAAGCAAACGAGTGCAAGGGGCACAAAGCAATCGATGAAGAAAGATAAGCGTCGATACAGCGATCGCAGGCCATACCTTATACGAGCGGTTCATGCAAGGCGAAAGAAAGTCCGCCTCATGGCCGTCGATTATAAAGGAGGCAAATGCCAGAAATGTGGATATGCCCGTTGTATGGAAGCTTTAGAATTTCATCATCGTGATCCGGCTCAAAAGGACTTTAGTATTTCCAGTAAAGGTTATACGCGAAGCTGGAAGCGGGTCCAGGAGGAGTTGGATAAATGTATTATGCTTTGTGCCAATTGCCATCGGGAACTTCACGCTCAAAGTTAGCAGCCCTCAATGGAAACATTGAGGTGACAAGCAGGCTAAGTCAGGGAAATCCGTCAAAGATTCATGGCGGGCAATCCTGAGCTAGCACCTGCGCCGAAAGGCGCGGAGGGCAAGTGCAGAGACTTTACACCTGCTGCCTAAGTCCTTGAATTTTGGATATGGCAAAGAGAAAGTCCGACTCTTCAGGTAACTGAAGTCAGACCGTAACCGCAGTGTCCCTGGTTCGATCCCAGGCGGGGGAGTTCTTATATTTCATGAGGGGTTGGGAAATGTCCCCAGCCCCTCATATCTTTTGTCCGATCTTCATAAAACAGCTATTCACCCAAGTGTCAGGAGATGTAAATCATGTACAAACTCGTTCTGATCCGTCACGGGGAAAGTACCTGGAATAAAGAGAACCGGTTCACCGGCTGGACCGACGTGGACCTTTCGGAAAAAGGCCTGCGCGAGGCGGCTGAGGGCGGTGAACTGCTAAAAAAAGAAGGTTATGCTTTTGATATCGCTTTTACTTCCGTTTTAAAACGCGCGATCCGGACGCTTTGGATCGTGCTGGATAAGATCGACCTCATGTGGATCCCCGTGATCCGAGACTGGCGATTGAATGAACGCCATTACGGCTCGCTCCAAGGCCTCAATAAATCGGAAATGGCGGCCAAATACGGCGAAGAGCAGGTCAAGATCTGGCGCCGCAGTTACGATACCCCGCCGCCGCCGCTTGAGGAGAACGATCCCCGCAACCCGGCCAAGGACCCGCGTTACGCAGCTCTAAGAAAAAGCGATCTTCCGCTCACGGAATGTCTTAAAGATACCGTCGCCCGCGTCCTTCCCTTCTGGCACGATGTCGCCTCTCCGATGATCAAGGCGGGCAGAAAAGTCCTGATCGCGGCGCACGGCAACAGCCTTCGCGCGCTTGTGAAATATCTGGATCATATTTCCGAAGAAGAGATCGTGGGGACGAATATCCCGACCGGCATCCCGCTCGTTTATGAACTGGATAAGAACCTCAAGCCGATCAAGCATTACTATCTGGGAGACCAGGAAAAGATCAAGGCCGCGATGGAAGCCGTCGCCAGCCAGGGAAAAGCCCAGAAATAAATTTAGATTTCCCAACAAAAAGGCCTGATCTTTTGGATCAGGCCTTTTTTTATTTTAGGGCGCTCCAATTCCGGCTTTAGCGAACCTCGATATAGATCTTTTTACTCCTGCCGCAAATCGGACATTCCTTAAAATTCATTTTTTCGGTGACATTCCCGCAGAACCCGCAAACATAGAATTTGCCGCTTTTTCCCTTCCAAGCTTTCAGATTATCCATGGCCTTCTTATAAAGACCGGCATGAACGGCTTCGGCCTTCTCGGCGTCCTCAAAGGAATCCATGGCGTCTTCATTCTTGTCGGCTTTCGCTTTTTTAACGAATTTCGGATACATTCTGGTGGATTCGTAAGTCTCACCGTCAAATGCGGCTTGAAGATTCTCCATGGTGCGTTTGACGACCGGCGCTTCAAGCCGGGTCGCCGGGATCCCGCCCATTTTTTCGATGAGCGCTGCATGGCGCTCGAAATGGATCTGCTCGGCCCGCGCGGCCGCCCTGAAAAGACTGGCGGCCTTTCCGTAGCCTTCCTCGTCGGCTTTCTTGGCGAACGCGAGATAGCGGGCGTTGGCGTTCTTTTCTCCGTTAAAAGCTTCCTGGAGATTATCGAGTGTGGTGTTACGAACCGGAACGACTTGGGCCACGGCCACCTTATCTTGAGAAACGGCCGGAACGTTTTTTTCCGTCTTGGCTTCTTCGGCGTGAACCAAAACCGCTAAGGTTAAGCAAAGAAAAACGGCCGCAAAAAAGATCTTTTTTGTGTTTTTCATCTTGATCTCCTTGGTGATGA
>Ga0116154_10003289_pt1 | contig 11534 bp, 11 predicted proteins | sample AD_UKC030_MetaG_FD_89898 | JGI IMG/M metagenome (GOLD analysis project Ga0116154, IMG submission 89898) | Active sludge microbial communities of municipal wastewater-treating anaerobic digesters from USA - AD_UKC030_MetaG | ecosystem: Engineered > Bioreactor > Anaerobic > Digestate | place: USA...
CCGACGCCGCGTTTTATATCGGATGCTCGGTCTTCTCTTTCCCGCACCCAGGTGAGGGCTTCGTCATAATAGGGCTTCAATGCCCGCAGGGTATCCCGCGCGCCAACGCTTTCTTTGAGGACTTGACCGGTGACGGTCGTTGATCCCGGGCCAAACAGGTTCCGCATTCTAAAATCGTATGGGTCCAGACCAAGTTTATCCGCCAGGAGATCCATCTGTGATTCGACGGCAAAGGCCGCCTGCGGCGCGCCGAAGCCGCGCATCGCCCCGGCAGGAACCGTGTTGGTATAAAAGCAGGTCCCCTCAACCGATACATGCGGAACGTCGTAGGGACCGGTGGCGTGGATGAGCGCCCGTTCGACCACCGCCTTGCCGTAGGAGGCATAAGCACCCGTATTGGCAACGAGTTCCGCTTCTACCGCCAACAGCCTTCCCTCTCGAGAGGCTCCGGTGCGGAATTTCATCTGGAAGGGATGCCGCTTTTCCGTGCACATCATCGATTCGGCGGCCGTGTAAACGAGTTTGGCCGGCCTTGATAATTTGAAAACGCTCAGGGCAAGAAGCGATGCGACCTGATGATTCAGTTTTCCGCCGAAACTACCTCCTGTCGGGGCTTGGATGATCCTTACATGTTCCAGTGGTATTCCAAGCGCTTCCGCCACCTGCTCCTGATTCTCGTGGGGATTCTGCGTTGCCAGGCGGATGACGATTTTCCCGTCTGCATCCGGCCAGGCGACACCTGCTTCCGGTTCAATGTAGGCGTGATCGTTAAAAGGGGTTTCATAGAAGTTCTCCACGATTTCGGAGGCACCTGCGAAACCATCCCCGATATTCCCTTTATCAATTTTCAGGCGAAACAACTGGTTTGTTTCTCCATGGAGTTTGGGGCTGCCCGGATGTGCGGCTTCTTCCGGATCAGACACAACTTCGCATGCCTCATAGCTGATCTGAACCTTGTTGACCCCCTCTTCGGCCGCAGCGATTGATTCCGCAACGACCAAAGCAACCGCGTCTCCCGGAAAACGAACCCGCTCCTTAGCCAGAATGGGTTGATCCCGCTGGATCGGTCCGACGCGATTGGTCCCGCCGATGTCTTGCGCCGTAAAGACGGCGATTACGCCGGGCACGGCCAGAGCTTCCTGGGTATCAATCTCCCGGATCAGCGCATGCGCCTTTGAGCTTCGAACCACCTTCAGGTGCAGGCAAGCATCAGGGGTAAGATCGGCGGCGAACCGGGTTAAGCCCAGGGCCTTTTCCCAGGTCCCCAGAGGGAAGACGGCCTCACCGATATGTTTTTTCACATCGGCCCCCTGAGAACGGGAGGGGAGATCAGGCATGGTATAGCGATCTCCTTCCGGATGCATCTCGGCGGCAACCGAAACCTGTTCCAATCCCTGATGCTTGGAAGCCATCTCAGAGGCGAGCAGAACTGCCTCCACAATTTTTTTGTAACCCGTGCAGCGGCAGAGGTGCGAAGAAAGACCGGCGATGACTTCATCGCGAGTCGGACGGGGTTTCTTGTCCAGCAGGCCTTTTGCCCCCATGATCATCCCCGGGGTGCAGAAACCGCATTGAATAGCGCCCTTTTCCACAAAGGCCCGCTGCAGCGGGTGGGGAGAGGCCGCCGATCCGATGCCTTCGATCGTTTCAATTTCACGACCTTCGACCCGTTTCAGCGGGGTCACACAGGCCTTGATGGGTGTGCCGTCAACCAGAACTGTACAGGAGCCACAGACTCCTTCGCTGCAACCTTCCTTCGTACCCGTCAAGCCCAGCCGGTTACGCAAAAAATCGATCAGCCGCTCATCCGGATGGCCGGTAAAGGCTACCGGCGCGCCGTTTACCTTGAAGCAGATCAAACGTTCCATCGTCCCCTCACCTCCGGCAGGTCAACCATAGATCGCGTCCCGATTTTAACGCCTATCTCAACAAAAATAAAGGGCCGGCAAAAAACGGACCTTAATCCCAAAAATGGACCGCTTTTTCTGCTTCCACTTCTTCGGGCCGGCAGGGATAGACCTTGCACAGCATGGCTCGCAACGGCCAGCCACCGTTGATGGGATTGCAGTGGTCGGGTTCGTCGTCGGTCAGAATATTCACGTTGGACTTCCAGAGACCATGGAGGGAGGGTTCCTCTCCCGGGTCTTCGGGATACCACCAGCCGTGCTGGGCATGGACGACGCCGGGATGGATATTCTCATCGTATTCCGCCGTCTGACGACACCGCCCCCGGGGAGTTTCAATCCAGACCCACTGACCGTTTTCAATACCCAGGGACCTGGCCGTCTCCGGGTGGATTTCCATCTTCGGCCAGGGGTAGCGCTTCCGGTGCTTGGCAACCTGACGGTGCTCGGCATTATAATAAGGCAGAAACCGGCCGCCCGTCGTCAGGATAAGGGGATACTCCTTGGCCAGCTCGGGGCTGCTGACAGGGCTCTCCAGGGGTTCTCGGAAGACGGGTAGAGGATCATAACCCATCTTTTCCAGAACTGTGGAATACAATTCCACCTTGCCTGTCGGGGTACCGAAGCCTTTTTCCTCGTAGCGCTTAAATCCGCCCTTTCCCGCGGCAAAACCGCCTTTGGCCATGAATTCCTTGAAGGTCACCCCCGACGGTTTCAGGCGGTAATCGTACACCTCTTCCAGATCCTCCCAGGGCCAGTATTCTTTCTGTCCCAGGCGATCGCCAAGCCCCTTCCAGAATTTATAATCACTCCAGCGTTCGTACTGACCGGGCACCACAGGAGGCATGGCCCGCTCGCTCCCGATAATCATGGCGTAGGACCAGATCCAGGGCCGTTCGAGATAAGTCGTTCCCGGCAGGACGTAATCGGCCATCTGGGCGCTTGGCGTCATGAAGAAATCGAGGACAACATACAAATCAAGACTCTTCAGGGCTTCATAAACGACCTTGCTGTTTCCGTAGGTCAACAGGGGGTTGCTCGAAACGGTGAGGATGGCTTTGAGTGGATAGGGTTTTCCCGTGATGGCGGCGCGATAAAACGTGGGGGCATGCGCAAAGGCCTGGAACTGGCTGGAGCGGTTCAGGGTCAGGTCACCCCACACCCGGGGCACCGCTTCCTGGGTCATGCGGAACCCTTCCTGGGTCAGGATTTTGAAGCGATCGGCCCCCAACTGCTTTTTCCTCTGTTCCGGAGACAGTTTGTCGATCAGTTCGATTTCCTGCTCGTGGATGACGTTCGGATAGGCCGTCGTGAAAAGGTCACCGCCCTTGACGTCGAGATTTCCTGTAATTGCGCGGAGGGCAAAAACTGCATGGAGGGTTTCCATGGAATTCACGGTATGCTCTATCCCGAGGCCATGGGTCATGGCCGCCGGCTTGGACGTGGCATACAGCTCTGCGGCCTGGCGGATCTGTTCGGCCGGTACCCAGGTGATTTCGGCCGCTTTCTCCAAGGTAAAGGGTTCGGCCCGGTCTTTTAGTTCCTCGAAACCATGACACCATTTCGAGACAAAGTCCTTATCGTAAAGTCCTTCCTTAATAATATGCCGGATCATCGCCAGAGCCAGGGCACAGTCCGTACCCGGCCGCACCCGAAGCCACAGGTCGGCGTGACGGGTCGCATCGATCCCCCGGGGATCGATGACGATCAATTTCATCCCCTCCTTGTGGGCTTTGGTGATGTTCTTCCAGAGTGCGTTCCAATACCGGGGTCCGCCGCCGCCCCACATGAGGGTACACTGGGTTTCCTTCTGAACGACGGGGAACAGTTTCCAGCCGAACACGGCGTACATCAAGGCAAGGTACTCGCCGTAACAGATCTCCGCCTGGCCGACAATGTTGGGACTGCCCAGCAGGTTGAAGAACCGGCTCCGGAACTCGTCGGTCGTACGTCCCGTCCCACAGGTCGTGCCGATACATTCAGGGCCATATTGATCGATCAGACCTTTCATCTTGCCGGCGATTTCGTCCATAGCCTGTTCCCAGGATATCTGAACCCACTTGTTCTCTCCCCGGGCACCCGCGCGCTTGAGGGGGTAATTCAAGCGGCCCGGATGGTAAAAATAGTCAGTAATGGCGTTTGCCCGGGGGCAACTTCGGACAATCGTGGAGAAGAGTTCTCCCTTGGGAAAATCCATGTCCGGGCCGACACTGATCAGCCGACCATCTTCAATTTCTACAGCCACCCGGCAGGCGGAATGGCACTGAATACACACCGCTTTCTTGATCTCTTTCATAAAAGTTTCTCCTTATTTAGGTGTTATATGTTTTTTATGAGGTTTCGCTTTTACTTATATAAACCAAGATTCATACCAACAAACGAGAGTGAAGAGTGAAACTGTAACCACATGTTTTTTAATATCTTATGCCGTGTTTTAGCTGATAATGCAAAGGGTTTTATTGACAATAAACACGAAATATCGTGTATACTACGGTATTTCGTGTAAATCGAGCCGACGACGAATCCCGAGCTTTTTCATCTTCGAATCCAACGTGGAGGGTTTGAGGCCCAAAATTTCAGCGGCCCCATGTTTCCCCCGAATGCGGCCACCCGTTTTGGCGAGTACGTCCGAAATGTGTTGCCTCTCGATGTCAGCCAGGCTGGTCGAAACCGGAGACCCTTTTCCGGGATTTTTGTCCGGTAACTCGACCAGCAGTGTCCCATGCTGGGACAGGATCATGGCCCGCTCGATCACGTTGCGCAGTTCCCGGACATTTCCCGGCCACCCATAGGACTGTAGCACTTCCGTGGTTTTTTTACTGATGGCCGTGATGTGTTTTCCCATGTTCTTTTCGAATTCCCGAACGAATCCCCAGACAAACAGGGGAATGTCTTCCCGGCGATCCCGCAAGGGAGGGACAAGGATGGGAAAAACATTCAGGCGATAGAAGAGATCCTCCCTAAAGCGGCCCTCGGCCACGGCCAGGGAAAGATCTTTGTTGGTCGCCGCAATAATCCGGACATCCACCCGGATTGTCCGGGGATTACCCAGACGTTCGAATTCGCCGTCCTGCAGTACCCGCAGGAGTTTCGCCTGAAGCGCCAGCGGCAGCTCGCTGATCTCGTCTAAAAACAGGGTGGACCCATGGGCGATTTCGAAGCGTCCGATCTGACGGGCAAAGGCGTCGGTAAAAGCCCCCTTTTCATGGCCGAACAGCTCGCTTTCCATGAGACTGGCCGGAATCGCCGCACAGTTGACCTTTACCATGGAGTTGCCCCGGCGGGGGCTTAAGCGATGGATGGCCCGGGCCAGCAGTTCCTTCCCCGTCCCCGTTTCACCAATCAACAGCACCGTCGCCGCGGTCTCCGCCACCCGTTCCACCTGACTCAGGGTCCGTCGGATCGCCTCACTCTGACCGATGATCTCCTTATGCTGATACCGCAGCTCGATTTCTTCCCGCAGATAGACGTTTTCCGATTCAAGTCTTTCCTTGAGCTGTTCAATGGCAGACAGGGCCTCCCGCAGTGACGCTTCCATCTGTTTGCGTTCGGTAACGTCGCGGACAATGGCAAGGACATGCTTGCGTTCATTATAATCAAATTCCGTCCCCCGGATCTCAATATAAAAATGGCTTCCGTCTTTCCTGACATCCTTCGATTCCGCCGCAAACATGCCCTTCTCCCGGGTCTCCCGCCGAAAATAATCGAACAGGTGGTGGTAATCGGGATGCATGATGTCCTCCCGGGTGAGGGTAATCATTTCATCACGGCTATAGCCGTACATCCGGCAGGCCTGAGGATTTGCCTCGACGATGCGTCCCTTCCGGTCGAAGATCAGGAGTCCGTCCATGGCGGAGTTGAAGATTTTCCGGTACTGACCTTCTTTGCTCAGGAGCACTTTTTCCACCTGGCGGCACCGGAGGGCCTCTTGCTCCAGTGCTTTGTTTTTAATCATCAATTCTTCGTAGGTCAGTTTGCTGTCCATGTCCGATTCCCGAATCATCTTAAGGGCTAACAGTGCCCTGGTCCGTGTTCGAATTTTGCCGCTGACACCATTCAAAAACGCGTTGTCTTATCTGCTCCCGGATTTTCCGCACAAAAGCCAGCTTTTCTGCCTCCGAACCCAGAACGGTATGCGGGTCGGGAATACTCCAGTGTTCACGCTGTACGGCGCCTGGGAAAATCGGGCAGGCCTCCGCCTGGGCGTCGTCGCAAACCGTGATGGCATAATCGAAATGATGGCCGATAGCGAGCAGTTCGGCAATGCTCTTCGTTTTGTTACCGGAAATATCGATCCCGACTTCCGCCATGGCCGTCACCACCACCGGATTCAATTCTCCGGGTTCGATCCCGGCGCTGTAGACTTCAAACCGGCCGCCGGCCAAGTGCTTTAGCCACGCCTCCGCCATCTGACTCCGGGCGCTGTTGTGCACACAGATAAAAAGGACCTTACGTTTCTTTTCCATGAACGAACTCCTATCGCCGCCGTATTCACAGCAGGTAATATCATCAGCCGTATAATATTGAGCATATATAGCACAGATTTTTCAAAAATTCATGCAAGAACAGCCAGTTCCGGGCATGAAAAATAAAGCTTGACTTTACAGGGAAACGGCCACATATATTCCAAAAAATGAATATAAGGATGAATCCTATGGAAGAATTCATCAAGGTTATGAAGGCACTTTCGGATCCGAACCGGATCAAGGTAATTAAAATGCTGCAGCATCGGGTGATGTGCGTCTGCGAAATCCAGGCGGCGCTGAACATTGCCCAGCCCACCGTGTCCAAACACATGAAAATACTCGAAGATGCGGGACTTGTCACCTGCGTGAAAGAAGGGCTGTGGGTTAATTACGCCCTGGGCGACGGCCGCAAAACCCCCTATGCGGCAACACTCCTGGGCAATCTCCGTCACTGGCTCAGAGACGATCCGGACATCAAAAAGCTTGAAACAATCCTACCCCTGTTGAACAGAGAGGAGCTCTGCAAGAAATAGCCGGATTCATATATCGCTGAGAAACTATATAGAGGAGTTATCATTGTAATGAAAGAACGTACTAAATTGGGAATCATCATCGCGGTTTTTCTGGGGGCCTATTACATTCCCTGGAATCACCCGACGGTCCGTCAGGCCGGTCTGGAAGCTTTTCTAATGCTTCAGGACTACGCTCGGCTGCACGTCTTAACCTGTCTCATTCCGGCCTTTTTTATTGCCGGGGCGATTTCGGTCTTTGTCTCCCAGGCGTCGGTACTCAAATATTTCGGCGCCCAGGCAAATAGAATTCTATCTTACTCCGTCGCCTCAGTATCCGGAACAATCCTAGCCGTCTGCTCCTGTACGGTGCTGCCGCTTTTTGCCGGAATTTATACCCGGGGTGCAGGTATCGGGCCCGCCACGGCGTTTCTTTATTCCGGCCCGGCCATTAACGTTCTGGCCATCATTCTAACCGGCCGGGTCCTGGGATGGCAACTGGGTGTCGCCCGGGCCGTTGGCGCGGTCTCCTTTGCCGTGATAACCGGTCTGCTGATGGCCCTGATCTTTCACAAGGATGACGCCGATCGCACCGATGGTTCGTTTGTCCTCCCCGACGAAGAGGACCGCTCCCGTCGTCTCTGGCAGAACACCGTTTACATGCTGACCATGGTCCTGATCCTGATTTTTGCCGCCTGGGCTAAACCGGCCCCCGATGCGACGGGTCTCTGGCCTTTCATCTTTTCCATAAAATGGTACATCGTCATCGTTTTATTCATTCTTCTGGGCGTGATTCTCAAATCATGGTTCAGCCGGGAAGAACTGAAAAACTGGGTTGATGCCACCTGGTGGTTTATGAAGCAGATTTTTCCCCTCCTCGTCGGCGGCGTTCTGGTCGCGGGCTTCCTCCTGGGGCGTCCCGGCTATCCCGCCCTGATCCCGGAGTCCTACATTCAGGCACTGGTGGGCGGCAACTCCCTCTGGGCGAATCTCTTCGCCTCGGTCGCCGGGGCCTTCATGTATTTCGCCACCCTGACGGAGGTGCCGATCCTCCAGGGGCTGCTCGGCACCGGGATGGGCCAGGGACCGGCGCTGGCCCTCCTGTTGGCGGGACCGGCCCTGTCGCTTCCCAGCATGATCGTTATAGGCAGCGTGATGGGTCTAAAAAAGACGGCTGTCTTCTGTGCCATCATTATTGTCCTGTCTACCGCAGCCGGGATGATCTTTGGCTGGATCATGGGCTAAGGAAAACCGTTTTATCACATATATAATAAGGAAGGAGAGCATGATGGATATTAAAATTTTGGGCACGGGGTGCGCCAAGTGCCAGCAAACGGAGAAACTCGTTCGGGAAGTATTAGATGAAACCGGCGTGGTCGCCCAGGTGGAAAAGGTCGCCGATATCAAAAGTATCACCAAGTACGGGGTGATGCTAACCCCGGCTGTTGTCGTCGACGGAGAGGTAAAAATCGTGGGCAAGATCCCCAAAAAGGAAGACATCAAGAGCTGGTTGGGGAAATAATTTCAAAAGGTTGCATTTTTTAACCGTCTGGCGGGGAAAAGAGCCCCGACTACGGAAAAACACGATGAAGGAGGAGATGAATACCGTATGAGAATGTTGGCCGAATTTTTTCCGGAGTTTACAGGCTTGCTGGACGAAATGGACGAAATGTACCGACAGAAACGGATGATCGATGAAAAAACCTACCAGTTCATCTGCTTTGCCGTGTCCATCAAAGCCCGTTCCAAACCCTGCGTCCTGAAACATTTTAAGGGCGCCCTGGAAGCCGGGGCAACGGTCAAGGACCTGGCCTACATCCTGGCCCTGGTCATGCGGGAGGCGGCCGGCGCCGACGACTGCTGGACCCATGACTTTCTGGACGACTGGCAGGAGATCATCGCCGGTAACGTCGATTGCGGCTGCAAGAAATAGTTGCTGCCTTAAGGGTCAAAGACTCTCTAGAAGGCGGGATAAACCTGGGCAGAGAAATGTTTTGTCGTCCCGGACTCGGAGACTGTGTCGTAATACCTGATTAACATTCGTGGTCATTCTGAACGAAGTGAAGAATCTAATAATGACGGATTGTTGAGATGAAGAGATTCTTCGCCTGGCGGCTCAGAATGACGTCATGACACAGTCTCTCGATCCGGAACCCATTTTCAGGAATTGACCGACCGGTAAAGTATCCCGTGTTAACTTTGCGAAAAGGAGGCGTTATGACAGAAAAAATTGGGCAAAAGCTTTCCTTTCTGGATCGTTATCTGACCCTGTGGATTTTCTTGGCCATGTTTATCGGCGTCATGGGGGGATATTTTTATCCCGGCATCCGGGATGTCATTAACCTCTTTCAGGTCGATACGACAAATATTCCTATCGCTATCGGATTGATTTTGATGATGTATCCGCCCCTGGCCAAGGTCAAATACGAAAAACTGGGAGAAGTCTTTCATAACGGACGGGTCCTTGCCTTATCTCTGGTCCAAAACTGGGTCATCGGTCCCATCCTGATGTTTCTCCTGGCGATCACTTTTCTGTCCGGATACTACCACTACATGGTGGGATTGATCCTTATCGGCCTCGCCCGATGCATCGCCATGGTCATTGTCTGGAACGATTTGGCCGAAGGGGATCGAGAGTACTGTGCAGGACTCGTGGCCTTCAATTCGATCTTTCAGGTTCTGTTCTTTTCTTTCTATGCCTGGATTTTTATTACGATTCTCCCGACATGGCTCGGCATGAAGGGCTCCGTCGTCGATGTTTCCATCGGCCAGATTGCCCAAAGCGTCTTCATTTACCTAGGCATTCCCTTTATCGCCGGAATCATCACCCGATTCGTCTGCCTGAAAATCAAAGGCATCGAATGGTACGAAAAAAAGTTTATCCCGAAAATCAGCCCTATTACCCTGATCGCCCTGCTGTTTACAATTCTCGTGATGTTCTCCCTCAAAGGCGAATACATTGTCGAGCTGCCCCTTGATGTGGTTCGGATTGCGATTCCTCTGTGTATCTACTTCATCGCTATGTTCTTTGTCTCCTTTTTCCTGTCCATGAAGGTGGGCGCGACCTATGAAGAGTCCACAACCCTGAGCTTCACCGCTGCATCGAACAATTTCGAACTGGCCATTGCCGTGGCGGTAGCCGTTTTCGGCCTGAATTCCCAGGAAGCCTTTGCCTGCGTCATCGGACCGCTTTTGGAGGTGCCTGTCCTGATCGGCCTGGTGAACGTGGCCCTGTGGCTCAAACGGAAATACTTTCCCTTTGCCAAGGAAACGCCGACCGGAGTCTGTCATGTTACCTGCAGGCCTTGACAAAGCGCCCAAAACGGTGGATGCTCTTTGACGGAACCGATAAAATCATGATAGTAGTGGGCAAAATCAATCTTGAATCGATACATATAAAGGATCGACCATGTTTAGCTCCATCACCGCGTTGCAATCCGCCATGGGAAAAGCCAACTACGTTTGCGAACATTCCCTGGCCACGGCGATTTACCTCGCACAGAAACTTGGGAAGCCCCTCCTTTTAGAAGGTCAGGCCGGCGTCGGCAAGACGGAGGTGGCCAAAGTCCTGGCGGAAATTCTCCAAACCAGGTTGATCCGCCTTCAGTGCTATGACGGACTCGATTCCAGCCACGCCTTATACGAGTGGAATTATCCCCGGCAGATCCTCGCCATCAAGCTGGCCCAGGCCCAAGGTCATCTCCACTGTGCCACCGTGGAGGAAGAGATAGAAAAGGATATTTTCAGCAAAAAATTCCTATTATCGCGGCCACTTCTGGAGGCAATCACCTCGGAATCCGGTACCCCCGTTGTACTCCTCATCGATGAAATCGACCGGGCCGATGACGAATTCGAGGCTTTTCTCCTGGAGGTACTTTCCGATTTCCAAATCACGGTTCCGGAATTGGGCACAATCAAAGCCAAGGTGCTTCCTTATATTGTTGTGACGTCGAACGGAACGCGGGAACTCCACGACGCCCTCAAACGACGCTGCATTTATCACTGGATCGATTATCCCTCACCCGATCAGGAATTGGACATCGTGCTCAAGAAAGTCCCCGGTCTGCCCCGGGAACTTGCCCAACAGCTTGGCGCCTTTTCCCGGAAAATACAGAATCTGGATCTGATGAAGTCGCCCGGCATGGCCGAAACAATCGACTGGGCGCGAGCCCTCATTGAAATGAACAAGGACATCCTCGATGAAGAGACATTTGATCAGGCATTGGCGATGATTTTAAAATACCGGGAACAGATGACGTGGTTCCATCAGATGATAAGAGCCACGCAAGGGACCGGCCGCAGGGATGCCGTTATATGTATGAAAGACGATGAGGGTCTGACCGAAGCCAATGGATCTCTGAACGAACATTTGTAATTTGAGATGACCATGGACGCCGACCACCATCACCATGAACAGCCGAAATCACTGAAAGACCTCCTTTTCGGCCTGGTGATTCAGAGCATGATCTCATTTCGGATGCCGTTCACAACCTCAGCGATATTGCCGTCATGGACCTGAGCTACGGGGCCGAAAAGGTGGCCCGCCGACCCGCCGATGAATCGAAGAGTAACGGATATCGGAAGGTTGAATTCATTGCCGCTTTCCTCAACGCTAAGGAGCTGGCCTATATCCTGTCCTGGCTCTGATCATGCGC
>Ga0116154_10003292_pt1 | contig 11526 bp, 11 predicted proteins | sample AD_UKC030_MetaG_FD_89898 | JGI IMG/M metagenome (GOLD analysis project Ga0116154, IMG submission 89898) | Active sludge microbial communities of municipal wastewater-treating anaerobic digesters from USA - AD_UKC030_MetaG | ecosystem: Engineered > Bioreactor > Anaerobic > Digestate | place: USA...
CAGGCCGTCTTCGAATCAATGGTGGTAACCGTCGCCATACCTTCGTAACCTTCGATTATAAACTGTATGACGGCGATATTCTTTCGATTCACCTGATAATAACGTTTGATCATCGCCGGGGGGAAGGCTGCTTTCACCTCTTAATGAACCTCTCTGCATATTCAATAATCATGAGCAGTAGCACTTTGAAAATCTTCCTGCAAGACGAAAAAAGCGGCTGGTATAACCAGCCGCTTTCCAATTCAAGTGAAACAGCTTTTTGATCCTTTACACCATAACTTCAGTTTATCTCCTGTCCCACCGTCCATCTCGCTTATGGTCCCATTGTCCGTAATTCCGATGAGCAAATCGATCGTTTTTATTATGGCGGTCATACTTATTGAAGTGATAATTCGGACCATAGTCATGCCATCGGTGATAATTCGGTACCGGTTGCACGAAGACCGGAGGAGGCGCATGATGTACACGCGGTGCATCAAATGTCACCACCGGGACAGGTAAACCCATAAAGAACCCGACCGATATGTCCCCCGCCCAGGTTACCTTCGGAAGCATGACCATCGCCCCCAGAATAGCCGCCACAAACATTGCCTTGTAAGTTTTCATGATATCTGTTCCTCCTTTGCTTTCATGGTTGATTTTTTTCTCTGCTACCTTTTGTCCCTGTATCATCAAATCCCGTGCCACCATGAATCATTGCCAATATTATCCATATAATACAAGATGTTATATTCATAATCTCTTAAAATGACAGGATTGCCGTGACGGATGCATGGCTACTAAGTTCCCACTTAAGCTGCATCATATGGATCAAAAATATACAGCATGTTCAGGCTGCAAATCGATCCGGCGAGTCAAGGATGTGGAAGTAACGACGAACAAGAACTGAAGTTTCTCAGACAAGAAATCGATGCTGTTTCTTTTGAAAACGGATCGTTGGCTTGTGCTCTGTACTCAAAAAACCCGATAATTCTACGATTCAGCAATCAGAAGAAGACATGGAAATGGTCTCATTAAGTGAAGCTCCGCGCAGCTTTCCGCGGGGAGCTTCACTATAGGTAAGTTCTTCAGTTTCTCAAGGGAGCTTCTGGTGACAAAAGGTCAGGGCCGTTCTGCGGCAAGATGACTTTGGTTATCCGTATCACAAAATAATCAAAATGGCTTCACGATGCACCATATGGTGCATGCTATATAGGAAAAACAACTGCAAATCACTTTTTCCTAACCTTATATGGAACATTGATGTCCCCTGTACGGTTCTACATCGTTTCCCAGTCACCGGTCGGCACCCGTCCGGTTCCATTTTTTGAGTCTCGCTTTTCGTGTAAACCGTTGAGGTCAACCACACAGAAATTTTATAACGGATCCTGCGGCAGGTTTTTTCCCAGGGGTCTTTTGAAAGTGTAATAGAAGGGTTCCTGGATCAAAACCCTTGAAACCGTATCCATGCTGTCGCTCGGTACCGCAAAGGGTAGGGCAATCAGGGCGGAAACCAAACCCAGGGCACAGGCTACAAGACCGGCGGGACGTAAGACAAGAACATCAATAATGACGGGAATATCCTCTGCCTGGTTTTGCCTCGCCGCGACCGCTTCTTCCCTGGTCGAGGCAAATGCCGCCAATCCACAGATCGACATCAGCAACGTCACCGTCAGGAAAATCGCAACCATCTTTTTCATCCCTGCCCTCCATGCTTCATGGCTTTCACGCATGCATGAAAGTAATGTAATCATGATCAGTTGCCGCACAGCCGGAATCAATATCAACTGATGTCGGTAATGCGGTTGATCTTTCCGTCATGAAAGGTAAATTCCGAACGTCCCGTCAGCCGGAGCGTTTCTCCCTTATGCATGCCGTTCGGCAGATCGTCTGCGAGAATGCTTTCGAAAGCAACTTCAATCAACGCCCGGTTATCATGGAGTGCAATGCGTTTTAAAATCTGTTTCCGGAAGGAAAACAAATCCCGGGAATGTTCCGCCAGATGTCGCAAGGCCATGATTCCGGATGTTTCGGCTGTTATTTCGCCCCCGGCGATGCTTCTGAATTGAATGTTAGGATGCAGAAGCGACAGCATGCCGTCGATATCGAAGGTGTTATAGGCGTGCAGATACCGTTCAATCAGGGTGCGTTTCTCTTCGTTATTCATCAATCATCCCCCCGTGTATAGCGACCGGTCATGCCGTCGAGGCTATCCCAGCGGCCCCAGAATCAAGACCAAAGGAAGCGTGAGAATCAAGCCGGAATGAGGGTACCCCAAAAACTGGTCCAGGCGGAGGCGAAAAGCCATGCCGACGGTGACAAGCGCAGCAATTGTCGCAACAAGCACGACTGCCAGCGCCATAAGCCCCCGGTTCACACAGCCAAACAGCGAAACCGGCGTAAAGCAGAGCGCCACAATCAAGAGGGGAGCGATGGCGGGAAGGAGGATGTGCTTGATGTCCTTATTCATGTCAAATTGACCCATGCCATGGATTTTAACCTATTTTTATACAGATAAGTAAAGCTTCATGGATCGGATGTCAATGATTATAAGACCATCTTTATAATTGACACACCCGGTCGTCTTACTTATAGTCCCGGTGTCAGTGAAGTTAAGGCTGCGCTGAGCATCAATCCTCAATGGAAACGATAATCGAGGCAAGTCATGCAGCGGGAGAGGGTCGTCATAACCGGGCTGGGAACAGTTAATGCGCTGGGAAAAAACACCGGCGATTTTGCCCGTGGTCTGCGAAACGGCATCTGCGGCATCGGGCCCCTGACTCTGTTCGACACCTCTCCGTACCGAACCCATACCGGGGCGGAAATCAAAGGTCTCGATCCTCGCCGGATGGTCCCACCGCCGTTTTCCCGAAAGCGCCTGTCGCGGGCCGACGTGATGGGCATCGCGGCGGCCGTCGAGGCTCTCCAGGATGCCGGCCTGTTTCCTTTTCCGGAATCCCTGACCGAAGACACAGGGATCATCCTCGGTGTCGGGTCCGGGGGAAAACTGGAGGCGGAATCCGTTTACCGCGATTATCTGGAAAGCGGCGGTCGGCGTGCCCGTTTTTCGCGATTAGCCAACCTTTGTCCGGCGACTTCGGCTGACCAAATCACCACCGCCCTCAAAATCATGGGTCCGAAGACAACCTTCATGACGGCCTGCTCCTCCGGAGCGACCGCTGTCGGTTTTGCCCGGGATTTGATCGTGCAGGGCGACGCCTCCATTATGATCACCGGAGGGGTGGAGCCGCTCAGCCGGACCACCTTTGCCACCTTCAACGCGCTCCAGGCCGTTGATCCCGAATACTGCAAGCCCTTCGACCTAAAACGGCAGGGACTCTCCCTGGGTGAGGCGGCGGCTTTTCTGATCCTGGAATCCCTTACGCACGCCCTGAAGCGGAAGGCCCGCATCTACGGCGAAATACTGGGCTATGGTGTCACCTGTGATGCCCACCACATGACAGCCCCGGACCCGGAAGGCTCGGGCGCCGTACGTTCCATCCGGGCGGCCCTGCAGGACGCGGACCTGCTCCCCACCGTTGTTGATTACATCTGCGCCCACGGTACAGCGACCCCGGCCAACGACGCCATGGAAGCAAAGGCCATCCGGGAGGTGTTCGAAAAAGATGCAACCCGGATACCGGTCAGTTCGATCAAGTCCATGACGGGACACACCCTGGGGGCGTCGGGCGCTCTGGCGGCGGTGGCGTCGCTGATCGCGATCCGGGATGGTTTTATCCCGCCGACCATCCACCATGAGGCACCCGACCCGGGGTGTGATCTTGATTTCGTATCGACCGGCGCAAGACCGGCTGTGCTGAATGTGGTGCTGGCCAATGCCTTCGCCTTCGGCGGGAACAATACATCGCTCCTGTTGGGACGCTACATGGAAAAGGGTCTGCGGCATGGATGAAATCAACCGGGACACACGCATCGTTATGACCGGTATGGGCATGGTCACACCACTTGGCATCGGGAAAGAGCAATTTTCCGCGAGGCTCTTCCGGGGCGACTCCGGGATCAGGGAAATTGCGGCGTTCGACACATCCCGTCTGGCTTCCCATCTCGGCGCGGAGGTGCGCGATTTTGAGCCGCTGGATTTCATCTCCGCAAAGAATGTGCGCCGCATGGACCGCTTATCCCAGTTGGCCGTCACATCGGCGCGCCTGGCCGTGGAAGACGCCCAAATGGTCATCGGTCCGGATAATCGGGATCGTGTCGGCATCATTTTGGGAACGGCCTATGGGCCGACGGACCTCAAGGTTTGCTGCACCCGGATTCTGTTTGAACAGGGCCCTGCCCGCATCAACCCGAGCCTGGTACCCAATTCCGTTTTGAATGCGCCCGCCGGACACGCCTCCCTCGAATTGGGTTTCCGAGGCGTCAACACGACGGTCAATCATCAGGCCACGTCAGGGGAAAGCGCCCTCGTCTATGCGGCAATGGAACTGCAGCGGGGCACGGCGGATGTCGTCCTGGCCGGCGGGGCGGACATCCTTTCGGATTTTTACTTTGAAAGCCTGGTCCGTTTCCGGGCGGTTTCTCCCACCGACGGAGGGGCGGAAGGGGTGCGCCCCTTCGATATGAACCGGAATGGTCCTGTGGCCGGGGAAGGGTGCGGCATGGTCTGTCTGGAACGGCTGGAGCATGCCCTGAAGCGGGGAGCGGTCCCCTATTGCGAGGTTACCGGGTGGGGGATGAGTTCGGCGCCGTCCAAACCGACCGGCTGGCCGCAGGATGGCCAAGGGGTTATTCTGGCCATGAAAAAAGCGCTGAAAATGGCTTGTCTTTCACCGTCGGATATCGGTACAATCCAGGCCGCCGGAAACGGCGGGACGAACCCCGATGCAATTGAGGCAGAGGCGTTGCAGGATGTCTTCGGAATAAACTCGCCGGGGCCGATCGTTTCATCCGTCAAGGGCGCTTTGGGGGAATGCTTTTCCTCGGGCGGCATACGTGGGGCGGCCCTTGCTTTATCCATCCAGGAAGGAAAGGCCCCCCCTACACTGGGGCTGGTGAATCCCATTGCGCCGCTTAATTTTACGACGGGCCGATTCAAGGAGGCAAATATCCGCCACGGACTGCTGAACGCCGTTTCCCACGGAGGAACGAATGTGTCCATCATCATGAGCCGCGTTGAGTAAATTCTGAGAAAAACTGGATTCCGGCTTGCGATGCTGAGTCATCATTACAAAAATGGTCATTTCGAGCGAATGCGAGAAATCTTAATGGGCTGAATAAACTTTACTTAAAGATTTCTCCCTGCGGTCGAAATGACAATAAGGCCAATTGCGACACTGTTTCTGCGCCGGAATGACGATAGAAAAAGAAACGTAATTTCAGGAGGATGGATGTGAACATTGGGGAGTGGATTTCCAAGCGGGCGCGGCTTTATCCCGAGCGGCCGTTTCTGAGAGAGGAGGACGGGCGGGAATTTAACAACCGGACCTTTAACCGGCGGGTCAATCGCATGGCCCATGCCCTGGAACAGTTGGGCCTGGTCAAGGGCGACCGGATTGCGGCGCTCATGACCAACTCCAGCGAGTTTCTGGAGATCTTTTTCGCCTGTGCGAAAACCGGCGTGATCATGGTTCCGTTGAATTTTCGGTTGGCCGCGCCGGAGCTGATCTATATCGTCCGGGACAGCGCTCCGGGAGCCCTGATCTATACTTCCGATTTCGCTGAGAAAATCATCGACATCAAGGCGGCCGATCTGCCCCTCGTCAGCTATTTCCGCCACGGCGGCCAAAATCTCCCGGACGATCCGACGTTGTCGGATCTGACCGCACCCCTTCCGGAAGATGAACCGATGCCGGCTGCTGAAGTCACGTTGAACGATCCCCTGTTCATCATGTACACCTCCGGCACGACCGGCGACCCCAAAGGCGCCATGCTCTCCCACGGCAACATTCTGTTCGGCGCGATTCATTCCCTGGTCGGCTACGGCATGGACAAAACCTTCAAATCTCTTGTGGTTGCACCGCTTTTTCACATCGGTGCTCTGGCCGCCTCGGCGACGCCGGTGATTTATGCCGGCGGGTCCTTGATTCTGAAAAGTTTCTACAACGCCTCGGAAGTGATCAAGCTTATCGTCCGCGAGAAGATCAACTACATGTTCGCCGTCCCCGTCATGTTCCAGCTCATGGCCAAATCCGACGAATGGGACAAGGCGGATTTTTCGCATGTCCACTACTTCATCTCCGGCGGCGCGCCGATTCCTGTGGAGGTAATCCGCAAGTACCAGGATGAAAAGGGTATCGGCTTTGTCCAGGGCTACGGCCTGACGGAAACGGGGCGCCTGACTTCCCTCGATCTCGAAGATTCCATTTCGAAGGCGGGTTCGGTGGGCAAAGAAGTCTTTCACATCGACCTGCGCATCGTGGACAACGATGGACGGGACATCCCACCCGGCAAACCGGGGGAAATTATCGTCCGGGGGCCCAATGTGTTTTTAGGCTACTGGAACAAGCCCGCGGAAACGGCGGAGGCGATGGCCGACGGCTGGTTCCACACCAGCGACATGGGACGGCGTGACGGCGACGGCTTCGTTTACATCATTGGCCGAAAACAGGAGTTGATCATCAGCTCCGGGGAAAATATCTATCCGGCGGAGGTGGAACGGGCAATCCAGGCCCTGCCCCAGGTGAAAGAGGCGGCGGCGGTGGCCATGCCGGACCCGGCCAAACGGGGCGAGGTCGTGGCGGCTTTCGTCAGCCTCCAGGAAGGCCAGGCAATGACGGAGGAGGATTTGATCAATGCCCTGCAAGGTCAGATAGCCCATTTCAAGATCCCCAAGCGGGTTTTCTTCCTGGATGATTTTCCCCGGAACGCCACTGGCAAGATTCTGAAAAGGGAGCTGCAGAAACACTTTACGACTGAGGAAGCTTAAGATGGACCTGATACCCTATGCGGAAGAACACCGGATATTCCGGGACAGTTTCCGAAAATTCCTCAGGCAGGAAATCGTCCCGCACATCGAGGCCTGGGAGGAAGCGGGCATTGTACCCCGGGATGTCTGGACAAAGATGGGCAGGGCAGGATTTCTCTGCACTGCCATACCCGAACAATACGGTGGTACCGGTGCAGATTTTCTCCACGCCGTGATCATCATTGAGGAACTGGCGAACTGCAATTTCTCCGGTCTGGGCATTCGTCTTCACAGTGATGTGGTCACCCCGTATCTCCTCGATTACGCGACGGAAGACCAGAAACGGAAATATCTCCCCCGGTGCGTTTCAGGTGAGCTCATCACGGCCATCGGCATGTCCGAACCCAACACGGGGAGTGACCTGGCGGCGATCCGGACCACCGCGGTACAGGAGGGCGATGAATTTGTCATCAACGGCCAGAAGACGTTCATCAGCAACGGCGTCAACTGCGATCTGATTGTTCTGGCCGCCCGCGATCCGGCAGAACCCGAGCCCCACCGCGCAATAGATCTGTACCTCGTCGAGGCGGCAACGCCGGGCTTTGATAAAGGACGTCGCCTGAAGAAAGTCGGCTGGCACGCCCAGGACACGGCGGAGCTTTTCTTCTCCGAATGCCGGGTACCCAGGGAAAACCGGCTTGGCGACAAGGGAACGGGCTTTAAGAAAATGATGAGCCACCTGCAGCCGGAACGCCTGGTGATTGCAATCTGGGCCGTGGCCGCCGCAGAGTTCATGCTGAAGGAAACCATCGCCTACGTTAAAACCCGGGAAGTTTTCGGGAAACCGGTGGCCCGGTACCAGAACACCCAGTTCGAGATTGCCGAAATGGCGACGGAAATCAAACTGGGACGTAACCACGTGGATAAGCTGATCATGGAGCACATGGCGGGCGAAAATATCGTGACGGACGTGTCCATGGCCAAATACTGGACGACGGAGATGGCGTTCCGCGTGGCCGACCGGTGCATGCAACTGTTCGGCGGCTACGGTTACTGCGAGGAGTACCCCATCGCCCGCGCCTGGCGGGACATCCGGGTGAACCGCATCCTGGGAGGGACCAACGAAATCATGAAAGTGGTCATCGCGAAAAATTTGGGATTATAAAATGGAGGCATAACATGAATAAAGACAGATTGTTGGTTTTGACGGTTGCCTGCGTTATGCTGGCAGCAAGTTTTATCGTTTCCGGCGGCACGGTCTATGCCGCCTATCCGGAGCGTCCGATTACGCTTCTGGTAGGGTTTGCCCCCGGAGGCTCCCTTGACCTGAGCGCCCGGGCCCTGGCGGCATCCGTGGAAAAAATCCTGGGCCAGCCTGTGGTCATAGAAAACAAAACCGGCGGGACGGGCACCGTCGCGCTGGCCGCCCTGCTTTCGCAAAAACCTGACGGCTATACCCTGTGCGCCACCCCCAGCTCGGTTTTAATCCGTGTCTCCCAGATGCAGCAGGTTCCCTTTAAGCCCCTGAAAAGTTTCAAATCCATCATCGGCTACACGGCGCCCCAGCTGGGCATTGCCGTCAAGAGCAACGCCCCCTGGAAAACTCTGAAGGACCTGGTCAATGACGCCCGGAAAAATCCCGGCAAAATCAAGTACGCCACGACCGGTGTCGGCAGCACCACCCATGCCGCCGTAGAGGAAATCGCCGTTCGCTCCAAAGTCCAGATGATCCACGTACCCTACAAGGGAAGCAATGAAGCCATGACGGCCCTGCTGGGCGGCCATGTAGAATTCGCCTCCCTGACTTCGGAATTCGTCCCAGCGGTCAAAGCCGGACAGTTGCGGTTGCTCGCCACCATGGGTGAGGAACGATCCCCCACATTCCCCCAGGTGCCCACCATGAAGGAAGCCGGTTATGATTTTGTCACCGATGCGGTATACGGTATTGTTGCCTCGGCTGATCTGCCCACCGACCTGGCAAAGAAACTGGAGAAGGCTTTCGCAAAAGCGATCCACGACAAGCAGTATCTGGAAACGATCAGCAAGATGGACCTGGTCCCGGTTTACTATAGCGGCAACAATTATGATAAATTCCTTAAAGGGAATTGGGGCGTGATCAACCGGCATCTGATCGGGGCGGGCCTGATCAAGGAAGCGGCGACGCAGCCCGAGTAAGCTTTTCAAGTCGGTCGCAAGTCACGCCACACGACAGGAAAATGGATAGAAAAGAGATCATCAGCGGCGGCTTCTGGCTTTGTGCAGCGATTGCCGTTATCTTCGTGTCCCTGCGTCTCGGTCTTGGACCTTACAACAATCCCGGACCCGGTTTTCTCGCTTTCTGGTCCGGCCTTCTTCTGACCGGATTGAGCGGCGCTTTGCTCTGGTCCGGATTACGCAGGGAAACGAAAGCCGCCGACCTGGTCGATTTATGGCAAGGCCGGAAGTGGTCCATTCCGCTTATGGCCGCATCGGCTTTGATTCTTTATAGTCTGGTGCTGGTCAAACTGGGTTATCTTACCGCCACCTTCTGTTTGATGGTGGCCCTGTTTTCCGTGGGAAAAATAAAACTCCCTCTGGCCGTTCCCGGCGCTTTGCTCGCAGCCTTATTCACGTTTGCACTGTTTGATTGGTTCTTGAAGATGCCCCTGCCCCGGGGCATCTTCGGTTTCTGATATCTGTCATGTAACATGGACATTATTTTCAATAATATTAACGGCTTAATTAATGGATTTTCCGTCGTGCTGCAGCCGACGCAACTCGTTTTCATCTTTGTCGGCTGCTTCCTGGGAACCCTGGTGGGCGTCCTTCCCGGCATCGGGCCGGTCGGGGCCATTTCCATCCTCATGCCCATCACTTTTCAAATGTCGCCCACGGGGGCCATCGTCATGCTGGCGGGCGTTTATTACGGAGTCATGTACGGCGGCTCCACCGCCTCCATTCTGGTGAATGTGCCAGGTGAAGCCGCCTCGGTCGTAACCTGCCTGGACGGCTACCAGATGGCGCGCCAGGGGCGCGCCGGCCCTGCCCTGGGGATCGCCGCCATCGGCTCTTTCCTCGCCGGCACCACAGGTTTGATCGGATTGCAACTGATAGCCACGCCCTTGGCGAATGTGGCTCTGGAATTCGGACCGCCGGAATATTTCGCAATCATCCTGGTCGGCTTTACATTTATTATTTATTTGACACGGGGTTCCGTGCTTAAAGCGGGGATAATGGCCTGTATCGGATTAATCCTGAGCCAGATCGGTCTTGACCCCATCACCTCCGAGCAGCGGATGACCTTCGGCATCCTTAACCTGTTTGAAGGCATCGGCGTTGCGCCACTGGCCATGGGCCTGTTCGGCGTCGCCGAGGTGTTCACCAATCTGGAAACGCTCCACAAAGGGGAACATATCAAGGTTAAAATCCGGGCGCTCATCCCTTCACGCTGGGATTGGATGCGAGCCCGGTGGGCGATGCTCCGGGGCAGCCTGGTCGGCTTTTTCCTGGGTATTCTACCCGGTGGGGGGCCGGTGATTTCCACCTTCATCGCCTACGGCCTGGAAAAAAGGATCGCCCGAAACCCGGAGCGCCTCGGCAAAGGAGCCATCGAGGGCGTGGCGGCGCCGGAAGCGGCCAACAACGCCGCCGCTTCGACTTCCTTCATCCCGCTCATGACTCTGGGCATCCCCCCGAATGTGGTCCTGGCCGTGCTTTTCGGCGCATTTCTCATCCACGGCATTACACCGGGGCCGCTTATGCTGAAAGAGAACCCGGACATGTTCTGGGGTATCATTTGCAGCATGTATGTCGGTAATGTCATGCTGCTGGTTCTGAACCTGCCCCTGATTCCGATGTGGGTCCAGGTACTTAAAATCCCCGGAAGAATTCTCTATCCCCTGATTTTACTGTTCTGTGTTATCGGCGCGTATGGCATCAACAACAGCGTCTTCGATGTGTACGTCATGATCGTCTTCGGCGTGGCCGGTTATTTGTTTCGGAAATTCGGCTACGAGGGAGCCCCGCTGATCCTGGCGTTCGTCCTTGGCCCCCTGTTTGAAGTCAATCTGCGTCGGTCGCTTTTGATGTCCGGGGGTAGTTTCGCCATCTTCTTCACCCGCCCTATCGCCCTGGGAGCAATTATCATTGCCGCCGCCCTTCTCTTTTTATCCGTCTATCAAATGCACCGGAAGCGATATGCAAATAGAACTCGATTATTCTAATTCCTTCATTCGAATGTTATAAGCTCAATATCTTATTAAATATTAGTCACATAGCTGTGATGATATCTCAAACCTGCAGAAAAACATCCGATTGCCGAAACTCTTCTTGACATCGGGCGATACATCGTTATGATAATGAATCTGAAATATCCAGGCATCAGTAAATTATGGAAACTAAAAAACAAACAAAGGCTCACTCAAAGCTCCCGCTGACACATTGGCGAATTTTAGAGAACCACGGAGAGGAACAAAGCCTCCTGATCCGGGAACTGGGCCTGCATCCTCTGCTCTCCCAGATCCTGGTCAGCAGAAACATTACCACGACGGAAGACGCCCGGAAATTCCTCCACCCCTCTCTGGGGGACTTGCACAATCCGTTTTTAATGAAAGACATGAAGGAAGGGGTTCATCGCCTGATTAAGGCCATCCTTCAGGGGCAGAAGATCATGGTCTACGGCGACTATGACGCCGACGGCG
>Ga0116154_10003304_pt1 | contig 11505 bp, 10 predicted proteins | sample AD_UKC030_MetaG_FD_89898 | JGI IMG/M metagenome (GOLD analysis project Ga0116154, IMG submission 89898) | Active sludge microbial communities of municipal wastewater-treating anaerobic digesters from USA - AD_UKC030_MetaG | ecosystem: Engineered > Bioreactor > Anaerobic > Digestate | place: USA...
GATTCTAAATTAAAAACTGATGCAAACAATTACCTCAACGGCTGACCTTAAAAAAGCAATTCAATCACTTGAAGCTGAGCATACTGTAAAAGGGAAGCAGTTAAAGGTGTCTTTTTATGCCGCCTATGAAACCTTCAGCCCTGCCAATCTGCTAAAGAGCACTCTGAATAGTTTTACTTCATCCCCAAATATGATCGATAACGTTCTTGGAACAACGCTGGGGCTTGCTGCAGGGTTTGCTTCTAACCTGCTATTCAAAGGTTTGGCAGGTCCGGGACTCAGGAGGGTTATCAGCCCTGTGCTTCAGTCAGGGGTGACAAGCTTTGTGGCAAAAAACACAGGCTCATTAAGATCGCTTGGCGAAATGACCCTCTTGCGCATTTTCCGCAACATGAGAGTGAAACCCCCGCGTAAGCCATAACCATGTGAATTATGTAACATATCTGCACAAATCTGTAACACTTCTTCACCTTGAAAGCGGCACCTTTGATGTTGTCATAAACCTCCTTGAAGAACAGGGACATAACGAAAATTAATAATATAGAAATGAAACAAAAATTGAGATTATTACCAGTATTAATTGCAGCGTTCCTGATTACAGGCGTTGCCAGTGCACAACACAGTGCTTCGCCCTCCGGACACGCCGTTTTCGGTGTCAAGGGAGGATTGAATTTCTATAATGTTCAAAATGACAACAGTACCACCTACGATCAGAGAACTGGTTATCACCTTGGTATTCTTGCTCATATCCATCGTAACAGCCAGTGGGCATTTCAACCTGAACTGTTATATTCAGCACAGGGTGCAAAAAACCTGGACCTCGGTTATCTGAATATTCCGTTATTGATACAATATATGTTTGACAACGGATTCAGGCTTCAGGCTGGTCCGCAGATAGGATTTCTTGTCAGTTCAGACAACAATGATAACTGGAACCCCATTGATCTTGCCCTTAGTGTCGGTGCAAGTTATGTTGTTCCGGCAACCGGGTTTGGCATTGATCTTCGGTACAATCACGGCTTAAACGACATAAATAAAAGCAATGATGTAAAATCAACCAACAGGGGTATTCAGCTTGGACTGTTCTACCTCTTTGGCCATGATGCCGAAAGGGCTATCCGCAACCTCTAGCAGGTTATTTCCCTATACAGAATTTTGAGAAGATCTGCCCGAGGACATCCTCGGGTGTGATCTTTCCCGTTATTAGCCCAAGGTGGTAGATTGCCTGACGAACGTCAGTTGCAATAAGTACGGTGGGAATACCGTCGGTGAAACCATCCAGCACCCGCTGCAAGCTCTCTGAAACATTTTTCAGCGCCTCGAAATGCCTGGCATTTGTTACTATATGCTGAGGAGAACTAAGCCGGCCTGTCTCCACCGAGGCCGTCAACTGTTCCTTCACCTCTTCAATACCTGATGAATTCTTAGCCGATACAAATATTACCGGGAAGGAGCAGAGACTCTTCAACTCCTTCTTCATAGCTGAAGCAGCGCTCCGGGTAACCAGGTCTGATTTGTTGATTACCAGGATGATCCTGGCTCCGGAACTCCCAGTAAGGTCACTGACAGAGCCAGCAAAGGCAGCAATGTCTTCGGGTTTGTCTGTAGCTTCGGCCAGGGCAAGCACAACCTCTGCCTCACGAAGCCTGCCGCGCGTACGTTCAATCCCCATCTCCTCTATCTTATCACCGCCCTGTCTCAGTCCTGCCGTATCAATGAACCTGAACAGCATGCCGCCAACATGCAACACCTCCTCGACTGTGTCACGGGTAGTGCCGGGGATGTCAGATACTATTGCCCTTTCCTCCTGAAGAAGCACATTGAGGAGTGACGACTTGCCCACATTGGGTCTGCCGGCAATGACCACCGGAATACCTTTCCTGATTGCATTGCCCAGCCTGAATGAAGACGCCAGCCCGTCGACCAGACTTTTGATCTTATAAACTGTTTCAGTCATTGAAAAGCGGTCGGCGAACTGCACATCCTCCTCACTGAAATCGAGCTCCAGTTCAATGAGCGAGGCGAAGGATAGAAGCTCCATCCTGAGTTTCTCGATCTCTTTCGAGAAACCACCGCGGAGCTGGGTGGCAGCAAGTCGGTGTGCGGCCTCCGAATCAGAAGCAATAAGATCAGCCACAGCCTCAGCTTGCGAAAGATCCATTTTGCCGTTCATGAAAGCCCTCATAGTGAACTCCCCCGGTGTGGCTGCTTTCACTCCTTTGCCGATAAGAATTTCGATGATCCGATGCTGTATGAAGGGCGAGGCATGGCAGCTTATTTCTGCCATATCCTCCCCGGTATAAGAGAGTGGAGCCCTGAATAGAGAGACAAGTACTTCATCAATGAATTCGCCTTGCGAAGATATGGTCCCATAAATCAATGTGTACCCCTTCGCATTCAGTATATCAACCTGTTTATCAGCTGGTTCGAATATTCCTGCCAATGTTTCAATTGCCCCGGGCCCTGAAAGCCTGATCAGAGCTATTGCACCCCCTCCCGAGGTGGCCGGCGCACATATGATTGTCCCCTTTTGTACCATAATCTTACAGGGGATAAAGTTAATTGAATTCTACCTCGCGAGGTTATCGGCAAGAAAGGTATTATCCGGTATAGATGCAGTAGTATTTACCTGGTCGAATTTGACCCTGGAACTTCTGCCGTTGAGATGGTTTCTGGCAAGCATATCTGTCATTACATATCCCTCTTTTCCCGTCAGTGGCTGGGTAGCCAAAATCTCAATTGTCTTGAACATCTCACCGTCAAAATTGTAAAAATCAATCTTCTTTGTCTTGAGGCTGCCCTTCTCGAGGTATGTTACCTTCTTGGAGAAGCCGTATTCGTCGGCCTTTTCATCGCTTACGGGAACATTCTCGATAATCCAGGTATCGGTTTTCCCGGATTCCGGCAGGTGCCTGATTATAAAGTCGGTGTTGCTCCCGCTTGACATATCTGCGTTGGAAAATTCAGAGCTCATGAAGCTCTTTCCTTTTTCGGTGCTTACAATCCGCCGCGTCTTTTTCAGTGCCGGAAGATAGATCCACATGTCGTCCTGCGCATCCTTGCTGTCAACTATGAGCATTGCTGTGCCCCTGACATCAGCCGGATCAAGGAACTTTACCATTCTCTTTATAGTTCCGTCGTCGTAGGATTTGGTGATCATATTCAATTTCCGTGACCGTACAGAGCCGCTCTTTTCGGTAATTGTAAGTGTGACCGTTGACTGAATGTTTCCTGACATTGTCAGGTCACGACTCTTGTCCATCAGCTGTACGGGATCTGACTGCTGTGCCAATGTAACCTGCAGTGACAGAGCCAGTATCACTGGCAATAGAAATAACATTCTTTTCATTTTCTTTATTGTTTTTGTTTATTCGTTTCAAATTTGCCTCAATAAACCCGGGTTTGAACCAGAGCATGAATGCCGGCATGACAATAATTGCATAAATAAGGCAGGAGCCGATTGCAAGAAGTGTCAGGTAACCGAAGAACCTTATTGAGAGGAACCCTGAGAAGAAGGTGGCAGAGAATCCGGCCATAACGCTCATTCCGTTAATGACGATGCTCCGACCGGTTGTCCGGTACGTTTCAGATATGGCCTCCTGCCTGGTTTCCGCTTTTGTGAGCTCAGTCTTGTATCTCCACAGGAACTGGATTGTGAAGTCGACCCCAACCCCGATCATTATTGAAGAAAGGAGGGCGGTTGCGGCATCGATGGCGACACCTGTGAGACCCATAACACCAAACTGGATTATTATTGAAGCTGCAAGAGGAATTGATCCGATAAGACCACCCTTCAGCGACCGGAAAATGACAGCCAACAGGATCAGGACTGTTATAAGGGCGAAAACAAGTGAAGAAACCTGTCCGTTGATTATTTTCTGCGCAAAATCAATCATGATTATTGCATATCCTCCGGTAGTTACCCTTGCCGGGAAGTCTGCAGTATAACTTTTTATGTCATCCCTGAGATCTCGGACAATCTTATTGTCAGGCTTCGAAAGACGGACCAACAGGTGAGCCTTTGTATTCTCAAAGTTCATCAGCTGTTTGAAATCGTCCGGGTCACCGCTCATGTTATAGAGCTCGAACATCTGGGCAATAGCAGCGGAAGATGCCGGGATCATGTCATATCCCTCCTCCGCTGGCTCATATAGTGCCATACTCATCTCCCTCACTACGTCGGAGATTGAGAAGACGCCTCCGACACCTTCGGAACCCTTCAGATGCTGAGTAAGGTCATCTATCCTTTGCATAAGAATAGGGTCCTTAATATCACCGCTGATCATTACCGAGATTGTCTGTGAGCCGCCGAATTTGGAATTGATGATTTCGGAAGCCTGTCTGACAGGGTGTTTATGAGGGAAGAAGTTTTCCTGGTTGGTGTCGATCCGAAGGAAAACAATGCCGGTGCCCATAAGCAGTGTCAGCACTAGCGACACCAGCAATACTCTCCCGGGGCGTCTGATTACCAAAGAGGATATGCCTGCCAGCGCTCGGATTATCAGGTCATTTTTCTCTGAACGCGGAGGGCGGGGTTTCCTGCCGGGGGTATGTTGCATGTATATGAGTGCAGGAATCAGTAACAGACTCATTGCCAGCGCAAGGGTAACGCCGGCAGCTGAGAGTATACCAACCTGTCTGGCAGGTATGATTGAATGGGTAAGCAGTCCCAGCAAACCGGCAATTGTAGTCAGTCCACTGAAAAGGATAGGCATATTAAGTGAACCTGTTACCGACCTGACCATTTCTTTACCGGTCACAGGCAGGTCTGACCTGCTGAGTTCCTGATGTCTTGACACCAGGTAAATGCCATAGTTATTGGCTACCGAGATCAGGATAATGGGAGCGAGGCACATTATTATTGAGAATTTCCAGCCTAGCAACGGTATCATACCCAGTGTTATGACTGTTGACAGAATTACAACTGAGAATGGGATGAGGACGCTTCTCCAATCGCCCAGCGAGAGCTTCAGGACTGTCAGCATTATCAGCAGGGCAATTGGAATAAGGATCATGGCATCATGGTTCACATCCCCGGTGATGAATTGTCTTATGTATGGCAGACCGCCTGTTAGAATTTGTGCATCACCATGTTGTGCCGCTATGACAGAATCAACCCTGTTAAGGGTCTCATATTCAGGCACATTTGCAGTTATTGTTCCTGTGATCGCAGCTGCCGTCATATCTGACGCAACCACGATGTCGCGGGCAAACCGGTTGGCCAGGATGTCGCGTTTCAGTGACTCCATCTCCTCAGCATTCTCCGGTATCCTGTCAATAAGAGGATCAACAACCATCATCCCTTCACTGCCTTCTATTTTCCTTGCGGTATAGAGGGAGTTGACCATCCCGATACCTTCCATCCTTGACAATGCCCTGTCAACCTCTTTTACCTGACCCAGATCGCCCGGCTTAAGTATTGTGGTATCGGTAAAAAGCACTATTATCATGTCCTGAACACCAAATTCCTTCTCGATTGAGTCATTTGTAACCCTGGAGGGGAGGTTGCGCGGTATGTAATTCCTTATATCAGGATCGGTTTCTGATGATGGTATCAGAAGGCCCAGTCCGGCTGCCATAACAACCGACACTGTTATTATGGCCCATCTGTATTTGATGATAAAGTTTGTCATAGTATTAGAAATCAATTCTTAAACAGAAGTATGCCGCCTTCATGAAGTCGTCAATTATATCGTACATGCCGCCTTTCGTGCCTTTATAGTAATCGTATCCTGCACTGAGCGTCACGCCGTCGGAGGGCTTGTATTTCAGCGCCGGGCGAACCAGCAGGTCTTTCGATGTAAAGTTGTATATTGTTGTTAATGAGGGAATCAGCCTTCCGTAGAACAGTTCAGCCTCGAACCTCAATCCCGCCGAGTGATAATACTCTTTCAACTGGTTATTATACAGCCTGTTGAACGCTTCTACCTGAAGCCTTGTAAACTCCACCGGATCAAATCCAGGTGTGCTGAATAGCTCCGTAAGCTTCTGTATGTCAGGCTCAGTGCCAAGTATAGGGTCATAAGGCGCTTCGTAAAAGTCCAGAATCTTTTTCCCTGAATACTCGGCTGTCACCCGTACTGCCCCCGGGGTCCAGTCGAGACCTGCCACCCATTCAACCTGCCTGAAGGGGATTTCCTCATTTTCTTCCTTATCCTCGACGGGATTTGTTAAGGCAGCTGTGCCACGCAGCACAAAGGGTGATAACACGGTCTCAAAGTCAAGGCCGGTGCTGTTAATAATGTAAGGTATCCCGCTGACCGCTACAGCAGGCTGCAAAGGATTGGTGTAATCAGCGCTGTTCAGATTGAGTCCTGGCATCAGTTCGGGGCCATGATAATACTGGATGCCGGCATCGAATCCCTTTAGAATGAAATCGCCTCTCACACCGTATGACCAGAAGCCGTTACCAGCCTTCAGTCCCTCCGGCAGCATCACCTGCATGCCAGGAGGGAGCACAATAGGTTTAATAATAAGAACAGACGGATTCCAGAAGGGTGCTGCAACAACTGAAAGCCTGAAGAACGGGGCGGGAGTGAAGGTTACCTCGCCCAGGATATTTCCCAGCTCGGCATCCTCAAAGTCAGGAGACCGCAGGGTATAATCAGAGGGACTGAATCTCGACAATGGAGTGAATATGTCGGTCTTTCCCCACTTGATTATCTTTTGGCCAGCGGAGACACTCATGAAGCTGTTATAGTACATTCCCCATGCCTCCCTCAGAGTCAGTGAGTTTACATTTTCTCCAAACTGCTGGCCAAAGCGAAATCTGATGTCGGAGTAACCCTTAAAGCTGAGGTTGTCTGTTGCTGTAAGAGTGAGGACCGCATCGCCGAAGGCTGCGTTAACGTCATGCGGGTAATCGCCTGTACTGAAATAAGCACCACCTCTTACAAACCCTCCGGGGGTAAATGATTTCTCCTGAGGAAAGAGGGAGAGAGGAAGAATCAGTGAAACAAAGAATATAACCTGTCGTCTCATCATGGGGATCTTTTTGTGTAAAGGTCGGCATGACGAGACGCAATATCGACCGAACCGCCCGGTCAGGACAGGTAGTGGTTTGCATGGTGGTCTGAGCCACTCGGATCACACCTTTGGAGGGGAACTTGTCGGCCCCGATCAGATCAGGGGATAATGTAAGGCAGAGTATGTATCACACCGGGTTTGACTCTCTTGATATCTCTTCCCTGTAGACACTTGGTGTCTTGCCGGTATAGGCCTTGAAAAAGGTGTTGAATGTTGATTTCGAGTTGAACCCGGCGTCAAATGCGATAGCCAGTATCGTATAATGCTTGTATTTCGGGTCGCTGATGCGACTTATGACCTCGCGAATCCTGTACTCATTGACGAAGGAGAAGAAGTTGCGGTGGTGCTTTTCGTTCAGAACTTCTGTTATATGGTGGCGGGGGATTCCTGTTTTCCTTGAGAGGTCATTGATAGTCAAATCCCCGTCGAAGTAGGGCTTCTCCTCGTCCATGTACTGAAGAAGTTTTGTCAGGTACTCTTCAGCCTGCTCTTCCCGGAGTCCGCTTCTTGCATATTTTTCCGTACCAGGGTTGCCAATGATGCCGTTATCCTCCTGTGCATTAACGTTATTATCGAACATTTCCGGCTGGCGGATACCATAAAAGCTGTATGCAAAAGAAAAGAAGGTAATAAAGACAAATGTCATTACATAAGGATCAAACTGAAGCAATCCTCCAAGGATATCAATACCTCCGAGAATAAAAACGACAAGATAGCCGGCATAGAAGGTTACAGATAATATTTTCAACCAATTGAGTGTAAGTTTCTGAGATGTGTATGAAATAACATCCCGGAGCCGTGACTGATGGCGGCGTATCTGGATAAAAGAAAGGGTGCTGTATACCGTTATTGAAAAGAAGAAGATTGCACTGTAAACGATTCTGAGCGGGGTAAACCTGTCAATTACGAAAAAGCCATGCAGGTCATCGAATATTGAATTATTCCGGAATATGACTGACACAGCAAAAAAAACAAAGAAGGGAATAAAATGCAGCAGGTGCCATGGAGAGAACTTAAGTGACGGATTTGTCATGTGCCTCACATACAGAAAGAGCAGCGGCCCGTAGGTAAATGAAATGAACGGAAATGAATACATCCCGAGCACAGTCCGGTTGATGAGGGCGAAAATCATTTCGATACAAAAGAGGAAGACCCAGGCGGTCATGATCCTGTTACCAGTTGTGAATGGTCTTCTGGTAGCAATCAGGAGTCCGGCAAAAAATGACTGGGAAATCCCAATATAAAGTATCGGTTCAATGAAATCCATGGTCACGATAATATTCTGTAAATTTAGCAAAAGCAGCAAAAATTCGCTTACTTTTGAGATATAAGGGACCAAAACAGCAACACGATATGAGCATTTTACTGAACTCGGGGTCAAAGGTGATTGTACAGGGCTTCACCGGAAGTGAAGGTACATTTCATGCCGGTCAGATGATAGAGTACGGGACCAGGGTGGTGGGAGGTGTCACACCCGGGAAAGGCGGACAGATGCATCTGGGGCTGCCGGTATTCAATACCGTCAGGGAGGCCGTAAAAGCCACCGGTGCCGACACGTCAGTCATTTTTGTGCCTCCTGCATTTGCATCAGATTCAATTATTGAGGCGGCTGAGGCCGGGATAAAGCTCATCGTGACGATAACTGAGGGTATCCCGGTAGCTGACATGGTGAGGGTGAAGAAGCTGATGCGCGACTACAGGGTGACACTCATCGGTCCCAACTGTCCCGGCGTCATCACCCCTGGCGAGGCGAAGGTTGGCATTATGCCCGGTTTTATTCACAAGCCTGGCAGGGTAGGGGTCATATCCCGTTCAGGGACACTGACATATGAGGCTGTAGACCAGCTTACGAAACTTGGCCTTGGACAGTCGACATGTGTAGGTATAGGCGGTGATCCGGTAATTGGCTCCACATCGCTTGATATTCTCAGTCTGATGATGGCGGACCCCGGAACGGATGCTATTGTGCTCATCGGTGAGATCGGAGGGGTGATGGAGGCTGATGTGGCTCACTGGGTAAAGGAAAACGGCACCAAACCTGTTATAGGGTTCATAGCAGGGCAGACTGCTCCGAAAGGCAGACGCATGGGGCATGCCGGTGCAATCATCGGGGGAGCCAATGATACTGCTGAGGCAAAGATGAACATCATGGCCGAATGCGGGATTCATGTTGTCAAATCACCTGCCGACATTGGATCTACTGTGGCAAAGGTGCTGGGTAAATAATTTTCTATATTTTTGCCGAAAATATTGCAGATATGAGACTACTGGAAGGAAAGACAGCTGTGATCACAGGCGGATCAAGGGGTATAGGCAAGGGAATTGCCATGCGGTTCGCTGCCGAAGGCGCAAATATTGCAATCACAAATTTTATCGACAATGAAGAGTTTGCCGCTGCCGTAAGGGAGATAGAGGCCCTTGGAGTAAAGGCAAAGGGCTATGTATCTGACGCTTCGGTTTTCGCAGATGCCGAGAACGTGATAAATGAGATAGTGAATGACTTCGGCACCGTTGATATTCTTGTCAACAATGCCGGCATCACCCGTGACACCCTGCTGATGAGGATGACGGAAGAGCAGTGGGACCAGGTGATTACCGTCAACCTGAAGTCTGTTTTCAACCTCACAAAGGCAGCCATCAAACCGATGATGAAGCAGAAGTACGGTTCGATAATCAACATGAGTTCCGTGGTGGGGCTGGGTGGTAATGCGGGGCAGGCCAACTATGCAGCATCAAAGGCAGGGATCATTGGTTTCACAAAGAGCGTGGCCAGGGAACTTGGTTCGCGCAATGTGAGATGCAATGCAGTTGCTCCGGGGTTTATACTTACAGAGATGACGAGCAAGCTTCCTGAGGATGTTAAGAGCGACTGGATATCCAAGATTCCCCTGAAGCGTGGAGGATTGCCTGAGGATGTGGCAAATGTGGCGTTGTTTCTTGCCTCCGACCTGTCGTCATATGTCACCGGACAGACCATACCAGTCTGCGGCGGCATGGCCATGTAAATATAATTTGGAATTGAATTATTTATTATATTTGCACCGGCAGGGCGCTATTCCCTCACACACGAGGAAATGCAGCGAGACATAATTATTCCACACTTATTTCTTACGCGCCCTGCTTTTTTTATTGTATCTATGCCTCCTTAGCTCAGTGGTAGAGCAGCTCACTCGTAATGAGCAGGTCGTGGGTTCAACTCCCATGGGAGGCTCGAGGAGGAGTGGGCAGTAGGCAGTGGGCAGTGGGCAATAGGCAGTAGGCAGTAGGCAGTGGGCAATAGGCAATAGGCAGTAGGCAGTAGGCAGTGGGCAATAGGCAGTGGGCAATAGGCAGAAGTAGAAATCCCCGTAGGGGATAAAGAATTGTAGGTCAGGTACATAAAATAAATATTCCCCGTAGGGGATAAAGAATTGTAGGCGGGAGTAGCTCAGGGGTAGAGCATCAGCTTCCCAAGCTGAGGGTCGAGGGTTCGAATCCCTTTTCCCGCTCAAAATAAGACCTGACAATCAGGCATATATAAGGACTTGCAAAGTTAACTATTGCGAGTCCTTTTTTATTTGCAATAAAATTTGCAATATAAAATTATGTTCGTCAACTGGTATATTTTCCAAATTTTTTTTGAAAAAAAATCAACTTCATTACAAAGAAGAAACATTGTAACATTCTGGATTTCAAAAATTTTTTCCAGATTTTTTCAATTAAAAAGTTTTTTCAAGACCTGAATCCCGACCCTAATTCATTTTTTTCTGTATTTATATTAAAGTTAAGCGGATAAACACCCGCCCCACCAGCGGCTTATATTGGCACTACTATGGGGGGAACGCCCCTTACCGGGGGTTACGGTGGTACATACCCGTATAGAGCAATAAATTTAAATGAAGATAATGGATTCAAATTACCCAGCAAACCTTGATGAACTTGTTCATGATATGGAAATGCATCCGTATCAATATCAGCATCTTAAAATTTTCCTGAGACGTGAAAGCAACACTGGTATCCCGGATTTCGGAGAGCAATATCTCGCAGTCAGCCATGATGGATTTGCTTTATACAGGTTAGATTCTGTTGATTATCAGGATGGTAATATCATACTGTCATTAACCGAAAAATCAACAAATCAACCAGTTAAATTCTCTGTCGACATTAATAACACTCAACCAAGCTGCATATTCATTCGCTGGACGGATATCTGGAACTTGGTGTTAGCTGATATCTTGAGAAGTGACGTAGACGATATTGACTTGATTGAAATAATTGAAGATTAGAATGGGAACAAATGCAAGAAATACCGTTGGTTTAAAGCTAATCCAATTATCATCTGACACTTACGTGATTCAACATCAGTGCTTGCTTGCCCCTATGAAAACTGTAAAAATTGGGGAAGAGTTGCTTATAGTATATCCGGATACCATTGACCCATTGATTTATCCGGCAAGATTACTGGAACTGTGGCAGGAAGGGGATGTGCTCTTTTTGAAA
>Ga0116154_10003310_pt1 | contig 11487 bp, 8 predicted proteins | sample AD_UKC030_MetaG_FD_89898 | JGI IMG/M metagenome (GOLD analysis project Ga0116154, IMG submission 89898) | Active sludge microbial communities of municipal wastewater-treating anaerobic digesters from USA - AD_UKC030_MetaG | ecosystem: Engineered > Bioreactor > Anaerobic > Digestate | place: USA...
CCACATGGAACCAGGCCATTCCCGTAGGTAACGGCAGCCTGGGAGCAATGATCTTCGGAGGACCATCATTGGAGAGACTTCAACTTAATGAGGAATCGGTATGGACCGGCTCCCCAAGGTGGGATGCAAATCCGGATGCGCTGAAAAACCTCCCTTTAGTCAGAAAGCTTCTTTTTGAAGGAAAATACGCAGAAGCTGAAAAACTTGCCCAAAACGGCATCATGGGAAGCTTCGCAAGAGATAACGCTTCAAGTTACCAGACACTTGGCGATCTGACACTCGAATTTGCAAATCCGGGAACCGTCTCCGGTTACAGAAGGGAACTCGACATCTCCCGGGCTGTCGCAAGCGTCAGCTATACTTCAGACCGGACCAATTTCAGAAGAGAGGTGTTCTCAAGCGCACCAGATAAGGCTCTGGTAATGAGAATCACAGCTGATAACCCGGAAGCGATCACATTCACTGCGCGGCTTTCACGACCAGGCAACAAAGCCCTTATAAAGACCTCAGGCAACATCATCTCAATGAGCGAACACGTGGGAAACGGCAACGGGGTAAAGATGGAAGCCAGGGTCAAATTTCTGAAAGAAGGCGGTACTATTTCACAGGGAGGTGACAGCATAAGGATCGAAAAAGCAAACTCAGTACTTATCTTCCTGACGGCAGCAAGCGATTATTCTGAGCCTGATCCGGCTTCATGCTCTGAAGAAAGGCTTGAAAAAGTATCTTCACGCAGTTTTGCTGAAATAAAAGATGCCCACGTGACCGACTACAGGAGCTTCTTCGACAGGCTCTCAATCGATCTGGGATCGTCCGATGGCAGCTACTTCCCAACCGATGCCCGGATAGCTGCCATGCAGAACGGCTATGACGACACCGACCTGATTGAGCTTTACTACCAGTTTGGGAGGTACCTGCTTATAAGCAGTTCTCGCCCGGGAAGCCTCCCGGCAAACCTTCAGGGTATATGGGCCGACGGTCTCAATCCACCCTGGAGCGCCGATTATCATATAAACATCAACATCCAGATGAATTACTGGCCGGCCGAAATAACCAATCTGGGTGAACTGGCGCTTCCCTTTGCCGATTTTATTGACGCGATGAGACCTAACGCCAGGAGAACCGCCAGGGAGGTTTACGGTCTGAAGGGCATAACCGCCCACTATACAACTGATGTATGGCATTATACAGAACCGCTGGGAGCAGTGGTCTACGGAATGTGGCCCATGGGAATAGCCTGGAGCTGCCAGAACCTATGGGATCATTACCTCTTCGGCGGCGATATCGGATACCTCCGAAATAAAGCATACCCGGTCATGAAGGAGTCAGCAGAATTCTGCATGGACTGGCTCGTGACCGATCCGCGAACGGGATATCTTGTCTCCGGACCTTCAATATCTCCCGAGAACAGGTTCAGGATCCCGGGAAGCCGGGAGACAGCGAGCATGGTGATGGGACCCACCATGGACCACATGATCATCCGCGACCTGTTTCAAAACACTATTCAGGCCAGCCTGATCCTTGATGCTGACAAAGCTTTCAGAAGAAAAATTGAAAAGACACTTGAAAAGCTGACTCCTATCAGAACCGGCTCAGACGGAAGGATCCTGGAATGGTCAGAAGAACTTGAAGAAAATGAACCAGGGCACAGGCATATCTCCCATCTTTACGGCCTTCATCCGGGGAACCAGATAACTCAGCAGAAGCAGCCGGAACTGCTTGAAGCAGCCAGAAAAACCATCGAATACAGGCTTGCTCACGGCGGAGGTCACACCGGATGGAGCAGGGCATGGATAATTAACTTCTTTGCCCGCCTGAAGGACGGTGAGAAGGCCTGCGAAAATGTCTATGCGCTGATAACGAAATCGACCCTCGACAATCTTTTTGACAACCATCCTCCCTTTCAGATCGACGGAAACTTCGGAGGAACAGCCGGTATTACCGAAATGCTTATTCAGAGCCATGCAGGAGAAGTGGAACTGCTTCCCGCATTACCTGAAAAATGGGGAACAGGCCATATCCTCGGAGCTATGGCAAGGGGAGGATTTGAAGCCGATATCGAGTGGGAAAACAGCCAGCTTGAAACTGCAAAAATCACATCAAGGCTGGGGAATCCTCTGAAGCTCTCTTATAAGGGCAAAGTATTTATGCTCGAAGCAACGGAAAAAGGAAAGTCATATCGTTTCAACAAAGACCTGAAACTGGTGCAGGATAAATAAACAAGGATAAATTATTCCTGTCTTCCTCCCCTGAGCGTACCCTGCCATTCCTTAAGTTCCTCCCACTGATTCAGAAAAGCCAGACGGCACTGCTCAGGCCAGGTTTCCGGCTTGTGCACCCTGTAATTTGGCCCCGCTTCATCCAGTATCTTCTGGCATGTTTCTACTGCTGTCTCACTAAGCGCTTTCCAGGTAGTGATCCCGGCTTTATGGAAAAGCTTCTCAATTTTAGGTCCTATACCTTCAACGATTTTCAGATCATCGGGACGGATCTTTTTGCCAAAGGCTTTTGCTGCCAGGGCTGGATCAAAGGCTGAAGCTGCAGGAGCAGAAGCAAGATTAAGCCTGAAATCATCAAATTCTGTTTTTAAATTGCCATATTTATTCATCCAGTCATCGGCTTCACCCTTAATTTCATCAAAATCCGTTTGAAGCATATTGAATTTCAATTTCCAGTCGTCGAGATCACTTTTCATGGTGACTCCAAGCAACTGCAGGCTTTCCTTTTCCTTGCTGCATGCCTCCAGGTCTTCACGAAGTCTTATCAGTTCTTCGGTGTTCCTTGAAGAGAGACGGCCGAGGAGATAGCCGAGTACAGCGCATATCAGGCCGACCAATACGGGTAACAGAATGCATAATAAACACATATTCGGTGATTTTAAGATTATTTGATGAGAATTACTGTTCTTCTGTTCAAAGCTCTCCCGTCGGGAGTGCCATTATCAGCAGCCGGCTCATCAGGTCCTCTGGATAAGTATTCTATCCTGTCTTCAGAAACACCCTCTCCGGTGAGAAGGGCTCCGGCAAACCTGGCTCTTTTCATGGCCAGACTGATATTATCCTCCCGGTCGCCCATGTTGTCGGCATGACCGCTTACGACTGCAAACGCTCCGGGAACCCTTTTAATGTAATCGGCAATCTCAGCAATTCTCTGCTGTTCTGCCGCGGTAAGCGTTGCCTCATGCTTACCGGTATCAAAGTATAATACCAGAGGGCTGGCATTTAACCTTTCCCTGAACTTCGCAAGGGCAGACTGCCCGGAAGTGTCAGGCACTATGGCGGGTGCTTGCCCTGCACTGCCGCCAGGCATTGCAACAACAGCCTGTTCGGGGGATCCGGCTAATACCGCCCCTGACTTCTGACCACAATCGCATGATAAAAGCCAGTGTAAAATCGTCCCGATCAGTATTGTCAGCAAAATACCCAGAAGATAGAGTAATTTCCTTGACATGCTTCAGGTTTTTTAAATTCTCCTAAACCTACTAAAAAAAATCCTTCCATCCAAAATATTTTTGCTATAAATCAGATAATTACAGCATGTTCCCTAAAACTCGCAGGTTTAGACCTGAATCCTTCCCTGTTCTTGATGATGAATCATTTCAGGCTGTATTTACTCAGCGAAAAACTGATTACATTTACGCTGAAAAAAATACCCTAAACCTAAAAGATACTGCAACTAAAATATTTCCGGATGAAAAAATATTTCAATATTGGAATAAGAGAGACCGTTGATGATCTGAATACTGATATTACCTCCGGCTTGAAGACCGACGAGGTCAGGAAACGGCTTGCCGAGCACGGCTACAACCAGCTTGCATCGAAACGGAAGAAAAGCTTTGCATCCATGTTTTTCGGGCAGTTTAAAAGCTTTATGATCATTATCCTTCTGATAGCGGCGATCATTTCGGGAGTGGTGGGAGTTTTGGAAGGAGAAGGCCTTCTTGATACCTTCGTCATACTTGGAATCCTGATAGTAAATGCATTTGTAGGTGCATTCCAGGAAAGAAAGGCCGAAACCTCCCTGGAAGCATTGAAAAACCTTGCAGCACCGCTTACCAAAGTTCTTCGAGACGGCGTCATAAAAGAAGTGCTTACCAGGGAAATCGTCCCCGGCGACGTGGTTATACTCGAAACAGGCGCTGTGATCCCTGCCGATATAAGGCTTACAGAGGCTGTCAACCTGAAAATACAGGAATCAGCCCTCACAGGTGAATCGGTGCCGGTGGACAAGGTAACAGATGCCATCGAAAAGCCGGATCCTGCCCTCGGAGACCGGATAAACATGGCTTTCTCAAGCGGTATGGTGACCTACGGAAGAGGACGCGGCGTAGTGGTTACCACAGGAATGCAGACTGAAGTCGGGAAAATTGCCAGCATGCTCCAGGATACTGTCGACACCGAGACTCCGATGAGCCGCCGGCTTGAACAACTTGGCAAAATCCTGGGCACAGCAGCGCTCATAATCTGCGGTGTTATCTTTCTTGTTGGAATCCTGTACGGCAATTCAGTGATAAGCATGTTCATGACAGCTGTGAGCCTTGCCGTGGCTGCTATCCCGGAAGGATTGCCTGCCGTTTCAACAGTCGTGCTTGCAATCGGAGTCCAGCGGATGGTGAAAAGGAATGCCATAATCCGTACTCTTCCTTCCGTGGAGACACTTGGAAGCGCCACCGTAATATGCTCAGACAAGACAGGTACCCTGACACAGAACAAAATGACCATAGTGGAAGCTTATGTCAATCATAAACATGATGTTATAAACAGGGCTTCCCCTGCAACAGTCCTCAACGATGAGGAAAACAGGCTGCTTCAGATCTCAGTGCTGTGCGCCGATGCACAGATCAGGACAAATGAGGATGGCAAGTTTGAGTATACCGGGGATCCTACCGAGACCGCCCTGCTCGACTTCGGGATCCTGTACAACATGCACAAGGACACGGTTGAAAAGGAATACCCCCGGGTGGCTGAAATACCTTTCGACTCTGAAAGAAAGCGAATGACCACAGTGAACAGGATGTCGGAAAACAGTACTCGCGTCAATGTTAAGGGCGGTCTTGAGGAAGTTCTGACTGTTTGCGACAAGATAATAATCGAAGGAAATGTCAGGCCAATAAACGGTGATGATCTTGACAAAATCAGAAGCGCCAACGACCAGATGGCAGATTCGGCCCTCAGGGTTCTGGCTATGGCATATAAGGATTGTCCATCCGCTCCGGGTAATGTGTCAATAGGAGAACTCGAAAACGGCCTGACCTTCATTGGAATGCTTGGCATGATCGACCCTGCCCGGCCCGAGGTGGTAAAGGCAGTTGCCCTTTGCCGGACAGCCGGAATAAGGCCCGTAATGATTACCGGCGATCATAAGGGAACAGCCATGGCTATCGCCCGCGAAATAGGCATCTTCAGGGACGGCGATATTGCTATTACCGGCGCTGAACTGGAAAAGCTCCCCGAAGACGACTTCAGAAAGAATGTCTCAAAATACTCAGTCTATGCCAGGGTCGCTCCCGAGCACAAGGTTCGTATCGTAAAGGCATGGCAGTCGCACAATGAGGTGGTGGCAATGACTGGCGACGGTGTTAACGACGCACCTGCACTCAAGCAGGCCGATATCGGGGCAGCAATGGGAATTGTTGGAACCGATGTGGCAAAGGGAGCTTCCGATATGGTACTGACAGATGACAATTTTGCCACAATCGTGTCGGCAGTGGAGGAGGGAAGAAGGATTTACGACAATATTCTGAAGGCAATCACCTTCCTGCTTTCAACGAACATAGGAGAGATCTTCCTGCTTCTTGTGACCTCGGTTTTCAACCTTGGTACTCCGCTTCTTCCGATTCATATTCTATGGGTAAACCTTGTTACCGACAGCCTGCCGGCTCTTGCCCTCGCCGTTGACCCTGCAGAACCCAATATCATGAGCCGAAGACCGCGAAATTCAAAAAAAGGCTTCATGACAAACGGAATGATCTGGAGGGTTGTTTATATGGGGCTTATGATCGGAGCAATACCTCTCGTTGCTTTCCTTGCCGGCCTCCGCGAACAGGGAGTGGCTCTCGGACAGACAATGGCTTTTGCCACGCTTATGTTCGCACAACTGGTTCATGTAAGGAACCTGCACTCCAACGCCAGGTCTTCGCTGGCGATCAGCCCGTTCAGAAACCTTCCACTGGTAGGTGCAATTCTTGCTTCGGCAGGCCTTGCCTTCCTGGTTCTGCTCGTTCCTCCCGTCAGGGATGCCTTCAGCCTTGTCGAACTTGATGGTAAACACTGGCTGATCGTTGGCCTGATGTCTCTTGTCCCGATACTGGTAGTAGATATCTTCAAGCTGCTAAGGATAAACACCACCAGGGATGAAAAAAACGACTGAAAACGAAAAGGCAGGCAGGTTTTTCGGATTCTCAAGGAACATCTTCTTCACCGGCCTTACCAGCTTCCTCACCGATACATCGGTCAAAATGGTTTATTCGGTAATGCCAATGTTCCTTCTGTCGATAGGAGCTTCTAAAACAAGTCTTGCCATCATAGAAGGAATAGCTGAAAGCACTGCTTCACTTATCAAAGCAGTCTCGGGGTTCTGGAGCGACAGGATAGGAAAGAACAAGCCCTTTATGCTTATCGGATACGGACTGTCAGCACTGATAATCCCCCTCTATACCCTGGTCTTCTCTCCGATTCAGGTCCTGATCCTGAGATTTCTGGAGAGATTCGGAAAGGGAATAAGAACAGCTCCGCGCGACAGCCTGATTGCCGGTTCAATCGAAAAGGGCGACAGCGGAAGAAGCTTCGGACTTCAAAAGGCAATGGACAACAGCGGCGCTATTGCCGGACCCCTGATTGCCTTTTTAATACTGTCGGCCCTTCCGGGTAACTACAGGCTGATTTTCCTTATTGCAGGAATACCGGCATTGCTTGCAATTGTTGTGATAGCCTTCGGAATTAAGGAAGCAGGGAAACATAAGGATAAGCTTTTCAGAACATTCCATTTCAGAGACTTCCCTGCCAGGTACTGGTTTTTCCTTGTAATAATTTTCATATTCACCCTGGGCAACTCAACGGATGCCCTGTTGCTTGTAAAGGCAAATGAGGCCGGATTAAAGGTGGCTTTCATACCGCTTGTCTTTCTTCTTACCAATGCAGTCTCTGTAGTTGCTTCCATCCCGGTGGGATCGCTGGCCGACAGAAAAGGAAAGGAAAAGACCCTTGTTGCAGGTTTTCTTATTTATGCCCTGGTTTACTTCGGATTCGGATTTACTGAAGACAAAGGTGCAATAGTAGCTCTTTTTGCTCTTTACGGGCTCTACTCGGCTGCAACCGACGGGATACAGAAGGCTTTCATTTCAGACGTTATCGACGAAAACAAAAAAGGAACCGGTCTGGGTATCTATAACGCCCTTCTCGGACTTACCCTGCTTCCGGCAAGCCTTATAGCAGGAATCCTTTACGACAGGGTAAACTCATCAGTGCCGTTTTATTTCGGAGCTGCCACCGCATCTGTCTCGGCCATTCTGATGCTCCTGTTTTTAATAAGGTTCCGCAAAGCCCGCTAACATGTTTTTTGTAAATTTATAGCTTCATAAATATCGGCCGCAATGAAACAGGTCCTCAAGTATACCGGATATGTTCTTGTACTTTTCATCATCGGATACCTTCTGTGGAGATTTTCATATATCATAGTCTGGGTGCTGATTGCCGCCATGATTTCATTCGTAGGTCAGCCCCTGGTAACCCTTTTTGACAAGATCCACATAGGCAAACTGAAGATGCCCAGAATTGTCAGTGCACTTCTGGCTCTTATTGTCCTGGTTCTGATCGGAGTAGGATTTGTTTCCATAATAGTGCCGCTTATAATAAACCAGGCAGAAACGATATCGTCGATCGACGTCAATGCCCTTGTAAAGAACCTTGAGGGTCCTTTGAGCCGGCTCGATAAAATCCTTCATGACCTGGGAGCTATTCCCGATGGTGAAACCATAAACCAGTTCGCCGTTGCAAGGATAAAGGAAATCATTAACCTCGGAAGCATTGGAACTGCGATCGGGAAAGTCATTAGTACGGCAGGAAACATTTTCGTCGGCATCTTCTCAATACTCTTCATCTCATTCTTTTTCCTTAAAGATGAAAACCTCTTTGAAGACGGACTGCTCCTTTTTATCCCAGAAAAGCATCATTCAGCTACCAGTAAAGTGATAGAAGACTCCAAAAATCTGCTTATACGATATTACCTCGGAGTTCTTCTTGAAGTCATAGGCGTAATGTCGCTCGTAGCAATAGTCCTGAGAATTTTCGGATTCCATAATGCTCTGCTTATCGGTTTCTTCGTCGGACTGATGAACATCATTCCTTATATCGGCCCCATTATCGGAGGAGTAATCGGACTTATTCTGGGAACCATTTCCATCATGGCTGCCGGAGCCTATGATGAACTTCTCCCGGCTTCTCTGAAACTGCTCGGCACTTTTGTCGGAGTTAACTTCATCGACAACAACATACTGATTCCTGTTATTTATTCGAAAAGCGTTAAATCGCACCCCCTCGAGATTTTTCTTGTAATAATTATAGGGGGAGGATTAGCCGGACTCGTGGGAATGCTTTTCGCCGTTCCGGTTTACACACTGCTCAGGGTAATTGCAAAAGAGTTTTTCCAGCAGTTCAGAGTTGTTAAGAAACTTACCGAAACAATAAATGACGGTGAAATAAAAGCAGATAAACAGGAGGAAATTCAACCGGATCAGAAACAACAAATAAGTTCCAACCAGAAACAAAATGAAAACCAACAGTGAAAAAATCTTTTCCGGAATAATTCCGGTTTTACTCGTCATCGTTTCATTGACTTTACATTATTCATGCAACCGGTCCGGGGCAGTGCTGCCCGGAACAAGGATAACAAACGCTGAGAAGCTTGGCTTTCCGAAAAACAGCAGGGTATTAATCCTTCACTGTGATGATGCAGGTATGTGTGAGGAAGCAAACATTGCCGTGAAGCATTATTTTGAAACAGGCGACATAAGATCGGCTGCAGTTATGGTACCATGCGCTTATGCCATGGATATGGTTGAATGGGCAAAGGCGCAGGATACACCGGATATCGGGGTACACCTCACTCAAACAAGCGAATGGCGTACCTGGCGCTGGGGGCCTGTTGCAGACGCGGCAAGGGTGCCCGGACTGATCGACACTGAAGGCAAAATGTGGCGCGACGTACCGGAAGTAGTTAACCATGCAACTGCTGAAGAAATAGAAACAGAGGTCCGTGCCCAGATAGATAAGGTCATAGCTGCGGGATACAGACCTTCCCATATCGATACCCACATGGGTACAATGTATGGATCACCCGAATATTTAAGGGTTTTCCTTAAGATTGCGGAAGAATACGGGATACCTGCAAACGCTATCGACCTGTCGGATGAAAAGGTTGCAGACTTCTTCAGGAAATCTGGATACCCGCTTACCCCTGATGTCGTTGAGATGATGGCCGGATATTCCCTCCCAAAACTCGACTTCTTCTCAAGCGTACCTGACGGCAACAGCTACGAAAACAAGAAAGAGAACTTCTTCCGGCTTGTAAGTTCACTCAATCCAGGACTTACCGAGATAATATTCCATCCCTCGGTGGAAACCGACAACCTTAAAACCATAACTGGTTCGTGGCAGCAAAGGGTTTGGGAGGCACAGCTTTTCTCGGATCCTGCCGTAAAAAAATTCTTTGCCGACAACGGGATAATTATAACCAACTGGCGTGAAGTAATGCAACGTCACAACAACTGAAAGCTAAAGGAGATACTTCCTGAAAAACTCTTCCATCCTGTCGCGGCAGAATATATTCACTCTTTCATCCATGTCCATGGAATGTGGCCACAGCGGAAGCCTGTAGTACTCGCACGGGACACCCAGTGAATCGAGCCTGGCTTTCAGATCATCCGACTGGATTACAGGTACCAGCATGTCAGAGGTCCCGTGAAATATCAGTGTCGGAGGATCATCACTGCTAAGGTATGATATGGGAGAAGCTTCCCGGTACAGCATGGGAGAATCATCCCAAGATCTTGCTATAAGTGCAGTTACCAGAGGGTGTTTTCTTGCATACTCAGTCGTAAGGTCCGACGGGCCGTAAAGGTCTACCACTGCTTTAACCTTTTTTACCGGAAGTGATGTCATTGAGGTATCATTTGAATTACTCCCGTTGTCCCATCCATATGCCCCGAGCATCGCAAGATGCCCTCCTGCAGAACCACCGATAAGAGCAATCCTGTTACTGTCGTAACCATATTTCTCACCATTTGAAAAGAGCCAGCCAACAGCATCCTTTACGTCCACGGCACATGCAGGATAAGGATCATCGTCGACTAACCTGTATGAGATGGTGGCTGTGGCATACCCTTTCCGGGCAAAGTGAATGAGATACACCAGATAATCGGATCGCTTCCCTCCCTGCCACCCGCCGCCATGGATGAAAACAAGGAGAGGCAAAGCTTCTGAAGAATCCTTTGGCCTGTAAATGTCAAGCTGAAGAGACTTACCACCTGCTTTTCCGTATTCCAGATCAGTGAACGCCTCAATATTATCCGGAACTTCAGGAGAGGTATTGACAATCTTTTCGAGACCGGTAAGCAATGCCACCCTTAATGGAACCATAAAATGATATCCCAAGGGTGGTTTTTGAGGGTTCAGGGCCGACCATGTCCGGGGTATCAGGATCCATACAATGAAAGCTGCCAGAAAAACAAGCAGGACCTTAAGAATGAATTTCAGTGTTTTCACGATCGATATGATTGTTTGAGTATTGTTTCAAAACAATTTTGCACCTGCCGGCAAGGTTAAAGATACGAATTCGGGAATTTCTTAGGTAAGAAAGGTTTTAGTATTTTGTTCAGATCATCAGGGCAGAACCTGTCCATCAGGGTCAATATCGAAACAACGTCCGGCAAATTTATTTATAATGATTTTGCATCAAATTAAAAGAAAACCTAATTTTATCACTGACAAAGTGGAACATATTGAACTTTACTCCGTCTTTTAGGGGATTTTCTGAAAGAATCTGACGCAGGAAAATGGGGAAGGATAGAAATGCAATAATTATCGGAGCCGGAATCGGGGGCCTGGCTACCTCCCTGTTTTTGGCCCAAAAGGGTTACAAGGTCAGCATTTACGAGAAAAACTCCGCTCCCGGAGGCCGTTGCGGACAACTGATCCGTGACGGTCACAGGTTTGATCTCGGTGCAACCATGCTTATGATGCCGGGAGTTTACCATGAGGTTTTTGACCTTCTGGGCCTTGAACTACGGGAAGGAAAGGAAATAGTCCCCCTGGAAAATCTTTATACAATCTTCTTCGACGACTGCAGCAGACTTGCTTTCAGCACCGATAGTGAGAAAATGAGGCAGCAGCTTGAAAAAATTGAACCGGGAAGTTTCGTAAAAGAAAGAGACTACGTCGAAACAGGCTACCGTATCTACAACCTGGGCATGAGCAGACTTGTTGCCAGGAA
>Ga0116154_10003314_pt1 | contig 11482 bp, 2 predicted proteins | sample AD_UKC030_MetaG_FD_89898 | JGI IMG/M metagenome (GOLD analysis project Ga0116154, IMG submission 89898) | Active sludge microbial communities of municipal wastewater-treating anaerobic digesters from USA - AD_UKC030_MetaG | ecosystem: Engineered > Bioreactor > Anaerobic > Digestate | place: USA...
CTCCGCGCCTCTGCGCCTTGGCGTCTTTGCGTTTTGTCCCTATTGAATCACTACGGCTTAGCTTGACACCTATTGACGGCTCGTCCCCCCGCCATTGCGAGTGAACACGGTGTTTCCCGGCGACGGGCCGTCGCCGCTCCACTTCATGAATTGGCCCCGCGGCCAGACGGGGGGGCAGCCGTTCTGCTTTGGTTCCCATCAAGCGCCCTCGTTTTGCACTCACACTGAGCGTCGGGCCAGTGTCTCTGGAGGTTGTCAGTGGGAATCAAGTTTGCGCCGCGTGGGGACACGCGGCCTGCAGCGGGAGTCCTCATCCGGTGTCAAAGCCGGTGCCCTCATCGGGCGACAGAACACCGACAACAACCATGTGCATCGGCGCTGAGCTCATTCAAGTCGGGCTTGTTGACTCAGACCAGCGTTCCCCCCTATGGTCAAGGGGTGTGAGACGCCAGTTCTGTCCGGCCTTGGAGGATCAACCGGCAGCTCATGTGGTGCGGATTCTGCTAACATAAACACACACACGCACAGGCCCAGGATGCGATCCTGCATTGAATGACCTGGCACACTCAATACAATGAACTCAACTCACAAAGGTGGTTCGGTCTGGCTGTTGGTTGTTGGCCTTGGTCTCGGAGTCAGCGGCTTTGGGCAGTCTTCTCGGGTTTATGATGTGTCTCGTGATTTCTCGCCTGCGGCTGCCAATCCCAACGGCCCCTGGAGCTACGGGTGGAAGTCCGGCCTCGACGGGGCATTCTCGCTGCTTGCGGTTCATGAGACGTACACGGTCGAGAACGGGGTGCCGGTCGAGGTGTTGTGGTTCGCCGCCCGGAGCAACCCGATGGTCGGTTACAATGCGACGACGAACACGGCCATTCACGATTCAGGCCAGGCGGTTCTGCCTCCGGGAACGGTCTGGTTCGAAGCCGGTTATGACGGGACTGCTCAGAACTTCAGCGCGATCCGCTTTACGGTTCCCAGTGGGGAAACCGGCCTCTATCGCCTGGAAAGTGCTGTCCAGTGCTACCTGGACGGAGATCGGTCCGGAGATACAGACTACCACGTTGTGGTGAATGGCGGCGAAGTGTTCGGCCAGTTTCTTGCGCCACGCACTGCCACGGGCTACACGAACACACTCAGCCTGGCGGCCGGGGACACGGTTGACTTCATGGTCGGCCGCGGGGCCGACGGACATGCGTACGGCTCGGGGTTGAAGATCCAGGCGACGCTGAGTGAAGTGTGCATTCCTCACGCGGCCACTGCGACAGCCACTGTGGTGGGAGGCTTCGTGGTCGGGGCGACGATCACAGACGGAGGGTGTGGTTACACGGACGCGCCGCTGGTCAAGATCGTGGGAGGCGGCGGAAGTGGGGCCACTGCGACCGCCTCGATCACGGACGGAGTTGTCACGGCGATCACAATGACCGGCGCCGGGATCGGGTACACCAGCCTCCCCAGCATACAGATTGCCTCTCCGCCGTTTGTGCCTTGGCTCGAGATCGGCGTCAGCAAGGTCAGGGTGACACTCCATGTGGTTCTGGGGCAAAAGTACGTCCTCGAATGCTCCACGGATGTGAGTGCGTGGAACCGGGTCGGAACGGAATTCACGGCGGACGCTGAAGTCATCGTTCAGGAGTTTGACGTGGATTCGACGGGACGTTACTTCCGGATCCTGCAAGTGCCTTAGCCCGGTTAATTCAAACGCTTCGCGAGGAACGGTAACCGGGCTACCCCGCATTTCTCACCACTTTTTGATGTCATCCGACCGGTCACCGTGACATTTCACCTGAAATGGGGCTAATCAGAATAGACCCGGAAATCTCACCCGCGGACCGTCAGGAAGGCCACGACCGCCCCACTGGTGAGATTTCCGGGCTGGTTACTCCCCAGACGAAATCCGTGGCAACTGAGGCAAGTTTTGGCGCCGCTGCACTTGGGCTGTTTCACTTGGGCTTGTTTCTGTCTCACGCTGCGCGCAGAGTCACTGGACGTGAATCTCAACTGACTCAAGACCATGCGTTACACGCCTCCCGATCCCCAGTTGTTTGTGTCGAACCGCGACCGCCTCAAGGGGCTGCTGCAGCCGAATTCGGTTGCCATCGTCAACGCCAACGACGTGCTGCCGACCAACGCCGACGGCACCATCCCGCTGCGCGCGAACTCGGACCTCTTCTATCTCACCGGCATCGAACAGGAGGAGAGCCTCCTGCTGCTCTGCCCGGACGCGGATGACGCCAAGGAGCGCGAGATGCTGTTTGTGCGGGAGTCGAATCCGCTGCTCGAGACGTGGGAAGGGCACAAGCTGAGCAAGGACGAGGCGCGCAAGCTGTCGGGGATCGACCAGGTGCACTGGCTGTCCGAGTTTCCCAAGCGCTTTCACCGGCTCATGTGCGAGAGCGAGCACGTTTACCTGAACTCGAACGAGCACAAGCGCGCGGTCATCGAGGTCGAGACGCGCGAGGCGCGTTTCGTGGCCGATTGCCGGCGTCGGTATCCGCTCCACAATTACCAGCGGCTGGCCCGGCTGATGCATCGGCTCCGCATCGTCAAGTCGCCGCCCGAGATCGAGATCATCCGGAAGGCCTCGGAGATCACTGAGCAGGGTGTTCGGCGGGTGCTGAGGTTCGTCAAACCCGGCGTGACCGAGACGGAAGTCGAGGCGGAATTCGCACACGAGTTCATCCGGCGCAACGGGAACTTCGCCTATCCGCCGATCATCGCGACGGGCGGCAACGCCTGCGTGCTCCATTACCTCGAGAACTCGGCCCAGTGCCGCGCCGGCGAGTTGCTCCTGCTCGATGTCGCCGCCGGATACGCCAACTACAACTCGGACCTCACGCGCACGATTCCGGTCAGCGGCCGGTTCACAAGGCGCCAGCGGCAGATCTACAACGCGGTGCTGCGCGTCTTCCGCCGCTGCGTGCAGGGGCTGGTGCCGGGCAAGCGGGTGAAGGAGTGGCAAAAGGAAGCGGAGCAGATGATCGAGAAGGAGTTGGTGGATGTCGGCCTCCTGACCATGCGGCAAATCCGGCAGCAGGATCCGGCGAATCCGGCCTATCGGCGGTACTTCATGCACGGTGTCGGCCATCCGATCGGACTGGATGTGCACGACGTCGGGTTCACCACCGAACCGATGCAACCGGGCTGGGTGATGACCGTCGAGCCGGGAATCTACATCCGCGAGGAAAACCTCGGCGTCCGCCTCGAGAACACGATCGTGATCGGCGAGGAGGGCAACATCGACCTGATGAGCACAATCCCGCTCGAAGCCGACGAAATCGAGGCGGCCATGGCGCGGCGCGGGCGCTAACCCGGCTGCGAGCTGGCGCTCGGGGGCGCCGCGCAACCTCGAACGCGTCCCGCGTGGCGAAGGCCCCGAAGTGCCTGCCTGCCGCGCTTCGCTTGACGCAGGCAGGCGTGCGATCGGGCGCCGCTTTCCTCGTCGAGGTTCGCAAGACGCGACTACTCGATTCGGGCGCGATAGAATCGGGACGCCGCGCCCGTGTCGATCGGGAATTGCCTGACGCCCGACTCGAGCACGTAGCGCCCTTCCTCGCTCCATACGGCTTCGGGTGTCCACCCCGCCGACGATTCGAGGATCACCTCGGCGCCGGCCGGCGCGAACAGGCGCAGCGCCAGCGGCCCTTCGGCTGTCCGCTGGATTTCGAGCACCAGCGACGCGGCGGGCAATTCGACGGCCCTGTGAAAGGCATTGGCCTCCTCGGGCAGGGGCCGATCAATCAGCATGAAACGGCCTTCGAGAAGCACGCGCCCAGTCGGACGCCACGGTGCGCCGCCCGCCAGATCGGTCGTCGACCGGATCTCATAGGTGCGTCCGGGACGCCCGTAGAGCACCAGCGGGAGGTCCGGCTCGGGACTGACTTCGAGAATGGGCTGTTCACCGATCACGAGCACTCTTCCGTCCTGTCCCCAACCATGGCGAATGACCTGTCCGCTCGATCGGACCGCTTCGAGGGCGCCGACGCCCAGGGCGACAGCGGTCGACGGAGCGTCGGACGCGGTCGCAAACGCGAGGTCGCCGAGCGTCACCAAACCGGAGAACGGACGGCCCTCGGCCGCATCGAGTTGGCAGCGCCATTGACCGGGTCCGACTGATAGAAAACTCGAGCCTGCGACAGCGTCCGGGCGAGGCGTCAGTCGGAGATCGTGCAACCGGTCTCCGTCGATCCGCAGGTCGAACGTAAGCTGTCGCACATCAGCGCGGGTGTCGATGCGCACGGGAACCGAGCCGGCCTCGCCGGCCAGTAGATTCGTCCGCCCGAGCGACACGGTGAAATCGCTGAGCGTGTCGTTGACCACCACGGTGAAGGACTGGCTGTCGCTGAGCGGCGGCGCGCCGTCGTCCGTGACCGTCACGGTCATCCGGTTGGTCGATGGTCCCTGGGCGGGGCCCGGCCGCCAGGTGAACAGGCCGGTGGCCGGATCAATCGCGGCTCCAGGCGGGGCCCCGGGATCGAGCCGGAAGACCAGGCGGTTCGCAGGCTGATCCGGGTCGCGGGCCTGAGCGGTGAACTGCAGGATTCGGCCTTCGTCGATTGTGGCGTTCGCGAGCGGCGCGAGTGTGGGAGGTTCGTTGACCTCACCCACCTGGATGACAAGCGGTTGGGTCGCGCTCAGCGGCGGTGTGCCGTTGTCGATGACCTGAACAGCCAACTCGTAGCGGCCGGGGCCGTCCGCTTCGCTGGTGATCCAGCGCAGCGCACCCGTTGTGGCGTCAATCGTCACCCCGGGCGGCGCGGGGCCGACGAGGCGGAAGGTCAGGAGGTCGGGCGGCAGATCCGGATCGGTTGCGGAAGCGGCGGCGGCGACCGTCTCGCCTTCGGAGACCGCGATTTCGCCGGGCACGCTCAAGGTGGGCGCGGTATTCTGCAGGGTCACCGTGGTCATGGCATCCGGCGCAGCGGGGGCGTCCTCGGTGTTGCCGGCGACGTCGGTGGCGACGCTGTGGAATGCGTAGCGGTTGCCGAACGCGCCCGAGTAGAGGGCGCCGGTCAGGCGCGTCCGCGTCAGCCAGCGTTCGAGCGGTCCGTCGTTCACTGCGACGAACAGATCGTAGTAGTCCAAGCCGCTGCCGCCTGGGTTGTCCGCGCCGCTCCAGGCGACGGCGATCATGGAATAACTGTCGGCGGGCAGAGCAGCGACGACGCTGGTCGGCGGCGTGAGATCGAAATCCGGGGGCGGTGCGTAGGTGAGCGTGTACGCGCCCGGACTCGCATAGTCCAGGAGGTGCAGCGTGTGTTCATAGACGGGGCGATGCCCGCCGCCGACGAACGTGCGATCGGTTGTCCAGGCGTTGTCGCCGAGGGCAATCTCGGTGCCGTCCGGACGCGCGATCCGGGTCAGCGTGTATTGGCCCTGGGCGGGGTCGGGCAGCCGCAGATAGACCCAGCCGGCAGGCACGGTGGCCGAGATCTCGATGCTCAGGTTGTCGTCGTCGGGTTGGCCGTCGACCGCGACCTGGCGGATGACGCTGACAGGGTGGATGGCGCCGCTGCTGAGGTAGAGTGTGTCGGGCAGATCGAGATCATCCGGGAAATCATTGACCAACATGTCCGGCAGGCCGTCGTCGATCGCGCCGCAGGCGTGGACGATGCGAATCAGTTCGTGGATTACGACGTCCTCGATCAACGAGAGCCGCGGTTCGCCCAGGCCATCCACATGCTCGAAGCGGGCCTCGTAGTCAATGAAGAGACCCTGCAGCGAGGACCGGAACAGCCAGCGCCCGATCGCCAGGCCGCCAGGCGGGATGGCCCCGAACTCGGCCGTCAGCGACGGAGTCAGGCCGCGTCCGGCCACTTCCGTGGCGAGGATCTCGAAGTTGATGAGCAGGCCTTTTTCGTTGTCGACAATCTTCGGTTGGGCGGAGGTGATGCGGAAGTTGCGCGCTTCGCCGGCGCCCTGGTTTCGGACCATCACGGCCAGGCTATAAGGGACACTCGGCTCGATGGCGTCCGTGAAGGGATCGTCCGCCAGCACATCGCGCTGGTGGAAGTACTGGAGGAACAGGCTCGGGCTGGGGTGGACGGTAATCGGTGTGGGAGCGAGCGGGACGCGCACCTCGGTGCCCTCCTGCGAATAGGCCAGGGCGCCTACCACGAAATAGACCCGCGGACGATCCGGGGCGGCGTCGGACGTGGGCAGGATCGTCCAAGCAGCCCGGCCACTGGTGCTGGCCCGCACCCGGCCAGAGCCATCGACGTTGTCCAGACCTTCGAGTGTGGGCGGGCGAATCACGAAGCGGTCGGTCGCCTGGGCTCCCGCATCGTCCTGGACGGCGAGGTCGACGCGGAGTTGCGTCATGTCCTCATCCGACCGGTTGATCAACTCGAGCGAGGCGGTGAACGCATCGCGGGTCAAGACGGCATCCTGGTCGATGCTCAGGCGCACGGTGGCGCAGATGCCCTGATTGGGCTCGGTGAACTGGCGTTGGGCTCGGTCGATCATGGTTTGGAGCCCAACGAACGGGTCTTCGAAACCGTCCGCCACGGCCAGATCGGCGGCGGCATCGGCTTGCTCGGCCACGGCCACCCACTCGTCGAAGGCGATGAAGTCGGTGTTTTGTCCGGGCGGCACGTCATCGAGTCGGAAGATGCCAGCCTGCCAATAGGTGAGAGATCGGTTCCAGCGATCGATGAACGCGTTGGCGCGTTCGGGGGTGATGAGGCTGGCGGAAGGCCTGGCCAGCAGCGCGGCGCGTTCGGTCTCCGAGACCATCCAGTCCGCCTCGGTCGCACCCTCGACCGCCAGGTCAAACGCCTCGAGCCAATCCGACCACGCCTCGGGATCCGTGAATTCGAGCCAGGCCACGTCGCCGAGGAGGTAGGCTTCGGCTTCCATCACCCGCTTGGCGCGTTCGAGATACACGCGCACAGACTCGAGCTCGGGAATGGTCGCAGGCACGTCCGGCAACTGCCAGGCCGCCGCGGGTGGAGCCCCATGCAACCCGACCAGACGCCCGTCGAACGCTGCGAGCGCATTGGTTTGACAGACCGTGAGGAGCGAATAAGCGCACTCGAGGTACTTGAGGTACGACAGCCCCGGGACGGAACGCCCGGCCGCCTTGACACATGTCAGTTGTGCCTTCGCGCACTGATACAAGGTGCCAAGACCGGGCGGGAAGCCGCCCTGCCACGCCGACCGAATGCACTTGTTCTGGTCACGCACACACTTGATCCAGTCCGGCAGCGGAATGAATTTGAAGGCGCATTGAAGGATGGCCTTGAACGCCTTCTCCGCGCACGGATGGCAATTGAAGTTGGTGGCGACCACCGTGCCGCTGCCAAGGAAAGCCCCGCCGCCGCCGCCCCCTGCTGCCCGCAGAACCACCCCCCCGTAGGGGCATCCGCCGCCCACGTTGGCGATCGGGATCGGTCGGGTGTAGAGATTCCGGCTCGGGCCGCACAGCAGTTCCCAGAGCAGCCGCGCGCCCATCGAGCAGCCCGCATCGAGCGGATCCGGAGCCGCAAGACCGACGCCAGGCCGTCCGACCAGATCCGCGCTCGCCGTCGAGATCGCCTGCGCCGTTCCCGACAGCCGCCGGATGCGGACCGGCACGGTCAATGAACTTCGGGCGGGAAGCGTGCCCAGATCTTCGACCAGAGGCTTGATCTCCCAGCGCGGGTGCGTGTCGAAATCGAACCGCATCGCTTCGGCGGCGATGAGTCCGTGATTGGTGATCTTGAGATCGATTTGGGCGAAATCGCCCGCCACCTCCGCCAGATCGATCAGCGGCGGCTCGATCGTGATCACCGGCACCGGCACTTCCGTTTCGAATACGGCCTCGATGGTGATCCGCGTGTGGTCCTCGATCGTGGTCGGCACCGCCGTCCACACGTATTGGACCGTCTGCCGGGGCAGGAACAGTCGCAGTTCGTTTGTCTCTCCAGACAGGACCAGGACATTCTGGCGGTTGGCGTTGTGGTCGGGCGCCTTGGCTTCGACCTCATAGTATCCCTCGCGCAAGCTCGTGAATTCAGCCCACCCGCTGGCATCGGCTGTGGTCTTGGCCACTTCCTCCTTCGAGAGCGCGTCCCGGACTACGATCTCCGCTCCGGCCACGCGCGGGGCGCCTTCGGCGTAGTAAGTGTACTCGTCCTCGACGACGATCCGAAGCGCGCCTGTCGCGTCGGACACCGCTCGGAAACGGAACGGAACATTGACTCGGGCCGCGCCGTCCGTGAGGACGAGGCTTCCCGGATAATCGGTCAGGTCCATCGTCGCCGGCGGGACCAACTGGAGCGTCACGGGCTGGCGCGCCCCTGGCGCGAGGGGCGGCAGCGGCGAAGGTGTGGCGAGCTGGAGCCAGGGAGCGTCGGGCAACAGGACCTGCAGGGGTCCCGTGGCGGCGCCGCCGTCATTCTGGACCAGGAACGTCACAAGCGTTTGATCGCCTCGCACCATGCTGGCGACGAGGGTGCCGGGCACGGCTGCGAGGCGCGGCACAAGCGGCTTGACCACGACTCGGACCGGGAGCCGGTTCGAGGCGCCTTCAGCACTCCGAACGTCGACCCAGAGCGGAGCATCGAGAGGCGCGTCCGCCGTCGAGGTGATGCGATAGGCCGCTTCCGCCGTGCCGTCGGGCGGAAGATGGGCCGGCAGCGTCCAATCCATGTCGAGGCCGGCGGGGAGCGTCGCGGGGATCGCGCTGAGCTGCGTGAGCGTGATCTCCGTAAGGTTCACCAGGGCCACACGGCCCGTGCGCGATTCCGCGCCGGCCAATTCGATCGCCACCTCCGGCGGGTCAAATCGGAGTCCGACAATGATGAACGAATCCTGAGTCGGGACCTCGACAACGCCGGGGTGCGCGGCGCCGATCTCGTATCGGCCCGCCTCGCCGGGCAAAGGTCGGAATGTCGTGGCGAATGCGCCTTGGGCATCGGTTAAGGCCGTCAACACGCGCCGCGTATCGCGCACTTTGATCTGCACGTTGACCAGCTCGAAGGCGGCAGGTTCTCCCGAAACGGCGCGGACGGCGCGTCCGCTCAGGGGCACGGGAGTGTTCGCGGGGGCGACCTCGACATCGGTGGTGACTGTTGCGGAATAGGCGGCAGTCACGCGGAACGAGTGGCTCGACACGGTGGTGTTGTTGGCCTCGACCGCTTCGAGAATGGCGTCAGCGGCATCCGCCACCCCCACCAACCAATACTCGCCCGGGGCGTTCGGGAGCCGATACTGAAGCGTTCGTTCGAGGTAAAGACCCGGCTCGACAGTTCCGGAAAATGCCGCTTCACCCAGATACAGATCGTCGCCGGGGTACGGGTCGCTCGAAAGGAACAGCCTCTGCGACCAGGATCCCGCCGCGGCAGTGCGCCCCTGATTGGACTCGCGATACGTCACGGTGAAAGAGGCGCCCGTCAAGCCCTCGTCCGGCGCGATCAGGCGGCTGATCAGCAGGTCAGGCAGATTCATGTCCGAAACAATCAGACTGGCTTGAGCCGGTGCGAACCCGGGCGCCTGGGCCGTGATCACGACGGTTTGGTTCCCGTCAGTGACTTGATCGTCAAGGCTGGCGACTTCGAACGTCGCACTGGCCTGGCCTGCGGGGATGACAACCGTGGCAGGAACCGCCGCCTCACCAGGCCGGTCCGAGGCGAGCTGAACTTCGAGCGCCGTCTCCGTCACAGGATTGCGCGAAACCGTGCCAGTGGCGGCAGGGGCAAGTCCTTCGGGCACCCAATCGCGATCCAGAATCAGGGTCAGGCTCGGAGCCTCGTTGTCCGTGACCTCGATCGGCACGACCAGCGGCGGACCCAGCCGTTTGCCAGAGGCCGTTTCGAGAAGGAAAGCGCGGAGTTCGACCGTCTGCGCGCCGTCCACGAGTGTGTCGTCGACCGCGCTCACTGGGAAAGTGGAGGAACTGGCGCCTGCCGGAATGGCAGCCGCCGCGGGGACCAGGATCTCGGAGCGATCGCTCGATTCGAGTTCGAACTGGATCGGGATTGCGCCCGCGAAATCGCGGGTGAGAGTGGCCGTGGCGGCCAGTGGTCCATCCGCTTCACTGACGACCGCGCGATCGAGCCTGAGCGTTAGAGCAGGCACGTCGTTGTCGATGACGCACACCGTTGCGGCGACCGAATCGAGCCCGGGGCCAAAGACGTTGACGCTGTAACACATCGTGGCTTCGAGCCAAGCGTCGTCAATCGCCACGAGGTCGAACGCCACGCTGGTCTCGCCCGCCGGTATGACTGCGGAACTCGGGACCGTCAGTTGGTCCGGAGCCGAAGACTCGAGGGTCACCGTCAGATCCCGGCTGGTCGCAGGGGCCAACGACAGGGTCGCGTGAAGGAGGTTCCCTTCGACGAGGTTCGTTTGCATCAGGGTCAGAGCGAGCAACGGCACGTCCACATCTTGCACCACGAGGTTCGCCTGTGCCCCCGCGTAGCCGGCTGCTGTGGCCTCGATCACCACAGACTGATCGCCGTCGACGAGACCATCCGGGAGCGCGGCAAGGGTGAACGACACCGTCTCGAGTCCGGACGGAATCATCGCCTCGGAGGCGACGTTCACTTCGCTGGTGTCGCTCGCTGTGAGCGTCACCGCCAACGGCGACGTCAGGTTTCCGTTGCGGCTGAGCGACGCCTGGAGAGTGGATCCTTCGGCGACGCTCGTGCGGGCCAACTGGAGAGTCAGCGTGGGCGTGATTGCGATGGGCTCGGGGCCAATCGCGACGTTGTTGGATTCGTCTGCCTCTGGCACCTGATTCTCGCTGTCGACACGGACCACAAACCAGAGTGTGCCTGCCACCCCCAGGCGGGGGAGCGTGACTTGCTGGGTCCGCACAAGCCCCTGCCCGGCAGGCAGCGCGTCCCCGGCCGGAAAAACAGCGATGACTTGGTCGTTGCCCGGGACGTTGTCGGTGGACAACAGGATCGTCTCCGTCCAAGGCCCTACGGCGACAGCGATGCCCGTGTTGGTGATTGGCCACGTCAATTCTACCGGCTCGCCGGGGCGCCCAGTCGCCGGTCCATTGACCCCCAGCACGGCGAGGTCAGGAACATTGCTGTCGACCGTGAGCAGGGCCGGCCCGCTTTCCACGGATCCGACCGCATTGCTGACGCGGACCGTGTAAGAGCCCGCCTGATCCGCCCTCACTCGAGACAAAGTCAGCACCGGCTGCGTGGCGCCTGGAAGGTCGGCACCATCGAATTGCCACTGGTACGTCAGCGGAAACCGACTCTCCGCCAGCACCGAAAACGTCGCGTCCCGCCCCACATACACCGTCAGGCTCGATGGGGGGCGCTGGATCAACGGCGTCTCGCTCCACAGCTTGAAGCCGTATGTCCCGGTCTGCTCGGCCTGGCCCCAGCCGGAGACCTCGATCGTGTACACGCCGCTTCGAGTCAGAGTGAAAACGCCCACGTCGCTCCCCTGGAAGTGATCGTGAAACACCAGCGTGCCCTGGTCATCCCGCAAATCCCACCACAGATACGGCATCGACGGTGTGAACTCCTCGAAGAACACCGCC
>Ga0116154_10003321_pt1 | contig 11468 bp, 9 predicted proteins | sample AD_UKC030_MetaG_FD_89898 | JGI IMG/M metagenome (GOLD analysis project Ga0116154, IMG submission 89898) | Active sludge microbial communities of municipal wastewater-treating anaerobic digesters from USA - AD_UKC030_MetaG | ecosystem: Engineered > Bioreactor > Anaerobic > Digestate | place: USA...
TACAAGAAAGAAAAGGGAAGGGGAAGATCGTGCTTCCAACCTGGTATGAGAGAGTGATAAAGTCAGGACAAAACGCATTGACGATTAGCGGAGCCATAGAACCATGATAAAGATCCTGGTGATAGATGACGACCTTTCTATCTGCGAAACGCTGGAGATGTATTTAACCGAAGAGGGTTATACGGTCTATACGGCTAATACGGGAACGGACGGCTTAAACAGGTTCGTCGAAACCAATCCGGATGTCGTCATATTGGATATTCGCCTCCCCGATATCAGCGGTTTTATGGTTTTGGAAGATCTGCGGGAAGAAAATGAAAATGTCAAGGTCATCATGATTACGGCCCACCACGACATGGAATCAACGATTAATGCCATGAAAGGAGGCGCATTCGACTATATTCACAAACCGATTCATATTGATGAACTGGATATGGCCATCAAGAAGGCCCTCAAAACCCAGGAAATGGAGAAGAAAATCGATGGGTTGCTGATGGAGCCGTCCCGTAGCTTTAAGGTCGGTGATATCATTGGATCGGGTCGTGAGATGCGGGAAATCTTCAAAACAATCGGTGTCGTTTCCCAGAGCCGGACGACGGTCTTAATCCAGGGCGAAAGCGGGACAGGAAAGGAACTCATCGCCAAGGTCATCCACCACAATACGTCGCCCAACGAACCCTACATTGCCGTCAACTGTTCGGCTATTGTCGAAACGCTTTTGGAGTCGGAGTTGTTCGGACATGAGAAGGGATCATTTACAGGAGCGGTCAACCGGAAACTGGGTAAATTCGAGTTGGCCCGTTACGGGACGGTTTTTCTGGATGAAATCAGCGAAATGTCTTTGAATCTCCAGGCAAAACTGCTTCGTGTCCTGCAGGAAATGGAGTTCGAACGGGTCGGCGGTAAGGATCGGGTTAAGGTGAATGCAAGAATTATCACGGCGACCAATAAGGATCTCAAAGCCATGGTCAAGGAGGGTAAATTCAGGGATGATCTCTTCTATCGCTTGAATATCGTGGCGATTTTTATTCCGCCACTTAGGGATAGACAAGATGATATTCCGACTCTTGTGGATTACCTGCTTGCGAAGATCAATCGGGACCTCCATAAGAAGGTGATGGGTGTTTCTCAAGAGATGATGGACCTTTTCATGCAATATTCCTGGCCCGGCAATATCCGGGAACTCGAAAACCTGCTGGTGCGGGCGGTGGTGGTCGCCAAAGGGCAGATCCTTGTCAAAAGCGATTTCCCGGACCTCATGGAAAATTATGCCCGGGAAGCGCCATCGACCAAGGCTTACGCTGAAGATCTTCCCCATACCGAAAAAACGATGACCCTGGATCAGATGGAAGAGGTTTATATCAAGAAGGTTCTGGCGGAAAACAGCCATAAGAATAAAGGGGAGATCTGCGAGATCCTGGGTATTTCACGACCGACCCTCGAACGAAAGCTCGAAAAGTACGGGATTGCCTTCGAAAGAGATTAGGGGGTGGTTCCCAGATGAGAGTGACATCCGCCGAATTTGTTAAAAGTGCCGCGAAAGCGGCTCATTACGCACCGGATACCCTGCCTGAAGTGGCCTTTGCCGGACGATCCAACTCCGGCAAATCCACCCTCATCAATACCTTAACCGGTCACCACCGCTTGGCAAAAGCCAGTACCAGCCCCGGGCGGACCCAGCTTATCCAGTTTTTCTTGATCAACAAAACATTTTCCTTTGCCGATCTGCCGGGTTATGGGTATGCGAAAGTGCCCGCCGCCGTCAAGGCTTCCTGGCGTCCCATGATTGAGACCTATTTCCGGGAACGAGGGAATTTGCGTCTGGTCGTCTTGGTTGCCGATATCCGCCGGGACATCAGCGACGACGAGCGGCTCTTGATCGACTGGCTGACTCTGTACGACCGACCGGTCATGCTTGTTCTGTCCAAGATCGATAAACTCTCGCGCAATCAGCAGTTCTTACGGCTAAAACAGATCCGGGCATCCCTGAATGCCCTCCCGACGGAAGCGATCTTTCCCTATTCCGGCCATACCGGTGAAGGAAAAGAAAAAATCTGGTTTCATATCGAGCATATTTTAGAATCAAAAACAAACATTTTACAACAGGTCCGGGACAAATCTGATTTTCTCCATTAAATCCAATTTTATTCTATGACATGCGGGTTGTATTCAGGTATTCACAGGTATTTATATGGTAATAATCCGGTGTTGTCATGTGCGCCTGCATTAACGTAATAGGAAGCTTGCCTGATGAGGGAGCGGTTTTGTGTGCAACCCATTCATGAGGATCCGATTGCCGTCAATGTGCCTTTTCATTCATGCAGACTGCCTAAAAAATTCTTGATTTATTGGATGTTTTATATGAAGGCAAAACATCATTGTCATAAATCCGAAAACAGGTGAAGCGGGAGAGAAGCATGCATTACGTTGTTTGTGTGAAGATGGTGCCTGATACGACACAGGTGGTCATAGACCCGGTGACGAACACCCTGGTACGGGAGGGGGTGCCGTTCATCACGAATCCGTTCGACAATCATGCGGTGGAAGAGGCGTTGCGTTTGAAGGAGAAGTACGGTGGTCACATTACGGCGATCTCGATGGGTCCGCCGGCGGCGGACGCGGTGTTGAAGAAGGCGATGGCCCTGGGTGTGGACGAGGCGGTTCTGTTGAGCGACCGGGTATTTGGCGGTGCGGACACGTTGGCGACGAGCCTGGTGTTATCGGAGGCTATCCGGAAGCTGGACAAGCAGGATCCGGTGGACATCGTTTTATGCGGGAAGCAGACGATCGACGGGGACACGGCTCAAGTGGGTCCAGGGATTGCGTGCCGGTTGAAGTATTCGCAGTTGACCTTGGTGGACCGGGTATTGGAGATCCACAAGGAGAAGCGGATCATCGTGGTGCGCCGTGCACTGGAGGAGATGCACGAGATCGTGGAGTCGCGGATGCCGGCGTTAATGACGATTATGCGAGAGGCGAACGTTCCGCGTTATCCGACGGTACCGGGACGGCTGGATGCGATTGAGGCGAAGGTGCCGGTCTGGACGAATGATGTGCTGAAGCTGGATGTGAACAAGATTGGTTTGAAGGGATCGCCGACGCAGGTGAGGAGGATTTTTGCTCCAAAGCGGGACAAGGGTGAGATCGTGGAAGGCGTCGGGGAGAGAATGGGCAACGCAGTGGACGCAGTATTCAAAAAGCTGATGGATTGGGATTTTATCTCTTTGGAGAAGTAGAGAAAAAAACGGGGCGACAACGCCCCTGATGGATATTTTCCTTTATTAGGAGACGCAATGGAGAAAAAGGTAAAGAAACCCCGCGGGAAAGCAGAGCTGATACCTGGGAAGTGTATCGCCTGTGGTGCGCGTTGCCAGACGGCGTGTAAAGTGGCTGCCATCGAGATGAACGAGAAGGAAGAGCCGATCATCCTGGCGGACAAGTGTATCGGTTGCGAGAAGTGCGTGAAGATCTGTCCGGCGGAGGCGTTGAAGATGGTGTTTACGCCGGAGGAGCAGGCGATTCTGGATGAGTTGGCAAAGCAGGGTGCGGCCGGTGGCGCGCCGGAGGAAGAGGCGGACGAGACGCCGGCGGCCAGGGGTGAGAAGGGGCCGTCTCCGTTGGACGCGTGGAGGGGGGTCTGGGTCTTCGTCGAGCAGACGGAGGGGAAGGCGCATTCGGTGTCGTGGGAGTTGCTGGGTGTCGGCCGGACGTTGGCGAACGACCTTCAGGTACCCCTGTCGGCGTTTGTGCTGGGTTCGAACGTGAAGCACCTGGCGGATGAGGCCTTCGCCTACGGAGCGGAAACGGTTTATGCAATCGACGACCTGTTGCTGGAGCATTACCGGACGGAGACGTATCTCCACGGGGCACTGAGTCTGATTCGGAAGTATATGCCGGAGATCATTCTGATCGGTGCGACGGGTCTGGGCCGCGACCTGGCGGGAGCAATTGCGACGGATCTGGGAACGGGTTTGACGGCAGACTGTACGGGTCTGGCGATCGACAAGACCCGGCGGTTGCTGGAGCAGACACGTCCGGCGTTTGGCGGAAACATCATGGCGACGATTTTGACTGAGACGGCGCGTCCCCAAATGGCGTCGGTTCGTCCGCACGTGATGCCGAAACCGGATCTGAAACCGGGCTTGTCGGGCCCGATGGTGATGGAGCCGTTCGGCCTTTTGGCGGATCAGATCAACAGTGCGGTATTGGAGATCATTTCCCTGAAGACGGAGGGGGCAATCGATATCGCAGCAGCGAACATTATCGTGAGCGGCGGCCGGGGGATGCGAGCGGCGGAGAACTTCAAGATGCTGTACGACCTGGCGGACATTTTGGGGGGCGTGGTGGGATCATCGCGCAGTGCTGTGGACGCGGGCTGGATGCCCCATGCGCGTCAGGTGGGGCAGACGGGAAAAACGGTCCGGCCAAAGCTTTACATTGCCTGCGGGATATCGGGGGCGATTCAGCACCTGGTTGGGATGCAGGATTCGGATTATATTATTGCCATCAACACGGACCGGAACGCCCCGATATTCGAGGTAGCGCATCTGGGGATTGTGGGTGACGTTCTGGAGGTTATTCCGGCGTTGATCGACAAACTCCATACGAGTTGGGCCCATCCGGTTTCATCGGATATTTCGAACCTGTTCTGGCTTGATCTGGAGAAGAAGAAGGGCTCCGGTCAGGCGGCGAATCCATAGCCGTTGAGCGGGTGAAGTGAGAGGTTATAAGTCATATCGGTGTGATAGAAAGGAGTTCCCTTGAGTCCTGTAGAATCCTTGTTATTTTTGTTTGTTGCCGTTGGGGCGGTGGGTTTTCTGTTCCGGAACCTGTACCGTTTGTTTGCGATGATATGCCTCGGGGAGGGAGAGAACCGGTTTGACCGGTTGTGGTCGCGGTTCCGCGGGATGCTGGTCTATGCTTTCGCGCAGGTCCGGGTGGTAAGCGAAGGGTTCGGCGTGAATCACCTGCTTCTGTTCTGGGGCTTCATGTTCCTCCTGCTCATGAATCTGGAATTTCTGGTTTCGGGGATTTTCCCGCGGTTTTCCTTCTGGTTTTTGGGCGACATTCCGTACGGGGCAATGCTGTTCATGGCAGACGTCATGTCTGTGGTGGTTCTGGTATGCGTGGCCAATGCAGTGATCCGGCGAGTTTTTTTTAGACCGGCCCACATTGATCCGACGGTGGACGCCTTTGTGATCCTGAGTCTGGTTGCAGCGCTGATGATTGCCTATTTCGGTTATCACGCGAGTGAGATCCGCCTGGGCGAGAAAGAGATCGCCCCCTGGACGATGCCCGTGTCGTTTCTGCTGGCGCCGCTGTTCGAGGGGATGACACCGGAGGACGCCCATGTCACGGCGCGGGTGTTCTGGTGGATTCACGCTCTGGTTTTGCTGTTCTTTATGAACTATCTGCCCTACAGCAAGCATATACATATCCTGACGGCGATTCCGAATATCTTTTTCCGGAGCGCGTCGTTTGTGACTACGGTTCCACGGATGATCTTCAGGCGTGGTGAACGATTCGGCGTGTCGAAGGTCGTGCATTACACGTGGAAAGACCTTTTGGATTTTCTGTCCTGCACGGAGTGCGGGCGCTGCCAGGCGGCGTGTCCGGCGCATAACACACAGAAGCCCTTAAATCCGCGTATGGTGATTCACGCGGGGAAAATGAACCTGCTGGCGAACGGCCAGGATATTTTGGCGTCCCGTCCTTACGATACAATTGCCCAAGCATCGGATAAGGCGGAGATGTCGGTGGCGTTGATCGACAACCGCGATGAGAGCATTGCGGTGGACGCGATCTGGTCGTGTACCACCTGCGGGGCCTGCATGCAGAAGTGTCCTGTGTTCATCGAGCACGTGCCGAAACTGATCGGCCTGCGCCGTCATCTGGTGATGGAAAAGGCGGCTTTTCCGGAAGAGCTGATTGCTTTTTTCGAGAACTCGGAGCAGCGCTTCAATCCCTGGGGAATTGCACCGAATGAACGTGATAAATGGGTTCACGATCGGGATATCAAGATTCTCTCCCACGGTGCCCAGGTGGAGTATCTGTTCTATGTGGGCTGTTCAGGTTCTTTCGACCCGCGAGGCCGGATGGTGACACAGGCGGTAGGGAAGATTCTAAATGCGGCCCGGGTCTCCTGGGGTGTTCTGGGTAATGAGGAAAAGTGCTGCGGTGATTCCCTGCGGCGGCTGGGCAATGAATATGCCTTTGATATCCTGGTGAAGGACAATATCGAAATGTTCAGGAAATACGGTATTAAAAAGATCATTACGTACTGTCCCCACTGTTTCAGCACCCTGAAAAATGATTATAAGCAGTACGGTGTTGATTTTGAAGTGATGCACCATTCTCAGTTGATTCACAAACTGTTGCAGAGCGGGGTGATCAAGCTGAAAAATCATGAGGAATGCAGCATTACCTATCACGATTCCTGTTATCTGGGCCGGTACAACAACATTTACAAAGAACCGCGGGAAATCATTGCGCGGGTATGTGCAGGCAAATCGCCGGTCGAGATGGCGCGGCACCACGCCGAAAGCTTCTGCTGCGGCGCGGGCGGCGGTCGGATGTGGCTGGAGGAGAACCAGGGCAGCCGTATTTATGCGGAGCGGACGAAGGAGGCGTTGAAGACGAAGGCTTCGGTGATCGGGGTAGCGTGTCCGTATTGCATGACGATGTTCGAGGACGGCCTGAAGGACGAGAAGGCGGCGGATAAGGTTATGGTGAAGGATATTGCGGAGATTGTGGCGGAGCGTTTGGGCTAGGTCCGAGAAATCCTTTTCAATCAAGTGAGTTACGGCCCGGTGAGATAAGGTTGCATATCCGCCGGGCCGGGCTTTTTCCCCTTGACCTTCATCTCTCTTTTTAGTATATGTCGCCGCGGTTGTAAGGAATTCGCCTCATTGAAAAAACAGGTAACTGTCCGTCATGATAGGTGAATAGCCTTTTTTTACATAAGAATGCCGGGTGGTTCCGAATTCAAATATCCTTCCCGGCAATGGTGGTCATGTGACATGCCACTCAATCTTTCAATAAGCGTTTTCGTGAAAACACCCTGATATGGAAGCGGCTGTGCATTCATCGGTGGGTGCGTGGTCAGGGGTGGTTTTCCCACGTCGTAGGGGAACGGAAACGTAAAGTATTGTTCTTGCAAGGAGTTAAAAATGGAACAACCGGATTTAAGCTATGTTGATGAAGTGCTGAATCGTTATAAGGGTCACAAGGGGACTCTGATTACAGTGCTCCAGCAGGTTCAGGCCCATAAAGGGTACCTGGAGAAAGAGGCCTTGGAACGGGTGGCCCGCAGCATGGGTGTTCCCACGGCGCGGATATACGGTGTGGTCACCTTTTACGCCCAGTTTCGTCTGACGCCGGTGGGGAAACATCTGATACGTGTCTGTCACGGTACCGCCTGCCATGTCCAGAATGCCGATGGCCTGACCGAAGCCGTTGAAGGTGAACTGGGGCTCAAAACAGGAGAGACAACCCCTGACATGCTCTTCACCGTCGAGTCGGTGGCCTGCCTTGGCTGCTGCAGTCTTGCTCCGGTGATCATGGTCGGAGAAAAGGTCTACGGCAAGCTCTCTACGGATAAGGTTCGTAAAGTGATCAAAGAGTACCAGAAGATGGAAAAGGAGGTTGTGCAATGAAAACCCTCCGTGTCGGATACAATTCCTGCGGCATTGCTGCAGGGGCAGAGGAAACCCTGAACAAACTGCACGCCCTCCTCGATGGCAACAGCAACTTCGAGATCAAAAAGACGGGCTGCAACGGCATGTGCTATCTGGAACCCATTGTCGATGTAATCGAAAATGGTAAAATTTATACCTACGGCGGCCTGACGTCGGACAAGGTTGAAAAATTCATCGAAAGCCTGGAGAAGGGCAAACATATTGACGATTGGATCATTCTTCATCCCGATCATTCCACCGCACAGTTATCCTACCAGGAAAAGCAGGTCAAACTGGCTACCAAGAATATCGGCGTCATTGATCCCGAGAATATCGATGATTATATCGCAGCGGCTGGTTATCAGGCTCTGGAAAAGGTGTTGAAAACCATGAACCGCCAACAGGTGATCGATCAGGTGCGGGCGTCCGGTTTACGCGGCCGCGGCGGCGCCGGGTTTTCCTGCGGCATGAAGTGGCAGTTTGCGAAGGATGCACCGGGCGAGGAAAAATACATGATCTGCAACGGGGATGAGGGCGATCCCGGAGCTTTCATGGACCGTTCCACTCTGGAAGGGGATCCCCACGGGGTAATCGAGGGCATGACGATCGGCGCTTACGCGGTCGGCGCTCAGGTCGGTTTCTTCTATGTCCGGGCGGAATACCCCCTGGCGGTAAAGCGGCTGCGCCTGGCCATCAAGCAGGCGGAAGCCAAAGGCTACTCGGGGAAAAACATTCTGGGCACCGGATTCAATTTTAGCCTCCATGTCATTGAAGGCGCCGGCGCCTTTGTTTGCGGTGAAGAAACGGCTTTGATCGCCTCCATCGAAGGTAAACGCGGCATGCCCCGTACCCGTCCGCCTTTTCCGGCAACGCACGGTATCTGGGGAAAGCCCACAAACAACAACAATGTCGAGACCTATGCCAACATCCCCTACATCATCCGGGAGGGTGGTGCGGCCTTTTCGAAATACGGCACCGACATGTCCAAGGGAACCAAGGTGTTCGCCCTGGCCGGTAAAATCAAGCGGGGCGGCATGATTGAAGTGCCCATGGGTATCACGATCAATGAAATCGTCAATGACATCGGCGGTGGTATCATCAACGACGGCAAGTGCAAAGCGGTGCAGATGGGCGGTCCCTCGGGCGGCTGTATCCCGGCGCATCTGCATGATACGCCGATCGATTATGAGAAGATCATGGCCACCGGGGCCATCGTCGGTTCGGGCGGCATGGTTTTCATGGATCAGGGTACCTGCATGGTCGATATTGCCCGCTATTTCCTCTCATTTACTGTTGAGGAATCCTGCGGCAAATGCACTTTCTGCCGTGTCGGTACGAAGCGGATGCTTGAAATTCTGGAGCGGATTACGGCAGGGGAGGGAACCGAAGAGGACATCCCCCTGCTCCAGAAGCTCTGTGATTCCATCATTAAAGGTTCTCTTTGCGGCCTGGGTCAGACGGCACCCAATCCGGTCCTGACGACCCTGCGCTACTTTCGCGATGAATACGAAGCCCATATTCGGGAAAAGAAATGTCCGGCTAAAAAATGCAAGGCATTGATCACCTACCGGGTGGTGGCTGACAAATGTACGGGCTGTACGCTCTGTGCGAGGACGTGTCCCGTAGGCGCCGCGTCCGGTGAGCGTAAGCAGGTTCACCAGATCGACGATCTAAAATGCACCCGGTGCGGCTTCTGCAAGGATGCATGTAAGTTCGACGCAATTGTGGTCGAATAGGAGGAATTATGGCAATCAAAGTAACGATAAATGGCAAAGAATACGAAGGAAAACATGGTGAAACCATTCGCGACGTCGCCAAGCGTAACGGGATCGGGATTCCCGTTCTCTGTGAGCGCGCGCAGATTGATCCTTTCGGCAGCTGCCGGATCTGTCTCGTTGAACAGGATAAAGCGAGATATCCCGTGGTGGCCTGTGCAGCGCCCGTTTTCGACGGGATCGTGGTCAATACGGAGACCGAACTGATCAAGGGGCTCCGGAAACTCGATATGGAACTGCTCTTTTCCAACCATTTTGCCGATTGCGTGGCCCCCTGTAACCTGACCTGCCCGGCGGGCATCGATATCCAGGGTTATGTGGGGCTGGCGGCCAACGGTGAATACCCCGATGCCGAAAAGCTCATCAAACAGAAGGTGCCGTTCCCCGGTATTCTGGGGCGGGTCTGTCCCGCGCCCTGCCAGAAGGAGTGTCGGCGCAATTTGGTGGATGAAACGGTTTCGATCAAGTTCATCAAACGGTTTATTTCGGACATAAATTTTGAAAAAGGTACCCGTTACATCCCCCCCGTCGCACCATCGAGCGGCAAGACCGTGGCCATTATCGGCGCCGGACCGGCCGGTATGTCCTGTGCCTATTATCTGGCCCAGCAGGGACACCAGTGTACGATCATCGAGAAGCTGCCGAAAGCGGGCGGCATGACCCGGTACGGCATTCCCGATTACCGGCTGCCCCAGAAGGAACTTGATGCGGAAATCGCGGAAATCGAGTCCCTGGGGGTGGAGTTCCTCTACAATACGGAATTGGGTAAGGACGTCACGATAGACGGTCTGCGGCGTTCCTTTGATGCGGTCTTCCTGGCAATCGGTGCCCATGTGAGCAAGTCCATGGGGATTCCCGGCGAGGAACTGGATGGGGTTTATCAGGGTATCGACTTCCTGCGGGAAGTGAAACTCGGCAAGAAGTTTGACCTGGGCGAGACCGTGGTCGTCGTCGGCGGTGGGAATACTGCCATCGACGCCGTTCGGACATCGCTTCGCCTGGGGGCGAAAAACTGCTATATCGTTTACCGGAGAAGTCGTGCGGAAATGCCGGCTGATCCCATCGAAGTTCATGATGCGGAAGAGGAAGGGGTGCAGTTTCATTTCCTGACCAATCCCGTCAAGATTCACGGAAAAAAGAGAATGGAAGCCATTGAGTCTGTCCGCATGGAACTGGGTGAACCCGATGCGTCGGGCCGTCGCAGTCCCGTCGTGGTGAAGGGGTCGGAGTTCATGATCAAGGCCGATACGATCATCATGGCGATCGGTCAGGAACCGGATGTCTCCTGCATCGGTGCCGACTGTAAAGTTCGTACGACCAAGTGGTCGACCTTCATGATCAACGAGGAAACATTCCAGACGGATATTCCTGAGGTGTTCGCCGGCGGCGATGCCATGCGAGGGCCCTGCACAGTGGTCGAATGTATCGCCGATGGGCGCAATGCCGCCACCCAGATCGACCGTTTCTTAAAAGGTCAGGAATTGACGCCAATCCCCGGTGTCTATTCGGTACAGCGTGGAAAATCCCTGAAGGCGCTGAAAGCCTTGGAAGAAGAATGGAAGCATCGTTTCCCTACGGAACCCCGTGCCGAGATGCCCATGCTCAATCCGAAGAAGCGTATCAAGAGTTTCGTCGAATGCGAAATGGGATTTACAGAGCGGGAATTGCGCCGGGATGCCGGGCGATGCCTGGAATGCGGTTGCTTCTCCCAGTATGACTGCGAATTGCGCCAGATCGGCAAAGCGGTCGGTGCGGAACCGACGGCCCTCAAAACGAAAGGAGAGATCCGCTTCGAATCGGATTTGAGACATCCTTTCATTATGAAAGACCAGAACAAGTGCATTCTATGCGGGGCCTGTGTACGGGCCTGTGATGAGCTGCATCATGTCGGGGCCTGGGGGTTTGTGGATCGCGGTTATGTGACGACGGTTCAGCCTTCGTTTGGTGTCGCATTACAGGAAACGGACTGTGAATACTGCGGGACCTGTGTGCAGAACTGACCCACGGGATCTCTCGA
>Ga0116154_10003332_pt1 | contig 11434 bp, 8 predicted proteins | sample AD_UKC030_MetaG_FD_89898 | JGI IMG/M metagenome (GOLD analysis project Ga0116154, IMG submission 89898) | Active sludge microbial communities of municipal wastewater-treating anaerobic digesters from USA - AD_UKC030_MetaG | ecosystem: Engineered > Bioreactor > Anaerobic > Digestate | place: USA...
CAAGGGAGAAAACGTAATGGAAAAGGTAATCGGAGGACAGCTGGCGGCGGAAGCGCTCATCGACAAGGGCGTCGAGTACATCTTCACCCTCAGCGGCGGGCACATCACGCCCATCTATCAGTTTCTGGAAAACACGAAGGTAAAGCTCTTCGCCACCCGGCACGAGCAGGCGGCGGTGTTCATGGCCGAGGCGTGGGCGCGCATGACCCGCAAACCCGCGGTCGCGATGGTGACGGCGGGGCCCGGTTTCACGAACGCGCTTACCGGTATCGCCAGCGCGCGCCTCGCGAACGCGCCGGTCATTCTCATATCCGGATGCGTGGGTCTCGAAAGCGCGGAGAAGCTGGACCTTCAGGACATGACCCAGCTTCCCGTCATCGCGCCGATGGTCAAGAAGGCGCTGGTGTGCCACAACGTGGAGCGCATCCCGGAATTCATCGACATGGCCTTCCGCTACGCGGAGAACGGACGTCCCGGCCCCATCTATCTCGAGCTTCCCTGCGACGTGCTGAACGCCGCGGCCGACATGACCAAGGTCAAGAAGTATTCCAGCGTCGTCGAGAAACGCGTGGTCGACCTCGAGAGCGCAGCGAAGATCGTGGACATGCTCAAGGAGGCCAAGAATCCGCTGGTTATCGCCGGGAGCGGCGCGTATTATTCCGACGCCGGCGCCGAGATCACCGAGCTTATCGAAAAGGCGGGCCTTCCGGTATTCACGATGGCCGGGGCGCGCGGCCTGATTCCGGACACTCATCCGCAGTGTTTCGAATCTTCGCTCGCCATCCGTCCGGGCGCTGCCTTCATGGCCAACGTCAGCACCGACCTGGTCCTCTTTCTGGGCGGACGGCTCAGCCTGTTCTACATCTTCGGCGATATCTTCCCCTCCACGGCCAAGTTCATCCAGGTCGACATCGAGCCGGAGGAGATCGGCCGTAACCGTTCCATCAACCTCGGCGTGGTGAGCGACATCAAGGCGCTCGTCAAAGAGGTCAACAGGATCATCGACGCGAAGAAACTGGGCGGCGAGTTCAAGAAACAGTTCGCTCCCTGGATGGAATTTCTCAAAAAGTCCGACGCGGACGGCAAGGAACAGGCGAAGCCCATGTGGGAGAGCAAGGATGTTCCGATCCATCCACTCAGGCTCGCCAGCGAAATCAACAAGTTCATGGACCGCGACGACGACATCGTGGTGGCCGATGGCGGAGACACCTCCACCTGGATGGGAATGACCCGCACGGTGAAGCGCCCCGGCACCTATCTCGACTACGGCCTCTATGGCTGTCTGGCGGTCGGCCTTCCCTACGCCAACGCCGCCAAGGTGAAGAACCCCGACAAGCGCGTTCTTCTCGTCATCGGCGACGGTTCGGTCGGCTTCAACTTCATGGAGTTCCAGACCGCGATAAAGAACAACCTTCCCATCGTGGTGGTCGTCGCGAACGACACGCTGTGGGGCATGATCGCCCACAGCCAGACCCTGCGGCTGGGCCACGCCATCAAGGACGGCACGGACATCGGCCTGGTCCATTACGAGAAGCTGGTCGAGGCGCTCGGCGGTTTCGGCGCCTTCGTGGAGAAGGCCGAGGACATCCGCCCGGCGCTCGAGGCGGCCTTCAAGTCCGGAAAGACCGCGTGTGTCAACGTGCTGGTTGATCCCTCCACGATCAGCCCCGGCAGCGTGGCTCTCGCCAACCTTGGCGGCTACAAGGTCGGCTGAGATGTCCGATATACGGAGCGTTGGCGGAATCGTGAGCAGTTAAAGCGTATAAAGGCCTTCCCGCGGGTGCCCGTGGGAAGGCCTTTCGTTATACCGGTCTCGGGAATTACCGAACGCAGTTATGCGGGGAATAGCCCGCCGTTGCGACTGTGAGGTTTTTGCGCGGTGACCACCGGGAGGGAGGCGTGCTGAAATCCCCCCGGCCTTAACCATAACAAAATGGAGGATTCACATGGACGCAGCCGCAATCGATCAGATTCACCTCAACTTCAACCCCCAGGGGCTTCTCGTCATCAACGCGGCGGTGGGCCTCATGATGCTCGGCGTCGCGCTCGAGATGAAGATAAGCGATTTTAAAAGAATCATCGTTTCACCCAAAGCCCCTCTGATAGGCCTTCTGGCGCAGTTCGTCCTTCTTCCGGCGTTCACCTATCTCCTGGTGCTCGTCCTCAAGCCCGCCCCGTCCATCGCCCTCGGTATGATGATGGTGGCGGCGTGCCCCGGCGGAAACCTTTCGAACATCGTGACTTACCTGGCCAAGGGCAACACCGCCGTCTCGGTGACAATGACGGCGGTATCGACCGCCGTCGCCATCGTGATGACGCCCTTCAACCTGGCGTTCTGGGGAAGCCTGAACCCGGACACGGCGGCCATTTTACGGGAAGTGAGCCTCAGCCCCTTCGATGTGTTTTTGACGGTATTCATCATCCTGGGGATACCGCTGACCATCGGGATGATCATCGGGACGAAATACCCGGGCCTGGCCGATAAAATCCGCAAGCCCTTCAAAATATTCACGCTGGTGTTCTTCATCTTCATCGTGATCGGGGCGCTGGCGGCGAACTGGCAGAATTTCCTGAACTATGTGGGCATCGTGGTGTTCGGTGTTTTCGTCCACAACCTGCTCGCTCTGAACATCGGCTACTGGTCCGCCTGGGCCATAGGACTCCCCGTACGGGACCGCAGGGCGATCAGCATCGAGGTCGGCATACAGAACTCGGCGCTCGGGCTGGTGCTCATCTTCACCTTTTTCGGCGGTCTCGGCGGTATGGCGCTGGTGGCCGCGTGGTGGGGTATATGGCATATCATCGCGGGGCTTTCCGCGGCCTTCCTGTACTCGAGGAGGCGCCTGCCGCAATCGGAGCTCGCCGTAAGCGGCGAATACTGACCGACGACGGCATGGCCGGACCGCCGAAAGCCTCAACGGCATAAGATAGCGTATAACCGGATATGGGCCCCGGCCAATCCGCGGGCCCGATCGCCGGATAATAAGAGCCATAGACAGGAGTGAGTGTATGAAAACGGCGGTATCGGCTGATGAATCCCCGGTCGGACGGGGGCACGCGCGCTATGTGTTTACGCTGCTTTTTCTTCTCTATCTTTTCGATTACATGGACAGGCTGGTGGTCACATCCCTGTTCCCGTTCATCAAGGCCGACTGGGGGCTGAGCGACGCCCAGTGCGGAATGCTGGTCTCCGCGGTCTACTGGTCCATCGTCGCGTTCACGTTTCCAGTCTCAATCATGGTGGACCGCTGGAGCCGTAAAAAAACCATAGGTCTGATGGCAATTGTATGGAGTATCGCGACCGCCCTGTGCGCGCTGACGAGGAATTTCTCGCACCTGTTCGGCGCGCGAACCCTCATCGGTATCGGCGAGGCTGGATACGCACCCGGCGGTACGGCGATGATATCCGGGCTCTATCCTCAGGAGAAGCGTTCGATGATCATGGGCATATGGAATATCTCCATTCCCCTCGGGAGCGCCCTCGGTGTCGCCATCGGCGGTATAGTCGCCACGCACTGGGGATGGCGGCACGCCTTCGGACTTGTCGCACTGCCGGGATTAATCGTCGCGATTCTTTTCTTCTTTGTAAAGGACTACAAGACGGTCGACCTCGTAAAATCCGCCGGGGACGGGGCTGACAAAGTGAGGATGAAAGCGAAGGACATTTTCCTCGAATTCAGCCGCAATCCCACTCTTATTTTCACCTATCTCGGCTTCTCGTGCGTCGTGTTCTGTACGACCTCGCTTTTAACCTGGTTGCCCACCTACTTCCACAGGGTAAACGGTATTCCCGAAGACCAGGCGGGAATCAAGGCGGGCGCCGTCATGCTTCTCGCGCTGGTCGGGGCGCCGCTGGGAGGGTTCCTGGCCGATCGGTGGCTGCGGCGACGGATCAACGCGCGTCTGCTTCTGCCTGCCATAACGACGGCGCTGGCGTCGGCGGTGCTCTTCTCGGGTCTGACGTTCTTCAATGAGGGGGCCCAGTACGCGTTCATCCTGCTTGTCGGGATGATCGTGACCATGTTCATTCCCGCCGCCGCGGCGGTAACGCAGGACGTGGTGCATCCCGGACTCCGTGCGATGTCCTACGCGATATGCGTGATATTCCAGAACCTGCTTGGCGCGTCGCTCGGTCCCATCTTCGTGGGCAGGCTCTCCGACCTGTACGGTATCAAAACCGCTATGACGACTCTCCCGATCTTCCTGGTGTCGGCGGCGGCGTTGTTCCTGGTCGGGTCGATTTTCTACGAGAGTGACCTCGGCAGGGTGGAGAAGGTCGTGCTGGAGGCCGAGGACTGATGTTTTCGGATTGAGTGAGTCAGGGCGCCGGTCGCCGAGGCGCCCGCGGTTTTTTATGGAGGATTCATTATGAAAGACAAGGTAATAGCGGTTACGGGCGGTGCGAGCGGCATCGGGGCGGCGATCTGTGAAAAATTCGGTAGCGAAGGCTCGAAAGTCGCCGTGCTCGATTTCGACGCGAAGGGGCTTGCCCGCGAAGAGGAGCGCCTTCGCTCCATGGGCGTGGACGTGCTCGGCGTGAAGTGCGACGTGACCAGCGAGAAGCAGTGCGCCGCTGCGATCAAATCCGTCATCAAACGGTTCGGGGGGGTCGACATCCTCGTCAACAACGCCGGCATAACGCAGAGGAGCACCTTCCGCCACACGGCCATGGAGGTGTACCGGCGCGTCATGGAGGTCAATTTCTTCGGGACGCTGCACTGCACAAAACCGGCGCTCGAGTCGCTCATAAAGCGAAAGGGGATTATCATCGTCACCACGAGCCTTGCGGGCTTCGCGCCCCTCTACGGGCGGACGGGGTATTCGGCGAGCAAGCACGCGCTGCACGGTTTCTTCCATTCGCTCCGTTCGGAGATGGAGCACCTCGGCGTGCACGTCATGATGCTCTGCCCGGGGTTCACGGCGACAAATCTTCAAAGCAGGGCGCTCGACGGGGGAGGAAGGCTCAATACAGGCGATCGGGCCACCGTGGGAAAAGAAGCGACCCCGGAGAGCGTGGCCGATGAGGTGTACCGCGGCGCGCTGAAGCGGAAGCGCGAGCTGGTGCTTACCCCGGTGGGAAAGTTCATGTATTATTTCGTTCTTCGGTTCATGCCCGCCTGGTACGAGCGGCAGATGACAAAAAAAATAAAACCGGAGTTCGACCGTAACGAGGCCGCGCTGTAAGCGGCCTGGGTTTTGAAAGACGAATAGAGACACGCGCGAGGGTGGTTATGGGAAAGGGTTTGATAGGCTATTTTCTTCACGGATATCCGGAATCGGGTTCGTTTTTGCTGAGGCAGAAGGTACGGCTGCTGGTGTATTTCAACCTTGTCCTTTTCGGACTCATGCCGCCGGCGATCATCGCGCTCAATACAATCCAGGACCGGGGTATATTCAGTCTGATGAACGCGGTCCTTGTCTCGGTGGCCCTGGTGACCGTGCTGAGCCTCGTGCTTATACGAAAGGGGAGATATAACGCGGCGGCGAACATCGTGGCGGTGTGCACGGCCCTTGGGATCGTCGGGATGGGGTTCAACGCGCACAGCTTCCGCAACGCGGACCACATGAGCAACTATTTCTACATGTCCACCATAATCGTTTTCGCTGCGCTCTTCTGCCGGATGGCGATGGTTATCGGGATCAGCGTCTTCTTCATCGCCGCCGGTATCGTGTCGTATATAAGGGTGATGCCGATGCTGGACGAGGTGTACCGGCAGGTCGAGCGGGGGATGGTGGGCGACTATATATTCGCCGCTCTCCTTACCGCGGTTCTGTCCTACATCACGGTGAGGATCCACGAGACGAGCAACCGCTACGCCCTCGACGAGGCCGACAAAAACCGGCGGCAGTGCGAGACCACCGATTCGCTGCTGCGCTCCGTGCAGGACATCGCCTCCTCGCTGGCCGAATCGTCGGAGAGGATGTCGGCGACCGCTTCCTCGTTCTCGGACAACGCGCAGTCGCAGGCGGCCTCCGCCGAGGAGATCACCTCGACCATCGAGGAGATCTCGGCGGGGGTGGAGAACGTGGCCGAGGGGGTCGGAAGGCAGTACGCCATGGTGGCGAACCTGCTCTCGGGCATCCGCGAGCTCTCCGGCACCGTCGCCGAGATGAGCGAGCGCATACGGGAATCGGCCGGTCACGCCGGAGAGATATCGGGCAGGAGCGCGGAGGGAGGCCGCTCTCTTTCCGCGATGAGCGAGGGGATGAAAAACATCATGAAGAGCTCGCGCGACATGAACGGCATCATCGGCATCATCAACGATATAGCTGACCAGATCAACCTTCTCTCGCTTAACGCGGCGATCGAGGCGGCCAGGGCCGGCGACGCCGGCAGGGGATTCGCCGTTGTGGCCGACGAGATCTCGAAACTCGCGGACCGCACGGCCTCGAGCATAAAGGAGATATCCACCCTGATCGGGATGAACGAGCGCGAGATCGGCAAGGGAATAGCGAACGCCGAGGACGTCATGGCGCTCATGAACGGCATCGTCAGCGGAATCGAGGGTATAGGCGCGCGGATGGGCGACATTCTGGAGTATCTCGCCCGGCAGGTCCAGACGAGCGGCCGCGTGGAGAAGGACGCCGAATCTCTGCGGGCGGTCTCCGACGAGATACGAACTGCGGCGGAAGAGCAGAAGGTCGCGGCCTCGGAGATCACGCGCTCGATATCGATCATCAACGAGATCGCCCAGTCGAACGCCGACGGGGCGGGACAGATCGCCGACGGAGCGCGCTCACTGGCCGGGGTCGCCGAAACCCTGAAAGGCAAAGTGACGTCTTTTTAACGGTATTCGGCCAAAAATCATTTTACAAATGTCCGCCAATGGTGTTATTTGAACGTGCGGGGACGGGGCGAACCTCCACCCGTAGAACGAATAAACGGGCGGTTTGATGGGCCTTCAGGAACGACGTACAAGGGAAAAGGAGCAGCGCAGGCTGCAGATACTCGACGCCGCGCGGTCTCTCGTACTGAAATACGGAGTGTTCGCGGTATCGGTGCAGCAGATCGCGAAGCTCGCCGAGCTGAGCGTCGGCACGATATACCTGTATTTTGAGAGCAAGGAAGAGATATTCGCCACCCTCCAGGAGGAGATACTCGACCTCATGCACGAGGAGATGGAGGAGGCGATCAAACAGACCTCGGAACCCGCGGACGCGCTCCGTGCCATCGCCCGCGTCTACAACAGTTTCAGCATCGAGAACAAGAAGTACTTCGACGTCATCAATTATTTTCTTTCGCCGTCCGACGTCATCTTTCCCCCTCACCTTAAAACCGAGATAGACCACCACGGAAACCGCATCCTCTCCCTTGTCGTCGAGGTGATCGAGCGCGGTGTGAGCGAAGGCGTGTTCGAGGCGGCGAACCCCAAACGCTGCGCCGTCGTGATGTGGGCCACCATCCACGGCCTCATACAGTTCCGGAAGCTTCGCGACACCATCCTGCGCGGCGAGGATTTCGACGCCCTTTACCGGTACAGCGTCGAGTGCTTCATCGCCGGCCTCGCCTGCGGCGGTCCGTCCCCCGACCGCCTTATCGGCCTGAAATAGGTCCGGGTCCACGGCATGACGACGCGTGACACCGCAGGGGACCTTCTCCCCCAGCTCGGGAAGCTGCTCGAATCGCTCCCCTGTGACTACGCCGAGGCGCGCGTCTCGATGGGAGAATCGACTTCAATAGCGCTTTCCGGGGACGAGGTGGAAAGCATTTCCTCAGGCGAGTCGCGCGGAGGGTCGCTGCGCGTATTCAACCGCGGCGCGTGGTCCTTCTGCTCGTTCAGCGACCTGTCAGAAATACCATCGCGCGCGGAATCCCTGCTCCGCCGATCCGCGCGGCTTGCCGGCACATCTCCGGGGCTTTTCCGCGCGAAGCCCGTGCGGGTGAGGTACGCGACGAATACGGTGGTCCCCTGCGTCGATGTGCCGTTCGATGAGAAGTACGAGCTCATCCGCCGCTATAACGAAATCCTGAGGTCCCCTTCATCGGTGCAGACCACCCGCGCGATGTATCGCGATTCGCGCTCGATGCTTCTGTACGGCAATACCGAGGGAACGGCCGTGTCGTACGACCGCTCGTTCTGCGGCGTGTCGCTGTCCGCCATAGCGAAGGACGGAACGCTCATACAGCCGTACTCGGAATCGGCGGCGGGTTACGGCGGGTTCGAGCTGGCCCGGGGGCGCGAGGAAATGGCGGAACGCGCCGCCGGAATGGCCGTCGACCTGCTTGCCGCGGAGCCCGTGCCCGGTGGGACCTATGACGTGGTCATCGACCCTCACCTGGCGGGAGTGTTCATCCACGAGGCCTTCGGCCATCTCTCGGAAGCCGATTTCATATACGAAAACGGCCGGATGATGGAGCTGATGAGAAAGGGGCGCCGGGTGGGGAGCGACAGCCTCACGATCATAGACGACGGATCCATTGAAGGACTTGCCGGCTTTGTCCCGGTCGACGATGAGGGGATCGTGCCCGGTCCCGCGTACCTTGTGAGGAACGGTGTGCTGGAGGCGCACCTGCACTCGCGCGAGACGGCGTACCGCATGGGCGAGGAGCCGAGCGGCAATGCGCGCGCCATTTCGGCCACGGCACAGCCCATCGTGCGCATGACGAACACCTACATAGCGAACGGAACCGACGGCCTCGACGAGATGCTCACGGCGGCCGAGGGCGGCCTGTACGTGGCCGACGCGCTGGGCGGGCAGACCAACCTGGAGATGTTCACCTTCTCGGCCGGGTACGGCCGCGAAATAAAAAACGGCAGACCCGGCAGGCTCTACCGCGACGTAATGCTTTCCGGCAACACCTTCCAGACCCTCGCCGATATCGCCATGATCGGCGGGGACCGCGCGATGTTCGGCGGGCTCGGCGGCTGCGGTAAAAAGGGACAGTCGCCCCTTCCGGTCTCGTTCGGCGGGCCGCATCTCCTCGTGCGAAACGTGCTGATAGGCGGGAGGAAAAAATGAGGATCGAACCGCCCGCCTCCCTGTGCGCGCGATGCCGCTGGTATGATGTCATCGGGGTCGCGGGCAGAAGCGTGACCGTTTCATACCGCAACAACAGGCTCTATTCGGTCGCGGAAAAGGAGTCGAGCGGAAGCGGTGTGCGCGTAAACGTTGACGGCCGGGTCGGTTTCTCCTACTCCGGCGGTGACGAGGGGGTGGAGCGCGCCATGCGGCGGGCGATCGAGATAGCGCCCTACGGTGATGTTGAAGATTACGAGCTTCCCGCTGCGGCGGAGCTTCCGTCGGTGAAGTGCGATTCGGGCAGGCTCGAGGAGCTGGACGAGGGCCCGGTTCTGTCGGGCGCCGAGCAGGCCATAGCGCGCGTCATTGAGTCATTTCCCGAGGCGCAGGTGGACCTGGGCATATCCTTCGGTTCGGGCGAGCGGCGCATCATCAACTCCAAGGGCTTCGACGGGTCGTATCGCCACTCATCCTTCGGCGTCGGCATTACGGCGACGATGGTGTCCGCCGACGGTGTCCGCCTGAGCGTGAGCGAGGGCGCGTCGTCGACAGCGCCCGTAGCGTACGAGGAGGCCGTCACGAGGCTGTTGTGGAAACTCGAGCGCGCGCGGACACGAAGGAACGTTACGGCCGGCCCGGTACCGGTTGTCTGCACACCCAAGGCCTTCGCCTCACTCCTCGGGATCGTGTCGTCGGGAATCGCGGCGCGTTCGGTCTTCAAGGGCATCTCCCCCTTCGCCGGCAAACTGGGAAGCCGCGTCTTCAGCGAAGGATTCACCCTCTCCGACGATCCGCTGGCGGACGGTTCGGTGTACAGTTATCCCTTCGACGACGAGGGAGTCCCCGCGCGGACGAAAAAGATCATAGACCGCGGCGTGATCACGGAATGGGTAAGCAATCTTAAATACGCCGCACGCCTGGGAGTGAAGCCCTCGGGAAACGGCTCGCGGGGTCATGCCTCGCTTCCCGGGACCTCGCTGAGCACCGTGGCCGTGGAAGGCGGCAGCGACGATTTCGAGTCGCTCGTGGCCGGACTCCGCGGCGGCGTTCTCCTAGACCAGTTCATCGGCCTTGGGCAATCGAACACGCTGACCGGCGAGTTCAAGGCGAACCTGGATCTCGCCTACGCGCTGGAAAACGGCGAGATATCCGGCAGGGTGAAGGACTGCATGCTCGGCGGAAACCTCTTCGAGCTCCTCTCGACCGGGCCGGTCTTCAGCCGCGAGAGGGTCCGCTACGGCTCGGCGCTCGTGCCGTTCGTCCTGTTCCCGTCGGTGAATCTCACCTGCTGACCCGCGCCCTGTTTTCCTCTTTCATCACATATCTGAATACGCAGTGATCGCGTCCGGACCACTGGCGCTGTTCGAGCTTCAGTGTGACGTCCGGGTTATAGCCGTTCAGAATGGCGTAGTCGGCGTACTTGCAGTAGAGCTTCGCGTATTCGCCGAGGCCCCAGCGTTCGGCCGCACCGAAAAACGAGCACCTGCCGACCTTCGCCCGCAGGTCGCCCTCGGGAAAGGAGGGGTGCGCCTCGAAATTCTCGGGCGCGATGTCGGTATAGATGAGCCAGTTCCGCAGGGAGAGCGGTTTGCCCTTCGAGCGTACCGTTTCGGCGATGCGCTTTCCGCGCTCGCGGCCGAACTCCTCGACGGCGGCTTTAAGCAGCGTCTCGCCCCGCTCGGGACCCAGCTCGGCGAGAACGTGTTTCGCGACAACACCGAAAAGCTGGCCGGCAAGCCCGAAGCCCGGCGTCTGGTGGCGTTTTCCGACGCCCAGCCGCATGAAAAGCACCTTGATAAGATACGGGAAGCTGAGTCCCCGGGACTTCTCGCGTTCGAGTTCGTTCATACCTGCCCTCCTGGGATCAAATGATCGGCATGATGATTCTGTACCGCGGGCGCGCGCCTGTCCATTACAATACAGGGGGTGATGAAGGTCGCGGAAAGCCGTCTCCGTGTTAAAAAAGAGACCGGCGGTCCGAAAAGTGCTGTTCATAATCCATAGCGGCGGATACTACGTTCCCGTGACGGCGGGTGTCCGTCCGACGAATTCATAATTACTCCAGAAGGAGCTGCCATGAAAACACGCATCACGAAATTATTCGGCATTCAGTACCCCATCATCCTCTCCGGCATGAGCTGGATCAGCGTACCGAAACTCGTCGCCGCGGTCAGTAACGCCGGCGGACTCGGCATTCTGGCCACGGGCGTTATGACCGCGGAGGAGACACGCGAGGCCGTCCGCGAGATAAAGCGCCTAACGAAGAAACCCTTCGCCGCGAACGTCACGCTCTATTTCCCGGGGGCCGAGCGGAACGCCCAGGTGCTCATCGAGGAAAAGGTGCCCGTCATCAACTACGCGCTCGGCAAGGGCGACAGGCTCACTCAGGCCGTGCACGCCTACGGCGGCAAGGTCGTCGCGACGGTCACCACTCACAAGCACGCCCTCGCCGCCGAACGCGCCGGGGCCGACG
>Ga0116154_10003333_pt1 | contig 11432 bp, 9 predicted proteins | sample AD_UKC030_MetaG_FD_89898 | JGI IMG/M metagenome (GOLD analysis project Ga0116154, IMG submission 89898) | Active sludge microbial communities of municipal wastewater-treating anaerobic digesters from USA - AD_UKC030_MetaG | ecosystem: Engineered > Bioreactor > Anaerobic > Digestate | place: USA...
GACCGACGAACAACGCTATCGCCCTCACGCGGCGCTGATGGTCAACTACTGGAACGCGTGCAGCTTTGCCGAACGGCGCACCTACCTGGAGCATCCCTATCAGGTCGCGCGCGTTGGGGAGGCCGGGTTCGGCTTCGAGGACTGGCACTGGAACTGCGAGACCATCGCAGCCGGTTTCGTGCATCGCGTCACCCCGCGCACGGTCCGGTTCGAGAGGCGCAAAGCCGCGGGTTCGTTGAACAACGCCCACACAGCCGCCAAAGCCCTCATCCGCCCCAGTCGATTCTTCGAGACCCTGGAGGCTGCGCCATGATCCGGCGCGCGCTGTTCGTCCTGTCGCGGCGCCTCTATCGCTGGTTCGATGGCTTGATACTGGGCAGGCTTTCTCCCGAGCGCGCAGCCCGTGCGCGGGTGGCGATCATCTGGCTGGGCCACCTCGCCTTCCCGAATAAGATTGGCGAGCCCAATCCGGCTCTGCTGGCCGGAATACGCCGCCTGAGCACCAAGGTGCAGCCCTTGCCCGCCTGGGCGATTTCGGAGATGAAGGTCCAGGCCGAGTTCGACCCTTTGCTCTTCCCGTCGGCGCACTCGCTCCCGGACTATGAGTGCTGGCCCATTCCCTACGAGTACGAGGCTCCGGGTCGCGCCTACGCGCGCCTGTATGCGGCAGCGGCTGGCAGCCCGGTAGACCACCTGATGTTCGTTCCCTGGCTCAAGATCGGCGGTGCGGACCATGCCGCGTTGCTGCACGCCCAGGTCATGAGCGAAACCTTCGGGAAGCGAGTTCTGGTGGTCGCCACCGACCGTGGAGACTCGCCGTGGGCGGCACGCCTTGCGCCAGGGGTCCGCTTTGTGGCCGCTGGCGAAGAGCTAGCCCCTTTGGACGAAGCGGCGCGCGCTCAAGTGCTCGCGCGCCTGGTTCTTCAGCTTGCGCCTGAGAGCTTGCACATCATCCACTCGATGCCTGCCTGGAAGACGATCCGGCTGCATGGACTGGCGCTTCGCCAGTCGACCAGGATCTATGCCTCGGCCTTTTGCGACGACATCACGGAAGAAGGTGAGCGCGTCAGCGCAGCGCGTCTGAACGCCCGCGAAAGCGCTCCTCACCTGACTGCAGTCTTCACCGATTGCGTGAGCTACGCCGCGCGCCTTGCCGAGGACACCGGCATGGCCAGCCACAAGATTCGCGTGCTTTACCTGCCGGCTTCGATCTCGCCCGTGCAGTGGCGGCCTTCGTTGGCAACAACGCCGCCCCGCGTGCTTTGGGCAGGCCGACTAGACAGGCAAAAGAGGCCAGACATCTTGGCCGCGATCGCCGCAGCCAACCGCGGAGTTCACTTCGACGTATTCGGCACACCCGTGTTGAATGCAGACACCGCGGCGTTGGACACGCTCAGAGCGCTATCGAACGTAACCCTGCATGGCGCCTATGCGGGCTTCGACAGCCTTCCCTGGCGCGATGCTTCAGTGCTTCTCTACACGAGCGAGTGGGACGGCCTGCCCAACGTGTTGCTGGAGGCTGCGGCACGCGGAATGCCGATTGTGGCGCCGGCGGTGGGTGGCATCCCGGAACTGCTCGGCGCCACTCACCCGCTACTGGTTGCCCCATGGGACAGCGTTCAAGGATTCAATCACGCTCTACGTCGAGCGATCGAGATGCGGGGAGAGCCCGCGCGTCTCGCGACCGAGGCGGTGCAGCAGCGGCTTCGCCATATTCACAGTGAAGTCGCGTTCGAGGCGGCATTACGTGAGGCCTTCGAGCCGGCCCGGGCCGCGCCTGCGGCACCCACGCCACGAATCCGCCTCGCGTCGAACAATCCCTGAAGCATCTGAGAGCGGGAACCCGACAACTGGCCCGTTCGCATGGCCACTCCGGCGATGAACTACCAGCCAAGAACACTCGCCGTGGAGACCTTGCCACCGCTACATACCCGGCGTTTCTCAATCCAGGCAAGACTTGGCAAAATGTCGCTGACGAGCGTTTCAATGAGACGTTCCGCGTCGAGTTCCATAGTGCGAAGTGGTTGGGTGCCCGAGCCGAGGCGTGCGCCCTTCTTGAGCCGTGGTGTCCGCATCGCGCAACGACTTACCCACGACATTCGGGTCTCGGGTGTGTCAGCTTCCTGGAACTCAGGCGGCAGCTGCAGAGTTCCGAGTCACGACCCTGAGCGGTAGAAGTCAACTCATCGCCGGAACTCAAAGACCCGGCCCGTCAAAGTGCGTGGGACTCTCCAGGCAAATGACTGGAATCGACTGAAGAGGATTGCGCTCTAGATGATTCTCGTAACTGGTGGGGCGGGGTTCATCGGCGCCAACTTTGTGCACGAGTGGCTCCGCGGTGGAAGGTCGCCCGTCGTGGTAGTGGACAAGCTGACCTACGCGGGCAATCTTCAAAGCCTCACGAGTGGGTGCTCCGGGTCTCGGCCGACCTTCGTCCGCGCGGACATTTGCGACTCCGGAACGATCTCCTCGCTCCTTGAATGCCACGCCCCCCAGCAGATCGTTCACTTTGCTGCGGAAAGCCACGTCGATCGATCGATCCGAGGCCCAGAAGAGTTCATCAAGACCAATGTCGTAGGCACCTTCACCTTGCTCGAAGCCGTTAGGCAGTATTGGTCAAGGCTGCCAGAGTCAGCCCGCTCGACGTTTCGATTCCTCCATGTGTCCACAGACGAGGTCTACGGCTCGTTGGGGTCGGCGGATCTGCCCTTCAAGGAATCCACCGCGTACGCGCCAAACAGCCCGTACGCTGCGACGAAGGCGGGCTCTGACCACATCGTGCGCGCCTACCACCACACCTATGGCCTCCCCACGCTGACAACGAATTGCAGCAACAACTATGGCCCGTTTCAGTTTCCGGAGAAACTGATTCCGCTGATGATCACGCAGGCATTGGACGGGCATCCGTTGCCAGTCTACGGTGACGGCAGCAATGTGCGCGACTGGCTGTTCGTGCAGGATCATTGCGAGGCCATCATGGCAGTTCTTGATCGCGGCCGACCCGGCGAGGTCTACAACATCGGCGGGTGCAGCGAGCGCAGAAACATCGATGTGGTCGAAGCGATCTGTGCCATCCTCGACGAGCTCAGACCAGTCTCCGGCAAGTCTTACCGGCACTCGATCAGCTTTGTCCGGGATCGACCGGGCCACGACAGGCGGTATGCGATCGACTGCGGAAAGATCAAGTCGGAACTAGGCTGGGAGCCCCGCGAAACCTTCGAATCCGGCTTGCGTAGGACCGTCGAGTGGTATCTGGACAATGGAGACTGGCTTCGCGCAGTACGGGACGGCAGCTATCGTGACTGGCTGCACCTGAATTATGGAGATGCCGACCGATGAGTTCGCCGCCAAGTAGGAAGGGAATCGTTCTCGCCGGAGGATCAGGCACACGGTTGCACCCCGTTACGCGGGTCACGTCGAAGCAGCTTCTGCCTGTTTACGACAAGCCGATGATCTATTACCCCCTCAGCGTGCTGATGCTTGCGGGAATTCGGGAGGTTCTGATCATCTCCACCCCGGCAGACACGCCGCGATTTGCGGAACTCCTTGGAAATGGCTCGCAGTGGGGGATGACCTTTCAGTATGCGGTGCAGCCCTCCCCCGACGGACTCGCCCAAGCGTTCCTCATCGGCGAGGGCTTTCTCGGAGACAGCCATAGCGCTTTGATACTCGGAGACAACATCTTCCATGGCCACGACCTGTCGGTCCGACTGAACCAAGCTAGCGCACGGCGGGACGGCGCAACGATCTTCGCCTATCACGTGGTCGACCCCGAGCGCTACGGTGTGGTTGAGTTCGATTCGCATTGGCGCGCGGTTTCTCTTGAGGAAAAACCGGCGATACCCAAGTCGAGTTATGCGGTTACCGGTCTGTACTTCTACGACCGGGCGGTCACGGAGATTGCGCGGTCCTTGCGCCCCTCGACGCGCGGCGAGCTTGAAATAACAGACCTTAACCGCTGCTACATGGAGGCTGGCGCTTTGAACGTTGAAGTCTTCGGGCGCGGCATGGCATGGCTCGATACCGGCACCCACGACTTCCTGCTGGAAGCGTCGCAGTTCATAGCAACGATTGAGAAGCGCCAGGGGCTTAAGATCGCCTGTCCCGAGGAGATCGCCTTTCGCCTGGGCTGGATCGATGCGGAGCAAGTGCTGGCGTTGGCTCATCCGATGGGAAAGAGCGGATACGGGACTTACCTGAATAGAATCGCGGAAGAGAGCCTACCGCCGGCTTGCGCGAGGATGCAGGGCAGCACCAATGCTGCCGTCCGGTGACTGATTCGCCGTTTCGAACACGGAAACTCCGACCTCGCTAGCACTGTGTCGATAAGCACGAACAAGTCTGAGCCGATCGTCTTGCTCCGGCCACGCCTGCCAGAGGCGGAGAAGCTCTTGCCTTTACTTCGGGAGATTGATGCGACGGGGATCTACAGCAACGGCGGTCCGCTGCTGCAACGCTTCCAGGCGTCGCTCGGTGGTTGGCTGGGGAGAAGAGCGGGGCTTGCGAGCGTCCATGTGGTCCCGACGAGCAGTGGTACGGCCGCGATCGAAGTCGCGCTTCGTGCTCGTGCAGTTCGAGGACGGCGCATCTGCTTGATGCCGGCGTATACGTTCGTAGCCAGCGCGCACGCCGTGTGTAACGCGGGACTAGAGCCTTGGCTGCTCGACATAGAGGAATCGAGTCTCGCCCTGACCCCAGCGATCGCCATCAGAGCGCTGGCGAGCTTGCCGGAAATCCCTGCGGCAGTCTTGGTCGTCAGCGCTTTCGGAGCACCAGTCGACGTGGCCGCGTGGGAAGCATTCGAAGCGGAGCACGGCATTCCCGTTGTCTACGACGCGGCGGCCGCGGTCACGTCGCTGCGGAAGATCGGGCGCCAGCCCCTTTGCGTGAGTCTGCATGCCACCAAGGTGTTTGGCATTGGTGAAGGCGGTGCGGTCATTACTGAAGACGCAGATCTCGCCGAGCGAGCTCGAGCCATAACGGGCTTTGGCTTCACCGGCACTGATCGGCTTTCAGTGCTGCGCGGGGGCAACTACCGGATGTCAGAGTACGCCGCGGCGATTGGCCTTGTCGTGTTGAGCGAGATCGACGAGAAGATTGCCGCCATTTCCGAACTCGGCCGGCGCTATCGGGACGCGCTGGTTGAGTCTCCGTGTCGACTGCAAACCGGGGCAGCCACTGATTGGGCCACACTGACGCTGAACGCGATTGTGCCGGAGCCGCTTCTGACCACGGTTCTTGGAGAGTTGGACGTGGACCTTATCCAGTGGCGAAGATGGTGGGGCTTTGGCGTCCACACACATCCCGCATTTTTCGGGTTGCGTCGCGCCTCTTTGGCAGCAACTGAGCGTTCCGCGTGGCGCGTCATCGGCCTGCCGTTCCACGAAGGTCTGACTGACACTGCCATAGCGCGCGTCGCCCGGTGCCTCGTTGCGCGTTCAGGTCACTCGAGGTACGGATTGCAATGAGCGCGAACGAGCCGCTGCTGTCGTTCGTGGTGCTTTCCTACAACTATGAGCAGTACATAGGGACGGCGCTCCAAAGCATCCTTGCGCAGACGGTCCAGAACTTTGAAGTGATCGTCGTCGACGATGCATCGGCGGATCGCTCGCGCGAGGTCGTGCTCGGTTTCTCTGATCCGCGGATTCGATTGCTGGTCAACGCCAGAAATCTCGGAGGCGCAGCCAGCTACAACCGGGCCGTCCTCGCAGCGCGCGGGCAGTGGCTTGTCAACCTCGACGCGGATGACTGGATCGCGCCCCAGAAGTGCGATCGACAGCTCGCGTTCGCAGAAGCCGATCCAAGTCTGGCCATTGTCGGAACCTGGGTCAAAGGCATTGGAGCAGACGGTCAGCCATCTGCCGCGGGCAAGGAGGCCGAGGAAATCATCAACCGCCGCCACGCCTTGAATCGAGTCGAGACGTGGGTGGGAAGCAACCCCCTGTGTCGGTCCTCAACCATGGTCCGTCGCCAGGCACACCTAGAACTCGGCCTTGATGACCCAGACATGGTGCGCGCTCCCGACTACGAGCTATGGACCCGGGCGTTGGCCTTTGGTCTGAAGTTTGGCCTTGTACAAGAGCGCCTGACGTATCTGCGACGGCACTCCGGCGGCGTGACTCACGGCAATACTTTGCAAACGCTGGTTGAAATGGGATTCGCCGCGAGCAGGAGCCTCGCGCCATTGGCTCGCGCTCGCGCCTTGTACTACGTGGTCGAAAACCTGATCTCATGGATCAAGTCGGTACCCGACCTGATCAACCTGAGCCCGCGCGAAGCCCATCGCCTGATCGGAAGCATTCTCATCCCTCCCGACGTTGGCAACTTCGCGGACTTCGCTCGGTTTCTTGCGACGAACCGCGAGGAGCGGCCCCTGCAGGAGCCCCTAGGGCAGGTCATTCGATCAATCAATCTCGGCAGCTACACATCAGAGTACGTTGCCAAGTTGACGTCCGACTACCAGGCCACGTGCGAAGCAAGAGACTTTTGGCGCGCTCAGGCTGAAGCCTATCTCGAGGCAAGGGACTACTTCCAGCAGGTGGCCCGAGACTGGGAGAATCGGGCGAAGTTGGAGACTCAGATCGCATCAGAAGAACGGCAGGCCGGGTCCATCTCGCCCGCTGAAATGGCATCAAGGGAGTCTGCATGGCGGCCGCGGTCAATGCTCAGCAAGGCGTTCTCGCGCTTTACCCGTTCTTCGTCGTAGGCATGCTGCCGCTAGGCGTGATGCGCGAGATGCGTCGTCGCGGACTCGAGGTTTGGTTCGGGCGATACCTCGAAAGCGCCGGCGGCTACTCGGTCGACGCTTGCGACGATCTCAGGGCTGCCGGGCGCTTGCTTCCGAACGTGCCGCTTGGTCGACCTGAGGGAACTGACTTCCTAGAGGCCGTCGTCGATGAGCGATGTATTCAGCTCATCCTCAACTTCGGCGCCCCGTGGGCATACGCGCAGCTATCGACACTCAAGGAACGAAGGCCGGGCATTCGCATCCTCGACACGCTGTACAACCCCGGCCCGCACTTCCACTCGTTTTCCAGCTATCACCCGGCCTTTGATGGGGTGATCGTGGAGTCAGAAGACATGGTGCGTCGTCTTGGCGAACCCGGCTGGCCCCCTGTTTTCAAGGTCGAGAGCGGCATCGATCTAGATCGCTTCGCTGCTCTGGACACCGCTTCCGATACGCTTGCTGCAGAATTAACCGTGGGCTTCCTGGGGCGGATGTCACCCGAGAAGAACCCGCTCGGCTTCGTCGAACTAGCAGAGCAACTCCATCAGAGACGGCCCGGAATGCGCTTCAAGATGTTTGGCGAGGGTCCACTTGCGAGGGCGGTAAGCGAGCGAGCGGCGAACAGCCCGGCAGCAGCGGTGATCTCGTTTGAAGGATTCGTCGATCACCCGGCCAGTGCATTGGCTCAGCTTGATGTAATTGTCGTTCCCTCGCGCCTGGACGGTAGGCCAGCCGTTGTCATGGAGGCCAGCGCGTGCGGAGTGCCGGTCATCGGCGCTCCAGTTGGTGGCATTCCAGAACTGATAGAAGAGGGGCGCAACGGCTTTGTTGTGGCTCCCAAGGATGTCGATCGGATCTCGGCCCTCATTTCGGAGTGGAGTGGTGATCGGGCCAAGTTCGCCAGTCTGCGCAGCAATGCTCGCCGAGTTGCGGAGGAACGCTTCGGCCGTACGCGAATGATGGACCGATACGAGCGGGTCTACCGCGAGGTTCTGAACTGCCCCGCTCGGCCCCCCGCCCGCGCGCCCGGACGCGCGTAGCACGATGATGACCAGGGCCAAGATCCTCATCTTCGGTGCCGGTGGTCTGGGGAGAGAGATCATGCAGATCATTCGCGACCTTCAACAGGCGTTGGAGCCAATCGACTGTGTCGGCTTCGCTGTAGACCGCGGCTACTCGGCGCCAAGCCTGATCAACGCCTTGCCAGTCCGATCCGATTGGGTCGAGTGGTTGCGCTCCGATCCGGAGCTTCAGATCGTCGTGGCGATCGGCGACCCTGCCGCTAGGGCTGCTGCGGTCCAACGCATCACCGCTGTCCATTCGGCAAGATTCGCAACGCTTGTTCACCCGCGGGCCTGGACAGGCAAGTCGGTCGTGATCGGTGAAGGTAGCGTTGTCTTCGGCAACTCTTCCGCAACGACTGACGTACGCATCGGCCGGCACGTTCTGATTAACCCCAGCTGCACGATCGCACACGATTGCGTCCTCGAGGACTTCGCGACCCTGGCACCCAGCGTTGCCCTGACCGGGGGGGTCGTTGTTGGCTCGCACGCCGAACTCGGTGTGGGGGCGCGGGTCGCCCCGCGGCTGCGCATCGGCACCCGTGCAGTCGTGGGTGCAGGCGCTGTTGTGATACGCGACATTGAGCCTGGCACCACTGTGGTGGGCGTCCCTGCTAAGCCGCTGAGGCGAACGTAGTCGCGCCGACGAGCCCGGATACCGTCCTGCGCCGAATGTGGTGCGGGATCAACCAGATGTACTGCGGTTCTTCCAGTCCGCTCCCCACCTCGCCGACAGTCGCTTTGCCAGATTTGGGTTGCAGCGGCGCCCAAGTAGGAGCGGAAGATTCTCGATGAGTTGCCGGCCCGATCGGAAGCAATGCACGAGGTTAAATGCGACGCTGAGGCGCTCTTCGTCAGCCGAGAGGCCGTCGAGCCTGCCCAATCTCATGACGTCTAGCAGCATACTGGCCCTCTGCGCCGCACCGTCCGATATGACTAGGGCGCCGATGTAGGTCGAGCTGTAGCCTTCAATGAAACACTCGAACCCCATGAACCTCACGCTCGGGAAGTAAGCGGCAAGCTTCTGCAACGCCGTCTCGGTCGGATACCAGATGTGCTCGTAAGACCCGTTGAGCCAGTCACGGTTGTCGCGCGTCGCCGAGATGAGGGGCACCTCGAAGAGCATGACGCCGTCGTCAGCCAGCAGGCCGAGGCAGGCCTTCAGGGCCTGCCTGATGTCCGCCACATGTTCCAGCGTCGCAATCGCCGTCACCAAATCGAACTTCGAAATGCGGACATCGAGAAGTGACGGGCACAGGATGTCGTCAGCAATCACGCTGACTCCACGCGCACGCGCGCGGCGAGCCGCCGCGGCATTGACCTCCACGCCTGCCCGCACATGCGCGCCGCTCAGATCGGTCAACCAACTGCCGGTCGCGCAACCGACGTCGAGAATCCGCTTCGGCCGCCCTAGGCACTCGACGGCGCAGCACAGCCACAGCAAACTGTGCTCTGCCGTGAACTCGTAATCCGCATAGGAGAGACCGCCGGGGTCGCCTTGCGCGTCGCCGCCGCCGTAGTAGCCGTCCCCGTAGAACTGCGCGGTGCTTTCCGGTATCGACTCGATCACGCCCATGCCGCACTGCATGCAGAAGAGCACGTTGACACCATCACCCCGCTTTAGCACATTGTCGACGACCGCACCGTCGCACACTTTGCAGCGGAAGTTCATGGCGTGTCCTGTCCCGATTCAGTGCGAACTGCGGCCTCCCGGACAAGACGGCTAAGCCGCGCCTCGTAGTCCCGAAGCATCGTTTGGCGGTCGAAACGCTGTTCAGCAACTTTGCGGGCGCTTCGCTGGAGCCGCTTCAGGAGGGTCCGGTCGACGAGCAGTTCGCGGATGCGAGCGGCAAATGCGGTGTAATCCCCTGGAGGACAGAGAAAGCCGCATTCGCCGTCCACAACCATTTCTGGAATGGCGCCGACGCTCGAGGCGACGACCACGGCGCCGCTTGCAAGCGCCTCCATCACGATGTTCGGCCGGCCATCAAGGCGGGATGGAACGACGACGACATCGCAATTGCGCAGGTAAGGCGCTACCTCGGGCACGGCGCCTACGATCGTGAAGCGACCCGCGGGAAGGTCGGCGACTCCCACCTCTGCCTGAATCGCCGATTCGAGCGGGCCTGAACCTGTCATTAGGAACTGGAGGTCGCTTTCAGCCGAGAGCAGCTTCGCGATCCGTACGAATCCGATCGGATCCTTCTCCTCGGACCATCTACCGAAGAAGCCCACACGAACCGATTCCGGCGGCCCGTCGGTTGCTGCATCGGACGACTCCGCGGCGTTGGGACGATACGTCCTGAGATCGACGCCGCTGCGAACAATTGCGATTCTGTCGCGCGACTCCCCTGCGGCCTCGAGCCAATCGGCTACGGGTGCGCTCTCCACAAAGGTGAGGTCGATACAGTCCGCGTAGCGACGGTTATTGGCGACGTGTCCGACCGTATTGAAGAGAAGATCAACCACCCGCAGGTCGCCAAAGCGCCTTCGCAGTTGCGGCAACTGCTCGTACGCGACTGCGCTCCCGACGACCCAGAAGACATCGACGCCGCGGGACGCTACGAGGTAGTCAATGAAATCCCGCCACAGATGCGGCGAGGCAAACTTCGGCAGGTGAAAGATCTCTTCAGTCGCTTCACTGAACCAGTGCGAAACCTCCGTGGTCGCCGAGTCGACCGCAACCGTCGACACGATGAGGATGCGCCATCCACTGCCAGCCAGGTGCGCAGTGATCGCACTCAACAGCCTCTCGGCCCCTCCCAGTATCAAGAAAGGCACTGCCAGCAGCAGCACCGGGCGGGGACCGTCGAGAGCCATAGGCACCTGCTTCCAGCCAGCATAGAACATGGCTTGTGGCGCAGGCATGCTCCTCGCCACTTCGCGGGCTGCTTGCAGTGCTTCAGCGGTCAGCACATCGGCGTTGAAGCGCCGCACGAGGGCTCGCTGCGCTTCCATCCCTATTACGTTGTCGCGATTGCTCAATGTCTGGCCGTGACTACGGTAGTAGAAGAGCGGCTCCTGGATGTTGGTCATCCGGGCGCCCAGGGCCGCCAAACGCTGCCAGAAGATCCAGTCTTCGTGCACATGACCCGTCGTGGGGTCCGAGTCTCGATACCCGCCAGCCCTATGCCAAAGCGCGTGCCGGAACACGCCGCACGTGAGTACAAAGTTGCCTTCCAGCAGACGATCGACGTCCGGGAACGGGTCCGGATACCAGACATCGGAGCGATCCCCGAAGTACTGCAGAGACGTCGAAACGACGTCATAGCCGCCGTACTCCAAAAGAAAGACCGCCTTCTCGATGAAAGTCGGCGCGAGGCGATCGTCTGCATCGAGGCAGCAGATGTACTTCCCCTGGGCGTGACTGATGCCGAAGTTGCGGTTCGCACCGGCCCGGTGTGGCCGGTCCTGATACACGATCTGCAGCCGCCGCGACCCGACCTCGGCGACAGCCTCTTCCATCAGCCGACGCGACTCGGGCCGCGTGGATCCGCCTTCGACAACAATGATCTCGAGTGACTGAAAGGTCTGGGCCTCGACGGACCGAATGGCTTCACGGACCAGATGCCCATAGTTGAAGCACGGAATCACCACGGTAACGAGGGGGCGTACGTTCGGCCAGCACCGCTCGTAGTCCGCCC
>Ga0116154_10003339_pt1 | contig 11418 bp, 11 predicted proteins | sample AD_UKC030_MetaG_FD_89898 | JGI IMG/M metagenome (GOLD analysis project Ga0116154, IMG submission 89898) | Active sludge microbial communities of municipal wastewater-treating anaerobic digesters from USA - AD_UKC030_MetaG | ecosystem: Engineered > Bioreactor > Anaerobic > Digestate | place: USA...
CATCCTTGCCTGGCGGATACCTTCACGCTGCTCCTGCAGCGTTCAACCTTCCACCTGGCAAGCGATGCCCGAAGCATCCTTGCCTGGCGGATACCTTCACGCTGCTCCTGCAGCGTTCAGGTATCCCACTCATCCAGTGGCCAGCCGGTTTCAGTGAAGGGGTTGATGTTCAATTCCTGGCGCACCTGTTTAAGGAAGTTCTGGAACTGGGCGTACAGCAGACTGCCCCACTGGCTCAGGTTGGGCATCTCGCCCGGGCGGCCGCCCCAGGTTTCATTGAGCGATTGCGAGCGGATCAGCGCACACTGGCCGGCTGTGCCGGCAATGATAATTTGGCGGTGGTCCTGGCGCACAGTGGTAACCGTGGCGGAATCCAGATCCTTGACCTTCTGTGTGCGGGTGTATTCCAGGTAAACTTTTTCACCAGTGGCCGGGATGGGCATTCCAGTGAAATACAACTGTGGCACGCCAGCCACCCAGGTCAGCTGGTAATCCTCGCGCACATCCACATATGGATCGGTCTGGCTGGCATCATAGGGATGCAGCAGGGTGTGAATGGCGATCAGGTCAGTCTGCGCGGTCAGCGCAATGCTGCGTCCGCCCGCTGCCAGTGTCAGGCTGGCGCTGGTAAAATCCGGGAAGGTGCGTGAATATTCGTTCAGCACCCGCCGCAGGGCTTCATCAATGATGGTGGTAGAGTATTTGATGCCAGTATCAGACAGGGTGTTTTGAACAGAAGTGCGATATTCAGCCAGGTCGTTCGCCATTTTTCCTCTCGATTCGCTGAAAAGTTGAGCCCCTCATCTGCCCTCTCTCCATTAGGCAGAGGAGAAGCGCCTGCCACCGGTGGACACTATATGCTTACTTCTAAAGCCCATAGGCGTACACGGCCGATAGTCGGTGGCAGGCAAATGAATCTTTTATCTATCCGCTGCCAATGCGGGCACCGGCATCCTCAATGGCCACGCCGAAGATGTAGCCAACCAGCACCACCAGCATGCCGGTGATCTGTTCCTCACTGAGTGGGAAATCGGGTTTGAAGGCCTTGAGAATGATCATCGCCAGGCCGATGACAGCCGCCCAGAATTTGCGTGAGCGTAACAAGTAGCTTAATTTGTTTTCCATACATTACTCCTTAGGTAAATAATTTTTTTGGTCTCATACTCGCAGGGTGAAATTGGCGCGTGCACCGAAGAATTTAAACACCGTGGTTGCAGCACAATCCACCACCAGCTGCAGCCAGTAGCAATCACCATCATCCACCCAGGCCGGTGTGGTCAGGGTCACTGTTAGGCAATGATCGCCATCCACCGCCAGGCGCTCCGCGGCGGTGTCATGTCCACCATCGCAGGTGGTGGCTACCGCAGAGCCAGATGGGGCAGTATCATCTGCGCTCAGCACCATCTTTTCCAGTTCCACTGTGGCAAAGTCATCCGCAGCAGCCGTGCCGATCGAATACCAAACATCGATCGAGGCCAACCGGCAGCCCTTGAGCCCGCTGCTGTTGCCATCCAGGCGGATGGGGATCAGGGCGGTAAAGCTGGCATCTGCAGCGCTGCGGTCCATGGAAACCACATTGGAAGCAATGGCCGGCGCCCAGGTGCCAGCCGAGAACTCAAAATCCGAAGGCGGGATGAAACGCGCCATGTGGGTATCATTGACATAACCCATAAGAAACTCCTTTTTCTGGATTTGTTAAAGTGGCTGGTTAAGCCACGTTGCTTTTGTGCAACGGCCTAAAATCGTTCACCCAGCACGCCAAAAAGTGGCGCACCTTGAGGCGGTGCTCATCGTTGCTGAACACAGCCGGGCTAAGCTCATCACCGGCGATGAAGATCTCCGGCAGGATGCCGAAGCGCTCGCCCACGTAAATGGCCGGAGTAATGAGCGGATCGCAAACCGCCGCCCAGTTGTTGGCATCCGTCCATTCCGGTACTGTCACCACATCCCCGGGCTGTCCGCGCTGCTGGTTCTCGGAATAGATGTTGGCGGCGTTCTCCAGGGAAGGGTAAAGCACCTTCATGGCGGTCAGCTGCAGGGCGCGCGGCACCACGCAATAGCGCGGGTTGATGGCCATTCTCGGACCCGTTCCGATGATGCCGGTCGCGTTCTTGACCAGCATGGGCTGGTTGTAGACCGCCGTACTGACCACATCCCACTCCCCCGCCGAAAGAGCGGTGGTCAGCAGGTTGGCATGCCCGCCGGCTGTGGTGACTGCCGTAGCATTGAACAGCGCCCCACCATCTGCCATGCTCGGGCCCACACCGGCGTTGTCGCTGAAGATGGCCGCCACCAGGGCGCTGATCTTGCGCAGGCCGGCAGCCGCCAGTTCACGCGGATAGGCAGCCAGCTTGCGGGCTTCATCCCGGTCGATCAGCTCCAGGGTGAGCGGGATGTAACCACCGTACTTGACAAACGAGGCAGTCTCCGGGCTGTCGCCAATGGCCAGTTCGGTATATTCTGCCCCCTCGGCCACCGTGGGCAGCGTTCCCACGGTGCCCACCAGCGTGCCGGTAATGGTGTTAAGGTTGTTGAAATGCTCGATGCGTGCAATGCGCGTCCACCAGTCATAGCCAGCCCTGCCCAGCTGCTCCCAGGTGTTGACCACAATCTTGTTAAGTGCGTTCTTGATGATGCCGGTAAAGTCGGCTGTGGTGGCAAACTGTGCCCGTCCGGCGTCAAAGCCGCCGTGCAGGTCATAGTCGCCGGTCAGCAGCAGGTATAGCTCACGGATGCCCGAAAGGCGGGCGGGCTTGAGTCCCTCGGCGCCTTTCTCACGCGGGGCTCCCAGCAGGTCATCGGCGGCCGCCTGCAAGCTATCCCGGCTGTCAAACACCTGGTGAATGCGTGCTCCTTGTACCACCGCGCCAGACGTCAGTTCTGCTACCAGATGGCGGCTGTCCTCAATGGCGGCCTGCAGCTCAGCCACTTCAAAAAGCCGACTGGCAAATTGGCGGCGCAGGCGCGCCTGGGCTGGCAGAGGCAGTTGGCTGGATTGCAGTGTGCTTTCCAAAAATTGTGCACACATCTCCGCGCGCAACCCGCGCACTTTCTCGGCTTCACCTTGCGTGGCTGTGCCATTGCCATCACCCTGCCCGGGGGTCAGACCAGGCGCATGCATCGGTTTTTCCTTTATTTCTTCTACAGACATTATGTTTCCTTTCTTCTTTTGATTGAGTTGGCGAATGAATTCCCCACCGCGGGCGGGGTTGACCACCAGGTCCACGCTAAAAATGCGCAGGATCTGCTCCACCTGCTGCTCCCGGGCGCTGAAGGCCAGGTCGGCACTAAAGCCGATATGCGGCTTTTTGCCCTCGTCGTTCAGCACCTGTCTACCGATCTCTTTCAGGATGTGTGCGCCCGGTCCCAGGGCGCGCAGTTTAAGCAGAATGCCCTGCCGTTCCTTACTCCAGGCGGGCGAGTGGCAAACCCCGGCCAGGTCATGCACCGAGTGGCCAAACCAGTGGTGGTCGATAAAGGATTCCACCCCGTCCCACAGCGGCACAGATTGCCGCAGCACCTCAGCCGAAAACTGCCAGCCATTGCCCTCACCGGCGGTGATGGCCAGGATCTCAAATTCACCCTGCTGGTTTACCTGCGCTTCCTGCAGGTCGATGCGGATCTCATTGTGTGTATTCATTTGCATTTTTATTTCTCTCCCTGAACAGGCGTGGTGTTGGCATCCACTGCCAGCCCGCCCGGCAAAGCGGACGCGTTCTTGCCGCGCGCCAGCATATTCTCGATATCCACGCTCTCACCGGTGAACTTGTAGGCCAGGCGCAGCAGTTCAGCGTCATCGATCAAGCACCGATCGCGCAGCTGGGTGAGCACGCTGATGATGCTGCCGGCGGCTGTTGCCAGGCTGGCATTATCAGTGGTGGAAATATCATCCGCCTGGATGCTGATCTGGTAATCGCCTCGTTTGCCCGCTGCGCTAGGCCTGCCCAGGGGCGCCACCAGGCAGCGCCGGCTGCACACCACGCTCAGCAGGTCCTTCAGCAACCACAGGAAGAATTCCTGGCGCTGGGTCAGGCGGCGGTAAGTCGGGCCGCCGGCTGCCTCGGCGGTGGTGCGCGTGGAGGATTCCGGCTCGGCCAAAAAGTGCATCGGGATGCCCGCCCCACAGGCGATCATTTTCTTGAGCGCCAGCCCATCCGTTGAGGCATCCCGCCCTTCCAGGCGCGGGCTGATCACACTCCACTGCTCGTTTTCATCCGTCACCAGGATGGAACCCGGCCGGGGCGGGGCAGCGTTCAGCGCCTGCTGGCGGACTTTGCGCTGCACCTCTGAGGCAAATTTGGCTGAGACCACGTACAAAAAGGCATTGCGGAAGCGGTTCAGGCGTGCCCGGTCTTCCAGCCAGTTGGAGTAGCGCGCCAGCCACTTGAGCAGTGGTGCCAGGTCCGGTTCGCCCCACTGTGCCCCGCACGGGCGGTTGATGGCGTATTGCAGCATGACCGGCTGGGTGGGATCATCCGTATTTTCGTCATAGGCCGGATAGTTGCGTTCTTCCCCGCCCAGGCTGGTTTTGGGGGTGAAAGCCAGCGGCTGTTCAATGTCATTATCTCTGGAGTGGATGGCATCCATGTTCTGGGTGGGGATGGTGCGCACAAAACTCATGCCGCTGGCATCCGTGCTGATCAGCAAAAACAGGTTGCCCGTGCGGGTCAGTTCATCGCACATTTCGTGCAGGCGCACCGGCATGCGGTTGAGGCGGTGGTTCCAGAACTCATGCAGGAAAGCTGCCACCGCCTTGTCACGTGAGGTGATAGCCAGCCCAGCCCCGATCACATACTGCGAGGTCAGGTCCACAATGCGCCGTGCCAGCGGATTGGTGCGCCAGGCCTCCAGGGCCTGCTCCAGCACCTGGTGGCGGTCATAGGCATACCGGTCGCGGTCGGATTCGGAGACAGAGCGTGATCCAACCAAAAAATTGTTCTCGGTCTCAGCCACCGATAATTGTTTGCGCACCTCCTGGTTGATTTGGTTCTTAAAGAGCATTTCTAATAAATTCATCAGTTATCCTTTGATTGTCTTTTGCAAATCGTCCTTGGGGGCAACGAAGCAATCTGCCATTTTGTTATCAGTTTGAGATTGCTTCGCCTGCGGCTCGCAAAACCAGAAAAATCAAAAGCCATGGTCAAGTTCCTCCAATGGATCCTCATTCTGGATGAGCATCGCTGCGGAAGGTACCATCCACTCCTGTTCATCCAGCACCGCCAGCATAGCCGCGCTGATCAGCAGGTCATCGTGCACCGGGCTGCCATCTGCAGGGTCGCGCGTGCCATCCGGCACTCCCCAGCGCACCAGCTTGTGCGCCCCGGGCAGGATCTCAAATTCACAAAAGCGCACCTGCCTCCAAAATTCGGATTGTTCACTGGATTGAATGCCATCCACCACCCTGCCTCCCGTTTCACCAGGGCAGGAAATCATCGCATCCTTGAAGCGGCCGGAATCAATAATGCCCAGGAACTTCCACAACAGGTCACTCTTGCTGCGGCTGGTGAACTCAAACGGGAGCACCCTGTCTGGCAGGGCGGCGCTCAGGAAGCTGGCCAGCCCGGCTCCCACCCCGGTACAGTCCACCACCAGCCAGCGCACGCTGAAAAGCTCCGCCAGCGCCCTGATGGCGTTATACAGGTTGGAATGCCTTACATTGGTCCACTGCCTGCGCAGCACCACCCGGTAGCAAGGCCGGCGGATGAGCACATCCTCCACGGTGGAAAAATCGATTCGAAAAATGGTCAACGCGGTGCTGTCATGCCGCAGGGCAGAGGAATCTGCCGCCCAGCCAGTCTGCAGCTCAGCGCTTGCCTGCTCGTCCTCGCCGGCCACATCCAGGGTCATGGCATACACCGCACCCGGCAAAGGCGCCGGTTCGGGGGTATGCCCGCCGCGCATCAGTGCCTGCCGTTCGGGTGGGAACAGCCCGCCTTCCGCTTCCAGCTCCTCACAAAAATACTGCGTGCGCACCATGGGATGGTTGCGCCCCAGGCGTGCAATCTGCTCACTGACAAAACTGCCATAGGCCGGCACCTCACGCGCCACATCATCCGCCGTCATCACAAACACCCTCTGGATGCCATCCTGTCTTTGCAGTTCGCGCGCAGCCCGCAGTTCCCTGGCCAGCAGGGTGCGCCCGGTCCAGGCCGTGCCCCACAGCACACGCGTGGCGTTGGTACTGGCCGCCATGGGGGCAATTTCCTTGTCGTATTTGCTGATAAGCACATCCTGGGCTTCGTCCACCTCCAGCAGCACGTTGGCCGTGGCACCCACAATGTTGGCCTGCGGCTGCCCGGAGAAGAACATCATCCGTGCGCCGCCCATACGGTAGATGTAGCCGCTTTCCTTGCTGTAAAAGTGGCGCGTCAGGCAGTTGGCCTCCAGCACCCGCTCCAGGCGGCGCATGGCGTTCAGCGTTTGCGGCTTCCAGGTGGGTGAGACCTTGATCATTTCAATATTGGCCATGTTGCTCAGGATGGTCAGCAGGTAGCATTCCAGCTGGGCTTGCAGCTCGTTCTTGCCGCTCTGGCGCGGGAACATGACCACCAGCGTTCGCCCGGCTTTTTCCTGGATGCTGGCATGGATGGCCTGCGCCACTCCCTGCTGGTAGCCGCGCAGGGTCAGCCCGCTCGTCTCGCGTGTGAACAAATTGATGTCGGTCAGGATCGGAATCAGCTCGTGCACCAGGGCTGCCTTGCGTTCGGCGCGGCTCAGGCCGCCCGGCATAGGCGGCAGATCTTCTGGGAATGGGTCCTGGCTTTGTGTTGGCATAGAGGGTTGAAAGCAGATGGTCGTCTTTAAACGAAATGGATGTGCCTGGCATGGCTTAGCGCTGGCCTCCCAGCCAGGCGGCAATGGCTGCCGCAATGAGGGTCAACCCCGCCTGCCCGGCTTGCGCCAGAGAGGTGGCCGCCTTGAGTGCAATTACAGCATCATCCACGCTGCGCACCCTTTTTTCGTGGTCGTCCAGGCCGGCCCGCAGGTGCTGCAGTTCGTGCCCCAGGTTGGCCAATTTTTCCGCCTCCAGCGTCTGGTGATGGCACAGGTCCGCCTCCAGGCGCTTTAAGCGCGCATCGATGGAGTCCCTGAAGCGGCTCAGTTGTTCGCTCAGCAGTTGCATCTGGATATCTTCCATATAATCCCATCTCTCGGGTTGCAATGATCAGCGCCTCATGCAGCAGGCGCGGGTCAATCTGGCTTAGGTTGCACATTGATCATTCCCAGTGCGGTGGAGAGCACATCCAGCATGTCCAGCCGCTCCCCTTCCAGTTCGCGCTGTGTGCGCAGCATATAGGCCAGCCGGCTGGCCGCGCTGGCCAGCGTATGCAGGGTTTTGCCCCACGTCTCCGCATCCGCGTTGTGCTCATCGGCGTACTCGAACACGCGCCGCATGCTCACCCGCAGCAGCGTGACCTCGTCCTCCAGCAGCCGCCCCTGCCCGTTGATCAGATCCTCCAGCTCCACCTGGCGGAAGCGGCGCGAATAAAAACCGTGCCGCATGGCGTTGGTGTTGCCGGGTTGTGCCCCGCTCTTGCGGGCTGAAAGTGTTGGGTTCATGCTTACCTTTCATCTTGGACCGGTCCGGCGGGGACCAGGGCAGCCAGTCTCGCTGACCAGAACCCGCAGGCGGGGAGGAGAACCGCTTTGGTGAATTTCCCCTGGCTCCCGCCGGCTGCACGCCTCCCGCAGGGGGCGCATGGGCGGATGAAGTAATCCTGCCACCGGTCAGATAGAATTTATGTTCTATCGGACAATACAATAAAGGATTGGGGCGTGGAGTTCAAGCTGGTAAAAGGTGAATCCCCCAAGCATTCTGCTGCAACTGTGACTCTGTTAAGTCAAAGTATTAATGAACGATAACACCTGCTCAGGCAGGGATTATGACGGTAACGAACCTTAAACCCAGGATTATGGCATCATATTTTATATTTCGAAAATAATCTCAGTACAATTCAGGGACAAACCAAGAACTAAATATTCGTTTATCAGATCCTTTTGTCCCAATTTCTCTGCTAGCATACAAACCAGCGATAGTAGTTACTTAAGTAATATTGGGTATTTCAGCTTCCAAAGCATTAATATATAATTGCGACATTTTCTCCAATGATGTTATTTTTTCAAGATTAGGTTTAATGTTTTTTTCAATTTCTTTTAGTAATTTGGCCCCATTTTGAGGATCAGATGACAGAATTACTACCCCGATAAATTGCATAAGAGAAAAAAACAACTGCTGATAGGTTTGAGATTCTTCTATATGCGTTTTATCTAATTCGAAGATATTCGCTAATAGATTAAGTGATTTGCTGTTTCTATATGTTGATTTATATTTACTCATCATTTCATTTGACATAATTAGTAAGTCTTTCTTTGTTTTTTCTGTTACTAATTTGTTTTCTGACCATATTTCTTGAAAGTTGTTTATGAGATATTCGGTATCCATAATTATCCTTTTTATTTCTCAATATATTCAAAAACTTCCGTATCAAATTTCATTTTATGATCATGATAATTTTTCGATGCATTCAAAAACAGTTTTGAAATTTCTTCAATTCTTGGTTTTATATGATTGAGTATCAAATCTTTTAAGGAATCATCATCAGTAAATCTTGAGATATTCATTAATAATTCAGTTAGCGGAAATGCATACGAATCCGCATATTTCATGTATTCAGCAAAATATATATCCAAATCCATAAGTTGTTTGAATATCCCAAGATTTTTTGGGGAAACTAATCCTAACGCTTCTGGTTGGGAATTTCTAACATCGTCAATAAAACCGTCCATCTTATTAATGGTCTTTTGATAGGTTGAATCCCAACTATTTATCAAAGTATGATATTTATTGTTTTGCATTTCTTCTCCTTTCAATATATATTTTACATTCTAACCAGTTGAAAGCTGTTGTTTCACGCAAATTAACTGTTGCTTACCAATATGATCCATGATTTAATATTCATACTGAGCCCCCCATGCAAATCCGTCAGCAGCATAAACAGGAGGTGATCGCCTTCCTTCAAAAGGAGGTCGCCAACCAGCCCTGGCGGCTCAGCCTGCCCCGGGGTTATGGGCATGAAACCTATTTTGCCCGCAGCCGGGAACATGCCTGTTTTGTCAAGATCGGCGCACAGGGTTGCCGCTACCAGGCCATGGCCTCCCTCGGTTTGACCCCGGAAGTGCTGGCAGCCGGGTCGCTGCCAGCTGGCCAATCCATCCTCGTGCAGCCCCTCATCCCCGGTGAATTCCCACAGCGTAAGCAATACCGCCTCCACCTGGATCAATTTGCCCGCACCATTCACAGCATGCACCACGGCCCGGCCGTTCAACAAACCCTGCCGCCCGTCCCTTATCAGAACTACCACGAAGCTGGCCTGGCCTGCCTGGAACACATCCGCCATAAATGGCAGCGCCACCAACACCTGGTGCCGGCGTTGGCTGGCTATGTGCAGGCATGCCTTGAGCAGCTGCACAATGAAATTGACAGCTTTGAAGGCAGCGGGTTGGTGGCCTCCCACAATGACATCTGCAACGTCAACTGGCTGATCACCCCCGCTGGGCGTTTGTATCTGATTGACCTGGAGTCCATGTCGCTGGATGACCCGGCCTTGGATATCGGCGCCACCCTGTGGTGGTATTACCCGCTCGCCCTGCGGGAAAGGTTTTTGCACATCACTGGCCATGCCGGCGACCCCGCCTTTGCCAGACGCATGCGGGTGCGCATGGCACTCCACTGCCTTAATATCATCCTCCCGCGCGAGGGCAGTTTTGACCGGTTTGACCCGGCCGGCTTTGACGAAGCCCTGACCGATTTCCGTGCCATTTTCGCCGGTCACGAGAATCCGCAGGGCTATGACGAGTAGCCCTGTTAGCCACCATTCAATAATCAGCTCTGATTGTTATTGCTGTCCATTCATCACTTAAAAACCACCCATTTTTTGAGATGCCTCGCTTTAAATCTGATAGTTTTTGATGGGCTTTATGCGTCAGGATTAGGGCATCACCTCAACAAGGAAACCAATGAAAATCAACAAATCCGATATCGCCCTTCCCCTCCTGCTCGGTATTGCCTTCGACTGGCTCTTCTGGGATAAGGTCCCCGGCATTTCCTTTGCCATCTTCACCGCCCTGTGCCTGCTGACCGGCTACCTGCTGCTCAGGTCGCACAACATCCGCCCGGCGCGTCTCAGTCTGGCCTTGCTGCTGCCCATTCTGTTCTTTTCGGTGATGAGCTTCGTCCGCCACGAACCCGTCACCGTGTTGCTGGATTACGCCCTCACCCTGGCCTGCCTGGCCATTCTGGCGGTCACCTACCGCAGTGGGCTGTGGCCATCCTTTGGCCTGCCCGATTACCTGCTCAACTTCCTGCGCCTGGCTGCTAGCATGCTCACCTCTGGTTGGCAGCAATTGGCCCTTCCCGCGGAAAAACCCGCACCCGGCCAGCGCCCCAGCCAGGTTTGGTCCATCCTGCGCGGTCTTGTGCTGGCCATTCCCATCCTGCTGGTTTTTGGCGCTCTGCTTTCCTCCGCCGACCTCATCTTCGCCCAGAAGATCAATGACCTGTTGGCCAACTTCAACCCGCAAAAACTGGGCGAGCTCGTTCTACGGGTCAGCATCATCCTCCTGGCGGCCTACCTCCTGTTGGGGGTTTTTAGCCATGCCGCCAACCGCAGCCAGTCAGCCAGTTTGCTGGCCAAAGGCAAGCCGCTGGTCAAGCCCTTCCTGGGCTACACCGAAGCCGCCATCATCCTGGGCGGCATCCTGCTCTTGTTTGGCGCCTTTGTGGTCATCCAATTCCAGTACTTCTTCTCCGGGCAGGCCAACATCAGTCTGGAGGGCTTCACTTATGCTGAATATGCCCGCCGCGGCTTTGGTGAACTGGTGGCAGTGGCTGCCCTCAGCCTGCTGGTCTTGCTTGGCCTGGACGCCATCACCCGCCGCGCCACACCTACCCAGCACAGGGGCTTCTCTGCCATGGGTATCGCGCTGGTAGCCCTGGTGCTGGTCATCCTGTTCTCCTCCTTCCAGCGCCTTTCTCTGTATGAAGCTGCCTATGGATTCTCCCGCCTGCGCACCTATGCTCACGTCTTTATTGTTTGGCTGGGCATTCTGCTGGTTGCAGTCGCGGTCACGCAAGCCCTGCGCTGTCAGCGCACGCTGGCTACCGTAATCCTGCTCATCCTGCTCGGGTTTGTAGCCACCCTCAATCTGCTCAACGTGGATGGCTTTATCGCCCGCCAGAATGTTCAGCGTGCCGTGCAGGGCAGCACCCTGGATGGCGACTATCTTGCCACCCTCAGCACCGATGCCGTGCCCACCCTGCTGCAGTCCTTCGCCTCGCCCTCCCTCAGCCCGGCCCTCAAAGCTGACCTTGGCTCCGTCCTCTCCACCTACCGTCAGCAGCTGGATCAACGCGCCACG
>Ga0116154_10003348_pt1 | contig 11409 bp, 9 predicted proteins | sample AD_UKC030_MetaG_FD_89898 | JGI IMG/M metagenome (GOLD analysis project Ga0116154, IMG submission 89898) | Active sludge microbial communities of municipal wastewater-treating anaerobic digesters from USA - AD_UKC030_MetaG | ecosystem: Engineered > Bioreactor > Anaerobic > Digestate | place: USA...
CCAAGACCGCCGTCGTGCCCGTCGGGGGCATGACCTGCGCGGCCTGCGCCGCAGCGGTGGAGCGGTCCGTCCGGGCCCTGCCCGGCGTGGCCTCCGCGGACGTAAACCTGGTGTCCGAAAAACTCACGGTCAACTACGACCCGGAGAAGACCCGGCTTTCGGAGGTCAAGAAGGCCGTCCGGGACGCCGGGTACGAACCCCGAGCCGTGGAGGCCGAGACCGGGACGGACGAGCACGCGGCGGCCAAGGAACGGGACTACCGGAGGCTGCGGATTAATTTCTACGTCGCCGCCGCCGTCGCCCTGCCCCTCCTGTACATCGCCATGGGACACATGGTCGGCCTTCCCCTGCCGAAGATCCTTCACCCCATGCACTATCCTCTCAACTTCGCCCTGGTCCAGTTCGTCCTGACCCTGCCCGCGATCTGGGCGGGACGGCGCTTCTACTCCGTGGGCTTCCGGACCCTGCTCAAGGGTTCCCCGAACATGGACAGCCTGATCGCCATCGGAACCTCCGCCGCGATCGCCTACAGCACCTACTCCACCTTCGAGATCGCCCGGGGCGATTTCTCGGGAGCCTCCCACCTCTACTTCGAGACCGCCGCGGTCATCATCGCCCTGATCCTGCTGGGCAAGGGACTGGAGGCCAAGTCCAAGGGCCGGGCTTCCGAGGCCATCAAGAAGCTCATGGGCCTGGCCCCCACCACCGCCCGGGTCGTGCACGGGACGGAGGAGATCGAGATCCCCGTGGACGAGGTGGAGGTCGGCGACCTGGTCCGGGTCCGTCCCGGGGAGCGCGTCCCCGTGGACGGGGTGGTGGTCGAGGGCTGGACCTCCGTGGACGAGTCCATGCTGACCGGGGAGAGCCTGCCGGTCGAGAAGAAGGCCGGAGACACCGTGGCGGGGGCCACGGTCAACGGCACGGGGTCCTTCGTCTTCCGGGCGACCCGGGTGGGCAAGGACACGGCCCTGGCCCGAATCGTGCGCCTGGTCGAGGAGGCCCAGGGCTCCAAGGCCCCCATCGCGGCCCTGGCGGACAAGGTCTCCGGGGTCTTCGTGCCCGTGGTCGTGGGCATCGCCCTGGCCGCGGCCCTGGCCTGGCTCCTGGCGGGCGAGGGTGTCGTTTTCTCCCTACGGGTCTTCATCGCCGTCCTCACCATCGCCTGCCCCTGCGCCCTGGGCCTGGCCACCCCGACGGCCATCATGGTCGGCACGGGCAAGGGGGCGGAGCTGGGGGTCCTGATCAAGAGCGGGACGGCCCTGGAGACGGCGCACAAGGTCCGGGCCGTTGTCCTGGACAAGACCGGCACCATCACCGTCGGCAAGCCCTCGGTCACGGACGTCGAGGTCCTGGGTCCCGAGGGCGGATCCGGCGCCGGGGATGCCCGGGACCGCCTCCTGGCCCTGGCGGCCGGGGCCGAGCGCGGTTCCGAGCATCCCCTGGCCTCCGCGGTGATCCGGGCCGCCGAAGAGCGGGGACTGATGGTGGTTCCCCCGACCTCCCTGCAGGCCGTCCCGGGACGGGGGATCGAGGCCGAGGCGGGGGGCCGCCGGATCCTGGTGGGCAACGCCCGGATGATGGGGGAGCGGGGAGTCGACACGGCCCCCGCCGCCGGAATCCTGGAGAGCTTCTCCCGGGAAGGCAAGACGGCCCTCTTCGTGGCCGCGGACGGCAGGCTAGAAGGCATCCTGGCGGTGGCGGATACGGTCAAGGCAGGGAGCAAGGAGGCCGTCGCGGCCTTCCGGAGCCTGGGCATCGCCACCGCCATGATCACCGGAGACTCCCGGGCCGTGGCCGAGGCGGTCGCCCGGGAGGTCGGGGTGGACCGGGTGCTGGCGGAGGTCCTCCCGGAGGACAAGGCCTCGGAGGTCGCCAAGCTCCAGGCGGAGGGCTACATAACCGCCATGGTCGGGGACGGGATCAACGACGCCCCGGCCCTGGCCCGGGCGGACGTGGGGATCGCCATCGGCTCCGGCACGGACGTGGCCGCGGAGTCCGCGGACATCATCCTGGCCCGGAGCGACCTCATGGACGCGGTGTCGGCCCTGGCCCTGTCCCGGGCGACGATCCGGAACATCAAGCAGAACCTCTTCTGGGCCTTCGCCTACAACGTCCTGGGCATCCCGGTGGCGGCGGGACTCCTCCACGTCTTCGGAGGTCCCCTCTTGAATCCGATCTTCGCCGCCGCGGCCATGTCCCTGTCCTCGGTCTCGGTGGTGTCCAACGCCCTGCGACTGCGCCGCTTCCGCGCTCCCACGGCGCGGGCGGGGAGGTAGACCTATGGAAGGAAAGCCCTGTACGGATCCCACGCCCGGCGTGGCGGCCGAGATCCCGGGCTGCGGGTGCTCCGGAGACCCCGCCCTGCCCGAATGCCGCCGGACCGTCCGGCCCGAGGACCTCAAACGGGCCCTGGACGCCCGGCTGGCCCGCATCGAGGGCCAGGTCCGGGGGATCCGGCGCATGATCGCCGAGGACGCCTACTGCGACGACGTACTGGCCCAGGTCTCCGCGGCCCGGAGCGCCCTGGAGCGCACGGCCCTGGCGGTCCTGGAGCACCACATGAAGCACTGCCTGATCGACCGGGTACGGGCCGGTCAGGACGAGATCGTGGACGAACTGGTGGAGTCCCTGTCCAAACTCCTGTAGCGGTTCGAACAGAAACGAACCCGAATCCGGGCGGCGAGAGAGCCGCCCGCGGAGGAATCCCATGAATCCCGTTTCCCGGCATCCCGGGCACCTCGGCGCCCCTTCCTTCCCCTCGCTCATCCTGGCCGTCCTGGCGGCCGCCTTCCTGGCCGTTTCCTGCGGATCCACGGACGTCGTGGCCAAGTACGCCGCCCGGTCCTTCGGGACCGCGGCCGGCGCCCTCGGCTCCCCGTCCCCGGGCGAGTACCGCGTCCTCGCCTCCCCGGGCGGGGAGGAGCTGCGCCTGTCCGCGGACCCCGGATCCCCGCCGCGGGCGGTCCTATCCCTGGACGCGGTGCCCTTCCTGGAGGCCGGGCTGGACGGGGCGCGGCTTCCCTCCGGCCCGGACCTGTCCTGGACCGTGGAGGGCGGCCGGCTGACCGGCCGCTTCAACCTGGGAGCCTCCCCTCTGGGCGGCAAACCGGGCGGCTCTCCGGCGGACCACATGGCCGCCCTGGCCGCCTCGGCCCGGGACCGGATCGGCTACCACGCCCAGCTGGGCCACTACGGGCTGTCCCTGGGGGGGGGGAACCTGGTCGAGTGGGCCGCGGAGCCCGCCAAGAACGACAAAGACTGGGTCCTGATCCTGGATCCCGCCTTCCTGGCCGCCGCCGGCGCGGACCCTTCCCGGGTCCGGGGTTGGACCCTCGCCAAGGTCCCCGTGGACGGGCCGGACGGCAAGATGGTCGAGGTCGAGAAGCTTCTTCTTCCCTATGACCTGAGGTAGGCGCCGTGGACCGCGTCCTGGTCGTGGACGACGAGCCCGGCATCCGGGAGACTGTCCGGGCCTACCTGGAACGGGACGGCTTCGCGGTGGACGAGGCCGCGGACGGGCCGACGGCCCTGGCCCGGGCGGAGACGGGGGAGTACGCCCTGGTCGTCCTGGACCTGATGCTGCCGGGCCTGTCCGGCCGGGAGGTCTGCCGCCGCCTCCGGGCGGAATCCGCCGTGCCCGTGCTGATGCTCACCGCCCGGTCCGGCCCGGAGGCCGCGGCCGAGGGGCTCGACCTGGGGGCGGACGACTACATGGAGAAGCCCTTCAGCCCCCGGGAGCTCGCGGCCCGGGTCCGGGCGGTGCTCCGGAGGGCCCGGCCGCCGGGGTCGCGGCTGGAGTTCCCGGGGCTCTCCCTGGACCGGGAAGGTAGGACCGCCTGCCGGGACGGAGCCTGCGTCGAACTGACCGCTTCGGAGTGGAGGATCCTGGAGGCCCTGGCCCTGCGGCCGGGCCGGGTCTTCTCCCGGGAGGAGATCGCCGCCCGGGCCCTGGGGGAGCTTTGGGACGGATACGAGCGGACCATCGACGCCCACGTCAAGAACCTCCGTCGCAAGCTCGATGAGGATTCCGAGAACCCCCGCTGGATCGAGACGGTGCGGGGCATGGGATACCGCTTCCGGAGGGAACCTTGAACACCACCCTGAGGGGTCGCCTCACCCTCTCCCACGCCCTCCTGGCCGCGGCGGCCGTCCTGGCCGCGGGCGGGGCGGCCCGGCTCGTGGCCCGGGAACGCTTCGACGCCTACATAGCCGCCGGTATCGAGTCCCGCGTGCACGCCCTCGCGGCCTCCGTCTCGGCCGCCCGGGATCCCGGGGGCGGGTGGGACCACGGCCGCATGGAATCCCTGGGGGTGGGCGCCCTGGAGGACGGCTTCATCCTGCGCCTCCTGGACGGAACCGGGTCGGTCCTCTGGGACGCCCGGGAACACAACGCCGGGCTCTGCAGCCAGATGATCGAGTCCATGGCGGTCCGCATGGCCGGAGCCGACCGCGGTGGAGGCTACCGGGAACGGTCCGTCGCCCTCCCCTCCCTGCCCGGAGACGCGGCCCCCCCCGCCCTGGTGGCGGGATACTACGGCCCCGTCTACTACCGGGACGCCGAGCTGGCCTTCCTCCGCTCCCTGGACCGGGTCCTGGCCGCGGTCGGCCTGGGCCTGGCAGCCCTGGCCGTCCTTGCGGGGGCCTGGAGCGCCCGGCGGCTTTCCGCTCCCCTCCGCTCGGCCGCCCGCGCGGCCCGGTCGATAGGCAGGGGCGACTTCGACATCCGGCTTCCGCCCTCCGGGATCCGGGAGCTCGACGAGCTGTCCGGCGCCCTCTCCCGCCTCTCCGGAGCCCTGGGGGAGCAGGAGGAGCTCCGCAAGCGGCTGGTGGCCGACGCGTCCCACGAGCTCCGCACCCCCCTGGCCTCCCTCCGGGCCCGCCTGGAAGCCCTGCTGGACGGGGTCCGGACTCCCGACGAGGCGGCCCTGGAAGCCTGCCGCCGGGACGCCCTCCGGCTGGGAAGCCTGGTGGGAAGCCTGGAAGGCCTGGCCCGGGCCGACGCCGCGGCGTACTCCGGGGCCCCGGAGACCTTCGACCTTGCCGCCGCGGTCCGGTCGGTCTGCGCGGCCTACCGGGATTCCGCCCGGGCCGGGAACCTGGACATCCGGACGGACGCCCCGGAGCCCGTCCCGGTGTCCGGGGACCGCCCGGCCCTCGAGGGCGCCGTGGGCAACCTCCTGTCCAACGCCCTGCGGTTCTCGGATCCCGGCGGGACCGTGGAGGTCCGGGTCCGCCTCGCGCGCGGCGACGGGGACCTTCCGGAGCCGGCCCCCGCGCCGGGAACCCGGGCCTGGGCCGTGGTGGAGGTGGAGGACGAGGGCATCGGGATCTCCCCGGAGGACCTGCCCCGGGTCTTCGAGCGGTTCTTCCGGGCGGATCCCTCCCGGTCCCGGGATACCGGGGGCTTCGGCCTGGGGCTGGCCATCGTCCGGGCAGCCGCGCGGGCGCACGGGGGGGAGGCCTACGCGGAGAGCCCGGGGCCCGGCCGGGGCAGCCGCTTCCTGCTAGTCCTGCCCGCCGCCCCGGAAGGTCTTCCGGACGTAGCGGCTCTGGGAGGCGAAGAGCAGGGCCGGGTAGAATAGGCCGAACTCCAGGATATCCCCCGCGGCCAGGGGCCGGCCCAGGTCCTCGACGTCGCAGATCAGGTGGTCACTGGAGCTCCCGATCACCTCGACCCCGGGCTCCAGGGGCACCAGGGACTCGTGCTTCCCGAAGTCCTGCTTGCCGACCGCCAGGAGGGCCCTGCGCCGGGGCCCCCGGTCCACGTAGGTCGGCCGCTCCCCGAATGCGTCGATGAAGATCTCACCCACCGGGTGGGAGGGCTTGGTCCGGACCTCGATCACCTCCGCCCGAAGGGTGACGACTCCGGGGCTCAGCCCCGGCACGTCCACCTTGTAGAAGTGCGGCAGGTCCCGGGCCGTCAGGAGCCCCTCCCCCACCCGGAGGTTGTTGATCCCCGCGGGCAGGGCGCCGGACAGCAGGAGGGGGATGGAGGAGGTGGCCCCCCCGGACACGACCTCGAGGGCCCGGCCGATCCGTTCCTCGATCCGGCCAGCGGCCCGGGCCAGGCGGCCCAGGTTCTCCGGGGTCGGCAGGATCGACCCGTAGCAGCCCAGGTTGGTCCCGATCCCCAGGAGCTCCAGGGCGGAAAGGTCCCGCTCGGTCCGGACCGCCGCCTCGACGAGGTCCCCCTCCTCGTACCAGCCCTCCCGGAGGTCCCCCAGATCCAGCATCAGGACGACCCCGTGCGGGCGCCCGGCCCGGTCCGCCTCCCGGTCCAGGGCACGGAGCACGGACAGATCCGAGTGGAGGCTCCGGTCCGCCCAGCGGGCCGTCTCCGCCAGCTCCCCCGGGGCGGGGACGCGGACCAGGAGGAGGGGCGCCTCGATTCCGGCCTCCCTCAGGGCCCGGAGCTGGCCGATCCGGGAGGAAGCGACGTGTTCGCAGCCCCCCGTGAGCATCGCCCGGGCCACGGGGGCCAGGCCGTCCGCCCCCTTTACGACCCCGGTCAGGGAGACCCCCCGGGCGCTGCAAAGGCCGGCCAGGGAACGGACGTTGGAGGAAAGGACATCCAGGTCGATCGCCAGCTCCGGGAAGGGGCCGGCGGAGGGATTTTCGGGAAGGATCATGGGGAGATGATACCACGGCGGGCGGGGCGACGGCCACGACGTGGTTGGCATCCCCCGCGGCGGCGGATACAATTTCCCGATGGAACCCGACTACGACCGGATCCTCGCAGACATCGCGCAGGAGGTCCGCCCCCTCCTGGCCCTCGGCGCGCCGGCGGACTACATCCCCGCCCTCGCCCGGGTCCCCCGGGACCGCTTCGGCATGGCCGTGCGCACACTGGAGGGCCGGATCCACGCGGTCGGGGACGCGGACGAGCCCTTCTCGATCCAGAGCGTATCCAAGGTCTTCACCTTCATCCTGGCCCTGCGCTCCGCCGGGGACGGGCTCTGGGACCGCATCCAACGGGAGCCCTCGGGGGACCCCTTCAATTCCCCGATCCTCCTGGAGCAGGAACGGGGCATCCCCCGGAACCCCTTCATCAACGCCGGGGCCCTGGTCGTGGCGGACATCCTTCTGGAGGCCCTCGAGGATCCCCGGGAGGAACTGCTCCGCTTCGTGCGCGCCCGTTCGGGGTCCGGAGCCGTACGGGCGGACCCCGAGGTGGCCGAGTCCGAGCGGTCCACGGGGCACCGGAATGCCGCCCTGGCCCACCTGCTCAAGAGCTTCGGGAACCTGCGGAACCGGGTGGAGGAGGTCCTGGACTTCTACTTCTTCCAGTGCTCCCTCCGGATGAGCTGCCGGGACCTGGCCGCGAGCTTCCTCTTCCTGGCGAACCGCGGCCTCTGCCCCGTATCCGGGGAGCGGGTCCTGGAGCCCAGCCCGGCCAAGCGAGCCGCGGCCCTCATGCTCACCTGCGGGACCTACGACGCCGTGGGGGACTTCGTCTACAGGGTGGGCCTGCCCGCCAAGAGCGGGGTGGGCGGGGGGATCGCGGCGATCCTCCCGGGCCGCCTGGCCGCCGCCGTCTGGTCCCCGGGCCTGAACGAGCGGGGAAATTCCCTGGCGGGCACCCAAGCCCTGGAGCTCTTCACCACCAAGACGGGGATGTCGATCTTCTAGGAGCCCGCCGCGGCCGAGGCCGGATCGGCCTGCCGGGGGAGGGGCGGAACCGCTCAGGCCCTGCGGAGCACCCGGATCGCGGGCTCGGTGCGCTCGAAGACCACGGGAAAATCCTCCGCTTCAAGGCGCTCCGCCTCCCCGTCCATCTGGACCAGGGCGCGGTGACGGAAGCCGATCTGGACCTTGGAGGCCGAAAAGAGGTCCACCTCCGGGTAGCCCCGGTGGCGTCCCGAGGTCAGGGGGCCCTTCACGACGAGCTTCCGCAGGAGGGGCATCTGCCGCACCAGGCAGACGTCGTCGTCGTCCGGCAGGATGGGCTTGTTGGACCCGTAGGTCCTTCGGCCCGACACCCCCATGGCCAGAAGGAGCAGGTCACCCCGGAAGCTCTTGACTTCCCGCCCCTTCGCGTCCCAGGCCCGGACCTCGAAGCCCCGGGTGGGCCAGAGGGCGTCGTAGAAGACCGTGGCCAGCTCCACCCAGAGCTTGTAGGAGTCTCCCGGGAAGGTCAGCTTGAGGCGGTTGGTCATGTCCGAGACGAAGGCGTCCGCCCCCAGGGAAGCGATATTGAAGGACCACCAGGGCCCCCTGCCGCCGGGCTTACCGGCCGAGGCGGGGATGACCCGGAGGGCGCTCTGGCGGTCGAACCGGGAGGGACCCAGGAGGAGCTCCAGGGCGCTCAGCAGTTCCCGGGAATCCGCCCCGTCGTTCCCGGTGCCCATGGGCAGGCGCAGGACCACGAAGCGGCTCCGCTCCGCCTCGCTCAGGTCCATGAGGGTCGAGAGGGCCTCCAGGGTCGTGCCGTCCCCTCCCGCGGTGACCACGAGGCGCTCCGTCTCCGGAGCCGCCCGGGCCTCCTCCGCCAGTGCCCGGGTCACCTCGGCGGCGTGCCGGGGATACGCCGTGGCGTGCAGCCGGAAGGTCGTGGGGGCGCCGCGGACGGGAAGGTCGGCGGCCCGCCGGGCCAGGAGCTTGAGCTCCCCCAGGTGGCGGGAGAATACGAAGGGACGGGTGAACCCCCCCGCCCGGGGATTCGCGATCAGGGTCACGGAAAGGGGCTTTTCGCCGAAAACCGGGGACCGGGAGGCCAGGAAGGCCACCCCCTGGGCGAACTGCTCGATGCTCATGCGGCGACGCTACCACCGAAGGGCGGCAATGGCAAGCCCGCGCCCTTGAGAACCCGGGTCCGCGGAAGTATATTGATGGGATGGAACACTTATTGGCGGCCGTTAAAAAGGGCCTGAAGGGCGAACTGGACAGCGTGACCATCTACATGGAGGCCGCGGAGAAATCCGACGGTCCGGTGGCCGAGTTCTTCCGGGAGCGGGGGAAGGAGGAACAGCGGCACTACAACTGGCTCCTCTCCTATTACAAGGAACTTTCCCAGGGCAGGATGCCCAGCGAGAACCTGGCCGCCGAAGTCTTCGGCATGGAGGGGCGCAGCCCCCTGGTGACGGAAGAGTTCCTGAAGCGGGTAGGTTCGAGCCAGCACCTGGTGACCGCCGTGGCGGCAGGTGTCCTTCTGGAGGTGGAGGCGGTCCGGCATTACCGCAAGGCCGCGGAGGAAACCGTGGTTCCCGCCCTGAGGACCTTCTTCGACACCCTGGCGGACTGGGAACAGCAGCACTACAAGGACCTCCTGGCCATCCAGGACGAGGCCGAGCGCTACTGGTTCGACGCCCAGCGTTTCGAGCCGTTCTAGGAGCCAGTCGGACTTGTAGATTTTTAGTGCCGATAGACGCTAAAAATCCCGATTATGCGGCTCCTTTGGAGTTTGCAAGGTAGAAAAATCGCACAAATGCGATTTTTCTACTTTTTAGGTGGGCAAGCCCGACAAACTCCTAGGAGGCCGACGCTCTCCTAGACCGTCCCGAGCCGTCTCCTCAGGTCCCCTAGATCCCGGGGGCCCGAGGCGTCCCCCGAACGGCCCAGGAGGGCGTAGATACCCACCGTCCCGGCTTCCCCCCCGGCTTCCAGCCTGTCCACGGGCTGGAACCGGAAGGCCGCACCCATGAGGCGCACGGCGTACTCGGAGACCAGGATGTCCGTTCCCAGGCGGCCGTTCCGGTGCCCCATGCCGGCGGCTCTCCGCGGCGCCTCCCCGGCGGCCGTGTAGGCCGGGCGGTCCGGGGCTCCGATCGGGGCGGCCAGCACGGGGCCGGCGTCCAGGGCGCAGAAAAGCCGGAGCGGGACCTTCCCCGAGGCCAAGCGGCCCCGGTTCAGGGCCCCGATCGTCCGGCGCATGGCGAGGGCCGCCTTCCCGGCAGCCTCGGCATCCCGGCCCGTGGAAGCCGGAGCCCCCCAGAACGCACGGATTCCCCCGCCCGCGCAGGAGTCCACGATCCCCCCGGCGGCTTCCACGCAGGATGCCAACCGGGCCAGGACCCTGTTCAGGTAGGCCGCCGCCTCCCGGGGGTCCATGCCCTTGAGGGCACCGAGGAGGTCCGGAATTTCCGCCCGCAGGACCGCCGCGTTCCGGTACTCCGCCACCCGGGCTTCCCTCCGGACCGGGGCGGCCGACTTTGCGGGCCGCTTCTCCGCGGGCGGCCCTTCGACCTTTCCGATCGGGGCGGGTCCCGACGGCTTCGTTCCGGGATCCCCGTCGGCGAGCTCGAAGCCCGCCAGGTCCGAGGGGGCCTCCGCCCCCGCGTCCACCAGGGTCCGGATGCGTCCGGTCACCGGGAATCCCGCCAGAGGATCGGACCCCCTCCCCCCGCCGGACGCCTCCGGCGGCCGGTCCGGCACGAACAGGGCGAATTCCCGGGCCGGGGAATCGGGCCGTCTGCCGGCGATCGCGTAGAGCCCCAGGAGGGCCTCCCGGCGAAGGAGGTCCGAAAGGCGGTCCGAGAGGTCCTGGGGCGTTCCCTTCAGCCCCGAGGGCCGGAACCGGAGGATCCGCAGTCCCGCTCCGGACGAAACAGCGGCCCGGATCAGGGACGAACTGAGGGGAAGCCGACCCCGGACGGGCACGACCCGGGAGCAGGGACAGCCGGAAAGACTCATCCCCGGTGTATCGGAGGCCGTGGCACCGGAGCCTTCGGCGAGCCCGGCTTCGGCCTCCGCCGCGTTCAGCGCGGCCCGGAGTGCGCGGATGCGGGTGGCTCCCTCGGGTATGCCGGGGCCGGAGGTCTCGGAGGCAAGCACGGAGATACCGTGGCAGAGCCGGACCAGGGGGAACCGGACGGCCAGGAGGGCTTCCACGGAGGCTCGGCGCGCGGCGGCTGCCAGGGCGGGCCGGTTGACCTCGGTCAGGGGCATGCGGACCAGCAGGAGGACCGCTTCCCGGGAGCGGGCCTGGAACGCCTTCCGGAAGGATGATCTCAACATTTCCAGGGACTATACACCGGAATCCGGCGCCACGCCACTGCCGCAGATGTACAAAGAGGCAGCCCTGTTTATATATTTTTTTACCTATAATCTACAATCTATATTTTCATCTTGACTAAATCGGTCATTTGGAGAATTCATATTGGTACTAACCTCCCCGAGGCCTTGAACCCGGAGGCGGAGCCCCCTTTCTGCATTCAAGGCGGGCACTTTGAAGGAGGATCCCATGAAGAGGATCGCAATCATCACCATCGCGCTCCTGCTCTGCGCCTGGACGGCGTTCGGGCAGACCGCGACCAAGTACTTCGTGGCTCACCAGGGCGGGTACATCGGCGAAGCCACCGTGACCGTGGACAAGAAGGGCGCCGTCCTGTCCGGCTCCCTGAACGAGTGGCAGGGTCCGGGCGGCTGGGCCGAGTTCAACTCCCCGGACGGGAAGGCTCTCCTGGACGGCGC
>Ga0116154_10003354_pt1 | contig 11402 bp, 8 predicted proteins | sample AD_UKC030_MetaG_FD_89898 | JGI IMG/M metagenome (GOLD analysis project Ga0116154, IMG submission 89898) | Active sludge microbial communities of municipal wastewater-treating anaerobic digesters from USA - AD_UKC030_MetaG | ecosystem: Engineered > Bioreactor > Anaerobic > Digestate | place: USA...
CGTTTCCAGTTTTCGGTGGAAAAGGCATAAATGGTCAAATATTTCACCCCAAATTCTTCGCAGGCGGCAATAATCTGGCGCAGATTTTCAGTGCCTGCCCTGTGGCCGGCAATACGTGGCAAGTGCCGCTTTTCTGCCCAGCGCCCATTACCGTCCATGATGATAGCAATGTGGCGGGGGATTCGCTGTGATTCCTGAGGTGAGGATTTTTTTGGCATGCGCAGGTTGGTCAGATTTCCATGATTTCTTTGACTTTCTTTTCACCCACCTCGTCCACTTCTTCAATTATCCTGTCGGTCAATTTTTGCATTTCCTCTTCACCAACCACCAGGTCATCTTTGGAAAGCAGTTTGGCTTCCTCATACTCACGCAATTCCTTGATGATATCCCGGCGCACATTGCGGACAGCCACGCGGGTATCCTCCAGGCGGGAGTGTACATACCTGGTCAATTCATGCCGGCGTTCCTCATTAAGGGGCGGCAGGTTCAAGCGAATGACTTTGCCATCACTGAGTGGGTTCAATCCCAGTTCAGATTCCTGGATGGCTCGCTCAATATCTTTGATGGAGTTGAGATCAAAAGGACGAATGAGCAACATACGCGGTTCCGGCACGCTGATGGTCGCCAGTTGAATGAGTGGAACGTTGGCATCATAGTAATTAACCGGCAGTTTTTCCACCAGGGCAGGACTGGCACGTCCAGTGCGCACTCCCGCCAGGTCTTCTTCCAGAGATTGCATGGCACTTCTCATTCTTTTTTCAGCATCGATGAGGGATTCTTTAATCAAGTGGACCTCCTTGAATTTCATTCAAATGGTTAGGGTGGTTTTCAATGTTAATATCATTAGCATACCTTAATTATCATTTTTTTTCCACAGAAATATGAATTTGCGAATTGCCTATTCATTTAATAGAACTTATGTGCTATAATGATGTTATTATGAACTCGATGCAGCATGGTATTTTGTGGTTTGATGCCAATTTGAAAGAGGACTTGCAGTCGGTTGCAGACCGCGCTGTTCACTATGTGATTGATAAATATGGTCACACCCCAACTCTGTGCTTCGTTCACCCCCTGGTTCTCAACCAGAAGATAACCTTCAAGAACGGGTTGGAAATCCGCCCCAGCCAGTATGTGCTCCCTGGCCATCTCTGGCTTGAGATCGAATCCCATCACCATTGATTAGTCGATCACGCACATCGCCAATAGTTGTACTTTGACCCTCTTGTCATTCGCCAATGAATACAGCTGTAGCGATGGCCAGCAGGCGGGTATGGCTGATGCTGACTGACCATTGAGCTAATTTTTGATCCTTTGCCATCTGGAGGGCGTTCCCAGATAAATTCAAACAGGGCTGCCCCTGGCCATCATGCAGGATTTCCATCTCCTGCCAGGTGATGGGTCCAATGCCGCAGCCCAGCGCCTTAACAACGGCTTCCTTGGCGGCAAATTTTCCCGCCAAAGTAGCAAGCGAACCTTTCATTTCCTTTTGCTCGTTTTGGGTTAATACACGCTGTATGAATCGCGAGCAAATCTCCGCTTTAAGTTCCGCAAATCGTTGGATCTCCACCAGGTCAACCCCATTGCGCAGGATCATGTATTCCCCTTGGATGCCTGGCTGCCGGCGCTGACAATGATCATCTTATCCTTATCCAAATATTTCCGGGAAGCCTGCACAATATCATCCGCAGTAATGGCATTGATGAATCCCGCATAGCGGTGGTAATAATCCAGGCTAAACTTAAAATGTTCCATGCCCATGATGGCATTGGCCAGTCCCGCGTTTGATTCCAGAGAAAGGGCCAGCCTGCCCACCAGATGTGATTTGGAATCCTGTAATTCTTCATCGGTGACCGGCTGGCTGCAAAATTTTTGCAATTCTTCCAGGATTAGCTCAATGGCTTTTTCGGTATTTTTGGGGTTTACCCCGGCGCTGACTTCCCACACGCCGCTATCCATCCAACTGTTCAGGCTGCTGCTGGCATAATAAGCCAATCCTGCCTTCACCCTCACCTCCTCGCCGATGCGCCCCATCATCCCAAACTGTCCCAGGATGTCGTTGCCCAGGTGGATGGCTAAAAAATCATCCGCTGGACGTGCCGGCCCCTGGCATCCGATCAATACATCCATCTGGCTTTTTCCGGGAATCTCGATATGTTTGCGAACCGCCTCTTTTGTGCTGGTAATGGGTACATCCACTGGCAGTAGTTTTTTTTGCGCGGAGTTCCAACCACTAAAGGACCGGTTGACCTGTTCCAGCACCTGCTCAGCTTCAACCCCTCCCGCAAATACCAGAATCATTTCATGCGGAAAATAGTAGGATTGATGAAAATCAATCATATCCGACCGGGTAATAGCCTGGATGGTATGCGGGTATCCGTCAAGCGGTTCACCGTAAGGATGGTCAGGAAAAAGAAGTTTGTCAGCGGTCAGCGAAGCCATCTCGCCGGTATCCTGGTCACGAATATCAAGTGAGGTTAAAATCTGCGCCCGCATCCGTTCCAGATAAGCTGATGGGAACGTGGGGTGCAGGAGACAATCTGCACTAAGGTTAATCAACATCGGCAAATCTTCAGCCAGTGCCCGCCCAGAGAACCAGGTGTTTTGATTGCTGGCGCTGAAATTCAGGCTGGCGCCTGCGGATTCCAACAGCTCGTGAATCTGATTAAAATCCCTGTGTTCAGTACCCCGCGTCAGCATGGACGCAGTAAAATCAGCCAGTCCGATCCTGGTCTTATCCTCATACTTGCTGGCTGCTTTGAGCAGACCCACCATGTAGAAAGAGGATGAATTCGGGTTGTTCAGGCAGAGCAAGACAGAACCATTCTCCAGCTCAAATCGTTTGATATTTTCAGGTCCCGGCAAGCTTGGTAAGTTGTTTTTCATTGTGTTCATTGTCGGCCTGCCGATGTGGGCTGATAGATGCCCACCACACGCCGGGAGGGCTGCAGGTAGATTTGTGCCACCCGTTGGAGCTCCTCTGCGCTGACCTGTTCCAGCTGTTGAATATAGTTGATGAACCAGTCATAGTCCGCAAACATGTTGGCATATCCCATCCAGAATGCCTGATTGGTGATATTTTCGCTCCCGTAAGAAAAGAGTGCCCTGGCTTGTTTTACTGCCCGCTGAATTTCCTCCATTTTTACCTTTTCCTCCTGCAAACGCCGGATCTGTTCATCAATCACCCGAATGCTTTCTTCAGGGGTGTGGGCAGGATGAATGGTGGCGGATATGCCGAACAGGTAGGGATCAATGGTAGCCGTGACCCCACCGCTGATGCTGACCGCCAGGTCTTTCTCCACCAGTTGCTGGTAAAGGCGGCTGGTCTTGTTGGAGATGCTCCCTCCGCCAAACATATTCAGTGAACTCGGTCCACTCAAGATGCTATCCAGCACCGTGAGCGTAAAGAAGTCCTCTTCAATGGCACACGGCGCCCGGTATGAAATATCCAAAAAGGTTGTCTCGCCCGGTCCTTCAACAACGATGCGCGTCTCCTTTTCAGGCGGTTCGTCCCTGTGGATTGCTTGTGGTTGGTATGCGCCTGCAGTGACATTCTCATACAGTTGCTTTAGTTTTGACTGCATCTCGGCAACATTAAAATCGCCTGCCAGTGCTAAAACGGCATTGCCTGGGTGATAATTTTCGCGATAGTGCTGAATTAGATCGTCCCGGCTGATAGTGCGGATGTCCTCACTTTCTCCAATCACCTCATGCTGGTAAGGATGGCCGGGAAAAGCCGCCTTTTGCACGGCCTCGCTCAAGCGAAATGTCGGTTCATTTTCATTCCCTTCCCGTTCAGAAAGGATGACCGTCCGTTCCGATTCAATCTCCTCCGGCTTAAACTGATTATTGACCATGCGATCCACTTCTAGTTCCAGGGACAAATCAATTTTGTCAGCGGGCATGGTTTCAAAATAGGTCGTCCAATCCAGGTATGTCATGGCATTCCAGATACCGCCATCCCGTGATATGGCATGGTCCAGGAATTGATGCGGATATTTGGGTGTGCCCTTAAATTGCAGATGCTCCAAAAAATGTGAGATGCCTGTTTTCCCCGCCTGTTCATTGCGTGAACCCACCCGATACCACACCCATTGGCTGATGAGTGGGGCGGTATGGATCTCTTTGAGTAGAATGGTTAATCCATTGTCAAGAGTTATCTTGTCCACATTGTTCCAGTAATTATTCATGGTGTGGCTCTGCCTTGTATAAATAATAGGTATCCATTAATTTGAATGAGTCTTGGTTTGTTTGGTTTGCAGGAATTTATGCATTGCCAGGGCGGCCTTGCGCCCGGCCCCCATAGCGCGGATGACAGTTGCCCCACCGGTGACAATATCCCCACCCCCATAAACCCCCGGACGGTTGGCAGCCATGCTTTCTTCAGCGACTACCAAATTGCCACGCTTATTAAAGGCCAGATCCGGGGTGGTTTTTTGAATGATGGGGTTCGAGCCATTGCCAACCGCCACGATGACAAGATCCAGTGGCATTTCATACTCCGATCCTTCGATCGGGATTGGACTTTTGCGACCAGATGCATCCACCTCACCCTGCTTCATTTTTTGCAAAACGGCACCTGTTACAGTTCCCAGATCATTCCCCAGGAACCTTGCCGGTACACACAGGAAATGAAATTGAATGCCTTCTTCGAGCGCGTGCTGATATTCCTCCAACCTGGCCGGCATATCCTCTTCCGTACGTCGGTAAAGCACATGCACCTCCCTGGCGCCCATACGCAGGGCTACCCGGGCAGAATCCAGGGCGGTGTTGCCGCCGCCAATGACCGCTACCACCTTATCTGCGCAGGGAATGATGGGCGTATCATAAGCAGGGAACTGGTTGGCTTTCATTAAATTAACCCGGATCAGGAATTCATTGGCTGAATAAACGCCAATCAAATTTTCTCCATCGATGTTCATAAAATATGGCAGGCCTGCTCCTGTTCCAATGAATACTGCATCAAAGCCCTCTGCAAACAATTCATCAATTGTCTGTGTGGAGCCAATCAGCTGGTTTTTTTCAAAGACAACACCTTTTTTGCACAATGCATCCACTTCTTCTCGGACAATATTTTTGGGTAACCGGAAATCGGGAATTCCATAGGTCAAAACTCCTCCCATCTCGTGCAGGGCTTCAAACACTGTCACAGCGTGTCCCCATTTAACCAGGTCCCCGGCACAGGCTAAACCAGCTGGCCCTGAGCCGATGATTGCAACCTTGAACCCCGAAGGGCTTGCCGGCTGAAAGGCCTCAGCAACCCCCATCTGCCTTTCCTGATCCAGCGCAAAGCGCGCCAGGTTTCCAATGGCCACCGCCTGACCTTTTCTGGCTAAAACACACGCCCCTTCACATTGTTCCGTCTGCGGGCAAACCCGCGCACACACCGAGGCCAGGGTATTGTCATGCTTGTAAATGGCAGCTGCCTTGAGATATTCTCTATTACTGATTTCCTGTATGAACGAGGGGATTTGAACATTGACCGGGCATCCAGCCACACAGGCTGGTTTGGCACATTGCAGGCAGCGTTCTGCTTCCAGTAGGGCTTGCCCTTCCGAATAGCCAAGGTTCACCTCCCCAAAATTGTTGATGCGCACCGATGGCTCCTGGGCTGGCATTTTTTGCCGCGGTAAAATCTGTTTTTTAACAGGGGTTGGTTTTACCTCTTTAATGCCGGGGTCAGTTGCAGTCGGTTGGGTTTGGCGATAGGTATTGTTGCGCTTGATCAGGTTATCAAAATCCACCAGGTGCCCATCAAAGTCAGGCCCATCCACACAGGTAAAAAGAATTTTTCCGCCCACACTGGTTCGGCATCCCCCGCACATACCCGTGCCATCCACCATCAGAGAATTCAAACTGACAATGGTTTTAATATTGTGCTTGCGGGTTATATCGGCAATTACCTTCAGCATGATCAACGGACCTGAGGCGTACACCAGGTCGATTTTTAATCCTTTATCAATAAGCGTTGCCAACAACTGCGCTGTATTGCCGTGAAATCCCTTACTGCCATCATCGGTGGCTACATAAACTTCCTGGCAGATCTTGGAAAATTCCTCCTCAAGGATCACCAGGTCCTTATTGCGGGCGCCAATGATTCCAATCACCTCGTTACCTGCCTTTCGGTATCCTTTGGCCACCGGGTAGGCAACCGCTGTGCCAACCCCTCCGCCAATCACAACGGCGCGCCCATAGTTATCAAGTTCAGTTGGGGTCCCCAGTGGGCCAAGAATGTCATGAATCACTTCCCCTTTTTGCATTTGGTTTAATGCCTGGGTGCTCTTGCCAACTTCCTGTACGATAAGGGTAAAGGATTGCTGATCAGCGCTTGTTTCCACAATCGTAAGTGGAATTCTTTCGCCATTGTCATGCAAACGGACAATTACAAATTGTCCTGGTTTAGCGTGCCTGGCTATATCCGGCTGAATAACCTGCATTTTCTTCACACCTGAAGAAATATAACCGGATTCAATAATGGTATTTGTCTTGTAAGGTTTCATTTATTGAATAGTGACCTCTATCAATGCATAACACATAAAATATTTCAGAATTATAAATCCTGAATCCCACCCCCTGAGAATGAGCAAAAGCCGATTATCGCTTTGGTTGGCTGGCAATTTGGTGATTGCCATTGAACAATGGACTGCGTGAATAGGGAAACATCATTAACATACCTATGGCAATAAACGCCTCCCCAATTTGCACCCCGCGTGCCTGCCAGATGCCAAAGTAAGGCACCACTTGTCGCACCGGGTAACTGCCCAAACCAAACACATCTGCCATGCCTGCCAGAATGGCAATCACCAGGCCAGTGCCCATCAGGCGCACGCCAATTTCGGCGGCAATGCTCAGGGTGCGTTTATGCCAGAGTGCAATCAGGCTCAAATAACCTCCCAGAGAGATGATGCCCAACCCAGCCAGCATGACCCCAATCTGCACAAACCCGATCACCTTGCTGCGATCCAGACCAAGAAGGTCCGGCCGTATTCCGATCATAAAAATGATCAGCCCAACAATAGTAATGATGATACCTGTCTTGATGCGATTAATTGGATAGGCTGTTTTTGGTGTGGTTATCTTGCCTGCCTTTTTAGCAGCTTGCACACGCTTTAATTGCTGAGTATTGTTCATGAAAAGAATGGCTATAAGCTATTCTGGTTTTTCGCCTGTTGCCTCGTCAGGTTTTTCTTCACTGTCCATTGATTCATCTGGAATTTCAGTCATAGGAGGTTCAGACTGGCTAACTGCTTTCTCTTCAGGCGTGCTCTCACTGACCGGGGCTTCTGGTTTTGGCGATTCGGTCTCAGCTACCTCGGTTTTTTCCTTGCCTTTTTTCTTCTTTTCAGGTTCCGTATCAACAGCAGGTGTTACGCTGATACCGCTGGATTCAATTTCTTTCTCCAGGGCTTTCATGTCCTGATCTGCATATTGTGAGGATTCCACCCGCCGCAGGCTCAGCCCAACCCGGTGGGAATCTGGTTCGATCTTGATAACACGCAGGGTGAGCAAATCACCTTCGTGCAAGATTTCCTTGGGATGATCGATGTGTTTCTCGCTCAATTCAGAAATATGGATTAGTCCTTCCAAATCATTTTCAAGATGTGCAAACGCACCAAATTTGGTCAATCGGGTTATTTTGCCTTCTACCAGTTGACCCACCTTCAGGTTTTCAATCTTGGCTGTCCACGGATCCTCCTGTAAGGCTCTCAGCGAAAGACCAATGCGCTTGCTTTCCTTGTCAATGGAGATGATCTTGACGTTTACCTGTTGTCCCACCTTCAGCACATCCCCTGGATGGCGGATTCTTTCCCACGAAATTTCTGATAAATGCACCAGACCATCAGCCCCATTAATGTTTACAAAAGCACCAAAATCTGCCAGGCTGGTGATCGTTCCGGTGCGCACATCACCTTCCTTAGGCCTTCCATTACCAGGTCGCGGATGCTTTCGCGCGTTTCATTGCTGGCTGCCCGCTCGGAAACGATCAGCCGCCTTCGCTCGCGGTCCACTTCGATAATACAAACATTGATGTCTTTGCCAACCATCTCAGCAAAACTCTGTTCGGGGTTTTCGCCACTTATCGTGGAGCGCCGCGCAAAGCTGAACTGGGAAGCGGGTACAAATCCACGCAGTTTGTTAAAAGCCACCAACAAACCGCCTTTGTTGTAACCAACAATTTGTCCTTTGTAGGTTTCCTTGCTGGCCTGATATTTTTCTGCTTCTTGCCAGGTGGATTCTTCCAGTGCCCTTACATAGGAAAGGATTAGATTTCCATTTTGGTCCTCAGGGGTAACCACATACACCTGAATATCCTGACCCACCTGCATGGCAGCAAAATCCTCGGCCGGGATGCTTTCAAATTCCTGGCCGTTGATTATGCCTTCAGATTTGGCACCAATGCTGACCAGAATCTGCCCGGGCGAAATGCTGGCAATGGTGCCTTTTTTTATTTCACCCACTTTAGGCAATTCAATTCCCAGACCGCCTTCTTCCAATAATGAAGCCATGTTTGTTTGATCGTCGTTCTGGTTCTCGTTCTTCTTCTCCCCCCGGTCCAGGTTTTTATTGTTCTGATCCATAAAACTTAAGTGCTCCGATGCAAAAGGATAAGGTCATTATAAGGGTTAATGATTAAGTTGGCAAGCAGCCCTGTCTGCCTAATGATGATGCTTTTTCCTGTGCTTTTTTTTGCCGTGGAATTGCACCTGGTCTGAGCGTTTCTCCCCGATTTTGGGATTTTTACTGGGTTGGGATGCATTGGCTAACGAAGGCCGGGCACGGAACATCTGATGGATGACATTCATGCGGATGTTATCCAATAAATTTTTAAAAGCATCCGAACCCTGGCTTTTGTATTGCACCAGCGGATCCCGCTGGGCATAGGCTTCCATGCCGATGGAAACTCGCAACCCTTCCATGTGGGTCAGGTGCTCAATCCATAGAGAGGAAATCGAATTTAACAGGATATAGCGGAATATGGAGTTCTGCAGTTCTTGTCCCAGCCGGGCAGACAAGTCCGCCATTCCGGGTTGCATCAAAGCTGCCTGTGGCTGCATTTTTAATTGATTGAATTTTTCTACACCCATGCTGTCAGTGATTATCTTGCGGGTGGTGTCTTCCAGTTGCTCCAAAGCAACCTGTGGTTGGAAGATGCGCCTCACCTCCATTTGACCAAAAATCATCAGCAGTTGTTTTTGTATGCCCAGCAGATGTTCCAGCACCTGACGGGTCAGACTTTCCGCATCCTGGTTGGCAATCATGTGGGCGGTCAGAAACAGATAATTGATCAGGTTGGATTTGCGCATCACCTTTTGATGTGATTTTCCATCCAACACCAAACGGCTCACCTCACCCATATGGATCAGCAATTCAAGAATTAGGGCATCATTCCATTCAATTTCGGCCTGCCCCTTTAGCATCACTGCAATATTTTTGGGCACCTGACCTTCCTGACCGCACAGGCTGTTAATGCGGGCATCCATGAAATTAGTTAGCATGGATAGGATGCGGTTGCGCAGTTCCTCCCAGTTCAAGCCAGCCAGGTCCTCATCCTCCAAATCCAACGAATCATCCATTCGCCGTCCGTAGGTTTTGGTGATACGGGTAATTAACAGCTTCTTGGCAGTTGCCGATACCATTTCCCTGGCAGTTTGTTTTATCTCCTCCAGGTAAGCGGGGATATCCCGATTCTGTTCCTGGGTCAATGCCAATCGGATGTTAAAAGCGGTTTGCAACTCGTTCAGCGCAGTTCTGGGGTTAAAACCTGGCTCGCCCACTTGCATCTGCATACCTTCAAAGTAGGTATCCAATTCGTCGTGTCTGGCTGCCAGCTGCTGCTCAAAAGATTCAATACTACGGTCTAAAAAGATATTCGCGCCAGCCAACAAATGTGCCTTTTCAACTTCAAGCGCTTGCTGTGCCAGTGAGGTCATGAATTTGGAGAGCGCGTCAGTGTTGATGGTTTTTTTGGCATTTAATTTACCCTTAACTGCCTCTACCAAAATCCTCATTAAAAAGGAAGGCACCAGGGTGTTTTCGGATTCAAAATACATGCTTGGCTGAATCTCTTCCAGGTAAGAAAGCAGCTTCCAGGGTCCATCAGCGTCTTGCAGTGCCATTGGAATGCGCTGCTCCAGTTCGGTCTGCAGCATTTCCAACACATCTTCCATTACACTCGGCTTGGTAAGCGCCTTATCGCGTTCGGCATAAATGCGTTCGCGTTGTGAGTTGAGCACGTCATCGTATTCCAGCAGGTGTTTGCGGATATCAAAGTTGTAACCTTCCACCCTTTCCTGAGCCTGGTTAATCACCCTGCCGTACAGGTTTAATTCCATTGGTAGCAGGTCGTTGTAGTTCAGTAATTTCAACGCCCAATCTTTGCGCTCCTCACCAAACAGGCGCATCAGGTCATCTTCCCATGAGACAAAAAATCGTGAAGAACCCGGATCACCCTGCCTGGCAGCGCGCCCGCGCAGCTGGTTGTCTATGCGGCGTGCCTCATGCTTTTCTGAGCCAATGACATGCAAACCGCCCAGTTGGCGCACCAACTTCATTTTTTCATGGTAATCCTTGAACTTGCCTACCTGTTCATCATAAATGCCGTACTGGCTTTCAGGAACTTTTTTCAGTGCTTCGGATATTTCTTCCACCGAAAGGTCGTAAGGATCCTTGATGTTTTTCTTGAGCACCCGCATCACGCCCTGCATCACCTCATCATGCAGGCTGCCGCCCAGCTTGATATCAATTCCGCGTCCTGCCATATTGGTGGCAATCATCACTGAACCAAAATCGCCAGCATTGGAAATGATTTTTGATTCCTCATCATGATTGCGTGCATTAAGCACACTGTGCGGGATGCCACGCTGAATAAGCGCCTTGAAGCGGGGCAGACCATCCTCACTGATAGATAAGAAGCGCTGCACAATCTTTTGGTTTTCTTCATCATCCACATTGATGGAATCCAAGTCAAGGGATTTCCCCAGTTGGTGCATGTCATTACTGCCCAATTTTTCCAGGGGCTCATTCAGAAATTTCAATTCAGGCACAACCTTGTCAAAACCTTCCTGGTTGTTCTTCTCCAACCAGCGTTGTTGCAGCAGCAAGGTCTGCAGCAAGCGGCGCAATGGCAGTGGCTGCAGTCGGGACGATAAAAATTCAGAGTGTTCCACCGAGGCGGTGCCAACCAGGAGTGGACGCCCCACAACATGGTATTTGATGATTTCCTGGGTGATGGCGCGCAGCTTGGCCTCGCTGGTGCGGTAGATCACATCCGGATAGTCTTTTCGTTTCCAGAATATTTCCTTTCGGTCTGCATCATTCTTGTCGGTGTAATAGGTGTAAGCATACCCCTGCTCATCCTTCTTTTCCGCAGTGGTTAGGTCTGTACCTTCGCTGTCTGCCAG
>Ga0116154_10003364_pt1 | contig 11379 bp, 9 predicted proteins | sample AD_UKC030_MetaG_FD_89898 | JGI IMG/M metagenome (GOLD analysis project Ga0116154, IMG submission 89898) | Active sludge microbial communities of municipal wastewater-treating anaerobic digesters from USA - AD_UKC030_MetaG | ecosystem: Engineered > Bioreactor > Anaerobic > Digestate | place: USA...
CATACCATAAGGGTCCCAGGCAGGATCTTGCTGCTGCCCTTGCCTCCGGCACCAGGCTGACCGATGGCGACAAGTACCTGACTCACGGCCTTCATTATGTCAATGATGACCCGGTAATGAACCAGCTGATAAAAGAGGGGATACACAACATCGCCTCCGAAAAGGTAAAGGTCATTTTCGTTCCGTCATACCTGAACGGCAATGACGGTATCTTCAATATGGAATACTATGAGCTGCTGATCGGATTCGACCTTACACTATATCCCTCTTATTATGAACCGTGGGGTTATACACCCCTTGAGAGCCTGATGTTCCATGTACCCACGGTTACGACCAACCTCGCAGGGTTCGGCATGTGGGTCGATACCTACTTCGACAAACCCGGCAACGGATGCCTGGTTCTGAACCGCACTGACAGCAATGAGAAGGATGTCATTGCCGGTATGGAGGAATTCATCCGCAAATTCATGCAGATGAACCCAGAAGAAGCTGCCGCAGCAAGCCAGAAGGCCTGGGAAATTTCCAGGATAGCCAACTGGAATACCCTGTTCAGCTATTACAGCGAAGCCTACCGTTTTGCACTCGAGAAAAGCGAGGAGAGAAGAGACCAGCCGAGGGATTACACCCGCATCCTCGAGGCTACGGAAGTGCAGGTGAGAAAACCGTTCCAGGCCCCTGTATGGAAGGACATTTACGTACAGTCTGAGTTGCCGGAACGTATCGCCTACCTCAAGGAACTCTCGTCAAACCTCTGGTGGTCATGGAACAGCGAGGCAGAATTCCTGTTCCGCCGGATGGATCCCACACTGTGGGAAGAGGTGGGACACAATCCCAAGAGACTGCTCGAAGCCATTGACTACAAGAGACTTGTTGTGCTTGCTGACGATGAGGTCTTCCTGGATGATTCTGACAGAATATACAGGGAGTTTACCGAATATCTTGCCAGGCCCGAAAACAGGGAACTGCCCTCTGTTGCTTACTTCAGCATGGAGTTTGGCATACATCCGAGCCTGAAGATCTATTCAGGCGGCCTTGGTGTTCTTGCCGGCGATTATCTTAAGGAGGCCAGTGACTCCAACGTAGACATCACGGGCATCGGGTTGCTTTACCGTTATGGTTATTTCAGGCAGAAGCTTGGCCCGAAAGGAGAGCAGCAGGCTATATACGAAGCCGAGGATTTCTCACAGATTCCGGTTGAACCGGTAAAGGATGGCAACGGTAACCATCTCACAATTCAGCTTACATGGCCCGGACGTACTGTTAAGGCCCGTCTGTGGCTGGCCCCGGTAGGTAAGGTGAAGCTTTATCTTCTGGACACCGATTTCGAGGATAACACCCATGAGGACAGGGCAATTACCCATTATCTCTACGGCGGTGACTCAGAAAACCGCCTTAAGCAGGAGCTGATCCTCGGCATAGGAGGTATGCGTGCTCTCATTGCCCTTGGAATCAAACCTGACGTCTATCACAGCAACGAGGGGCATTCTGCTTTCATCGGCTTTGAGAGAATGCGCCATCTCATAGAGGATGAACACCTTACCTTTGAAGAGTCAATGGAAATAATCAGGGCTTCAACCCTGTTTACAACACATACCCCCGTACCGGCAGGCCATGATGCCTTTGAAGAGGACCTGCTGAGGAAGTACATTTCACATTACCACACAAGGCTGAATATTACCTGGGATCAACTGATGGCCCTCGGGCGCTGCCAGGATGACTACGAGCGCAAGTTCAACATGAGTTTCCTCGCCACCCGCTTCTCTCAGGAGATGAACGGAGTGAGCCAGCTCCACGGTCATGTCTCGCGCGGACTCTTCTCGAGGCTTTGGCCCGGTTACCTCCGCGACGAGCTCTATATCGGCCATGTCACAAATGGTGTTCACTACTCTACATGGGTGGCCCCGGAGTGGGAACAGGTCTACGAGAAACTCACGGGCAAGCGTCATTTTGACCTTTGTGACCGCGAACAGTGGGCGAAGATATACCAGCTGGAGGACGAAAAGGTTTACGAGACAAAGATGAAACTGAAGAAGCGCCTTTTCGACAACATCCGCAAGCGTCTTCAGTCAGACATGCTCGAGAGGCATGTCAGTCCGCGCACCCTGATGAACATCAGTTCCCACCTCAACGAGAAGGCGCTGACAATTGCGTTTGCAAGAAGATTCGCAACATACAAGCGTGCCAGCCTGCTGTTCCGTGACCTCGACCGCCTCTCGAGAATCGTCAATAATCCTGAGAGACCTGTCCAGTTCATATATGCCGGCAAAGCTCATCCTAATGACGGTGGCGGACAGGACCTCATCAGGAGGATCAATGAGATTTCACAGATGCCTCAGTTCGCGGGTAAGGTGCTTTTCCTTGAAAACTATGACATGGAAATGGCACGTTACCTCGTGCGCGGTGCAGATATATGGCTGAACACCCCGACAAGACCCCTGGAGGCATCAGGCACCAGCGGTGAAAAAGCCGTGATGAACGGAACAATTCATTTCAGCGTCCTCGACGGATGGTGGGTAGAAGGGTACCATGCCTTTGCAGGATGGGCATTGCCAAAGAAACGGACTTTTGCCAACCAGGAACTGCAGGATGATGTTGACGCTGAAACCATATACAATATGCTCGAGTATGAGATCGTCCCTGCCTACTACTCGAAGGATGAAAGCGGCATACCACGCGAATGGACCAGCTACATCAAGAACACAATGGTCAAGGTGGCTCCCGAGTTCACCACCCGCCGGATGCTTAATGACTATATGGCCAGGTACTATCAGAAGCTCTGGGAGAGGAGCCGCAGAATGAAGGCTGATAACTATGCTCTTGCCCGCGAACTGGCAGGGTGGAAGAGTTATATCTCTAAGGTCTGGGATGAGATTGAGATAGTTAAATTTGATCTTAAAGGCCTGGAAAAGAACGTCTTCCGCTCAGGACACAATTACTCTACAGAGATCATACTCGATATAAAGGATATCCCGGTTGAGAATGTAGGGGTTGAACTGGTTGTAACACGACAGCTCAAGAACGGCGAGCATGCATTTTTCTCATCCAGGGAGTTCAAATATGTGAACAGGAAGAAGGGGCGGGTCATTTTCAGCGTCGGTTTCCAGCCGGAGATGGCAGGCACTTTCTTCTACGGAATACGTATCTACGCCAAGCACAGTGAATTGCCGCACAGGCAGGATTTCTGCCTCCTGAGGTGGGTTGACTGATACTACAGATCCATGATTGTCTTTACCCTTTCCTGCAGGAGCACCACTGCTGTTCTTGCAGGGAGGTAAAGCTTCAGGTGATGGGGAGCCGTCACACCGTAATGTCCCTGGTCAGGCTGTGAAAAGTAAGTCTGTGCCGTGTCTATCCGGCCCTGTCCGCCGAACAGCGGGTCGTCGGTGTCAAGGATGATCCTGAATTTTCCCTTGACGGGAATCCCATAACCGGTGAATGATACAGTGGGGTTGAAGTTCATCACGGTGACAAGTTCGCCACGTTTGAAGGCAATGATCTTATCAGGGTTGTTTACCGCAAGTGTCTCCGTAAGCTGCAGCTGAGGCAGCCCGTACCTCTTTCCGGTTTCGACCATTGCCCTGTCGAATTCATTCAGGAAGCGGTACTTCAGAAGCTCGTCATCAGCCAGTCTCCACTGCCGCCGGGCGTACTTGTAGCTCCATCCGTTCCCCTCCCTCGGGAAATCGATCCATTCCGGGTGGCCGAACTCGTTGCCCATGAAGGTGAGGTAACCCCCTCCGGCAGCCATGAAGGTAAAGAGTCTGATCATCTTATGGAGCGCCACGGCACGGTCAATTATGAGGCTTGGAGTAAGAAGGCTCATGGAGGTGTACATCTCCTTGTCAGCCAGCCTGAAGATCAGGGTTTTGTCGCCCACAAGCGCCTGGTCATGGGATTCGCAGTATGAGACTACACGCTCCTCGGCGCGGTGCTGAGTGAGTTCATGGAGCAGGTAGCCGAGGTCCCAGTCTTCATCCGGAATCTCCTTCACCATTTTGATCCATATGTCAGGCACACCCATGGCCAGCCTGTAGTCAAATCCCGTCCCGCCGGAGGCAACGGAGGCGGCAAGTCCGGGCATGCCGCTCATCTCCTCGGCCACGGTTGTGGCATCATGATTGAATTCATGTATCAGCTTGTTGGCCAGTGTCAGGTATACGATTGCATCCGTATCCTGGTTGCCGTCAAAGTATTGTTTGTAAGAAACGAAGTTGGATCCCAGCCCGTGATCATAATAGAGCATGCTTGTAATACCGTCGAAACGGAATCCATCGAAGCGAAACTCCTCAAGCCAGTATTTACAGTTTGAAAGAAGGAAATGGTTTACCTCCGGTTTACCGTAGTCATAGCACAGCGAATCCCAGGCCACATGCTTACGTCGTGAACCGGAATGGAAATACAGGCCGGGATCACCGTCAAGCATGCCGAGCCCCTCGAGAATATTTGCAACAGCGTGTGAGTGAACCAGGTCCATGATTACCCTCAGACCCATGCTGTGTGCGGTATCAATAAGTTCCTTCAGGTCATCGGGGGTGCCGAACCGTGATGAAGGGGCAAAGAGACTGGAGACATGATAGCCGAATGAGCCGTAATAAGGGTGTTCCTGGATGGCCATCAGCTGTATTGTGTTGTAGCCCAGATCTTTAACGCGGGGCAGCACATTCTCGGCAAATTCCCGGTATGTGCCGGTCCGTTCTTCTTCGGTGGCCATTCCGACATGTGCCTCGTAAACGAGAAGTGATGGCGGGGGAGGAGGTGCCTTGTGTTTCATCACGTATCCGTTTTCAGGATTCCACACCTGTGCCGAGAAGATCTTGGTTACGTCATCCTGAACTGCGCGGGTGGCATAGGCTGGTATCCTTTCGCCATGGCCGCCCTTCCATCTGACAATCATCTTGAACAGATCACCGTGCGAAAGCATCCCTGCGCCGAACTCACCCACCCAGTCTCCTTCCGGCGTCCGGCTGAGGGCATACCTTTTGTCTTCCTTCCAGTCAGTGAATGTACCGGTAAGAATGACAGATGTTGCGTTCGGGGCATGCTCCCTGAAGACCCATCCCTCCGGGGTGCGGTGCAGTCCATACCAGTGATGCCCGTTGGCATAGTCGGTCAGTGTGCGGCCGCCGGTGAACAACTTCTCGCGGTCACTTATATATGTCAGCCGCGCCTCTATTACCTCCTTGAAGGGATCAAGCCACGGATCAACGTTGTAAAATCTCTCTGCCATACCCTTTCGCATGATGTTACAGTCAATATAAAGATAGGTTTTATTATTTTTGATTTCTCATTTCTGTCATGAAAGTCTATTACGGCTATACTGGTGTCTTCTTCAATAACCCGGTTATTACGATGGGTGTTTTTGACGGTGTTCATCTCGGACACCGGATGCTGCTCCGTCGTGTTACGGAGGAGGCTGCCAGGGAGGGTGCTGATGCAGTTGCTGTTACCTTTGACCCGCATCCCCGTATAGTCCTTTCCGGCGACCCCGGCCATCTGAGCTTCCTGACCGACCTTGAGGAGCGGACCGGGCTGTTGCGGACCACCGGCATTGGTCACCTTGTGGTCATCCCATTCACGGCTGAGCTTAGCAGGATGACTGCCTCAGAATTTGTAGATTCCATTCTGTGCCGCCATCTCGGCGTTCGTCACCTCATTACCGGGTACAATCACCATTTCGGAAGGCGCCATGAAGGTGACAGCAACACAATCATTGAGTGCTCGGCAAGGATGGATTTCAGGGTAACCCGCGAGGAAGCCTGCATGGTTGAAGGGGAGGCTGTCAGCTCATCTCTTGTCAGGAAGGCGCTTGGAGACGGGCACATTGAAAAAGCTGCATCAATGCTTGGGTATGATTATTTCATAAGAGGCAGGGTGGTCTCCGGCAGGAAGATCGGCAGGGGCATGGGCTTCCCTACCGCCAACATTGTTCCTCTCTTTGCGCACAAGCTGATACCCCGCGCCGGTGTCTATGCCGTTGAGGCAGCAGTTGAGGGTCAAAAGGAAAGGTACGTTGCCATGCTCAACATCGGGCACAGGCCCACAATCACTGACAGTGACGGGAACCGTACAATAGAGGTGCATCTGGTTGATTTTGCCGGCGATCTTTACGGCAAGGTGGTCACCGTTTCATTCCGTCACCGTTTGCGTGATGAGATGAAGTTTGAGAGTGTGGATGCGCTTGCAGCCCAGCTGGCACTTGACCGTGAGATGACAATCGCCCTGCTGGCCCGCTGAACAATAGTCTGTTTTTTTAGTTATCTTTGCAAACCTAAAATTTCAGTAAGATGTCATTCATCATAAACGATCTTGATTACAAGGTAAAGGACATATCGCTGGCCGGATTCGGTCGTAAAGAAATAGAGATTGCAGAGAAGGAAATGCCTGGGCTGCTCTCTGTGAGGAATAAGTATTCCGGTTCCAAACCTCTTAAGGGTGCGAGGATAACAGGTTCGCTTCATATGACAATTCAGACTGCAGTGCTCATAGAGACTCTCAGGGAGCTTGGCGCAGATGTAAGATGGGCGAGCTGCAACATATTTTCCACACAGGATCATGCCGCTGCTGCAATAGCTGCTGCCGGTATCCCGGTGTTCGCATGGAAGGGAGAAACTCTCGAAGAGTACTGGTGGTGTACGGCACAGGCCCTTACATTCCCCGGAGGAAAAGGCCCGAACCTGATTGTCGATGACGGCGGCGACGCCTCTCTGCTGGTTCACCTTGGATATAAGGCTGAGAAGGACCGTTCAAGTCTCGAAGCAAAACCGGCAAGCCGGGAAGAGGCGATAGTGCTTGACACACTGAAGCAGATTCTTCAGGAGGACCCGCAGAAATGGCACAGGACCGTAAAGGAAATGAAGGGTATCTCGGAAGAGACAACCACAGGTGTGCACCGTTTGTACCAGATGCTGGAGGCAGGCGAGCTGCTCGTTCCGGCAATAAATGTCAATGATTCTGTTACAAAGAGCAAATTCGACAATCTCTATGGCTGCCGCGAGTCTCTGGCTGACGGTATCAAGAGGGCAACGGATGTTATGATAGCAGGCAAGGTGGTTGTCGTTTGCGGATACGGTGATGTCGGCAAGGGATCAGCAAGATCGATGAGATCTTACGGCGCCAGGGTCATCGTTACAGAGATCGATCCCATCTGTGCACTTCAGGCTGCTATGGAAGGCTTCGAGGTCAGGACGGTGGAGGAGAGCCTCGCCGAAGGTAACATCTTCGTGACGGCAACGGGCAATCGTGACATCATCACAATTGAGCATATGGAGAAGATGAAGGACCAGGCCATCGTCTGCAACATAGGTCACTTCGACAATGAGATCCAGGTTGATGCCCTTAACGCATTCAAGGGCATCAGGAAGATCAACATCAAGCCGCAGGTTGACAAGTATGTGTTTCCTGACGGCCATGCCATATTCCTCCTGGCTGAAGGCAGGCTGGTGAATCTGGGCTGTGCCACAGGTCATCCTTCGTTCGTGATGAGCAACTCGTTCAGCAACCAGACGCTGGCGCAGATTGAATTATGGACCAAAGACCATGCAATAGGTGTGTACAGGCTTCCCAAGCAACTTGATGAGGAGGTGGCGCGCCTGCATCTTGCGCAGCTGGGTGTAAGCCTGACAAAACTTACAAGGACTCAGTCTGACTATATAGGCGTCCCTGAAGCGGGCCCCTATAAGCCTGACCATTACAGGTACTAGAAAGCCTTATCTCCTGTTCCATATCCTCACACTGTAACCTGTGAAGGAGGTGTGATAATTCTTGAGATAGTACTGACCCGGTCCGCTCTGTGGCAGTCCGGATCCACCCAGGGCATAATTTGTAGAACATCTGGGGCATATGGCGTACACACCGTCGACATTCACTGCCACACTCACATCATCATTGGCATAACAGTGCGGACATGTGCGGTCAAAGGCACCATATTCAAAACCCTGCAGCCCGGTGTTATAGACGATGATGCCGTTTCCGTCGAACCCGGCAGTCCCCAGCCCTAAGTGCCTGTGAGCGGAAGAGAGCAGTACGCTGGTCCCGGGGGAATAGAAAAGATCGAAAAATTCCGGGTCAGAAAAGGTGATTGTGAAGTCAACCGTGATGTCAGGAATAACCTCGTTTTTATCCCTTTCACAGGATATTAAAGGCATTGCAACCAGGGTGAAGAGCAAAAAAATCCTTAAATTTGAAACTGACATGGGCTTACTTCCGTTTCTGTAAATGTAGTTATTTCCGGTCTGACGTGTCTAACTGAAGAACGAAATGAAGAAAGGGTTAGTATTATTAAGGTTTATATCGGCTGTTATCCTGCTGCTTTTTGTAGTGCAGGTGGCCGATTGCCATGCCCAGCGCAATGCCACGAAAAGGCTCGAGAGGGAGACCTTCGGCAATTCGCGCCGCAGCAAGCCTGTGAAGGAGAGCGGCGAGAGCAGGGCGGCAGTAAAGGCGATGAAGGAACAGGCCAGGAAGGAGGCCAGGCGTGACAAGGAGGATGAGAAGGCTCTGAAAGAATTGAGAGACAGGCATTACCAGATCCAGAGCGAGGAGACGAAGATGCGGATGGAGAACAACAGCCGGAACACTGCAGACAAGTACAAGGTTAAAAGACAGAAGCAGCGCAGGGAGCAGTCAGAGCCTGAGCTTAAAAAACCTCAGCAGCCGACGCCTGACCGGACAGGGCCAAAGCCGAAGACCAAGGATCCCTCGAAGCTGCCTGAAATGAAGCAGCAAAAGCACAAGGCGAAGTCGAAGGTAAAGGATCCGTCAAAACAGCCGGCTCTTAAGCAGCAAAACAAGAAGGCAAAGACTGTTAATCCGAATAAACAGCCGAGGCTCAGGCAACATAAGATAAAGAAATACTGAAACATATGGAAGATATTGGCAGTCTGATTTTTTATATAGTACTTGGGATCATTGCCCTTGCAGGATCTTTTCAGGGTAAGGGCAAAAAGAAGCCGGGCGCTCCGAAACCTGTGCTGCGCAAGCCCGGCACGCTTACAACAAAGCCACCGGTGAGAACCACTGCACAGAGTACGAGGCCTGCCCCTTCTCCTGTTAGACAGGAACGGCCGTCACCTTCTCCTCTGAGGCAGGAGAGGCCTGCATCAAAGCCTTCCCCCTATACAATGCCATCCGGACAATCACTGGAGGGAAGGTACGACGAACCGATGGCCCGTGATTTCAGCCGTGAAGGGAACATCAGGGAAGACATGGCGGGTGCCTTCAGCGGTGAGGGCTCTATCGCATCCGGAATGAGCGAAGCATTCGCCCGTGAAGGCTCAATAGCAGACTCAATGGCTGCAGCCTTCGCCTCAGAAGGTGTGTCTGCCATGGGTGAATCAGCAATCGTTGAATTTATACATACTGAGATATCAGACAGCGAGATAGGTGACGCGCCGGAATATGATTATGAATCTCTGCCCGGGGCTGATATACACACCGGAGGGTTGGATCTGAAAAAGGCAGTAATATATTCTGCAGTGCTTGACAGAAAAGAGTACTCACGTTGATTACCTGATATTTACTAAAGGGGAGGGATTTGTTTTTTAATTAAGAAATCATTATATTTGTTCTTTGAAGAGTTCCGGTAATGCCGGGATTCTTCTTATTTTTTAACCTTTTTAAGAGAGATTATGTCGGAATTTGTATATGTAACGGAAGAAGGGCTCCAGAAAATGAAGGAGGAACTCGACCTGCTCCGTAATGAAAGACCGGCTATTGCCAGAATGATTGCCGATGCACGGGATAAGGGTGACCTTACGGAGAATGCCGAGTATTCTGCTGCCAAGGAAGCGCAGGGTATGCTTGAAATGAAGATTGCCAGGCTCGAAGACATGGTAGCACGGTCACGTATTATTGACGGCTCCCGGATAAACACCAAAACGGTTCAGATCCTCAACCGGGTAAGGATCCTTAACAAGGCAAACGGTGCCCTGATGGTATATCAGCTCGTGCCGGAAGGCGAAGCCAACCTCAAGGAAGGTAAGCTTGCAGCCACATCACCAATAGCGCAGGGATTAATGGGCAAAAAAGTAGGTGACGTGGTGCAGGTAAAGGTACCGGCCGGCACCATCCCATTTGAGATTATTGAAATATCAATCTGAAAATCAGCAGCTATGGCATCAATCTTTACACGCATCATCAACGGTGAAATACCATGCTACAGAGTAGCAGAGAGTGACCGTTATATTGCATTCCTTGATGTCCGGCCGCTTAAAGCCGGCCACACCCTGGTGGTCCCCAAAACGGAAGTGGACTATATCTTCGATATGGATGACGATTCCCTTGCCGGAATGATGTTGTTCGCCCGCAAGGTGGCCAAAGCAATGAAAGAAGTGATCGAATGCAAGAGGATAGGAGTGGCAGTTATAGGTCTCGAGGTGCCACACGCTCATATTCACCTGATTCCAATCACCCGTGACGGTGACATGCTCTTCACCAACCCCAGGGGCCCGCTGTCAGCTGAAGAAAATGAGCGGCTGGCAAAAGAGATAGGAGCCCGCGTGAAACTCTGATCTGAGTTCTGGCAATAAGATACCGGATATGAAATGCCGGATAAAAAAAAGCCCCGGTCACTGACCAGGGCTTTTTTATAATCTGCAGTCATGTTATTTCTTACCTGCGCAGCATGGAGCAGTTGCCGTGGTACCTTCCTTTGCCGGAACCACTTCGCCCTTCTTGTCACCGCATTCTGCAGCTGAGGGGCACTTCGAGCAGTCCTTGCCTTTGACAGCCTCTTTCTTGCATGCATCGGCAGTTGAGCCGCATACATCACACTTGCCGTCCTTGTTCTGATCTACAAAGGTACACTCACTCTTGCTGTGCTTCTTTTCCTTATCGGTTGTCTGAGCATAGACACCTGCAGCCACAACCATCATCGCGATGAGAATCAGGCTGCCAATCATCCATTTCTTCATACTAATTGTCAATTGGTTTATTTAGTAAACGGGTGCAATATAGAAAAATTTTAAACGTCACCCAGGATACATTACAAATATCATACCTTTGATTGTACTTCTCGCTGCGAAGTGTTACATCTTAAAGATATTGCCGACGACTTCCTGAGTCTGTTCCTCCCGCGGCCATGCCTTTCATGCGGGATTCCGCTGGTAAGGGGAGAGCAGGTGCTCTGCACGGGCTGCATGCTTGACATGGCGCGTACCGATTTTCACATGCTGAGGGGCAATATGCTCGAGCAGTCTTTCTGGGGAAGATGCAACGTGGAAAGGGCAGCAGCCTATTCCGTTTATAACCGTGGAAGCCGTATAAGAAAGCTGATTCACCTGCTGAAATACTCAGGCAGGAAAGATATCGGATTCATGCTCGGGGAGCTGTATGGTTCAGTCCTGATGGGAAGCGGGTTCACTGACGGGATTGACATGATCA
>Ga0116154_10003366_pt1 | contig 11376 bp, 6 predicted proteins | sample AD_UKC030_MetaG_FD_89898 | JGI IMG/M metagenome (GOLD analysis project Ga0116154, IMG submission 89898) | Active sludge microbial communities of municipal wastewater-treating anaerobic digesters from USA - AD_UKC030_MetaG | ecosystem: Engineered > Bioreactor > Anaerobic > Digestate | place: USA...
ACGAAGAGCTGGACCGGGTCGACCGCGCCTCGCGGCGGTGCGGCCGCGAAGGTCCCGGCGGCGGAGGTCCAGGCCCCTCCATTGATCCGCCAGTCGTAGCGGGTCGCCGGGTTGCCCGAGGCCGGCGGCGCCCAGGAGAGGTCGAGGAAATCGGTGGCCGTAACCGGTCCCTCGGGATTTCCGGCAGGCCGGATCGCGGGCGAGCCGGGAGCCGCGGGCGCGCCACAGACGGAGATCGTCGCCGTCGTCGCCTGCGGCGTCGCGCCGTTCGGCACCCAGGTGAAGGTGATCGTCGAGGGGCCGGGCTCCGCGCCGGCGCCTGCGAGGAACGTGAAGAGGGCCGGTGCGAAGTCCGGCGGGGAAACCAGCGCCGAGCTCGGCGTGACGACGACGCCCGGCGGAAGGCCCGACGGCGTGATCGTGACGTCGGTCGACGGCGGACAGCTTCCCGGCGCCAGGGACGCCGTGATCGTCCCGGCGGCGCCACCGGCGTTCAGGACGAGATTCGACGGGGCGACGGAGGGGGCGAAATCGGGCGGGAGAACGCGGGCCACGACCGTCGTCGTCGCCTCCACTCCATTGGGATCGGCGACTTTCACGGTCACCGCGCGGTCGCCTGCCGCGAGGCCCGCCGCGGCGCGGAGCGTGAAGGAGAGGACGCGCGCCGGCGGCACGCTCGGGACCTCGAGCGTCGCCGGGGTCGCCGTGATCCCGGCCGGGAGCCCTGGGAAGGTCACGGTCGGCGTCCCCGTGTAGCCGTCGAGGCCGTTGACCGTCAGCGTGTTCGGCGCCTCGCCGCCGCCCGCGCAGAGCTCCATCGTCGGCCGCTCGGCGACGATCGCGAGGCGCCCCGGGCGCTGGACCGTGATCGGGAACGGAAGGCTCTTCGCCGCGCCGCCCGAGGGCTCGAACGCGAACGTCGCCGTGGCCGCGCCGGCCGGGGCCGCGGACGCCGCCACGAACGTGAACTCGACGGGAGGATAGGTGGGGCCGAAAAGGACCGCCGATCCCGGCGTCACGGTGACGCCGGCCGGGAGCCCCGAGGGCGTCACGAGGATCGTCTCCGCGGTCGTCGGGCAGGCCGAAGGGGCGAGCGACACGACGGCCTTCCCGGTCCCGCCCCCGGCGGTCAGCGTCAGGGCCGCGGGCGCGAGGACCGGCGTGAAGCCGGGCACCGCGACGTTTACGGCGAACGTCGCGACGGCGGCGACGCCGAACGGGCTGGCCACCCGGACGACGACGACCTTCTGCCCTGGCGTGGCGTCCGGCCGGGCCGAAACGGCGAACGAAACCGTCTGCGCCGGAGGCAGGGCTTCGACGGGAATCGAGAGCGGGGTGACGACCAGCTCGGCGGGCAGGAGCGGGAACGTCACCTCCGCGCTCCCTTCGAATCCCTCGGCGGGGGTGACCGCCGCCGTGTTCTCGACGGCGGGGCCGCCCGGGCAGACGTCGATCGAGGGCGACGCGAGCGAGAGCTCGAGGCGTCCCGGGGGAGCCACGACGAGCTCGAACGAGGCGGTCCCGGCGCTCGCCGGGCTCGTGCCGACGGTCACGACGTAGCTCCCGGGCGGAGTCGCCGCGCTCGTCGCGACGGAGAACGGAACGGACACCGTCGGGATCTGGAAGACGGAGAACGAGACCGGCGAGGGCACCGGGGTCGCGCCCGGAGGGAGACCAGTGAAGACGAGCTGCTGCGGGCCGGTCGGCACCGGAGGCCCGAAGGCGACGGTCGCCGTCAGCCCCGGCGTCGTGCCGCCGGGGAGGACGGTCGTCGTGCTCGGCGCGACCGCGATGGAGCTCCCCGGCGCGACGAGAAGCTCGAACGTATCGGTCCCCGTCGCCGTCGGCGTCGTTCCGACGGTGACCGTGTAGCTGCCGGGAGTCGTCGCCGGGCTCGTCGCGATGCCGAATCCGACGACCGCGCTCGTCCCCGAAACCGTGAACGTGACGGGCGAAGGGACGGGCGTCGCACCCGCCGGCAGGCCGGAGAACGTGAGCTGCTGTGGGCCCGTCGGCGTGAAATCGGGGTAGGAAACGGTCGCCGTGAGCCCCGTGACCGTGTTTCCCGCCCCGACGAGGACGGAGGCCGGGGCGACGGAGAACGGCAGGATCTCGTAGTTCATCAGACCGGTGGCCCCGGTCGTCGCGACGCTCGCCTCGAAGGGTCCCGGATACGCGTTGGCCGACGCGACGAGCTGGAACGAGACCGTCGTCGGCCCCCCCGCCACGGGCGTGAACGTGACCGGCGATGGGCTGGTCACGGCGCCGGAGAGTCCGCTGCCGCCGTTGAAGAGCAGCGTCTGCGAGCCCCCCGGCGGCGTTCCGACGTACTGGATGGTCGCCGTGACGAGCTGCGAGCTCTCCCCGACCCGGACCTGGACCGGGTCCGGCGTGAAGGCGATCGTCCCGGCTGCCGCCTGACCCAAGATCGGCCGCCCGTACAGGAGAGCAAGGATGCAGAGGAAAGAACCGCGGAGAGCCGCTCTCTGCGACATCGTCGCTCCTTTCGCCTCCGGCATCCTCGCGGATGCTCCGGGCGTCTCGAATCCAGGGGCCGGTGGCACCTACTCTAGCAGCTACGGAGTGGACGGGAACCCCTCCACGCGGTTTATTCTCGTGACGGATGGCACGCACCCGTCGCGGGGCCCGAGCCCTCTCGCCCCTCCTGGCCGTCGTTCTCTTCGCCTCGGGCTGCTCCGTCCGAAAGGTGGCCGTCCATTCGCTCGCCAACGCCCTCGCGGCCGGCGGCGACAGCTACGCGACGGACGACGATCCCGAGCTCGTCGCTGCCGCGATCCCCTTCGGCCTGAAGACGATGGAGGCTCTCCTCGCCGAGACGCCGAAGCACGACGGGCTCCTTCTCGCGGCCTCGAGCGGATTCACGCAGTACGCCTTCGCGTTCGTCCAGGCCGAGGCCGACTTCGTCGAGGAGAAGGACCTCGCCCGGGCGACGGCGCTCCGCGCCCGCTCCCGGAGGCTCTACGCCCGTGCGCTCCGCTATGGCCTCCGGGGCCTCGAAGCCCGCCACCCCGGTTTCGAGGCGGGCCTTCGCGACGAGGCCCGGCGCGCCGCAACGCTCGCCGCGGCGACGAAGAGCGACGTCCCCCTCCTCTACTGGACGGGGGCCGCCTGGGGCGCGGCGATCTCCCTCTCGAAAGAAGACGCCGAGCTGACGGCGGACCAGGGGCTCGCCGAGGCGCTCGAGCGCCGCGCGCTCGAGCTCGACGAGGCGTTCGGCAGAGGATCGGTCCACGACTTCTTCATCTCGTTCGAGGGGGGCCGCCCCGCCGCAGCCGGAGGCTCCGCCGAGCGCGCGCGCAGGCACCTCGAGCGCGCGATCGCCCTTTCCGACGGGAAGCGCGCCGCTCCGTACGTCTCCTTCGCCGAGTCCGTCTCCGTCGGGGCGCAGAACCGCACCGAGTTCGAGGAGCTCCTGAAGAAGGCGCTCGCGATCGACCCCGACTCCGTCCCCGAGCTTCGGCTCGCCAACACCGTCTCGCAGCGCCGGGCCGCCTGGCTCCTCGCGCGCGCCGACGAGCTCTTCCTGGAGTAGACCGAAATGACAGCTCGACGCCCGCAGACCGCCCGCCGGCGGCTCCTCCTCACCGCGCTCGCCCTCCTCCTCGCGGCCTCGTTCCCGGCCCGCGCGCAGGTCCTCGTGAAGATGGCGACGCTCGCTCCCGACGGCTCCAGCTACCACCTCATCCTCAAGGAGATGGCCGAGAGGTGGAAGACGGCGACGCAGGGGCGCGTCACCGTCCGCCTCTACCCCGGGAGCGTCGCGGGCGACGACGCGGACGTCGTCCGGAAGATGCGCCTCGGAAGCCTGAACGCCGGCCTCCTGACGAGCTCCGGCGTCTCGGCGATCGACCCGTCCGTGATGGCGCTGCAGGTGCCGATGCTCTACGCCTCCTACGACGAGGTGGACCACGTCCTCGCCGTCTACGGCCCGAAGCTCGAGGCATCGATCGCCGCGAAGGGGTTCGTCGTCCTGAACTGGGCCGACGCCGGCTGGGTTCGCTTCTTCACGAAGTCGCCGGTCCGGACGCCCTCGGACCTGAAACCGCTGAAGCTCTTCGCCTGGGGGAACGACACGGACGCCCTCGAGATCTGGAAGGGGGCCGGCTTCAACCCGGTGCCGCTCCCCTCGACCGAGATCTCCACCGCGCTCCAGACGGGCCTCGTTTCCGCGCTCCCGACGACGCCGACGGCGGCCGTCCTCCTCCAGTGGTACCAGCACGCGAAGAACCTGACCGACGTGAGGTGGGCGCTCCTCCTCGGGGCGACCGTGGTCAACAAGGCGACGTGGGACAAGGTCTCTCCGGAGGACCAGAAGGCGCTCCGCGCAGCCGCCGCCGAGGCGGGAGCGCGCCTCCGGGCCGAGAGCCGCGCGGCCGAGGCGCGCGACATCGCGGCGATGCAGAAGCGCGGCCTGAACGTGATCGCGATCGACGCGAAGACGGAGGCGCTCTGGCGGACCGCGGCCGAAGCGGCCTACCCGAAGGTCCGCGGGAAGATCGTCCCCGAGGCGGCCTTCGACGAGGCGCGGAAGATCCTGGCCGACTTCCGGGCGAAGCAGGCCGCGGCGCCGAAGAAGTGAAGGCCGGCGCGCTCCTCGGGAAGGCGGAGCAGGCGCTTCTCGTCGCCGCGCTCGCGGTCGCCACCGTTCTCCCGCTCGTCGACGCGTTCGGCCGCCCGCTCGGCGGCTTCCACGTCCCGGGCTCCGGGTCGATCCTCCAGCTCGTCACGCTCTGGATCGCCTTCGTCGGCGGCCTCCTCGCGACGCGCGAAGGGACGCACCTGACGCTCTCGACGGCCGAGCTGCTCGGGAGCGGCCGGGCCCGGCGGCTCGCGCGGAACTTCGCCTTCTCGGTCGCCGCGGCCGTCTGCGCCGTCCTCTCCTGGGCGAGCGTCGGCCTCGTGCGGGCCGACCGCGAACAGGCGAAGGTCCTCTCGTTCGGCCTCCCCGAGTGGATCGCCGAGCTCGTCATGCCGGCGGCCCTCCTCCTGATGGCCGTCCGCTTCGCCTGGAAGGCCTCGGACGGGGCTCCGGGCCGCGCCGCGGCCCTCGCGGTGCTCGCCTCCCCGTTCCTTCTCTCCCTCGTCCCCGAGGCGAACGCGCCGAAGCTCGTCCTCCCGCTCGCGGGGGTCATCCTCCTCGCGGCGCTCCTCGGAGCCCCCGTCTTCGTCGCGATGGGAGGGCTCGCCTGTCTCCTCTTCTGGAAGGACGCCGTCCCCGTCGCCGCCGTGTCGGCCGAGGTCTACCGGCTCGTCGCCTCGCCGACGCTCCCGGCGATCCCTCTCCTGACGGCCGCGGGCTACATTCTGGCGGAGGGGGGCGCGTCGGCGCGCCTCGTCCGCTTCTTCCGCGCGCTCTTCGGCTGGATGCCGGGCGGCATCGCCGTGATGGTCGCGGCGGTCTGCGCCCTCTTCACGACGTTCACAGGCGGCTCGGGCGTCACGATCATCGCCCTCGGCGGCCTCGTCTACCCGATCCTCCGCGACGACGGCTACCCGGAGGGCTTCTCGCTCGGGCTCGTGACGGCCGCGGGGAGCCTCGGCCTCCTCTTCCCGCCGTCGCTCCCCGTCATCCTCTACAGCGTCGTCGCCTCGGTCCCGGCCGACTCGCTCTACCTCGCCGGCCTCGTCCCGGGACTCCTCCTCGTCGTCCTGACGGCGGCCTGGGGGATCCGGCAGGGGCTGAAGCTCGAAGCGGAGGGCCGGTCGAGGCCGAGGTTCGCGCTGCGCGAGCTGGGCGCCTCCTTCTGGGAGGCGAAGTGGGAGCTCGCGCTGCCGGTCCTCGTCGTCGTCCTCTTCGCCAGCGGCTTCGCCTCGATGGTCGAGGCCTCCGCCGCCGCCTGCGCCTACGCGGCGGTCGTCGAGTGCCTCGTCACGCGCGACATCCACCCGTTCCGGCAGCTCCCAGGCGTCCTCGTGAAGGCCGGAGCGCTCATGGGCGCGGTCCTGATCCTCCTCTCGATCGCGATGGGCCTGACGAGCTGGCTCGTCGACGCCATGGTTCCGACGGCGCTCCTCGAGTGGGTGAAGGGGCACGTCTCCTCGCCGCTCGTCTTCCTCCTCGTCCTGAACGGGATCCTGCTCGTCCTGGGAAGCGTCCTCGAGATCTACTCGGCGATCGTCATCCTCGCGCCGCTCGTCGCGCCGATGGGGGCGGCGTTCGGGATCGACCCGATCCACCTCGGGGTGATCTTCCTCGCGAACCTCGAGCTCGGCTTCCTCTTCCCGCCCGTCGGGCTGAACCTCTTCCTCTCCTCCTCCCGCTTCGGCATCCCGCTCCCGAAGCTCTACCGCCACGCCGTGCCGTATCTCCTGATCCTCGGTGCGGGCGTCCTCCTCATCACCTACGTCCCGGCGATGTCGACCGGGATCCTCTCGCTCCTCGGGAAGAGGTAGACGAAACGGCCCGCGCCGGAGGCGCGGGCCGCTCGGGCGGCGCGGAGGTGGCCCTGCGCTCCGGGCGCGGCGCGGCGTCTCAGCGCGGGTAGGGCTGCTGCTGCTGAGGCGTCTGCGAGATCACGCCCCATTCCAGGAGCCGCCTCTTCGCGTAGTCGGCCTGCTCTCCGGTCGCGCCGCTCTGGAGGATGAGCTTGTACTTCTCGGCCGCCTGGCCGCGGTCGCCGAGCGCCTCGAGGCTCCGGCCGAGGTAGTAGGTCGTCACGAGCTGGGCGCCGACGGACTTCTCCGCCGTCTCGAGCTCGGAGATCGCATCGCGCCAGTCGGAGAGCCGGTAGGCCGCGAGCCCTCCGGCGAGCCGCCCGTGGAACAGCGCCGGGTCGCGCCGGGCCGCCTCCCGTGCCGACTCCCGCGCGGAGCGCAGCTCGTTCGCCTCGACGAGGGCGATCGCCTTGAGGGCGGGAAGGATCGCCTGTCGCGGCGCGAGGCGGGAAGCCTCGTCGAACCTCGCCGCCGCGCCGCGGGCATCCTTCTTCGCGAGGAGCTTCTCGCCCTCGTCCATCAGCTTGAACGCGGGCGCCTCCGCCTTCAGAGCCCGGGTCGAGGCGTTGAACGCCTCGGCCCGAGCGGGCCGGCCGAGCTGCTCCGGGTACTTCTCCGCGGAGCGCCGGCGGGCCGTCTCGATCCGCTCCGAGGTCAGCGGGTGGCTCTGGAACATCGCCTCGAGCTTCGACGGCTCCTTGTCGTGCCCCGCCTTCAGGATCTCCATCGACTCGACGAACCCCTTCGGGTTGTAGCCGGCGCGCGCCATGTACTCCATCCCGAGCTCGTCGCTCTGGCGCTCGTGGTCTCGCGAATACCGAAGGAGGACGAGCTGCCCGCCGATGCCGGCCGCCGCCATGATGAGCGGCGCGCCGCGCACCTCCTCCGCCTCCAGGATCATCCCGCCGATGCCGAGGAGCCCTCCGATCAGCATCTGCTTCGTGTATTGCTGCGCGCCGTGACGCGCCGTCACGTGCCCGACCTCGTGCCCGACGACGCCCGCCAGCTGGTCCTCGGTCGTCATCCGGGAGAGGAGCCCGCGCGTGATGCAGATCTTCCCGCCCGGCAGGGCGAACGCGTTGTCGTAGTTCGCGTTGACGACCGTGAACTCGTATTCGAGCGCCGGACGGTGCGAGACCTTCGCGAGGCCCTGCCCGACGCCGTCGAGGAACTTCTGGAGTCCCGGGTCGTTGACCGGACCGTACGACTCCTGGATGAGCGGCCCGTACGCCTGGGCGCCGAGGGCCTTCTCCTCCTCCTCCCCCAGGAGGGAGAGCTGCGACTTCCCTGTGACGGGGTTCGTGACGCAGGCCACCCCGAAGGCGGCCGCGACGAGAGCGGCGGCGATACGGCGCGCGAGGACGTTCTTCATGTCCGGATCTTGCCCCTTCCGCGGCGAATCGTGAAGGGGCCGGGCAGCCGCGCGTGCCCGCCGGAAAGGCGGAGGGCCGCACGCGCTCACGGCGCGCGCGGCCCTCCGGGAGGACGCGTCAGCCCTTCGACGCCCGGGCGCGCGCGGCCTGCTGCGCCTGGATCGCCGTGAGGTTGATCGTGAAGACGATGTCCTCGACGAGGCACCCGCGGGAGAGGTCGTTCACCGGCTTGGCGAGCCCCTGGAGCATCGGCCCGATCGAGACGACGTTCGCCGAGCGCTGGACCGCCTTGTAGGTCACGTTGCCGGTGTTCAGGTCGGGGAAGATGAGGACCGTCGCCTTCCCCGCCACGTCCGACTTGGGCGCCTTCAGCCTCGCGACGTCGGGCATGACCGCCGCGTCGTACTGGAGCGGGCCGTCGAGGGCGAGGTCGGGACGGAGCTCCTTCGCGATCCGCGTCGCCTCCTTCACCTTCTCGACGTCCTCGCCCGTGCCGCTCGTCCCGGTCGAGTAGGAGAGCATCGCCACCCGCGCCGGGACGCCGAACGCGAGCGCCGAGTCGGCGCTCTGGATCGCGATGTCGGCGAGCTCCGACGCCGTCGGGTTCGGGTTGACGGCGCAGTCGCCGAAGACGAGGACCTGGTCGGGGAGGCACATGAAGAAGATGCTGGACACGAGGTTGCAGCCCGGGACCGTCTTGATGATCTGGAGCGCGGGCCGGATCGTGTGGGCCGTCGTGTGGACGGCGCCGGAGACGAGGCCGTCGGCCTCCTCGAGCGCCATCATCATCGTCCCGACCATGATCGCGTCCTGGAGCTCCAGCTCGGCCCGCTCGGGAGTCATCCCCTTCGCTTTGCGCCTCTCGACGAGCGGCGCGATGTAGCGGTGGGCGACGGAGGCGGGGTTCACGATCTCCACGGAGTCGGGCAGGGTCACACCCTGGCGGCCTGCGACGTCACGCACCTCGTCGGGGTTGCCGAGGAGGACGCACTTCGCGATGCCGCGCGCCGCGACGATCGCCGCCGCCGCGACGGTCCGCGGCTCCGCTCCCTCGGGGAGGACGATCCGCTTCACGTCGGCTTTCGCCGTCTCCACGAGGCGGTGGCGGAAGGCGGGGGGCGAGAGGCGCGGGACGCGCGCGGGCTTCGCGAAGCCGCGCGCCCAGCCGAGGTCGACGTGGTCGGCGACGAAGCTCATCGTCCGCTCGACGCGGTCGGCGTCGTCGATCGGGATCGTCGGGTTCATCGAGGCGACCTGCGCGGCGGCGCGGTAGCTCGAGGCCTTGACCTGGAGGAGCGGGAGCCCCCCGTCGAAGACCTTCCGGCAGAGGTCGAGGACTCCCCGGTCGGTCCCGAGCCCCCCCGTGAGGACGACGCCCGCGAGCGGCGTGCCGCTCTGGACCGTCATCGCGGCTGCGAGCAGGATGTCGCTCCGGTCGCCCGGCGTCAGGACGAGCGTCCCCGGCTTCATCGCCTTCATCGCGTTCGGGACGGTCATCGCGCAGATCGCGACGTCCCTCACCCGGCGGGTCGCCGCGTCGCCCGTGTAGAGGAACTGGGCCCGGAGCGCGTCGCCGATGTCCTTCACGCGGGGGGACATCAGGCCCGCGTTGCACGGGACGATCGCGATCGGACGGATCCCCTCCGCCTCGAGAGCGGTCTGGTGCTCCTTCAGGCATTCGTCCGAGAGCCCCTGCGGCGCGCAGGCGCCGCAGCCGCCGGCGCTCGGGCCGAAGGAGTCGGCGTCCACGTCCGCCGGCGCCCCCTTCCGGTCGCAGACGCGATTCAGGATCGCGCCGACGGTCCGTCCCTCCGAGAAGGCGCCGTAGCCGCGCGCCGCGATCGCGACCGTCTCCGCGACCTCGGCGGCCGTCTGGTCGGACGGGGCCGCGACGAGGACGAGCTCGGCGTCGAGAGCCTTGAGCATGAGCGCGTTCACGCGCGCCGAGTGGACCATCCCCATCTCGGGGTGCATCCCCTGGACGATCAGGACGTCGACGTCCTCGCCCGCCTCGTTGGCGATGGCGACGACGCGCTCCATGAGGGTCTGGTCGTCGCCGTCGGCGAGGAGCCCCTCCGCTTCCGCGCGCGGCACCGCCGGCGGGATCGCGAAGTGGGCGCCGAGGGAGAGGAGCGGGATCGTGTGGTCCGGCTCGCGGTTCGCGACCGGCTTGGCGAAGGCGACGCGGATCCCCTCGCGGTCGAGGGCCCGGACGATCCCGAGGCAGGCGGTCGTCAGGCCGACGCCGCGGCCGGCAGGGGCGACGAGGATGGTGGTGCGCATCTTGGCTTCCCTTCCTTCCGTCTCAGGCGCCGCGCGCGATCTGCGCGGCGTCCTCGGCGATCATGAGCTCCTCGTTCGTCGGGACGACGAGGGCCTGCGGCTTCGTGCCGATCGTGATCCGGCCGTTCTGCGTGCGGCCGTGCTTCGCGTTCGCCGCCTCGTCGAGCGCGATGCCGAGGAATCCGAGGCGCGCGATCGTCATCTCGCGGACCGTCGTCGAGTTCTCGCCGATGCCGCCCGTGAAGACGAGGGCGTCGAGGCGGCCGAGCGGGACGACGAGCGCGGCGATCGCCTTCGCGAGGACGTAGCAGAAGATGTCGAGCGCGAGCTTCGCGCGGTCGTTTCCGTTCGAGGCGGCCTCCTCGACCGTCCGCATGTCGTTCGAGAGGCCCGAGACGCCGAGGAGCCCCGACTTCTTGTTCGGGGCGTCGAGGACCTCCTTCGCGCTCTTTCCCGTCGCGTCGGCCACGTGGCCGACGATCGCCGGATCGATCGAGCCGCAGCGGGTCCCCATCATCAGCCCCTCGAGCGGCGTCAGGCCCATCGTCGTGTCGACGCTCTTCCCGTTCCGGATCGCCGCCGCGGAGCAGCCGTTCCCGAGGTGGGCGGTGACGATCGTGTGGTCGTCGGCCGGGAGCCCGGCGAGCCGGAGCGCCTCCCGGGCGACGAAGCGATGGCTCGTCCCGTGGAAGCCGTAGCGCCTCACGCCGTGCTGCTCGAGCCACTCGTACGGCACCGGGTAGGTGAAGGCGACGGGCGGCATCGTCTGGTGGAAGGCCGTGTCGAAGACGCCGACCTGGAGGAGGTCCGGGAAGAGGTTCTGCGCGATCCGGATCCCGACGAGGTTCGGCGGGTTGTGGAGGGGCCCGAGCGGGATGCACTCCTCCATCTTCGCGACGACCTCCGGGGTGATCGCCATCGAGCCGGCGAACTTGGAGCCGCCGTGGACGACGCGGTGCCCGACGGCGAGGAGGCCGTCCGCGAGGCCGAGCTCCTTCAGGGCGTCGACGACGCCGTGGAGGGCTTCGTCGTGGAGGGCGCCCGGGATCGGCCGCGAGCTCTTCGTGCCGTTCCGCTTGACGTCGAGCGACGCCTCGGGCGAGCCGAGCCGCTGCGCGATGCCGGAGACGTGCTCCGCGGAGGTGTCGGGGTCGATGACCGCGAACTTGAGGGACGAGGATCCGCAGTTGAGGACGAGTACGTTCATGCCCTTCTTCCCGTGCCGGCCGAGCCCGGCCGACGGCGGGAGAACGTCTCCCGCGCA
>Ga0116154_10003375_pt1 | contig 11367 bp, 9 predicted proteins | sample AD_UKC030_MetaG_FD_89898 | JGI IMG/M metagenome (GOLD analysis project Ga0116154, IMG submission 89898) | Active sludge microbial communities of municipal wastewater-treating anaerobic digesters from USA - AD_UKC030_MetaG | ecosystem: Engineered > Bioreactor > Anaerobic > Digestate | place: USA...
AAGGGATATGCTGTTTTTGGTATTCTTCTCCGTCTTGGAAGATTGTAGCTTCACATCTAAGGATGGGCAGTTCCTACGTCTGGAGCGTGATAAAAAAACATCTGATCCCATAAAAGTAATGGGGAAGAAGATCGCTCAAGTAGAAGAAGACATCCGCCGCATGAAGCTGTTCTATCCAAATCTCTCAATCTCCAAAGAGGTCATCCCCGAGGTTCATCTAGGGGATACTAGGGATCTATCTGATATTCAATTCAAGAAATCCCCTACAATTCTTATAACATCACCGCCTTATGCTAATCGTTATGATTATACTCGATCCTATTCCCTTGAGCTATGCTTTCATTTTGTTAAGGACTTTGAAGAGCTTAAGGAATTACGATTTGGCATTCTTAGGTCTCATATAGAATCCAAGATTGCGCAGAACGAGAAGTCTCCTCATCCCATAGTTACCGAAGTCCTTGAAGCCCTTAGCAAAAAAGAGTTGAATAATCCTAAGATACCTAGCATGCTTACTACCTATTTTATCGATATGCAGAAGGTCATTAGAGAATGGCATAGGGTCCTTGCACCAAATGCAAAAGTCGCTATGGTTGTAGATAACGTCCGGTTTGAAGGGGAGTTGGTACCAGTTGATTTGATACTCTCCGATATGGCCGAGACATCAGGCTTTAAGGTGAAAGAGGTTATAGTCGCCCGCTACAAAGGGAATAGCTCTCAACAAATGAAGAAATATGGTAAGGTACCAGTTAGGGAGAGTGTCGTAGTGTGGGAGAAGTGAGAAATAAATGCCGTCGAAAAAAGGAAAGGATAGTTGGCTTAGCGATCAAATCACAAAGAGTGGATTCTTTCATCAGAAACTTCACGATTGGGGATTGCTGGAGGTTGCCTATGATCTTGAAAGAGTAATGGGAGAAGACCTTGATTGGTCTAACCTTAAGATCTCTGAAAAAGCATGGAATAGAGTAATTCATCGAGGCATCAAACCAGTAAAGGTGTTTGCCCATCCAAGCGTCCTCTGTGAAGAATCGAAAAGAATAGGCTACTATAGGATGCTTTCTATGGTATCCCAAAAGTCGATGGGCCACGTCGGCTTAAGCATTAATGGCTATGAAATCGAGACGAAGCCAATAAGCTCGGACTCTGCGTTGCGTATTGCCCAACACCTCAATTCCATTATCTGCATGCTGATAGAGACTGATGAGGTCATTGATGAAAGGGAGTTCGATCTGTGGCGTGGCATGGCTGCAGGTTCTCAGGCCCAGGGATCATGGCAAAACAATAAAGGAGAGGTTGCGGAGGATCTTGTTAAGAACCTGATCCTTGATAGAGCAAAGGAAACGGGATTGGTAACCTATTCCTCCTACCAAGGGAAGAATAAGGAGCTACGATTGAATGATGGTAGGACCCTCACTATGGGAAAAGAACCCGATATTGCCATCTTCCATAGAGAAGGCAAAATTCAGGTGGCCATAGAGATCAAAGGCGGCATAGATACCGCCGGGGCCCTTGAACGTTTTGGTGCAGCTATTAAGAGTCTAGATAGAGCCAAACAAGAGAACAAAGAATCTACAACTGTCTTAATAGTCCATGAGGCGTCCTTAACCGACACGGCCAATGGGGAAATCGAGAGAAGTAGAAGCATAGACCACATGTTTACCATAGGTGAACTAATGAGCAAAAAAGAAGATAAAACAAAGCTGTTCGGTATTATGAGGATATGAACCACTAATGATATCTTTTCTGGGTTTTGCACTTATAGTGCCTTACAATCCGACTTAGGTGCAATCTCGGATTAGGTTCCAGAGCCTGATTTGCAGCAATATTGATATAACCACAGCGCAAACCCCTTGGCAGGAGGCTTAACCATCAAAGAGGAGATCTGGATCGAGAAGTACCGGCCGGAAAAGTTGGATGATATCGCGGGGCAGGATGAGATAGTCCGCCGCCTTAAATCATATGTCAAGACCAGGAACCTGCCGCACCTCCTGTTCTCCGGGCCTCCCGGAGTGGGCAAGACCGCCGCCTCCATATCCATCGTCCGGGAGATCTATGGCGAGGGCTGGCGAAACAACTTCATTGAGCTGAACGCCAGCGACGAGCGGGGGATAGATATCATCCGCCACAAGGTCAAGGACTTCGCCCGCATGGCCCCGCTTGGTGATGCGGATTTCAAGGTCATATTCCTGGACGAGGCTGATGCCCTGACCAATGATGCCCAGAGCGCTCTGCGCCGGACCATGGAGCGCTACTCCGCCACCACCAGGTTCATCCTCTCCTGCAACTACTCCTCCAAGATCATTGAGCCCATCCAGTCCCGATGTGCCGTCTACCGCTTCCGAGCCCTCTCGGGAGAGGCCATAGCCAAGAGGATCAGCTACATTGCAGCAGAGGAGAAGCTCGTCGTCTCGGAGGGAGGGCTCTCGGCCATCGAATATGTCGCCGGGGGGGACATGAGAAAGGCCATCAATGCCCTGCAGGCGGCTGCGCTGCTGGGCGACAAGGTGAACGAGGAGACCATCTACCAGATAACCTCCACCGCCCGGCCGGAGGAGATCAGAAATTTCATCAAGACCGCCCTCTCCGGGGATTTCGTGGCGGCGCGGGGGGTTCTGGACGATCTGCTTCTCTCCAAGGGGCTCTCCGGCGAGGATGTGGTGGTCCAGATCCACCGGGCCATGCTGGACCTGGATATTCCGGACAAAGACAAAGTTCGGCTGATAGACCGCATCGGCGAGATCGATTTTCGCATGACGGAAGGGGCTAACGAGAGGATTCAGCTGGAAGCCCTGCTGGCTTACTTCGCCTTAAGCAAATCAAATGCCATGCAACTGGCTTGAACAAGCTCGCTGATCCAGGAGTTGATATCAATTGCCGCTGCAGCGAGGATGTCCTTTTTCATTTTGCGACTAAGGAGAAAAAGCCAGACGGCGATTTCCCGCCTTTTCCTCTTTCACCCGAAAACTATAAGTATTAATCGTGCCTATATATTAAGGCCGCGTTTTGCGCTGGCGAGATTCAGGATCTAGCAAGCCGATTTAATTCCCAGGATCAAGAAGATCAGCAGGCGCATCCCACCGTAGATACGCCCTGAGGCTCTTGGATCGGGGAAGTGCCGCCTCCTAAACGGCATTCGGAAGCCCGTATGGGCCGAAAAGGCAGACAAATATGCACGCCGTGATTGGCGTAGTAATATGCCTTGAGCCAGATCAGGAATCACCAAACCATCCCAAGACGCGACACTAAGCTGATGTAGAGGCAATTTACAGACCCGGCATCTGGCGGTGTCAGGGTTCCCGTGAGACGGACACTGTGTTATAGTCCAGTGCTGTACCGCCTCACACGGCATAGAGTCGAGCTTGGGGCGGGATCAAGCCATCACTGCGGTGATTGGCTCCTCTGCGAAGGGCGCTGTGGATCAGCGTTGGCCCGCCCGAGACTCGATTTATTCTTTTCCTGGTTCTTCCCTCTGCAGGATCTCATTTCTCTGAGACGCCGTCCTCTGCTAGGTCTATGGAGTGTTCTTCAGGCACAGTGGTATCCCGGCGTAGACTCAGCACTTCAGGCCTCGCTGCATGGCCGCCCGCAGCTCCTCCATCCGCACCGGCTTGGATACATAATCGTCCATCCCTGCCTCCAGGCAGACCTCCCTATCGCCCTTCATGGCATGGGCGGTCATAGCAATTATATAAGGCTGGACGCCTTTGCTGCTGCGAATTCGCCTGGCCGCTTCAAGGCCGTCCATCTCCGGCATCTGTACGTCCATCAGCACAATATCGTAAGATCGGTTTTGCATAGCTTTTAGGACCTCTTTGCCGTTGGCTGCCGTATCTGCCCGGCAGCCTAACCGCTCCAGCATCCGCAAGGCGACAAGCTGGTTGACGGCATTATCCTCGGCCAGTAGTATTCTCAAATCCGATCTGCTCTGGCCTTCGAACTCCGCCAGCGGTCCGGGAAGCATATCCTCCGGCTCGGCGGGTAGGACTCCGGGAGAGGGCCTGCCCTTTATGGTGAAGTAGAATACCGATCCCTTTCCGGGCTCGCTCTCGGCCCAGATTCTGCCTCCCATACGTTCGGCAAGGTTCTTGCTTATAACCAATCCCAGGCCGGTGCCGCCGTATTTGCGGGTGGTGGATGGGTCTGCCTGGCTGAAGGACTGAAAGAGGCGGCCCATATGATCCCTGCTTATGCCTATCCCCGTATCCTTTACTGCAAACATGATCTCCTCCAGTCCACCCATCTTCTGGGGCGGTCCGGAGGCAGAGACGGTCGCCGAGATCTCCCCCTTTTCTGTGAACTTGACTGCATTGCCCAGCAGATTGACCAGAATCTGCTTGAGCCTGGCTTGGTCGCCCAGGATCTGACGGGGTACGCCCGGCTCCAGAGAAAAGCTCAGGGCAATCCCCTTATCTCTGGCTGGGGAGGAGACCATATTCACAGAATCCTCCAGGACCTTGTGCAGGTCAAAGGGCTCTGACTCCAGCTCCAGCATCCCCCCTTCGATCTTGGAGAAGTCCAGGATATCGCTGATCACAGCTAAAAGAGAATCTCCGCTGCTGCGGATGGTCTCGATGTAGTCCCTCTGTTCGGAATTGATCGGAGTGCTGAGAAGAAGGCCAGTGAGGCCTATAACCGCATTCATGGGGGTACGGATCTCATGGCTCATATTGGCCAGAAACTGGGACTTAGCCCTGGTAGCTGACTCGGCCCTCTCCTTGGCCAAAAGAAGATCTTCTTCCACTCTCTTTCTCTCAGTAAGGTCTATGGATACGCTGGCAAAGCCCATGCTCCGGCCACGCTCATCTTTGAGTATATTGAACACATATAAAGCTGGAAACAGGCTTCCATCCTTTCTCTGCACTATGAATTCGCTTTCCAAATAGCCACAGCGCACGATCTCCTCCATCACATCTCTTATGCGCTGGCGCATGTGAAAGGGTACTATGGTCTCAGCAATGCTCCGGCCCAGCACCTCCTCTGCCTTCCACTGATAGAGGATCTCTGAGAAATGGTTCCAGTAGATTATCCTGCCGTCGAGGTCAGTGGCAATGACCGCATTTCGGACCTGATTTAAGAGTGAGGCCTGGAAGGTGACCTGTCTCTCAGCCTCTTTCTTCTCCGTTATATCCTGGCCCTGGGCTATGGTAGCAACAATCCTGCTGCCTTCTTGATCATAGACATTGGCGGAGTTCCAGAGCACGGCGCGAACATCTCCGTCCTTTTTCAGTATGGGGATCTCCACCGCCTCCCAGTGCTCTCCGGAGAGTGTCTTCTGGATATAAGCCAGGGATTCACTTCTGCTTCCTCCGGGAAAGAGGATCTCCAGATGCTGACCCAGGACATCCTTGGAGCAATGTCCGGTAAGCCTCTCCGCGGCATGATTGAATTTGGTGATCTCAAAGTGAGGATCCCAGACGATGATAGGGGCGCTGGCATGGCTGATGAGCCTTTCCAGGAAGTCCCGCGTCTCCCGCAGGTCTTCTGCCGTCTTCTTCAGCTTCTCCGAAGAGCGCCGGATCTCGGTCAGGTCATTGCCGATGCATAAAATCTCCTCAGTATCGCCCTTTTCGTTTTTGACAGCCCGGTTGGTCCAGGCGATCCAGACTCTATCACCATTGCGCCGCATGTTCTCATTGATATGGGAGGCGTACTTTGAGGGATCGCGGGTCAGATCAGCTACCATCTTCTGCAGATCTTGATCCTCTGAATCGATAGCAGGAACAATAGTTCCCACCACATTGCGACCTAATATCTCCTCCTCGGGATAGCCGAAGAAATCCTCGGCAAACTCATTGATGAAGATTATATCTCCTGCCCGGTCAAGCCGTAGGATGATGCTGTTTGCGCTCTCCACCAGCTCTCGATATTGCCTCTCGCTCTGGGCCAAGGCCGCTTGGGTCTGCCATCTATCTATCGATCCTCCAATGGCACCGGCTATGGTCATGAGCACCGAGACCTCACCCCAGGTCCAGATCCTCTCCACGCTCCGGTCATCAAAGCCTATGAAGCCCCAGAATCCATTCTTTGTGAATATGGGGACGATCAAAAATGATAAGACACCCAGTTCCTGCAGAAAGAGCCTGGACTGCAGCGGCTGGTTTCTGGCCAGTCCCCGCATCGGCATGCCCTGGGCGAGGGAGTCATACCAGGGGACGGGCTGGCTGTAAGAGACGTCCAGAGGAGGCAGCTTTTCATTTCCTGTAGCCAAGCCCTCTCTGCTCCAGTCGTAGCTGAGCTTGCAGCGATGCTCCCCGCTTTCCGAATCATAATTCTGAAAGATATAAACCCGGTCCACATTGGATGAGCATCCCAAAAATTCCAGGGACTGGGCAAGAGCCGGGTCTATCTCCTCTGTGATCAGAAGCTGGTTGGTGGCCAGAGCGGCACCGGCCAGAAATCGATCCCATCTTCCCTGTTCGTTCTCTGACCTCTCCTCGTATGAGCTCTTCAATTCTGCCATAAAGACAGAATCGCCTCCATCCTCGATCTGGTGCAGGGTGCAGAGAAAGGATCGCCCCTCAATCTCTATTCTCCCAGGAGCTGCGCTTAAATCCACAAGTTCTCCCTCCCCTTTCAAGCCGGTCAGGCTTCTGGCGGCGGAGTTCATGAATAAAATCCGGCCCTCTTTGTCGCAGAGGCAGATGGCCTTGGACAGAGCAGTTAGAGCAGATCGGTACAGCTGGTCGGGATCGGTCATCCTTCATCTCACCAGAACAGCCCTTACCGGGCTTGCTTCTGCATTCTCAATGGAGAGCGGCAGGCAGATGAGGAGATACTTGCCTTGGGGAACAGAGCAGAGATCCAGCCCTTCCAGGATGAGAACATCGCTCTCCAGAAGGATATGGTGGACGGGAAGAGATTCATCCTCGAAGCGATCCACGGAGAGATAATCGATACCAACCAGGCCCAGTCCATAAGAGACGCACCGCTCGGCTGCGTCTGATGATAAAAAGACATAATCCCGGCAAAAAGAGGGCTCATGCATCAATCCTCTCTGACTGTTCTCGGTCTTGAAAAGCAGTGCCTGGCCTTTTGCGGCCTGAAAGCTATGGAGGCAGGAGGAGATTATCGGTTCGGCTCCGGAAACCGAGATCACCTCAGCCGGAATTATGAACCGGCCCGGGTGATAGCTCTCCTGGCTCAGGCCGGCAGAGGCAATGTGGCTGGGAAAATCGAGATGGGTTGCAGCATGAGAAGTCATGGATAGAGCGGAGAGGCTGTATCCTGCATCGCTATCCTGTCCGGCCATCCACTCCCGGTGATAGGACCTGTCGCCGGGAAAAGCCGGAGCACGACCGAGCGGCACGCTGATGTCGTATACCTCATTTAAGTGCCTAAGACCCTCCAGAGAGAGTTCGGGAATCCAAGCCATGAAAGAAGACCTTGCTAAAGTGTATCGCATCAATTCCTTCCTTTAACCTATATAAAAAGGCTTCATTTCAATATCTCAATGCTGCAAGGAGATCTTCTCCCGGGCCTAACCGCAAAGGCTATCCTTTTTCAGGCAGCCTATGGCCTCATGAAGAACCTTGGCTCTCTCGACCGGATGATCAGACTGATAGTGGCAGAGGTATGTCTTGTTGCCGCCCTGTTTTGGGCCAGAGAAGAGCTACTATTGCCGCTTATCCTGGCTGCGGCAGTGATACTGATCCCGGTGATCACAGGAAACTGCGGCCTGTATGAGTTGCTGGGATGGAGCAGCTGCGAGATGATCAAGCGCAAGAACGATCGGCTTAAGAGAGCTCTTGTTCTGGCAGCAATTCTCCTGGCGGTGGTGGGCAGCTTTGCCAGCCACATGTACACCAAGAACATTCTGCTGCAGGATCTGGAAGAGGTAAATGGGACCTATAACCTTGCCCTCCAGTCTCTCATAGGAGATAATGCCAATTCTTCTCTGGATATAGAAAGTCTGGACAGAGCATTTGCTGCATTTGCGGCTAAGTACTCCCAATACAGGCCTCTGGTGGTGAGGATGGACGGAAATTTCTCTGCCCGGATAGACGAGATCTCTGCGGACATATACCGCTCCAAGCAGTCAGCCCTGAAGGGGGATGCCGCCTCCAGCAGGATGGAGCTTGAACCGGCCGGAGAGATCATCCGGGCCATGATAAAAGAGAATCGATAGCGCTCTATATTCCTCTCTTCCGTTCTTATCTGCATAGGGATCTATCTCTGCCGCTACGCCTCAGCAGCGGGAAAGGTTAATAGCCTAAAAGAATTCAAGGATGGTTGATGGGCTCGTAGGGTAGAGGACATCCTAGCGGGCTTCGGTGGCTTATGGTCGAAGATACCCGCTGACCTGGGTTCGAGTCCCAGCGAGTCCGTTATTTTTCTTTTCCGGCTGATCTTTATCTGTCCTTTATCTTCCCCGCTATCATCTCTGCCGTTATTGCTGTGCCCTTGCAGGTGTGCATATTCAGGGAGAGAAGCATTCCCACCACCCTGCCGTCCTGGATCAAAGGGCTTCCGCTCTCTCCCGGTCCGGGAAGATCTCCCGGCGGTAGCACCACATAGGTCACAGACCAGGAGGTATCGCAGATGCGGCAGCTCAGCTTGTGCCTGGAATTGACAATCTCCGCCTGGCCAAGACACGGCCGGGCCAAGGGGCTCTCCCGGCAGGCCCCCGCTATGGAGAAGAAGGCCAGGTCTGCATCATCGGGTATGTAGGCCACCCGGCAGGAGAGTCCACCCAGTCTCAGATTCATCGTTCCCGCCGCCTGAAAGATGTGAGCCGGAGCCACTCCTGCATATCCGCCCCTCCAGGGCACCACTGCTCCCACCACTCCTCCGGAGCGGCCAGCGATGAACTGATCACCGCATTGAATCATCGAGGAGGATTTTGCTGCCATCATTTATTATCGTTGTCTCTGCTATTAGACCTGTCCAGGCTCTAGTGACAGGCTTCCCACCGGGCATATCCATCTGCGGTGCTGCTTTCCCCTTAAGCCTTAAGCCATAATTCCTTAAAAAATGTTTATGATAATTTAAGGCGTTTTCATATGCAGTATGATATGAATGACTATGAACAATTCTCAAATATAGATAAGTAAGCGGCAGGCAGGACATCTATCAGGTGACCTGAAGATGAAAGCCAGATACTGGACAACATGGGAGAGATACCTGCCCTCGGTCGGAGTCCAAACCAGGAAGGGGGCCGCCGGGCTGTGCCTCAAGCCCTGGGATCAGGCTCTGCCGGAAGAAGGAATAGAAGAGAGGATGAGCATCAGAGAGCCGTTCTGGAGGGCCTGGGAGAGATATCTTCCTGCAATAGATGAATCTGCGGCGCATTTGAGCTGGGGCACCGGGGCGGAGAGGCGGGAGAAGGTAAGGATCTGAGATCCTATCTCACTCCTTCTTCGCGAATTATCATTTGAATCCTAATTATTTTTTATATTAGACTTAAGCATCATCTTATTGGCACGCCACACAGAGCCAGAAGCGCAATTATCACTGGCTGGTGGAGCAGATATATCGTCAGAGAATTTCTCCCCAGATAGCAGAGGGCTCTGATCCATATGCTCCGTGGAGTAGGCCTCTGATCCAGGATATCCAGCCTCCTCCGATAGCTGGGATACAGCAGCCCTCCCAGGCCCACACCATAAAGCACCACTCCGAACCAGGGGAGCATTGGGACATAGTCCAGAGAATAGAATTGCGCCGGGGCAAGCCCCAGCCAGAGCAGCCAGTAATGCTCAACGCTTATTTGGGGCAGATAAAGTCCCGGAATTATAAATATCAATCCGAATAAAAAATTCATCCCTCTTCGGCCCAGAAAGGGGTAGGCCAGCAGCAGAGACAGACCGATCAGATGAAGAGCTCCGAATACAATGTAGCCCCGGCCCACGAACATATATGTCAACAGGGTGATGCAGAGAGCCAGGCTCAGGATCCAGGCGCTGCGCTTGATCAGTTTGGCTGGAAAGCGGCTCTTCCGGCCCAGACGCAGGTCACGAGAGTAACTGAGGGTGAGGGAGAGGCCCACCAAGAGCAAGAACAGGGCAACTATGAGGTGAGCCAACAGGAAGAGATGGCCCGAGTTCACATCGATTCTCATCAGGCCGAAGTAGTTCAGATCGAATGCAAAATGATAGAGAACCATGAGCAGGACGGCTATGCCCCGCAGCAGGTCCACCTCCCAGAAGCGATCCAATCCTCTTTCAGCCATAGCTTGAGACTTCCGGCCCGGCCAATATCATCTTTTTTAAATGCCTCAGCCGCATAGTCAAATGCCATCCTCCTAGAAATGCCTCTCCATGATGCCCCGCTACTGCGGACCAGAAAGGGATATGGTATCAAGCAGCGGGCAGCGCGGAAGTGTTATAATGCCAGAGCTGAAAAAGGGAGAAGCGATGACAGAGATCCCGGACATTCCTCTGGAGCAGATTCAGCAGCGTGTGGTGGCCATGTGGATGGGCAGTTTCTACGGCAGCAGCGGCTATGTAGCCCGGAAGCTGGGAAAGAAGGGGCTGCGCGAGTTTCAGGACCAGGGCGCCCGCCAGGTTGCGGCCACCTTCAAGCAGCTTGGGCTGGCCGAGCCCATAGATGTGGCCCTGGCCATGGCTACCAACGACAAGAACCTCTTTGGCAGCATCATAGAGGTCTCGGATGAGGATGGAGTGGTGGAGATCAAGCGCATTCGCTGCGGCTTGATGGAAGGGGCCAAGTCCTTTGCCCGCATCGGGGCCAGCCTGATGGCTAAAGAGCATTGCAAGACCTGTGTGGAAGGGCATTGGAGGAAGGTGTTCTCCGACCTCAATCTGAATCTGGAGGTGGAACATACCGATGATGGATGCATCATGACAGTCACAAAGCAGTAATTTGCAATTCCGGAAAAGCTTCTTTTCATGGGCCTATGGAATTCGAGATCGCCTCTCGGCAGCGCGAGCAAGGCTCTCTGAAACGCGATCCTCGCTCTGGGATATGCGATCTCCGATCTCTGAGACACGGGCCTGGCTCTCCGCAAGGCGATCATTGCTCTGAGAGATCCGGTCATTGGCCTCTGAAACCCGATCATTGCTCTGAGAGATCCGGTCATTGGCCTCTGAAATCCGATCACTGCTCTGAGAAGCCCGGTCATTGGCCTCTGAAATCCGATCACTGCTCTGAGAAGCCCGGTCATTGGCCTGGGGAGCTCGATCATCTCCCGGTGAAGCTCGATCGTTTCTCTGGGATATTCGTGCACTGGCCTCTGAGACACGGGCCCGGCTCTCAGTTATGCGATCATTGCTCTCAGAGAGGCGATCACTGACACTTGAGACACGGGCTTTGCTCTCTGCAATGCGGTCATTTATCTCCGATTGCCTTTCACTGATCTCTTCAGGCTGGGCGTCAGCAGACTGTACGGCAGGGGAGGGCACCTCCTCTTCAGCG
>Ga0116154_10003376_pt1 | contig 11367 bp, 7 predicted proteins | sample AD_UKC030_MetaG_FD_89898 | JGI IMG/M metagenome (GOLD analysis project Ga0116154, IMG submission 89898) | Active sludge microbial communities of municipal wastewater-treating anaerobic digesters from USA - AD_UKC030_MetaG | ecosystem: Engineered > Bioreactor > Anaerobic > Digestate | place: USA...
GCAGTTACTCGGCCGCTCCGACTTGCGCCTGCACCGCTTGGCCGCCCCCGCCGCCAAGCCCAAGCCTAGAAAACCGTGAGGAGCTTTTTCAGCGGAATCAACTATTTAGATGCGACCCCATTGTCGTTAGGCCATGCGCCAGAGGGTGGCGACGAGGAATGTGACGGCGAATCCGAGCGCGAGCGGCAAGGCGGCGGCCACGAGCGTCCATTTGCCGCTGCCGGTTTCCTTGTAGATCGTGTAGAGCGTCGTGCTGCACGGGTTGTGGAGCAGGCTGAAGAGCATCAGGTTCACGCCGGTGAGGGCCGTCCAGCCGCCGGCGGTCAGCAACTGGCGTATGGCCTGGCTGGAATCGAGTTCGAACAGGACGCCGGCGCCTTCGCCGATCCCCTGGCTGCCGGTCGACATGACGGTCAGCATCAGGATGGTCGGGATGACGATTTCATTGGCGGGGATGGCGATGATATAGGCGAAGAGGATCACACCATTGAGCCCGATCAGGAGCCCGATCGGATCGAAGAAGCGGACACAGTGAACGGCGAGGCTTTCGCCGCCCACGTGGATATTGGCGCTGAGCCAAATGACTGCGCCGGCCGGCAACGCGAAGACCACCGCGCGCCACAAGACGAACAGCGTCCGGTCGATCAGCGAGGTGTAGAGCGCCTGCCAGACGCGGGGCGGGCGGTACGGAGGCAGTTCGAGGCTGAACGTGCTGACCTCTCCGCGCAAGACCGTCCGCGAAAGCGCCCAGCCGACCGCGAGGGTCATGAACACGCCGAGGAGGGCCACGCTGGTGACGGCGGCTGAGGAGACGAGGCTGGCCAGCGGGGCGGGCGCCAGCGTGCCGACGAAGACGGTGGCGATCAGGAACTGGGTGGGCCAGCGTCCGTTGCAGAGCGCGAAGTTGTTGGTGAGGATGGCCAGCAGGCGTTCGCGCGGGCTGTCGATGATGCGTGCGGCCACGACGCCGGCGGCGTTGCAGCCAAATCCCATCATGGTGGTCATGGCCTGCTTGCCGTGGGCGCCGGCCTGCTTGAACAGGCGGTCGAGATTGAACGCGATCCGAGGCAGGTAGCCGAAGTCCTCGAGCAATGTCAGGAGCGGGAAGAAGATCGCCATGGGCGGGAGCATGACGCTCACCACCCAGGCAGTTGCCAGGTACATCCCGTCCACCACCAGGCCGGTGAGCCACCCGGGCGCGCCCAGGTTGTTGAACAGGCCCTTGAGAGCGGGGTGCCCGGTGTCGACCAACAGGGAAGCCAGCAGGGTGGACGGGACGTTCGCGCCGGAAATCGTGAGCCAGAACATGGCGCCGAACAGGAGAAGCATGATGGGGAACCCCCAGACCCGACTCGTCACCAGGCGGTCGATGGTGCGGTCGATGGTCGGCCTGGCGGCCCGGCCCGGACGAGACACCGCGCGGTCCGCGACGCGGGCGGCCTGGCGGTAGAGGCCCTCGACGACCTGTTCGTGGACGTCGCCGGCAAGGTGTTGCCGCCATCGCTCGGCCGTGGCCAGGATCGCCTCGGCTGTCGGGCGTTGCGCGGATGCGGATGATGGATTCGCGTCCATGCCGTCGGTTTCAGGACGTCGCCGAGGCGCGCCCAGGCAGGCCGAGGTCGGCCAGGCGCCCGCTCTTGAGGGCCGCGACGATCGAGTCGTCACCGCCCAGGAGCCGCACGGCGACCCAGCGCGGATTGGGCAGATCGGGGTAGGCCGCCGCGAGTTGAGCCATCAACTCGGCCAGCGCGGGCTTGAGCGCGTCCGGTTCGGTCTCGAGTCGTTTGGGGCGGCACCGGACTTCGCCGGAAGCCACGCTGCGGATGGCCTCGATCAACTCGGGGAGACCTCTGCCGTACCGGGCGGAGGCAGCGACGACCGGCACCCCCAGATCGCGCGCCAGTTGCCGGTCGTCCACGCTGAAACCGTGGCGCTTCGCCTCGTCGATGAGATTCAGGCAAACGACCGCCCGGTCCGTGATCTCGAGGACTTGCAGCGCGAGATTGAGATTGCGTTCGAGCCGGGTCGCGTCGGCCACGATGACAGTGACGTCGGGTTGGCCGAACAGGATGAAATCGCGGGCGATCTGTTCATCCAGACTGGTCGAGAGAAGCGAGTACGTGCCGGGCAGGTCCACCAGCTTGAAGCGCTTCGCGCCGTATTCGTAACCGCCCTCGGCACGGGCCACTGTCTTGCCAGGCCAGTTGCCGGTGTGCTGGCGCAGGCCGGTCAGGGCGTTGAAGACCGTGCTCTTGCCGGTGTTGGGATTGCCCGCCAGCGCCACGACGTAATCCCAGCGATCCGGGGCGATGCCGAGTTTCCTGAGCTGCGCGGCCCGCCGCGCAGGGCACGCGGCGCAACCCTCGCCCGAAGGGGCCAGCGGGCGGGGTGTCGAATGCGGAACGGAGTCGCTCATCGGTCCGGAACGTCGCGCGAACTCACGCGGATGAGGTTGGCCTGCTCGCGCCGCAGGGCCACGACCGTCCCGCGCACGCGATAGGCGGTCGGATCGCCGCCGGGGCTGACCATCTCGACCTCGACGCGGGTCCCTGGAACGAAGCCGAGGTCGAGGAGGCGCCGCCGCTCGGGGCCGCGGCAGGCGGGCGAGAGTCCGATGACCCGGGCCGGCACGCCCGGTTGGAGGCCCGAGAGGAACTCCTCCTCGATCAACTCTTCCGTCCGGAAGTCGGGCAACAGATCGATCGAGACATTCTCGGCCAGCACGGGGGCCAGGACATGCTCGTTGCCATCGGCCCAGAACCGGATGCGCGTGGGCGATTTGTCGATGACAAAGGCCCGCATGCCGGGGCGCAGGCCTGTCGCCATCAACTGGCGATAGACTGTGTCCGGCTCGTCCTCGATGTGCGTGATCACGGCCGGGGTGTCGGGATCGACGCTGTTGAGCGTGCGCCCCTGCTCGCCTTCCAACGACCCGTTCGCTTTCGGGATGGCATCGCCGTGCGGGTCGCGCGTCGGATGGCCCAGGCGCGCCGCGAGCGCGTCCGCCTCCTGAGGGGTCAGAAGGTGCTCCTGCCGTTCCGCCCGATGATGCCATTCGCCTTCCGCCACGCCGGTCTGTTCCGCCAGGTAGCTTTCCCAGAGACGATGCGCCCGCACGATGTGCAGTCCGAGCTCGCGTCCGGCCGACCGCAGACGGAGGCGCCCGCCTTCGAAAGTCAGGAGCGCGCCCGCCTCCAACTCCTCGAGGAGACGCGCGGCGGCGCTGGTTGTGATCTGGAGGACCCCGGCGATGCTGTCGAGCGTTGCGACGCGTCCATTGGCTTCGCACTTGAGAATGTGCTTGAGAGCGTCCTCGCGACGCGTGCGCCGGGCCAGTTCCTGCGCCTGGCGCCACCGGGCCGCCAGGCCGTGCCTTGGCCAGACCAGGGTGGCCATGAACAGGAGTCCGAGCCCGATGGCGAATTCGCTAGGCATCACTCAAGGCAGCATGATGAGGTCGAGTCCGGATGTGTGCGCGTTGGGGAGTTCTCCGCTTCGCGGTGTTCAACACTCCATGAAAGATGCGGGCGATACCGATTTCTCACCACTTGAAGGAGTCATCTCAAATCCGGGCTGTGGCAAAACCGCGCCGGGACAGGGGGAAATGAGTATCTGGTCGTGGAGGCAAACGCAGTGGCGAGCCAACACTCCGTCGCCTGCGCTCCTCCCTCTATCCCGGCGCGGTTTTGCTCTGCTAGCGCGCATGAGTGAACCTTTCGATGACATCGGCTCCATATTCTTCAGAAGTTGGTGAGAAATGCGCGCTAGCGCTGGATGCGCGCGGACCCCCCGGAAGCGAACGCGCGGACCTGTTCGAGCGTGGCCATCGTGGTATCGCCGGGGAAGGTCGTGAGGAGCGCGCCGTGGGCCCAGCCGAGCTTCACGGCGTTCGCGGGGGATTCCCCCGACAGCAGGCCGTAGATGAACCCGGCGGCGAAGCCGTCGCCGCCGCCGACCCGGTCCAGCACGTCGAGCTGGCATGTGGGCGAGACATGGTGTTGTCCGTTGATCCAGGCCACGGCGCCCCAGATGTGGCGGTTGGTCGAGCAGACCTCGCGCAGCGTGGTGGCGACGACCTTGACCTGCGGCTGCTGCTCGAGCACGCGTCCGATCATGTCGAAGAACGCGCTCGGATCGAGCTTCGACTTGGCGGCCACCTCGGGTCCGGGAATATCCAGGCCCTTCTGGAGATCCTCTTCGTTGCCGATCAGCACGTCCACATTCCTCACAATGCGCCGCAGGACGGCGACCGCGCGCTCCTTGCCGCCCGAGATCTTCCAGAGCTTCTCGCGGAAATTGAGGTCGAATGACACCACGGCGCCCGCCGCCTTCGCCGCCTGCATGCCCTCGATGATCAGCTCGGCCGTCGTTTCGGACAGGGCCGCGAAGATCCCGCCGCTGTGGAACCACCGCGCGCCGCCGGCGAAGATGCTGTTCCAATCGAAGTCGCCGGGTTTGAGGCGCGCCGCGGCCTCGTTGCAGCGGTTGTAGAAAACCACGGGCGCGCGCACCCCCCAGCCGCGGTCGCTGTAGACCGCCGCCATGTTCGGCCCCTGCACGCCGTCATGGGGGAATCCTCTGTAGAACGAACGAACACCCATCGCCTTCACCCGCTCGGCGATCAGATCGCCGATGGGATAATCGACCATCGCCGTCACAATCCCGGTCTTTAGCCGGAAGCAGTCGGCCAGGTTCGCCGCCACGTTGAACTCTCCGCCGCTCACGTGAATCTGGCACTCGGTCGCCTTTCGAAACGGGATGATGCCCGGATCGAGTCGATGCACAAGAGCGCCCAGTGAGACCAGGTCCAGCACGCCTTCCGAACGAATTGTCAGGCCGTATTGCATGGGATGCATTTGAGCAGATCCGCCCCGCGGCGAGAAGCTTTGTTTGCACCCGGCTCCGGGAGGCTCTCACGTCGGCGGCCATCGAGGGGCTTGCAGAGGCCGAGGGCGCGCAGGGGGGCGGGCAGTCCAGGGCGCAGCCTGCGTCAAAAGCGCCGTTGACACGCCCCTTTCCTTTGTTAGCGTCACGGCCACCTTCGCGATCAATAAACCAGCGAAACTGAGTAAACGACAAAGAACAACTTATGGCAAAAGCACTGAAATCGCAGAAATACGTCTATCTGTTCGGCAACAAAAAGGCCGACGGCGACGGGTCCATGAAACCGCTCTTGGGCGGCAAGGGCGCCAATCTCGCAGAGATGTCCCGCATCGGCTTGCCGGTGCCTCCCGGATTCACCATCACGACCGAAGTTTGCACGTACTACTACGCGAACAAGCGGACGTACCCCAAGGAACTCCAGGCCCAGGTCAAGAACGGCATTGGGTTCATCGAGAAGATCATGGGGACCAAGTTCAACGATCAGACAGCCATGCCGCTCCTGGTTTCCGTCCGCTCCGGCGCGCGGGATTCGATGCCGGGCATGATGGATACGATTCTCAATCTGGGTTTGAATGACCGGACGGTGGTCGCCCTGGTCAACGCCACAAAGAACGAGCGGTTCGCCTGGGATTGTTACCGCCGCTTTGTGCAGATGTACGGCGACGTCGTGATGGGTGTGCAGAAGCGTCCCAACGAGGACCACGAGCCGTTCGAAGTGGTGATTCACGAGCTCAAGCATGAGCGTTATCAGCAGGACATCGAGGACACCCGGCTGACGGTGGAGGATCTCAAGGAACTGGTGAAGCGTTTCCAGGTCCTGATCAAGGACCGCACCGGCGGCAAGGAGTTCCCCCAAGACCCGTGGAAGCAACTCGAGGGCTCGATCGGGGCCGTGTTCGGATCCTGGATGAACGACCGGGCGATCGTCTACCGCCGCAAGTACAACATCCCCACCGAATGGGGCACCGCCGTCAACGTGCAGGCCATGGTGTACGGCAACACCGGCGACACCTCCGGGTCGGGTGTGGCGTTCACGCGCAACCCGGCCAACGGCGCGAAGGAATTCTACGGCGAGTTCCTGATCAACGCCCAGGGCGAGGACGTCGTGGCCGGCGTGCGGACGCCCGAGCCTGTGGCGCAGTTGGCGAAGGAGATGCCCGCCGCGTACAAGGAACTCGATAACATCCGCACGACGCTCGAGAAGCATTTCAAGGATGTGCAGGACTTCGAGTTCACGATTCAGGACGGCAAGGTCTTCATGCTTCAGACGCGCAACGGCAAGCGCACCGCCATGGCCGCGCTGAAGTTCTCGATGGACATGGTCAAGGAGAAGCTCATCACCTGGGAAACGGCCGTGCTGCGCAACCCGGCCGACCAGCTCGATCAGCTCCTGGCCCCGATCTTCGACGCGAAGGCGGAGAAGGCGGCCAAAGTCATCGCCACCGGCCTGCCCGCCGGCCCCGGCGCCGCGAGCGGCAAGCTCTACCTGAATGCCGACCGCGCCGATGCCGCCGCGGCCAAGGGGGAGAAGGTGCTGCTGGTGCGCAACGAGACCTCGCCCGAAGACCTGCGCGGCATGATTGCGTCCGAGGGCATCCTGACCGCCAAGGGCGGTGTGAGTTCGCACGCGGCCCTGGTGGCCCGCCAGATGGGCAAGGTCTGCGTCTGCGGCGCCGCCGCTCTGCAGATCGACTACAACGCCAAGACCGTCACCGCGGGCGGACAGACCTTCACCGAAGGCGACTACCTCTCGATCAACGGAACGGCCGGGAACGTGTATGGCGGACAAATCCCGACCGCCCCGTCTGAAATCGTCCAGGTGCTCGTCGGCAAGACGCTCGATCCGAAGAAAAGCGAGACCTACGCGATGTTCAAGACGCTGATGGACTGGTGCGCCAAGGCCACCCGCATGCAGGTCCGCACCAACGCCGACACGCCGGAGCAGACCGAGAACGCCATCGCCTTCGGCGCCACGGGCATCGGCCTCACGCGCACCGAGCACATGTTCTTCGAGGGCGACCGCATCAAGGCGATGCGCGAGATGATCCTCGCGGACAATGCGGCGGACCGCAAAGAGGCGCTCGCCAAACTCCTCCCCTACCAGAAGGAGGACTTCGTCGGCATCTTCAAAGCCCTCAAGGGCTTCCCGGCCACAATCCGGTTCCTCGATCCGCCGCTGCACGAGTTCCTGCCCCACGACGACAACCCGAAAGGGCAGCAGGAGGTCGCCGACGAAATGGGCGTGCCGGTCGAGAAGATCAGGCAGCGCGTGCGGGAACTCCATGAGTTCAACCCGATGCTCGGGTTCCGCGGCTGCCGCCTGGGCATCGTCTATCCCGAGATCTCCGAGATGCAGGCCCGCGCCGTCTTCGAGGCGGCCGCCGAGGTCCAGAAATCGGGCGTCAAAGTGAAACCGGAAGTCATGATCCCGCTCGTCGGCTTCAAGCGCGAGCTCGATCTCCAGGCCGAAGTCGTCCACCGCGTCGCCAAGGAAGTCATGGCCGAGCAGAAGGTGCGGCTCAATTACAGCGTCGGCACCATGATCGAAATCCCCCGCGGCGCACTCACCGCCGACGAGATCGCCCAGACCGCCGAATTCTTCAGCTTCGGCACCAACGACCTCACCCAGACCTGCCTGGGCATGAGCCGCGACGACTCGGCGAGCTTCCTCGGGCCCTACACGGAAGCCGAAATCGTGAAGAAGAATCCGTTCGCCTCGATCGACCAGACCGGCGTCGGCCAACTGGTCAAGATCGCAGTCGAAAAGGGCCGCTCGACACGCCCCGAAATCAAGCTCGGAATCTGCGGCGAACACGGCGGCGATCCCGACTCGGTCAAGTTCTGTCACAAGGCCGGCCTGACTTATGTCAGTTGCTCGCCGTTCCGCGTCCCTGTCGCCCGCCTCGCCGCCGCCCAGGCTGCGATCGCCGAGAAACAGGCCGCCGGCGCCAAGACGTCCGCCAAGAAGACGGCCAAGAAGAGCAGGAAGTAGCCTTCCAGGCTCTGCTCAGGAGCCCGACGAGTTCCTGACCGCACGATTCAAAGCCGCTCCGGGTCACCGGAGCGGCTTCCGTTTGCATCCGCAGCTCTGCCCATGAACCGGCCCGTCTCGGGGGCCGATCCCGCGATCGCGCATGCGCGTCCACCTAACCCGGAAATCTCACCCGTGGGGCGGTCGCGGCATTCCTGACGGTCCGTGGGTGAGATTTTCGGCCGGCTGAGATGCGGGGCCTTTGCCGAGGACGTCATCCGCCATCCGTGATCCGCTCCGCCCTGAACACGACCCGATACGCCTTCGCCGGATCACACACGCGCGGGTTCGGCACCAGGATGAAATCGTCCGTGATGACCGGATCGAGGTCTGCGTCCTCGATGACCTGCGCGTTGCGGATGCGGTGCGGCAGGTAGGCCACGAACGGGCGCCCGCCCCGCTGCGAACCGTTTCGGTTGACGGCATCGAAGCTGCCCGAGCCGCGCCGGGGCGTGACTTCGAACACATAGGTGCCGCCCTGCGGGCTGAGACTCTGATCGAAGGCCTTCGGGCGGTCGGCCATGCGCGCCGCCCATCCGGGATCGCCGTAGAACGCAACCAGATCGCGGTCGAACACCAGCCCGCGCGCGTCATTGCGCGTGAGCCCGGCCGCCTTCGCCTTCTCGTTGACTTCGATCGGAACCGACGCGCGTCCGGCTGCGTCCGTATCCGCCCCAGCCAATTCGGGAAAGAACGTGGCGAGGCGGTGGACCAGGGCGTGGTGATTGGCGAAGAACGCCTCGGTGAGCGTGTAGCGGCCCGGTTGCTCGACGAAATAGTCCAGCACCCCCCACCCCATGTAGCCGTACCACGTCGGCTGGATGTAACCCAACATCTGGCAGACGCCGGCGCTGTTCAGCCAGGCCGTCGCCATGCAATCGCGCCGGTCGATGTGCCCCATGAGACAGTTGCCGACCGGCAGGTACACCTTCGGATTCGGCGAGCGGATGGGGAACGTGTTGCCCTGCGTGTCGTGGCCAACGAGCACGCCATCGGCGTGCTTGAAGAAGCCGTTTCGATACCTGAACCCGATCTGCCAGTCGCGTTCCGTGGCGTGGCCCGAGGTCACAAACAGGTCGGCCTGATACTCGCTGAGCGACTTCACCAGCGTCTCGGTGGTGTCGTCCGGACCCTGAAGTTCGACGGCCGCCTTGCCCGGTTCCTTTCGAACCATCTTGTTTTTGTTCAGCTCACAGTACCAGACTCCCTCATCGACCATGTCCATCGGCAGCTCGGTTCCGGACGCGACCCTGCGGATGGTCAAAGGCTCGTGCTGCCGGGCAATGCGCAGGGCATTGGCCGCGTCATAGCCCGTCAGGATGCCCCAGAAGAAGTCGCTGTACGGATCGTCATCAACTCGGCGCGCCAGGCGGTGGACATCGATGACGAGCTGTCGGGTGACGGTCTCGGGAGGGGCGACAAAACAGACGTACCGCGGGAAGTGGGCCCGCAGCGCAGGCAGTGTCTCGAAGACCGAGTTGGTGAACGACAGCACACGTCCGCGATGCTTCGTCGCCAGTGCATCGGCGACGGCTTTCCAGTCCGGATCGTCCAGCGTCTGTTGTGCCGCCACGAGCGTGTGGGCGGTTGGCGTCTGATCGTTCTGGGCGGCCACGACCACGCTCACCGTGGTCCAGGCAAGCACCAGTCCCAGCCGGGTCGGACGAAGCGATTTCATAGGGGGAGTTTGGGCTTCGGTCCTCACACTTCCAACCCAAAACCAAGCGCGTCATTTTTCCAATGGGGGGTGTCAATGGATGTCAGACCCTCCGGGGTAGAATCGAGATCGAGACATTGAGAATGCATATGAACACCGCGACCTCGATCTGCCTGTCGGGCCTCGTCTTGACCGAAGCCCAAATCTACCGCCACTTCGTTGTCTTTCCGCTGCGCGGGCCGGACGCGGGTCCGGCGCCGTTTCTCACCCTTGATGAGGCTCGTCTCGAGCGAAGCCTGATTGTGACGGAGGTTTCGGAGACGGGATCGGTTCCGGATCTTAAAGTCAGCAATCGCAGCCACCGCCCCGTACTTCTGCTCGATGGCGAGGAACTCGTCGGCGCCAGGCAGAACCGTGTTCTCAAGGCGACCATTCTCCTCCGAGAACTCGCCGACACGCGAATCCCTGTCAGTTGCGTCGATCCCCCGACACATGCCCTGCACGACGTGTTCAAGTCGCGCGCATCCGACCTGGCGGCATGCAACCGGGCCTTCGTTCCGGGCGCGCGGCAAACCGGGCTGCTCGTCGTGGTGGGCGACGAGGTTGCGGGACTGGATATCCTGAGCCACGCCGATGCCTACGCGAAGGTCCATCCCAAGCTGGTGAGGAGCTACGTCATCGACGCCCTGGCCCATGCGCCCCGCCGCCCCGTGGACCTCGCGCGGTCTGCTGCCGCCGCCCGCGAATTCCTGGACGATGTGCGGCGCTGCTCGGAGAGGGTGTATCCCTCCGTCGGGTACGGAACCGGTTGCCGGTATTGCGGCCGTGCCGTCGTCGGCGCCGCCCTCGTCCACAACGAGTGCGTCGTTCATGCCGCGTTCCGGCGCCTCAGATCCGATCCTGACGCCTCCGAAGCTCACGTTCGATTCTGAGGTTCCAGGGCGCTCGGGGATTCGAGTCCGAGAGCCTCCGCGGGCGCAGGCGCTCGATGTGTGCCGTCAAGTCAACCTTCCGGACAAGGTCCCCGGACGCTCTTGCCCAACGGCGCCGGACAGACCACACTCGCCTCGACATTCGCCTCCTGGCGCGAGAGGACTCGATTATGAACCTCTGGACTCGTTCGATGCGGAGTATCCGCCCGCCCTCGGTGGGACTGGCGTCTCTCATGATGGGATGCTTCGCCTGGGCTGTCGCGGTGGCGGCGGCGCCTGTTTTTTCCGGGTCGTGGGAGCCCGTGGGATTGTCCGGCGGAGGAGGCATGTTCACACCAGCCATGTCGCCCGCCGACCACGACTTGATGATGCTCAATTGCGACATGAGCGCCGCCTATATTTCGGAGGACGGCGGACGCAACTGGCGGATGATCCATCACGCCCAACTCCGCGGCAACACGCGCTGTCGCCCGGCCTTCCACCCCACACGCGCGGAGACTCTGTTCGCCGCATCAGACGCGCAGCTCCGTGTCAGCCATGATCGGGGACGAACGTTCGAGCCTTTGGGGGACCTGGGCGACTCCCCGGTCGGCGAAATCGCGATCAATCCGAATAACCCGGACATGCTGATGGTTGGGTTGGGGCGCGGCGGCTGTGCGCGGTCGCGGAACGGGGGCGTCGATTGGCAGGTTTGCGCGGGCCCTGCCGGGCGGGTCATAGGCTTCCACTTCGATCGCATACGACAGGGGAACACCGTGTTTGTGGCGACGAACGAAGGCATCTGGCGTTCCGACGACGCAGGTGGGACATGGAAGCAATGCACGCAGGGCCTGCCCTGGAAAGACATCCAGGCCTTTGCCGGC
>Ga0116154_10003383_pt1 | contig 11351 bp, 20 predicted proteins | sample AD_UKC030_MetaG_FD_89898 | JGI IMG/M metagenome (GOLD analysis project Ga0116154, IMG submission 89898) | Active sludge microbial communities of municipal wastewater-treating anaerobic digesters from USA - AD_UKC030_MetaG | ecosystem: Engineered > Bioreactor > Anaerobic > Digestate | place: USA...
AATATCTCCGAGTATCCGCTCCCGATATGATACCATACCGGAAGAAGCTCCGAAGATTCCTTGTCCTGTTGATATATGGGGTTCTCGTGTCCTTCAAGGCCCACCGATACCCACGTTTTGAAACAAAAGTTTTCCGGCAAGACGGCTATTTCGATTTGTTTTTCAATGGAACGCCAATAATGTATAGCTTCCATTAAGCAGTATTGCGTCGAAGCGTTTGCCGGATTTTTATAAAAAAGATATTTCCACATACGAAGAAGGTTCATTATATTTTCGTTGCGGCGGTCAAAAGCATAGATTCCGTCGTGGAACATTGGAAAATCTTTCGGATAATTCATATTAAGCGTAGGGCATAATGGAAGCTTTCCCTTTTCCGCTTCCTCAAAAAGAATATCCGCGCGGCAATTTACCAGGACGTCGCAATCAGAATATATGACCGTATCCAGGCGCGTATGTTCCGGTATTTGTAATCTCCACCCGTGTGTCGTTGAAATCCTCGAATTCGCTTGAATAGGAGCTTTTATTTTTATGACGTTGACGCTCTCGAATCCTTCCAGGACGTAATCGTCCTCGGTATATACTTCAACGGGTTCATTGTGGAATCGGCGTAAGGAATGAAGGAACGCCCGAAGGTGTCCGACAAATTCTATCGAAGCACAAGTGGCAAAGCCCCTCATTTTTTTTCTCCTTCCGGAATCCTGTGTATCTGGTAATCGCATAAATGCTTTGTGAAGCTGTCGCGTATCGAGCGAAAATCTGATTTCAAGTCATTCAGAATGAATATCAGAAACGCAATTAAAAGGTTTGCCAGTATCGAAAGCGCGATTGAAAGGTCCATAATCATTTTTTATGCCGCTTTAAGTATTTGCGGATTCCCTTTTTCAACTGCGCCGGAGTGCGAGGACTTTTTAAGGCCGCTCGCATAGCTTTTATGTTAGCCATTGTTATCCTTTCAGAATAAAATGAAAATGCCCGTGTTGATATTCCATTCTTTCGCCTTATCATAACCGCCCCATAAGGCCAGGCCTTTATCTTTCGGGGCCGGATTATTGTATACATAATTCGTTACGTGGGAGACGCCGCCCTGTTCGGTCGTGATACTCTGCGCCTGTTCCTGTGAAACGGCCATATTAGGGAAGAAGAATCTTTTTACTGATACTGCCGCCCACCATAATATTATTATGGAAAGGAATATCACGGCCGCTTTGATTATAAGAGATATTGCTTTGGCATAATTGACGGCCCCGAATAGCCCTTCAAGGAATTTTTTTATGTCGAATTTTTCCATTTTCATTTTCTCCACAAGAGAACGGCTATCACTATCAGCGCGGCGACAAGCCCGACGGTTGATATTCCAAGCCCGATATTCTTTAACGGCTCCGCAATAGAAAAATCCTTCCATACGCTTTCGGTTTCTTCCTTCGATACCTGGCCGATTATTACCTGCGGAACATTAGCCGGAACGTCGTATTTTTCGAGTATCGTTCCAGGAATTATTTTAACGAATCCCGTCAAAGGTGTTGATACATTTATCTCCTGACCACATACGGGGCATTTTATTATCTGTATCGCCGGAGAATAGAGAGCCGGAATGCTCCATAAAAGGAACTTGCTACGGCAACGAGGACAAATCTGCGTGTTCATTTTATTTTCCTTACGAATACGGTTCCGTTAGTGGCTTCCACTTTCCAATATTCTCCTTTAGCTACAAGAAAGCATAATCCTGTATTGCTCGCCTCTGTCGCGGCCGCCCATGTTATCGGCATTGTCGGAGGATTCGCGGCTTCAACGTATCCGACCATTTCAGCCCCATTTGAATAAGCCGTAATAATCATATCACATTCGGCTTGATATACCCAATTTAAGCTCCATATGGCAATCGGCTTTAATTTTGGAACGTGCTTTGAAAAAAATGACATATTATACCTCGCTTACTGATAAATTTTGGTCGTTTGCCGAAGCTATTGCGTGCCAAGCTCCAAGATATTTGTCATTAATGAATATATCTCCGGCGTCAAGGGCAACAACATATTTGTTAGCGGCAACAGTAGAATTGAATCCGATATATATTATTCCGGTATTGGCTGAATCTGCCTGGAATATTGCTTCTCGCCTATTTGTGTTAGCGGCCAGGACCGATTCAGAAGCTCCGCTGTCAATGTCTATTAACGAATTAAATGAACCTGTGGAGCTTCCGACTATCTTGTCAACGAGCTGTGATAAATATGTATCGCTCGCGGCGGCACTCCGGTTATCAATTACTTGTAAAAAATCGGGGGCCTGGTTGCCTATCCAAAGAGTTATCGAAGCACCGGCTTGCGCGGACCAGGAGAAAATCACTTTGTCATACGGATATATTATTCCGAGGGATTTTACCAGGTTATATTTGTCCATATCATCTTCGCGTTTCGAGAATTGGACGTCGACATTCGCCAAAGCTCCGGTTGCGTCTATGGCGTAGACGAAATTTCCGGCAATAGCGACTTCCTGCGTTCCGGCGACGGCGAGGTTTATCGTCCATTTTTTAAGAAGGACATTCGTCCGGCCTTTGAAAAATTCTATCGCTTCCATACTATCGGTAAATTTCGCTACTATCTTGTCAATAGCTCCTGCCATTTTTATTCCTCCCACCCTTGTATGTTTGCGTAAACTTCGCTCGTTGACGGCGCGCCTAATGCTGTTGTTACCAATTTTATTTTATATCCTGCCGGAATCTTTAACGGCATAGGAAATGAATTGCTCGTTGAATCTCCAGGACCGTCTCCGCTCGCCGCTTCCCCTTTTACAAGAATCGATAATACTCTATATTGTTGAACGTCGGCGGCGTTAGTAACTATTATTGAGAACATGAATCCAATATCCGTTCCTTTTCCGCATATGTTGGCCGATGTAAGATAGAAATTTTTTCCTGCCGTAACGGTATGTATCGTTTCCGAGGTCGTCGTTCCGTAAGCGGATTTTAAAATCTGTGTTCCGGTGTCTCCGTTGAGCGAACGGACATTCTGCCGAAGATTATAAATACTGTCGTATACCTGCGTCAATTTAGTTATGGCGCGGTTATCAATAATATCGAAAAGCTCCGGATATACTTCTCCGACCCATAGCGTAATCGTCTCGCCGTCCTGCGCCGACCAGGAGACGTATATTTTATCGAACGGGTGTTTTAATCCAAAGCCCTCTATAAAATTGTATTTTTCGAAATCATCATCACGGCGAGAGAATTGAATATCGCAGTTAGCCGAGGCCGAACTTGACGCTTGCGCGTATATGAAGTTTCCGGAAAGGTTAAGCTCTTTCGTTCCGGCATTTGTCAAATCGATAGTAAACTTCTTGATTAACGCCTGGCGCGCTCCTTTGAAGAAGGCGACGTTTTCGGCTTCTTTACGCAAGAGCTTCGCAATCCTGTCGCTTATCCAGGATATTTTATACATTGGTATTATTTCCTTACGATTAAGAAAATCACAAGGCCGATTATTAGGAAAATTATCAACGCTCCGCTTATGTTCGACGCTCCGGACGTATTGGCCGATACGCTCGTTCCGGCTCCCTGGTTACTGGCCGGAGACAATGCGGCCTGCGCTCCCTGGACCGGATTATACGCTATCGCCGCCGAAGGCGAAATGCCTTTGTTGAGATTAGCCGTTATCTTCGCGTTAAGGACATTGAATCCGAGGTTTATACTCTGCTCGGCTATCTTGCTGAATATGCTCGTAAAATTGAATCCGGAACCTATCGAATCCGTGGGAGAGCTCGCCGTCAAATAATAATCTGCCGGAGCGCGATACGAAGAACTCAATGCGCCTAAATCAGATAACCCCATTTTATATGCTCCTTCCTTTGTGTTTCATCACACCGTTAAAATAGAACGTCGGAACAGTAGGATTTTTTACGTCCACCGGACGGGTAAAAGCCGGAAAGCCCGTATTATTTTTTGAAGCGGTTTTCCTGTTTCCGGCCGGATACGTCGAGACGTTCGAGACGGGTTGCTTATACGGTTTCAATGACATTTGTTTGAATATGTCGGCCATTATTTTAATCTCCTTATTAAGAATACAAGCCCGATAATAAGGATTATTACCAGGGGCCAGTTAACGCTCGTCATATACGATTTTCCCGTTTTGCTCGCTTCGGCGGCCGCAATAGCTTCATTGGTCGCGTCCTCGTTTATTGACGAAATTTCCTTCTTGCTCCAAAGGTCCATAAAATTTGAAAGCGTGGAACTTGCGCTGTTAAATAGTATCGATAATATATCATTACCGCCGTTTCCGGTTCCGGTATTCGTTGCGAGCGGAGTAAGCGTTCCGGAGACGCTCATTAAAGAAGATACTTTGCTGTTATATGAATTTATAAGGCCGTTGATTACGTTTATCGAATCATTATATTCGGCCGGAGTATATACAGGCAAGGAAGCGTAACGGCTCGCGGCTTCCGTCATTCGCGTCTTTATCTGGTAATTATCATCAATACCGCCGGAAGCTTCCGGAACGTTTAAATCCTGAACCTGCTGTATTCCGTAGGCGAAAGCGTCCGCGATTTCGGCCTGTATGGTCGCGTTACGCGCCGCGTCGTCCGAAGGAGCTTTTTTGCTTCCACCGAATAACTTTGCGAACACATAATTTATTCCGGTTGACGCGGCGGTTCCGACTAATGCCTGGACCATTTTATTTTTTACCACCTTTCATTTTGAAAGACAAGGGCGAAAGAAATTTCAAGCGGTAGCTTGATTTTCCTTTCGCCCTTTGCCTATGCGTTCGGGAAAAAACTACTTGACGACGAGCGGACGTATCACTTCGGTCGTGTAGACCTTGACATACGTGGTTCCGCTTCCGACGGTAACGTCGAGTATCAAATCCAAGCTCGACAAGCCGGACGTATCCAGGGAATCTCCGAGGCGGCCGTCCTCGCAAAAATCAATGCTGTAATATCCCGTGGGCATCGTCTCCAAGGAATATATAAGCTTATTGCGGTTACGGACCGAGATTCCGGACAGGTTGAAGAACACGACGCCGCCCGACTGGAGCTTTATATTGTTGATGACGGCATTCGATAATGCGCCGCCGTCGGTCGCCCTCAATACCAATGCGCGATAGAGAAGGTCCTTCGCGTAATTGAGGGAGATTTTATGCTCCGTCGAGGTCGCCGTAACCTGGCTCTGTATCGTCGCTTCCTTGTTTATGGGAAGCACGGCCCCTTCGTCCAGGCCCACCGCTTCGCGGCACGCGAGATATATAGTTCCGGTCGCGGTTGTCGTTCGGTTTCCGGCCGTAGAGTAAATATCTGCGGTCGTTCCGAACGTCAATATCGCTTCCAGGGTCGTGAGCGGTTTTGCGTTGAACAGAGTATCGAAGGGAACAACGGCTCTCCACATAGCGCACGGGATTATGGCGTATACATAGCAGGCGGTCGCGCTCTGATTGTCGCCGTTCGCCATAACAGTATTGTTAGGCGCGGTCCCGTAGCGTATCTGTGTTAAGCGGACCAATCCGGCGAAATCCAAGCTCTTGATAACGTCGCGGCCGTTCGCACGTATCTCTATCGTCTTTAACAACTGCGCCGGAGCGTTATCGGCGAGCGTTCCGGAAGTGTTGCCGCCTGTTACCGTAACTGCGGCGGCGAGCTTGACCATTATATCAACGTATGCGTAATCCATAGGCATTGATATGGTTTCCTGGCCGCCCGATACCCAGGCCTTACTTCCGATTTCTCTTGTGAGGTTCTTCACTTACGACTCCTTTTTATTGAGGTTTACCTTTACCTAAAAGCCCCTTAAAACAAAAAACGTCCAGAGGTTATACTCTGAACAATGCCTTTACGCCTTCCGGCGCGAACGAGCGGATAACGAAGAACAGGACAAGAAGCGTTATTGTCAACGTTACCAATTTACCTATCGAGGGAAGCTTTAATCCGAGGCCCATTTTATTCCTCCTTTCTTTATAATATAAGATACTATATCAAAAGGAAGCCGTCAACACTATTTTATAGTGTAATACTTACAAAAATATTTTACCATTCCGAATCGGCGGCCTTTTCGACACCACACCTTTAATCCGGAGCGCGGCCTGTTAGCGCATTTTTTACAATTTTCCCCTGGTAATTTTTCCATTCTCCCATCTCATAAATTCGTATTGACCTAATTCGGTTATTATCGCGGCTTCATCTCCCATAAAAGAACAAAGATAATCTATATCGCGAGGTTCTCTCTGCCGGAACGAATATATTATCTTCGCTTGCGCGGTTATTATCCGGTTTATTCCGAAGGGCCTTTGCGATACGCCCACGAATGAAACGTTGCTGTGGCGGCCCCTCTGTATTATGTTCGCGAACGCCGGAGACACCGAATTCGACGAACAGAATACGTCCAATTCTTCTACCAGGAACGTCAAATCTCCGGCGTGGTATGCATATTCACATATCGCGTCGAATTCGTTTTCGGGTTGTAGAGGATTATAGAGACAACGAAAATCCCCGCGATAATGCTCCAAAAAGAAGGCGCGAAAATTATCCAGGGAATCGAAATAAACGCCGCTATCATATTCCCCGAGCGTGTCATAAATAATAAGGCGAGTTTCTTTCGCCACGAGATTTTTCGCGAGATAGCTTTTGCCGCTCCCTCTCTGTCCGAAAACAAGGACGACTTTTCGTTCCTGGCCGTGTAGGTCATTTGCCAGCGGCCGTCGGACGGGTTCTGCCTTCTGCTGTGGTCCTTCGAGCGTGTTCCCATCAAGCATTTTTTTCCTTTCTCATTAAAAAATAAACTGTAATCCCTGAAATCAACATACAAATTATAACTGTTAAATATGAATATTTACTTTCCACCGGCCGAAGCTTCCTTGACAATCGGCTTTGCCGGAGCTTTGCTCTTGTTATAAAGGAACACGGCGGCAAGCGTGAGCGCGAGCGTTGATACGACTGCGATTATAATATGCTTCTTATCCATTGATTTCTTCTCCTGTCTTTTGCGGCTCGGGGTTCTTGGAATCAATAAGCTTCTTTACCTCGGCCAATAGTTTGAACTTCGACATAAACACGCCCGAAGAACACAATAACAAATTTGCCCATACGTAGGCGATTTCGGGTTGATTCGGAAAATAGTAATTCAATAACTGTGTGGCCGGAAGCGCTATCGTCGCGGCTTCGTCGTCCGTCATTTTTATCTGTTCGACTATGGCGGCAACGTCCTGCCAATCCGGATATTTTTTGTTGATACGGTCCGCGTATATATTGAACGGAAGCCGTATCATCATAGCGATAGCCGGATTCGCTTCTTCGACCTGCCAGGACCTTTTTTCGCTTGCGCGAGCGGCTTCCAATTCTGCCCTGGTCCTTCTGTGCCTGTGGATTACAGGTTTCTCCGGACCACCTGGAGCGGCCCCCGAAGGACCGCCAGGCGTTTCCGCGGCTTGCGCCGTGAGCTTCTTCTCTAATAACGGGTTGACGTCCTTTTTCTTCACGGGTTCCCCTTTCATATTATATCGTCCGCGTCGTCCTCGCCTATGACCTGGATAGCGAGTTTTTTTAAGCCGTCCTGCGTCCTGGCGACTTCTTCCTCTATCTTTTTCAAGCGACCGCTTCCTTCGGTGTCCGGAACGGCCTTTCCCTGCGATACGGTATACGTCTCGTTACACGTGGGGCAAAAAACTTTATTCTCTCCGAGCTTTTCGACTTTATGCTCCGGATTATTCGGGCATTTTTCAAGGGCCATTAGCTTATCTCCTTTATCAGTTTTTTAGCGTTGTTTTCCCTTTCAAGAAGGCCGTAAAAATCCTGTTCGGTAAAAATATACTGACCGATATGGCCGAGCTTGATTAAGGGGTTGACATATATAAGATAATCACAAGACGAAATCCTGCGGCATAAAGCCCAATCTTCGGAAAGATATTCGCCTTCGTGATATAACGGTTGATATAAATTACCGTTACACTCTCGCCACGCTTTTATAGCATACGTTGCCGCGTCTCTCGAAACGAGCATAAATCCGCTCGACGTATATTTGACTTTGAATCTTCTATTTTTGGAGCGCATATCATAATCGCCGACCTCATACGGACGAAAAGCCCACCGATACGGTGGATTCTTGTATATATACGGCGCGCTTGTAATACCCACCGACGGTCCGGAAATATCATTCACTAATTCACGCAAAGCGTGCGGCGTAAAACATACTATATCGGCGTCCATAGTAAAAAGGTAATCGTCTTTGCTTTCGATAAATTTTTCCATTATGGTATTGCGTCCGCGAGAAATTAAGCTCTCTCCGTATAATTCCTGGAAGTGAGATAATACCCAATTATCTCGGCCGGAGTATGAAATCAATTCATCGAAGCTTCGGCGCGATTCCGGCTCCCAATATTTATAAACGCATACTCCGGCAAATACTTTTGCCTGTCTCATTTGTTGTAATCCTCTTTATAAAATTCGCCCATATTGAGTGCCTTCGAGGTCAACGTGAACTTCTGCCCGTGATTCGTCCATTGAAGCTCGCAAAAGGGAGCGTTGACTTTATGCTTCTTGCGTAAATGGTCGCGGACCGAATTGAACAAGCAGTCGAACAGGAAATCCAGGTCAAGCTCGCTCTTGTTCGCGATATACATAACGCGTATATTTTCCTTACAGTCATCGCGCAACGGGCAACGGACGTCTAACTGGAACACGCGCATATTAGGGAAGCAAAACAATTTGGTCCTATCCCATATATAGGAAGGAAAATCGATTATGTTACGGACCGCCATTACCAGGAACATTTTTAATTTCATCGTATAGCCCTTTCGTTTTAAGGCCGTTTTTATTGAGAACGGCCAAAACTCAACGTTCGCGGACGGCACGGGTTATTTCTTGGTGTAGAACTTATAGAGCTTTACCTTGAAGCCGGACTTCGTTTTCACCTTCTCTCCGGTATAGACGATACGAACCTGGTCGCCTTCCTTGCGGCCTTTCATAAACTCGTCTATCTGCGAACACCCGAAGCACGATACTGCTTCACCGTCGGCATTCTCGAAGTGATAAACGTTCGAGTGGTTCTTGCCGACGTTTTCTTCGAGGCGAACAAATCGTCCGGAGATTTCGTCTCCGGCCTTCTCGAAGCGGACCTTATCGCCGCGTGATTCTTCCTGCCATTCGCTCTTTTTTCCTGCCATTTCGATACCCTCTTTCCGCTCGCTGTGCGAGCTTTTACTCCGTCCGCTAACGTAACAACCGAAGGCCTGAATACCCTAACCGCCGCGATTAAGGTCGCCCTCTCTTTTCCTTCGTAACGGCGATATACCACGTGTGGCAATACCGCCATATGACATAATAGAAAATTACGCCTGGGCATTTATTACCTCTATTCCGGCCGCCTTAAATATTTCAACGAGCATATCCTTCGTGAACGTTTCCTGCTTTCCATCCTTACCTGTAAGCGTCATATCCAGGGAACGTATCTCAACACGTTTAATATATATTTTTATATACGGAGCAAATTGTTTTATCGCTTTTACGTCTAACATTTTATATCTCCTATGCGTTTATATTACACTATTCCATAGTGTATTGTCAAGTGTTATTTTTAAGCGTATACGGCTCTATGAATCCGCTCTTTAATATGATACCTTTATCATATATAAAATTATTCTGTTTCGGAACGTCTATCCATACATTCGCCTGTATACCGCGCCGCAAGCTCTCTCTGAATTTTACAGGTTTCTTATATATGATGAAATCATTATCAAAAAATTCTTCCTGCTTATCCTTCGGAACGCCCTTCGCTCTTATCTTGCCTTTTTTACCGCCGAGACGGTATAATTTAGGAAGCTTTATCTCGACGCCTTTATATATACCTTCGTCCTTAAATGCTCCAAGCTTATCCGATACGTCAATCAAAGGCCGCTCGCTGTTATAAAATATGCTGTCCGTATCACAATATAATAGCGTTCCTTTATCTTTTATATGACGGAGATATTTATGGAGATATATCCTGGCGTAACTTGTCGTATACAACGCCCATATCATATTGCTGTTTATAGGATATTCGCCTATATCCTTATATATTATCAAATCCCCATATCGGCGCATATCGATATGCTCGGTCATATCATCAAGGAAATCATAGAAGCTTTTGATAGTCGTATGCTCGTTGCCCTGTCCGAACTTTCCATATAAGCTATTCATCGCGATTTTATATGTATAACGCGTCAACTCGTCCTTTGCCTTATGACGCCTGGCATAAAAATCCTGGACGAAATCCTTAAACGGAGAACATTTAACAGGGAAAGTATAGCTATCATATACCTTTAATATTTTTACGCCGCCGCACGACATAGCATATCTTATCTCGTCATTGGACCACCACCCCGTAAATATACCATTAGGATATAAAAGCTTGCCCGTATCGGTCCTATATGGAAGGACCGGAAGGACCTGCGAAACTTCGACTTTTGCCTTTGTAACCCCGTAAGCGTTTATATCATAACCTTTATAATAATCGAATGGATAGGGATAATCATTCATCATAACATAAGGATATAAGCTATTGACATCAACAACGCGGACCGCCCTGCGGTAATCGCCTATATAAAAACATTCCGTCCGGCCGCCATAATACGCCTGTTTCCAGGTGTCCAGGTCCTCACGCGGCAAGCGTGTAATACGGAATTCGCAATACGTCCGAAGCCAATAATCGTATACACTCGAAGGAAGCGTGGATTTTACCTTCATATTGATAGCCGCATATCTCTCTATCATACGCATAACAAAATCATACGTTATTTTTACGTCGCGCTTACAATAGCGAATACTATCTGGATTGAATTTTAATTTAGGAAGGCCTATATACTCTCCCATAGCGGCCACTGACATTTTCCAATGATTGAGCGTATCATAAAACAGGAACTTGCCGAATCGCGCCGAAATTACACGGTTAGAAAATATCCACCGGACCTTCTCATATCGGCCTTTGAACAGGTTTAATAAATCATATTCAAGATTGACCGCGAAACATAGCGCGTTATGGGAATATTCCGAAAGCCATTGGACCGCCGCGTCGCAATCACGGAAAACGAAATACTCCTTGCCGTCATAGAAGATTATAAGCTTTACGTTGCCGTTGCTGTCATCTTCCGTGTCTACCGCGAACACCCTTCTTTTTTCCTGCTGTGCGGCCATAATGTTTTGTAGTCTCCCGTAAAAATATATCCACTTTGAGCGAGCGGATACGTTCGCCTTTAACGGCGCGCCGACGCCGGAACTTCTCATATACTACCCACCCGTAAGCCTTCTCCTGCGTGTTAATCAAATGCGTTAATCTCTGGACCAGGTAACCGGAGCCGCGCCGGACCGTTACGGCCGAGAGCGTGAACGTTTTATCCTTCATCATT
>Ga0116154_10003384_pt1 | contig 11350 bp, 16 predicted proteins | sample AD_UKC030_MetaG_FD_89898 | JGI IMG/M metagenome (GOLD analysis project Ga0116154, IMG submission 89898) | Active sludge microbial communities of municipal wastewater-treating anaerobic digesters from USA - AD_UKC030_MetaG | ecosystem: Engineered > Bioreactor > Anaerobic > Digestate | place: USA...
ATGTTGATCAGCAGGTTAATCAGCAGGTACATGGTTCACCCCAGGAAAAGAACCAGGCCGAGAAACAAGCCCAGCAGTGGATGAATTGCCACAGCGCCGACAACGAGCGCAGCAGCGATTGAAACAACGATCAGGCGGGCAAGGGTATCCATATCAAACTCCAAGAGCGAGCAGTGCACCCAGTGCAGCGCCTAGGGTCAGCGCAAGAATGTAACCGCGTGAGGGGATGTTGCAGGCCTTGAGCAGTGGACTCATTTCAAACCTTCCAGAAAGGCACGCAGTGCGTTCAGTTCGCGCGATACGTCATCAGGATGTGCCGTGGGGTTATCCATTACATCCAGCAGGTCTTGCGCGCGATATTTCAACGTATCGAGTGCACGCAGTTCCATTTCCAGCTCGACGGCAGTGTTGATGCCGAAATCTTCGTGGATGTTCGTGAACTTCCGTGCTTCTTCGATTTCCGCTTCAACCTCCACCAACGTGCCGTAGTTGTCGACGAATGCGTCGAGCGCGTCGGCCTTCTCGGCCATTTCGATCAGGGTTTCAATGGATACCTGGTCCGGGCAATAAATAAGTTGTTCGGCCAGTGGTGCGTTATGAGCGAGCATTTTCAAATCTCCAGTTAGTTCAAAGTGACGACTTCATCAAAGTCGAGGAATTCCACGGGATAAACGGGCAACACGGCAGTCGGCCTAGAATGCAGAACAGTAGAGTATCCGACCATCGCAGTCGTCATCGACCACGGTCGTGTTGTCGTTCAGGTAGTCAAGGACAACTTCGCGCAGGTCTTCGCCGTCTTCGGCTTCAATGCCGTAGTTCGCGGCGATGTCTTCCGCGGTATCCACAGAGTAGTCACAGCACAGCGCGATAACGTCGAGTTCGAGTTCTTCGCCGCAATCCTGTTCGAGGTCTTCCAGGTAGGCAAAGAGCGAACGCAGTGCAGGGCCACCGAACTGGTCAAAGCGATCATATGCGCGGAAAGCTTCGAGGAAGGCGGATTCGTTAACAGTGGTTTTCATGGTCAAATCTCCAAAGGTTCAAAGGGTCAAAGGGTCAAAGGGTCAAAGGGTCAAAACTCGCGGTTGATCAAAGACATGCATTCAAGGGAGTGAAAAACGCAACAGGCGTATTCATACGCTGCGTCTTCCCAGTTGGAAAACGACTTCACCTGTTTTCCATAAACAACCCTATAGCGTGTTGATGTGTTGTTTACTTGAAGCGCAACAGGGTAATCGCCGTCGATCATTGTAGTAATGGTTTTCATGGTTCATTCTCCAAAGGTCAAAGTGTCAAAGGTCGCGATGTATTGCGATGTAGTGATGATAAAAGATTGTTTGAACGATGTCAACAACTATTTTTCGTAGATTGTTACAGACCATCGGCCAGCGTAGGGCGTGTGTTGATTGATAGTAAAGCGATGCTGCTCAGAGGCAACGTCGATTGTTCCTTCGATTGTTACCAGTGTCGCGCCTTTGTCCACACATGTCCAAAGGCCGTAGTTGAGTGTTTGCATTGCGCGATCCTTCCAATGGTAGTCGCCAAAGGGTATCGAGTTATTGTTGCCAACCACATACCAGTCAGAGCAGCGCAGGATCATTCCAGGGTTTTGTTGTTCAACATTACGCTTTGCTTCTTCCATTGCGTTTCTGCATTGCGTTTTAATCATTCCGTGAGTTATTGACCTTTTTCTGTTGCGTCCCATTTTGTTCTCCATGTTGTTGAGTTTTAAGAGTACCACAAATATTTAAGGAGGGTGTAAATATTTCTGATGTGACAGAATCCCAGAATCGGGGGGGTAGCGTGTTTGGGTTATTTATTTCGTTACATATAAAATAAATCCCAACAAGTCTATTCCTGCGGAAGGAACATCTGTCACACGTGGAAGATTTTCGCCTATTTTTTAGGCAATTTTCCTCTTTTTCAAGTAGTTTTGCGTCAAATGTGACAGAACAACAGCGTCATCAATGATTCTATTAGCCCCATCAGCATCAATCTATCCTTTATCTCACTATCAATGATTGTTTGTATCTGCGTCAAATGTGACAGGTTTTCAGCAGCTACAAATTAACTATCCGGATGCGTTTTCGGCAGAGCAGGGTGCAGCTACCTGGCCGGTGATGTGTATCGGTCGCAATGTGTTGATTAGATAACCTGTGTCTCACGTAGATATGATGATAGAATAATGAGAATGAGAATCGTTATCGGGGAAAATCCAAGTAGTGTGTGATACACCCCCTGGGTTTCCCCGGTGCCACCCCCGAGAGTTTGGGCCTTCCTGATACTGGAAATCTCACCAATTTTCCTATTTTTATAATAATAAATTTTTTGAGATTATGTAATCAAAGATTCTTTAAGCATTACCCCCACCTTGCAACGATCAAACGATTGACGTATAACGACAAAATGGAAACCCAATCGGCCATTCCCGTCACGTCTGTCACCATGAGCGATCACCCGTTATCCGATCTGCCCCACTGGATGCAGGATCCGCAACTGCCCACGCCGGATGACCCTGGTCCGACGCCGTCACGTCAGACGCACCTCCTCAAGCACCAGACGTACGCCAACCTGTTCGAGTCCTCACTCGAGCGCATCATGGGTGGCACGTCGCTCCAGACCATCATCCAGAACGACCCTCGTGGAATCCAACTGGGCCGGTTCCTCTTCTGGATCAATCGCGATCCGTCCAGGAAAGCCCGCTACGAGGAAGCCTGCGAGATCGCCGCTGAAGCGATGGCGCACGAACTGACCTCGATAGCCGACGCGCTGGGTGGTGAGGATGGAACACCCATCATAGAGGACGTCCAGCGGTCATCCCTCCGCGTCAAGGCACGGACGTACCTGATGGAGAAGTGGTCGCCACGACGATACGGGGACAGCAAGCGGATACAGATCGACAGCACCACGATCAACGCGAACATGACGGCAGAGGACTTGACGAAGCTCTCACTGGCCGACCTCAAACAGATGGCGGCGAAGGCGTTCGCACAACGCGCCGAGCGGGACGACACCATCGACGTAACCCCTGAAGACCCACTGGACGAGGAGGCGGCATGAGCAAGAACGAGCGCATCACTAACCTTGAGGCACGCGTCAATTTCCTGATCGTTGAAGTACAGCGGTTATCTAGGGAGATTGAAAACATTAACCGCCAGAAGTCGATATCCGAAAAGATTCGCGACCCTGTTACACCGAAGGTGCAACAGAACTGGATACCGCTACTTAAGAATGACGAAGCCGCATGAACGCTCCCCAGCCGCGTACCGCGCTCGAGCAACTGCTGGCCGACGAGATCGCCCGCCGCGCCGACGCGCAGCAGCACCTCGCCGACTACGCGCAACGGGTGGTCGGCGTAACGCCCGCACAGCACCACCGGTACATCTGCGACGAACTGGAGCGGGGCATACTGAACGACGAGTGGGACGACTGCGTGATCTGCCTGCCGCCGGGTGGGGCGAAGAGCACGTACGCCTCGCACTGCCTGCCGTCGTGGTTCCTCGGGCACTTCCCCGACAACAACGTGATCCTCGCCTCGCACACCGCGACGCTGGCCGAGAAGTGGTCGCGGCGCGTGCGGGACACGGTGGCGTCCCCCGAGCATACGCGGGTGTTCGAGGACAGCACGCTCTCCCGTGACAGCACATCGGTGAGCAAGTGGTCAACCTCCCGTAACGGGGAGTTCCTCGCGGCGGGCGTCGGCATGAGCATCCTCGGCTTCCGGGCTGACCTCGCCGTGCTGGACGACCCCGTGTCGGGCTGGGAGCAGGCGCAGAGCGCCACCCAGCTGGAGAAGATCCACAACTGGTTCAAGGCCGACCTGAAGAGCCGCCTGAAGCCCTCGGCCAAGATCGTCGTCATCTGCCAGCGCACCGCCGCGTACGACATGGCCGGCTACGTGATGAAGGAGTTCGCCGAGAACCCCACGCGGCGGCTGCGGACCATCGTGCTGCCCATGCTGGCGGGAACGAACGACCCGCTGGGCCGCGCGCCCGGGGAGCGGCTGTGGCCCGACTGGTACACGCCCGAGATGGTCACCGACCTGCAGAAGGACGAGTTCATCTGGAAGACGATGTGGCAGCAGGAGCCGCCCAGCGACGATGGTAGTTGGATCACCTCGGACGAGATCAGGATCGTGGACATCGTCCCCGAGACACTCTCGAAGTACCTGGTGTCCGACCTCGCGCTCTCGGTCAACAAGGGCGACTACAGCGTCCATGCCGTGGTCGGCATCGCGGCGAACGGAGCGGCGTACGTGACCGACATGTGGCGCGAGCGGACATCGGTGGACGTCACCGTCGGCAAGCACCTCGAACTGGTCGATACGTATCAACCGCTGGAGAGCCTGATCGACGACGACAACGCATCGAAGGTCTACGTGCAGCTGCTGGCGAACCAGGCGCGGGAGCGGGGCATACCGGTGCCGTGGAAGACCCTGCCGATGCGCGGGCAGGACAAGGAGACTCGCGCTGCACCGTTGCGGGGCATGTTCAAGCGCGGCACGATCTTCTTCAAGCGCGCCCCGTGGAATCGCTGGATCGTCAACGAACTGCTGATGTTCCCCAACGCCATCGGCAGTGGTGTCGATGACGGCGTGGATGCGCTATCATTGATTGGCCGGCGGCTGTCCAGCCTCGCCCGTCCGGCGGCGGATGCACCGCCGAGGAAGCCGTTGCCCACGACGCAGGAGATGACCCTCGCCGACCTGTTCGAGGACAACGAACTGAAGCGTGGATCGCGAAGGAGGATCTGATGCCGAGCAAAACCCTCAAACAAAAACGGGTTATGGCGGCGTCAGCGCATAACCCGGCGTTCGCCGCGAAGGTGGGCATCCCTGTCATGGTGGCGAAGGAGTATTCTGCCGCCGATACCGCCAAGCACCTTGCCAACGCACTCAGAGCCAAGAAAGGCACGAAATGAGCAGCCAGTTTTCAGCCAGTTCCACTCCCACGTCGGGAACCATCGAGAGCCTTGAGAAGCTGGAGGCGACGCCGCAGGGCAAGCGCGACCGATGGGCCGACGAGATCACCTTCGCCGAGAAGGAACTGAAGAAGTTCCACGAGTCTGCCCGCCGGGTGAACAAGCGGTTCATCGATGACCGCGATGCGGTGGAAACGAACCAGAAGTGGATCAACATCTTCAACACCAACGTCGGCATTCTGGAGGCCAGCCTCTACGCCCAGATCCCCGGCGTCGATGTGTCCCGCCGCTTCGCCGACATGAACGACGACGTCGCCCGTGTGGGTAGCGTCATCCTGCAGCGTTGCATCGAGCAGGACATGGCCGAGCCGTCCTGCGACTTCGACCAGGTGATGCGGCAGACGGTCAGCGACCGGCTGATCCCCGGCCTCGGCACGGCGTGGCTCCGGCTGGAGACTGAAACGGAGGATCAGCCCGAGATCACCGACGAGAACGGTGGGGTGTCGGTACCCACCGACGAGGAGGGCAATCCCCTCCAACGCATCACCCATCAGGAAGCCTGCATCGACTACGTCTATTGGGAGGACTTCCTGTGGTCGCCCTGCCGCGTCTGGGCCGAGCGCCGCTGGGTCGCCCGTCGCGTGCCGATGGACCGGGACAAACTGATCAAGCGGTTCGGCGAAGACCTCGGCAAGCGCATACCGCTCGACTACGAGCCGTCCAAGGGCATCGTGTCGGACACATCGACCCCGCGCAACGTGCTGCTCAAGCGGGCCTGCGTCTACGAGATCTGGGATCGCGAGAAGCGTGAAGTGATCTGGATGTCCAAGGGTGTCACTGAACTGCTGGACGTCAAGCCGGACCCATTGGGTCTGGACAACTTCGAACCCTGCCCGCGTCCGATGTTCGCCAACCTGACCACGTCGTCCTGCGTGCCGAAGCCCGACTACGCGCTGATCCAGGACCAGTACGTCGAGATGGACGAGGTCAACAACCGCATCAGCCTGCTGGTCATCGCCTGCAAGGTGGTCGGCGTTTATGACCGCAGCGCCGAGGGTATCCAGCGGATGCTGACCGAGGGCTACGACAACACCCTGATCCCTGTGGATAACTGGGCGATGTTCGCCGAGAAGGGTGGGGTCAAGGGTCAGATCGACTGGCTCCCGCTGGACACCGTGGTGCAGGCGCTGGGGCAGTTGCAGGCGCACCGTGAAGCGATCAAGGCGCAGATCTACGAACTGACCGGCATCAGCGACATCGTCCGTGGCGCGTCGAAGGCCAGCGAAACGCTCGGGGCGCAGGAACTGAAGTCGAAGTACGCCTCGGTCCGCATCCAGAAGTTGCAGGACGAGGTCACCCGCTTCGCCCAGGAGGTGTTGCAGATCAAGGCCGAGATTCTGGTCAAGCACTTCGACCCGATGATCCTCGCCAAGATGGCGAACGTCGAGAACATGGTCCCCGAGGATCAACCGCTGGTCGTGCCGGCGCTCCAGTTGCTCAAGGGGCCGGAGGACGACATGGAGTGGCGCGTCCATATCCAGGCTGACTCGCTGGCGATGATCGACTACACCGCCCAGAAGAACGAGCGCAGCGAGTTTATGAACTCCGTCGCCACCTTCCTGCAGTCGGCGTCCACGGTTGGTCAGGGTGCGCCCCAGTTAATCCCGCTGATGCTGGAATTGCTGAAGTTCGGTGTGGCCGGCTTCCGCATCAGCAAGGACATCGAGGGCATCTTCGACCGCTACATCAAGGAGTTCAACGCCGAGATCGAAGCCAAGAAGAACGCTCCTCCCGCGCCCGACCCCGAGCAGCAGAAGATGCAGGCCGAACTGCAAATGAAGGAGCAGGAGGGCCAGATGAAGATGCAGCAGGATCAGCAGAAGCAGCAGGCTGACATCCAGATGAAGCAACAGGAAAACCAGATGACGTTGGCGCAGATGTCACAGGAGTTCAACCTGAAACTGACCCAGATGCAGCAGGAGTTCGCCCTCAAGATGGAGATGATGGAGCGCGAAGCCGAGATGAAACTGCAGATTGCTGCCCGCGACTCGACGCAGAAGGCCGTGCAAAGCCAAGATTCGCACGAAATGAACATGCAACAACAAGCGGAGCGTTCCGATGACGATAATTGATGTCACTTACCTGATCAACGTGGGCGAACGCCACGGTCGTCGCAGGATGTGCGACAACCATACGGGCGAAATGTGGTGGGAGCCTGCCGTGTCAATGGAGCCGGTAGAGCCACTACCCGAGGCATCGGTAGAGCAGCCCCCTGCCGATCCGGCTCCACCCGTCAAGCCCGCCCGCAAGCCGAGGAAGCCGAAAAATGGCTAGGCGAACCTGGGTCCAGATTGAAGGAAAACTCTATGAGAGGGGCGTTGATGTATTACCTTGTGACGCTGGTGATGTCTCTCAGGCACATGCCGTTATGGGGGATATACCTGATTTTGTTTCTCCTGTTGACGGGAGCGTGGTATCTGGTCGTGCTGGGATGCGTGAGCATTGCAAGCGCCATCATGTCGTTCCTACAGCAGAGTTGAAGGGGCTTCCCCCGAAACCTGCCTACTATTCCGGCCCGCCCTCCGAAGCGTACCGGCAGGAAACGCGGCAGACCATCGCCGATGTCATCAATAGCCGCAGTGATCTGTGGCGTCAATTCAAAGGATAATCCACCATGCCGTCAATGCGCGAAGCACTTGAGTCAGCCATCGAGTCTGCCGAAACCACCGTCGAGGAAACCACCAATGTCGAACCCGTTCAAAGCGAGAATTCCCCTGCTCCTGAAGCGGTCGAGTCTTCGCCGCAGGAGTCCTCATCCGATTCGTCGCCTGCGGCGGGTGTGGAGGCCGATGCGAAACCAACGGGCGATACACCAAGCGTCGAAGAAGTGGCTGGTGAACCGGGCAAGACGTTGGAGAACAAGGGTGAGACTCCAGCAGAGCGGGCTGCACATCGCGTAGACCGCGCCCCCGCCAGCTGGAAGAAGGAAGCCAAGGGTGACTGGGCCGCGCTCCCCCTGCACGTCCGTCAGGAGGTCTACAAGCGCGAGATGGAGGTCGAACGTGTCCTCAAGGAAACTGCGCCGATCCGTCAGCAGATCCAGGAAATCCAGAACGTCGTATCGCCCTACATGGCCCGCATCCAATCTGCCGGGGTGACCCCTGTCCAGGCGATGAACGAACTGTTCAAGGCGGACTTCGTACTGGCGACCGGCACCCAGCAGTCCAAGGCGCAGATGATGGCAAAGCTGATCAAGGACTACGGGGTCAGCATCGAGGATCTGGATGCCGCCATCGTCGCCGGGATGCAGCCGCAGCAGGCGCAACCGCAAGGCTTCGACCCGAACTACGTCAACCAACTCGTCCAGCAGCAACTCCAGCAGGCGCTGGCCCCGATCTACCAGGAGCGTCAGCAGCGCGAGCAACAGGTTGTCCAGCAGGCTACCCAGACCGTTGAGCAGATGGCGCTTGACCCCAAGTATCCGTACTTCGACGAGGTGCGTGACGAGATGGCTGACCTGATTGAAGTGGCATCGCGACGTGGTATTGCATTGTCGCTGGATGATGCCTACAATAAGGCCGTAGCGATCAACCCCGGTGTATCGGGGCAACAGTCGAGGCAGACACAGATGATTCAAGCTAACGCCCAGCATCAGCAGGCTCAAAAGGCCAGAGTTGCAGCGTCAAGCATCAACGGTGCCCCAGCCTCCGGCGGATCGAATGCTTATGCCGGCGACGGTTCCTTGCGTGGTTCCATCGAGGCAGCGTTCAACAACGCCCGCGTATGAGTAACGCACTGTTCCGCGCCATTGTTGGTCAAGTTGTCCCATTGCATCGGGACAGTGAAGATGAAGTACCCGTTGTATATCGCAGGACAGCACCTCTGCCACCTGCCCCTAACTTGTTAGGCTCGGCGTCGAGTGAGCCACTCGGAGACTTCGGTCCCACTGAGGAATACCCGACAAAACCATCCTTTCCAACTTAGGAGCAAATCATGGCTTTCCCGAACAGTGCTATCAGCGACATCATCGCGACCACCATCCAATCCCGTACCGGCCAGATCGCCGATAACGTGACCTCCAACAACGCCCTGCTGGCCCGCCTGAAGCAGCGCGGCAACATCAAGACGTTCTCCGGCGGTAACATCATCCTCGAAGAACTGTCATTCGCCCCCAACGGCAATGCTGGCTACTACAGCGGATACGAAACCCTGCCGGTCGCTGCTTCCGACGTCATCAGCGCGGCCCAGTACGACATCAAGCAAGCTGCCTGCCCGGTCACCATCTCCGGCCTGGAGCAACTCCAGAACGCCGGCAAGGAGCAGATCATCGACCTGCTCGAATCCCGCATGTCGGTCGCCGAAGCCACGATGGCGAACCTCATCGCCTCCGGCATCTACTCGGACGGCACCGGCTCCGGTGGCAAGCAAATCACCGGTCTGAAGGCTGCTGTTCCCTCGGTGAACACCAACACCTATGGCGGCATCGACCGTGGCACGTGGGCGTTCTGGAAGAACCAGTCGCTTGACGCCTCCACCTTCAACGGTGCGGCGACCACTGCTGCCAATATCCAGGCCGTGATGAATGCGATGTGGGCCAGTCTGGTTCGCGGTCAGGATCGTCCCGATCTGGTCGTGATGGACAATGCCTACTGGGGTTACTTCACCGCCAGCCTGCAGAACATCCAGCGTTTCACCTCCGACAGCGATGCCAAACTCGGCTTCGTGTCCATGAAGTACATGGATGCCGATGTGGTTCTCGACGGTGGTATCGGCATGACCTCTGCCGGCGTTCCTTCCAAGACGATGTACTTCCTGAACACGAAATTTTTGAAGTATCGTCCTCATGCTCAACGGAATATGGTTCCACTTTCACCGGGCCAACGCTATTCTGTTAACCAAGATGCTGCGGTACAGATCTTGGCCTGGGCTGGCAACTTGACCTGCTCCGGTGCACAGTTCAATGGCATCATCGTCGAATAAGATTAGCGGGGGCGCAGTCCCGGCCCCCGGTTTCTCTTGAAAGGAGAAAATGATGGCAACAGCAGGTGCAAACATCGCCAATGCCGCAGGTCGTCCCGACACGGCAGGCAACCCCTGGACGGCAGCAGTCATCCAGTTCCCCATCGGCGCGTACGTCGAAGCGCCGACTGAAACCCGTTTTGCCGCCGACACGAACTACATCGGCTACAACTCGAACGCGAAATACGTGACCAACGCACTTGGTCAAGGCAGCGTCGCGGTCGGCCCCACCATCGCACCGCAACCCGACTGGGTTGTGCCGAACAACGACAACGACGCCCGTGGCGGCACGGCACAGTGGGTTCGTGCAGCCGGCACCATCGCCGAGAACGCTACCTGCACGGTGACGGCAGGTGCAGCGACCTCCGGTGCTGGTACGTTCGAGTGCAACGTCACGGGCGGCGTCGTCGCTGGTGACTTCTTCTGGGCCAACGTGACGGCAGATACCTGAGATGCTGCCGGGCCGTCGTACCGCTGACGGGGCGTTGTTCGTCACCCAAGGCCCGCCTCCCGCCGGCACTCCGCTGGTGGGAGGTATCGCTGTCCGTGCGGACGGCACTATCTACGTATCGCAGTCGTTCACGCAACCGTTTGACCCATCAGACCTGTTTGCATCCGGCGAGCAAGGCGTCTTCTTCGACCCGTCCGACCTCTCCACGATGTTCCAAGACAGTGCAGGCCTCACGCCGGTCACTGCGGATGGTCAGCCGGTTGGAAAAATCCTTGATAAGTCCGGTCGCGGCAACCACGCCTCCCAAGCCACCGCCTCCAAGCGTCCACTGTACAAGACCTCTGGTGGGCTGCACTGGTTGCAGTTCGATGGGGTGGATGATGTGCTGGTGACGGCGAGTGCAATAGGCATATCAGCGGCTCCAATTTCGTATTTCTTTGGTTTAGTAAATAACAACACTAGCGTCGAAAAATGGATATCAGCAAGCACCCGCTACACGCTATCAGCGCAACCATCTGGAGTCCCAAGATTTACAGCGGCCAGCGCAAAAGATTACGATGGTTCGACAGGGTTTTTTGTGCAAAGTGTAAAGACTATTGGTGCATGGTTATACGACAACTTGTTCGACGTTTCCTTTAGGAAAGACGGTGCCCTGCGTGAAACAGTTCTAGGAAGCATTGATGCACACGTTAATGAAAACATACTATCTATTGGGGCCACACCTAATAGTGGCTTTCCACTAAACGGCAACGTCTACTCACTGATCATCCTCGGTCGCCTCGCCACCACGCAGGAAATCACCGACACTGAAACATGGGTCGCATCTAAGACAGGAGTGACACTGCCATGAGCAATTTCTCCGCCTCCATCCCCGCTGCCAACATGCAGGCGGCCAATGCCTTCCTCGCTGGTACGGACGGCGATCCGCTGAACCTGAACAACTTCGGGCCGGACAACTTCAGC
>Ga0116154_10003386_pt1 | contig 11343 bp, 8 predicted proteins | sample AD_UKC030_MetaG_FD_89898 | JGI IMG/M metagenome (GOLD analysis project Ga0116154, IMG submission 89898) | Active sludge microbial communities of municipal wastewater-treating anaerobic digesters from USA - AD_UKC030_MetaG | ecosystem: Engineered > Bioreactor > Anaerobic > Digestate | place: USA...
ATCCCCAAGCAAAATTACACGAATTGGCCCAAGCCATCCGCAATGACGTTGCGCAGATGAACGCTCAACCAGAACGAATCACGCTTCCCGAAGGGCTTTGGAAATGGATTCTTGGCTTTTTCGCCGGGCTTTCCGCCCTCGGCGGAGGAGTCGTTTGGATCCGGCATCGCCGAAATCCGGTTCGCCGGAAAGGGTTCTCTCGCGAAGCGCTGCTGGGATGGGGATTGATGATTCCCTTGTTGGTGCTGTTGGGGATGTTTTATCTTTATCCCATTTTGCACAACTGTTATCTTTCGCTCACCGATTACAGCGGGATCCATTTGTTAGATTACGGATTGATTGGATGGGCAAACTACCGGCAGATCTTTTCCTCGGGGTTTCGGGATCTGGCTTCGATGACCGGTTGGACGCTGCTGTTTGCGACGACGGTGGTCGGACTCTCCTTTCTCCTGGGGGCCTTGCTCGCCACGGTTATGAATCGGGCTGGAGCGCAGATTGCGAAGATATACCGAATGATCTTCATTCTTCCCTGGGTAATCCCCACGGTCATCACCTTGCTTATGTGGCAAGGGTTGTTGGATACCGAAGATGGGATGATCAATCATTTTCTTTCTTTGTTCGGGATTCCCGCCGTCCCTTGGTTGTCCAATCCTCTGGTCGCCCGGATTTCCACGATTTTGGTAATGGTGTGGTTCTCTTTCCCTTATTTCATGGTCGTTTCCACGGGATTGATCAAGAACATTCCCAAGGATTATTATGAGGCCGCCAAAGTGGACGGGGCCAATGGATTCTTCCTGTTTTTCCGAATCACGATACCTTTGGTGTTCCGAGCCCTGGTCCCGACCTTGATCATGTCGTTTTTATTGCAGTTCAACCAGTTCGGCGTCTATGTTCTGACCGCCGGAGGCCCCGCCTCCGACGTCATCGGTGCCCCCGGGGCGACCGACCTCTTGATTACCTATGTGTTTAATACCGCCTTCAACACCAATCGCTACGGACTGGCCGCCGCGTATTCGGTGATCATTTTCCTCTTTGTCGCCCTGTTCTCCCTGGGTGCGATGCGGATCGGTAAGAAAATGTCGGAGGGGGAAGTATGAAAAAAACCATTCGAAACCGGGGAACTCAAGCCGTCGTTTATGTTTTTCTCACCCTTCTCGCGCTCGTGACGATTTTCCCCTTTGTTTACATTCTTTTGATTGCCTTCGGAAAAAACATTGTCGGAACGCAAGCCCTCTTTCCCAAGGAGTTCACCTTGGACCATTTCCGTCGTCTGTTCACGGAAACGCATTTCTGGGATTGGATCGGCAATTCGTTGGTGGTCTCTTCGGTGACGATGGTTGCCACGGTCGTATTGGTCAGCGTTTCCGTCTATGTCTTTTCGCGGTTGCGTTTCCGCGGAAAGGAGAAGTTGTTCCGCTTTGTCCTATTGATCCAGGTCTTTCCGCTGATGTTGTCGATGGTTTCAATCTTCCGTTTATTCGTCGCTTTGGGACTTCTCAACGATCTCAAAGGCTTGATTCTCGTCTATTCGGCGATTTCCTCCGCGGGGTTGGTCTTGATGGCCAAAGGCTTTTTCGATACAATCCCCTTCGAATTGGATGAAGCGGCGATGGTCGACGGAGCGTCCCGTTTTCAAATCCTTCGTTATGTGATTCTGCCGCTGGCGCGTCCGATGTTGGCGGTCGTGGCGGTCCAAAGTTTCGTCATCGCCTACAACGAATACGGCATTGCCTCCACGGTCATGACCTCGGGCATCGACACGATGCCCTTGGCGGTCGGACTGCAAAGCATGACCGTCAATCAATATGGCACCAACTGGAGTCTCTACTGTGCCGCCGCCGTTCTCGGCGCGGTGCCGATGATGATTTTGTATTATGCCATGCAACGGCATTTCCTCGGTGGATTGTCCGAGGGCGCCGTCAAAATGTAACGAAGTCGAGGTCCCTTATGGAACGTCCTTTTCTTCTCCATGAACCCCAGAACCCGTTTGTTTACCCCGTCGAAACCGACGTTCTTTGCGTTCGGTTGTTGGCCGAATCCGGGGCGCTTCGCCGCGCCACGGTGTGGTTCAAAAATGTTTATGATCATCCGGGACCCTACCGTCCCATAGCGATGACCCGCATCGCCGTCGGACTTCGTTTCGACCTGTTTGAAGCGTGCCTTCAGGTCCCGGAACGCCATTTCCGGTATTATTTTAGCTTTGAAACCGATGAGGGGAAGTGGGATTTCACCGCAGAAGGACGGGTCCCTTCCGGCGGGGTTCCGGATGCGTTCCTCGTGCCGATGATTTCTTCGGAGGAGATTGTTACCGTTCCGGACTGGGCCCGGGGAGCCTTGATCTATCAGGTGCTCGTCGATCGGTTTATGGATGGAGATCCGACCAATAACCCTCCCGTTGTCCGACCTTGGGAAGCCCTTCCCGATCGCCACACCTATTACGGCGGGGATTTTGCCGGCTTGATCGTCAAACTATCCTATCTCGAAGGATTGGGCGTGAAGGTTTTGTATCTCTCCCCGGTGTTCCGATCTCCCAGTTATCACAAATACGACGTAGCCGATTACGAGACTGTTGAGGCAATCTACGGGGGAACCGAAGGGTTGAAAGCACTCGTCACCGCCGCTCACGTCAAAGGTATTCGGGTGATCCTCGACGGGGTCTTCAATCACGCTTCCAGTGACCATCCGTTCTTTCAAGATCTACTGAAAAACCAAGAACAATCCCGGTATCGCAATTGGTTTGAACCCCACGGATTCCCCGTGTCGATGGAAAAAGCCAATTATGAGAATTTTGCCAATCAAGTTCCGAAGATGCCAAAGTGGAACACCTCGAACCCTGAAGTTCAGGGGTATCTGTGCGGCGTGGCCGCCCGTTGGACCAAAGAATTGGGAATCGACGGCTGGCGCCTCGATGTGGCCGATGAAGTAGCGCATACTTTCTGGCGGCGGTTCCGCAGGGAAATCAAAAGAGTTTGTCCGGACACATTGCTGATCGGGGAGTCCTGGAGTTTTTCGGGACCTTGGTTGCGTGGAGATGAATGGGACACGGTGACCAATTATCGGTTCCGAAAATGGGTTCTTGCGTTTTTCCAAGGAGAAATAACGGCCGAAACCTTCTGGAAACGGTTCGCCGATAACCTTATGCGCTACCCGACCCCCACGTGGAATCTATTGATCAATCTCGTGGGCAGCCACGACACCGAACGGTGGCTTCGAGCCCTTTCGGGGGACCGAAACGAACACCTCTTGTCGTTGGTGTTGATGCTTTTTTTGCCGGGGATGCCCTTGATCTATTATGGGGACGAAGTGACCATGGATGGGGGAACCGATCCCGACAACCGCCGCGCGATGGATTGGGCAGCGACCAAGGATCAAGAAACGCAGATTCTCGGTCAAATCGGACTTCTACGACGGGATTCCCCGGCTTTGCGAGAAGGAATTCTCGTTTCGGAGCCTTCCGCCCCCGACGTTTTGGTTTTCCAGAGAATCTTTGGCAACGAGGCTTGGTTGATAGTGATCAATCGCGGGAAGGAACCCTTCAGCCACTCTGGGAATGGTTGGAAACCGCGTTTGGGTTCCCTTGTGACAGGAAACGAAATCTTCGTTGCGGGCGGATCGTTCGCCCTATTCCAAAAGGCATGATCCGGATAACCGGATAAAATAGAAGAAGGAAACAAGGAGGACATGATGAAACGCATTCTGTATTGTGTTTTGAGTCTTTTCGTGGCTTCGGTCGGGTTCTTTGCCTTGACCGCATGCAACACGACGACCACGGCCTCGACGACGGCGACTGCCGCCTCGACGACCTCCACCACCACTTCGTCGACGACTACCTCGGTCGCCCAAACGGCCTATTACTTGGCCGGGAGTTTCAACGGCTATGCCGTCGCCGACACCGCGTATCAAATGACCGCCATTGCCGGAGAACCGGGATGGTACACCTTCACCGTGGTTTTGACCGCAGAAAACCGGGACCCGCTTTACAACGATGGACACTACTACAAGGTCACGGAAGGAAATTGGACGCACTGTTACGGAGCGGCTGAATACGACCTACAACCCGCCCCGGTCTCGCCTTCGAACGCGGGCTTGGGTTCGGTCTGGGTAGAAAACGACCAAACCTTGACGGTGCTGTTCGATTCATCGACCCACAAGGTCTATGATTCCTCGATGGTTCGGACGTTCGAAAACCCGGTATTGTACGGAGATTTCGCTTCGGAGATGGGCGGAACGGACTGGAGCTATGTTCCCGGATCCGGAGGATTGGCATTGACGGATGCGGATGAAGACGGAATCTATACCGGCGAGTTCGCCTTTCCCGCCTATGAAGGCACAGGGGAAGGCTGGTCCATCGCGCTCGTATTGTCCGAACAATACTACATCGGCACTGGTTACCATGTCTGGGGTGCGGGCGAACAATATAAACTCGACGGAACCGTCGCGGGAATGGGGGGAGTCTCGTATTTGGCTCCGGAAACTCCCACCACGTATACTTTCAGTTATGATTCCGAGACCCATGTGACAACCGTCGTCGAACAAGTCGTCGCTTTGGCCTCCCCGACCATTTACGGCGACTTCAACACATGGAGTTTGACCGAAAATGCGGTCGTGTTGGTCCAAAACAACGAAGTTCCGACCGAGTATCTCGGATCGGTAACCCTTGCTGCCGGCACCTATTCGTTTGCGGTCGTGTTGGACAAAGTCAACTATGGGATCTGGGGTTTCGGCGCGGGAACCCAATATCTTTTCAGCGGCGAAGCCGGCGGAATGGGCAAGATGACGTATATCGAATTGACCGCGGAGACCACGCTGCACTTCGTCTACGACTCGGTGACGCATAAAACCGTCGTCGACCATGACGCTTATGAACTGCTGACGCCGACGATTTACGGCACATTCACCCGGAAAACTGATGATGCCGAATGCTTCCTGCTCAAAGGGGAAGGAGCCGGAACCATGACCCCGGTATCCGGATCCTCGACCCAATTCGAAATCGACTTGGTCCTGCCGGTTTTCGCGGCGCCAACCAGCGGATGGTACACCGCCGACACCGGTTACCGGATGCTTGTCGTCACCACTTACCACTACTACAGTGCCTGGAACGTATGGGGGGCAGGGGTTCAATACGATCTGAGCGGCGCCGTCACCGGCACCCCTTCGATCGTGACCATCACGGAAGCCGGAACCTATCATTTCGTGTTTGACACGGAAACCCACATCACTTCGTATACCAAAATCGACTGATTCGCCATCAGCCGTGAAGCACCGCCGGGATGCCGCATCCGGTTTCCTATTTCCGGATGCGGCCTTTCCGGGCATTGAGATCACCAAGGGGGAAAGACATGCTGAGACCTCGCGATTGGCAACCCGATTTTCGTAACATGGAATTGATCTTGCAAAAAAAACCGGCTCCGCGACCGGTGATGTTCGATTTCATCATCGGTTCGGACAAAGAGAAAATGCTGGTGGGGGATGAATATCGCAACACCAACGAAATGGAACGGGTGATCACCAACGTGCGGGCTTTTGATTCCGCCGGTTTTGACCATGCTTGTATCGTCGTTCGCGGGATGACTTTCCCGCGCAAGACCGAAGAGCATCCCGGGGTTCAGACAAAATCCCTCAATGTCGGAGCCACGATCGTCGATTGGAAAAGCTTCTCCGAATATCGTTGGCCGGAGTTGACCGACTGCGATTTCTCGATTTTGGAAGAAGCCGGTAAATATCTGAATCCTCACGTCCGGTTCATTCCTTTTTCCCTGGATGGCATCTTGGAAAACACGATCGGGATCATGGGATACGAGAATCTGTGCTTGGCTTTATATGATGATCCCGATCTTGTCGCGGCCGTTTTCGCAAACGTCGGGAAACGCATCGATCAGTATTTCACGGAGTGTCTCAAACATGATGTCGTCGGAGCGATTCTATGTAATGACGACTGGGGATTCAACACGCAAACGATGTTGCATCCCGATATTTTGCGGAAGTTTGTATTCCCTTGGTATCAAAAAATCGTGGAAAAGGCGCATTCTTGCGGGAAATACGCCATCCTGCATTCCTGCGGATATTTCGGGGACATCGTCGAAGATATCGTGGATACGATGAAATTCGACGGACGTCATTCCTATGAAGACAAAATCATGCCCGTGGAAGCGGCTTATGAATTTCTCTATCCCCGAATCGCGGTCATGGGTGGAATCGATATTGATTTCCTCGCCCGGTCCACTCCAGAAGTCATTCGCGATCGCACCCTTCGGATGCTGGAACGCACTCGGATCCGGGGCGGGTATGCCCTAGGCAGCGGGAACTCGATTCCCGATTACATTTCCAACGAAAACTATCAAGCGATGCTTTCCGCCGCATACGAAATGGGGATCAAACGATGAATAAATTGCTATGGATGAACCAACTGCTCGAACAACGCGACCATCCTCTCCCGATCTTAACCTTTCCTGCCGCAAAAAGGTTGGGGATTTCCGTTCGCGACTTGATCAAAGACCCCGAGAAACAGGCCATGACGATGGCCGAAGTGGCCCGGGTTTGGCCGATGGGGGCGGTGCTTTCGATGATGGATCTGTCGGTCGAAGCCGAAGCTTTCGGAGCCCCGATCCGGTATTTTGACGACGATATTCCGACGGTGATCGGAGCCATTGTCCACGATTCGGTTGACGCCGAGAACCTCGCCGTCCCGACGGTTTCCGGACACCGGACCGAGACTTATGTCGAAGGAATTCGCCGGGCCAAAGATCGGATTCCCAATCGTCCGTTGATTGCCGGTGTCATCGGTCCGTTTTCGCTTTCCGGCCGCTTGATGGATATGACCGAAATCATGGTTGATTGTTACATGGAACCGGAACGGGTTCATCGAGTGTTGGAAAAAGCCACTGCGTTTATCACCGATTATATCCATGCCTTCAAGGCCGCGGGGGCGGACGGAGTGTTACTGGCCGAACCCGCCGCGGGATTGCTTTCTCCTGCCTTGTGCGAAGAATTTTCGAGTCGCTATATCCGGACCATCGCCGAATCGGTAAAAGACGATGATTTCGCCTTTTTCTATCACAATTGTGGAAACACCCTTCCTCTTTTGGACAGTCTGGCGGGGATCGGGGCCGATGCCTATCATTTCGGGGATGCGGTTTCCATGAAAGAAGTATTGGCCCGTTTTTCTCCGAGGGTCCCGGTGATGGGCAATCTTTCCCCTTCGGAAGTCTTCCGAAAAGGGACTCCGGAAACGGTCCGGGCCGCTACGTTGAGCCTTTTACGAGAAAATTTCCATCACCGGAATTGGGTCCTCTCTTCGGGGTGCGACATTCCCCCGAAAGCGCCTTTGGAGAATGTTGAAGCGTTTTTCGAAACGGTTCGGGCTTTTTATTCTCATGAGGGATCATGGGTCAAGTAATCCGCGCTTCTTTTTGGGTTTCCAAGTGGAACCGGGAAAAAAGCCTGCACATTTACCTGCCGGAAATCGCGGAAATGCCGCTTTCCGGCTTTCCGGTTTTGTTTATGCACGACGGACACAATCTGTTCGATCCCGAGACTTCGGCGTTTGGGTCGACATGGAAGGTGAAGGAAACTTTGGAAGCCTGGGAAAAGACGAGCGGAATCGGGATCATCGTTGTCGGGATCGACTGTCCATCCATCCACCGTTTTGACCAGTATTCGCCTTGGCCGAATGCCGACCCGGAGCATCTTCCCCCGGCTTTCCGAATTGGAAGGCGACTGGGTGGGGAAGGCGAAACCTATGCGGAATGGATCGTTTCCGAACTTAAGCCATGGATTCAATCTCATTTTCCCGTCGATTCATCCCGTACCTGGATGGCCGGGTCATCGATGGGAGCCGTCATTTCGTTGTATACGGCGTTCCGTTTTCCCGGAGCCATTCAAAAAATCGGAGTTTTTTCCCCGGCTGTTTGGTTTGCGGAGAAGGAGTTGTTGTCTTTCCTCCGTCACCATGCAAATCCCGAAATCGGGGTTTGGTTGGATGTCGGGACCGAGGAAACCAGCGATTCTCAAAACCCCGCTTTTCCCGAAATCTACCTTTCGGGAGCCCGAAAGATCCACGAAATCTTTACCGGGGTTCGAATCAGGGATCTCCGATATCGGGAAATCCCCGGGGGAATCCATCACGAGACCGCCTGGGCGGAGCGCTTCCCGGAGTTCATTCGCTGGCTTTCCACAATGAATTGAAAAGATAAAAATACCACCCTCCTGGTTCGGACGGGTGGTATTTTTTTCGGCGATGGAAAGTGACGACTATTCGAATTGCGGATCATTTTCGGGACGGGTTTCACCCCAGTGGAAGACGTGAGGACCGGAACACCAACCCGATTGCCATCCGGCATCGGACTTGGCTTCAATTAGAAATACCATCGTGTGGGAATGCCAAAAGGCCATGGTGGACATATGGATGACGCTTTTGGGAATGAAGATTTCGGTCAAATTTTCATTGAAAGTGAAAGCACCGTATCCAATGGTGGTCAATGTGGAAGGCAGACTGACGCTTTGGAGACTATGAATTCCTTCAAAAGCATATTCGCTGATCCGAGTTGTATCCGAGAGGATGACCGTGGTGAGCGTGGATGGGTAATAGGATTCGTCTTGTCCCATATATCCCCCTTCGAACGGGTCGGGACCGAACAAATACCCGAAAGTGTTGGAGGAAGTGTCCTCTCGGTCATGACCCAAAAACGGGATCGACAAAATCGATAAATCTTTCATCCCGGCAAATACCCGGGATTGCATGGTCAGCACGTTGTCGGGAATGGTCAATTCCTTCAAATCTCTGACGTAGGCAAAAGCCTCGTATTCGATTTCGGTAACGGTTTTTGGGATGATCACCGACGAAAGCGAAGCCCCTTCGAACAGACTCCCCGAAATCGTGGTCAAACCTTCGGGAAGGGAAATCGATAACAGATTCCCCGAATACCCGAAACAACCAGCCCCTATTTCGGTCAACAGACCGGTTTCAGGAAATTGGATGGATTCCAAAGCCGTCATTCCTGAAAAGGCACCCTCGCCAAGGATGGTGACCGAAGCGGGAATCGTCAACGAACGGACCGATGCACAACCGCTGAAGGCAGAAGCGCCAATCGATTGGAGCGAATCGGGAAGATCAATCGACTCCAAAGCTGAAGCTCGGGAAAAAACCGAATTCCCGATCTCCGTCAGTCCCGATGGCAAGGTAACGTTTTTTAAAGCCCCGCATTCAAAGAAGGCGTACTCACCGATGAAGGTCACGGAATCCGGAATGACAATGGAAGCCAGCCGAGGCATCGACCAGAAAGTCCTTGGTTCGATGCGGAGCAGGGAAGAGGGTAGTTCCACGGATTCAATCCCGAATCCCATAAACGCTTTTTCACCCAAATGATCCGTATCCGTGACGATGACGGTTTTTAGTTGTTCGGAAGTTCCTTTGCTCACGATGGCTTCCAATCGGGCATTATCCTCAACGCTCGATCGGCTGGTTCCGACAAAGGGAATCGTCAACGTCTCCAACAGAGGGCAACTGTAGAAGGCCCCGGTTCCGATGTCGGTCACACTGGAGGGAACCGTCACTTCCGTGAGGATCGAAGCGCCACTAAAGGCCATGAGACCGATTTCCTTCACAGTATTCGGAATCGTCAAGGACTGCAAAGATTTGAGGTTGGCAAACGCTTGGGACCCGATGATTTCCATCGTCGGAGGGATGACAAGGGTGGTTAGCGAGGACAGCCCGGAGAAGACCCCGATTCCCATCGTCAACGGTTGTCCCCCGGGTTCAAACGCAAGCGAAGTCAGCGATTTCGCATAGGCGAACGCATGGGAACCTAAAGAGAGCAAGTTCTTTGGTAAGGTCAAAGTCCCCAAATTTTCCAAAAACATGAAGGCTTGATCGCCGATGGCGGTCAGTTGGGAACCGGATTCGAATTCCAGTGACTGTATTCCCCTCGCCTCGCGAAAAGCCCCGTTTTCGATGATTTGAACGCTTCGAGGAATCCGTAATGTTCCAGTTAATGGACAGCCGAAGAAAGCACCGGCGCCGATGAGATGCAATTGGCTGTCGGGTTCAAACAGGACCGTGGAAAGATTCTCCGCGTCTTGAAAAGCGGCTGACCGGATTTCGATGATTGAAGCGGGAAGGGTCACGCTAATCAAGGTTTGATCCCCGGAAAAGGCCGCGGAGCCGATCGCTGTGACCGGATGATCACGGAAAGAAGAAGGAATGCTGAGGTTTTCCGCCCTATTGCCGGACTTGACCACCGTCCAACTGTTATCTTCCGCCTGAAGCATCCAAAGTCCCGTCAATGAATCTTGCTCCGCCCCGGGGTAGAGGCTGAGGATCCAACCCGTGTCACGGGTGGAAAGCGTTGTCGTCGACGTTACCACCGGCTCAGTCGTGGTGGATCCTCCGGACATCGAGCAAGAAAATCCGAAAGCGACCGAAAGAACCGCCAAACAACCGGTCATCCATCGGCCAATTCTATTCTTTTTCATCATGTAAAATTCCTTTCCTGTAGTATTTTTGGGGATTCATCCCGAAATGCCGACTGAATAGAGAATGTGAGGTTATTCGAGAAGTGAATTCCGCACCATTTCGCAGAGATGACCATCACAACAAGAGGGCGTGAAGGATACCATCGACAAGGGAGTTTTTCCAAAAAAGGAAAACCAGACCAGTCCCGCAGCGTATCGACCGTAATCGTAGGAAAGATGAAAACCATCCCGGGTCAAGCGGCTTCCCCCTCTTTGGGGATCGAACTCAGGAAAAGTGCGAAGTCGTTCGATGGTCGAACCGACGGGGATCACCGGCAGACGATGGCGCTTCGCCATCGCATCCACGGTTCTTTTGATTTCCCGAAACATGAGTTTTCGGTCCCTTTGATACAGAGCGAATCCACCATGGTCGGAATCGAACTCATAAGCCCAAGTCTGATGGAAAGCGATCGAAGCTCCCGGAACCATTTTTTGGATGTATCGGATCAATTCGCTCAAGTAGGGTTCATATGTTTCCGGGAGACCGGCATGGTGACTGACCTGCTGAAGGGTGATCCAATCCCAAGGCTCGGCGAGGAGCGCTTGATCGATCGATACCATTTTTAGGGCTTCCCCGTTTTCTTGGTATTCATAAACGACTTCCCCGTTTCGGACATTCTCCCAATGGCGTTCGAGACTGCAACCGCCGATGAAAGCGTTGCGAACCAACCAATCGAGACCCGCGGAACGGGCGATCGGTTCGAGAAAGGTCGTTGCGTCTTGGGAAAAGCTGTTGCCGATGGCCAAAATCCGCATTATGGAGGATCCTCCGAGAAGAAGAGAGACATTGTGTTCATTATAAACGATGAGAACATAATAGACAATACTTTGTCG
>Ga0116154_10003408_pt1 | contig 11297 bp, 5 predicted proteins | sample AD_UKC030_MetaG_FD_89898 | JGI IMG/M metagenome (GOLD analysis project Ga0116154, IMG submission 89898) | Active sludge microbial communities of municipal wastewater-treating anaerobic digesters from USA - AD_UKC030_MetaG | ecosystem: Engineered > Bioreactor > Anaerobic > Digestate | place: USA...
CCAGGGTGTAAGTGTCGTCGGTGGCGCCGAGTTGTACAAACACATTCCATGCTTCGCAGTATCCCGGTCGCCGCATGGTGCCCCTGAACATGGTGGGGATTCCCTGCAGGTTGTAGGTTTCGCGGTACTTCAGGCTGTCGCGGTTCGGATAGATCTCAAATTCACCATAATCGAGTACGGTAGTATAGAGCAACCGGTCGAACAGTTTGTGGTAGGGGATGCATTTGTATTTGCCGTTTCGTATGAACTGCGATACCCCCTGCCCGGCCAGCACCACATTGCGGGGGTTCCAGGTGAATTTGTAGTGCCACGGATTGTTGTCGTATTCCTGAGCGATCAGTCCTCCGGTATTGGACTTGAATGAGACCATCTTCCCTCCCATGGCCCTGATCCTGTCGATCACCTGCATGGCCGACATATGGTCTATGCCAGGGTCCACCCCCAGCTCGTTCAGGAAGAGCAGTCCGGCAGCGCGGATATCATCAGCCATCAGTTTCATCTCCTTCGACACATAGCTGGCGGTTACCATATTCACACGGGCTTCCAGACAAGCTGCTGCCACCCTGGGATGGAAAGCGGCCGGCAGGAATGAAATCACTACATCGGCACCTGCTACTGTGGTTTTCAGGAGGTTGTCGTCGAAGATGTTAAATTGAAAGACCGAGGCCCGGGGATGCCCTTTCACCTTGCGCAAAGCGGTGGCGGTGTCCAGATCTCCGATGGCCAGATGCCAGTTGTGGATTTCGGAATGGTCTAACAGATATTTGATCAGATTGGTGGAAGAAAGCCCGGCACCTAAAAGCACGATACGTTTCATAGAAAACCTTTCATTGATAAAATTACTACCTGAACTGCCCAATACGGTTAGGCGGGGCGAAATTAGCAAAGAAAACCCAAAGGGTTTCCCTAGAATACAGGAATTCTTTCAACCAAATGCCTGTTTATTTCTGGATGGCGCAACCCAGAAAGGCCAGTTCTTTCCGGGATTTCTGGTAACATTTCAGCCATCCGTATTTCTCGCCTGACGGGGTTGTCATTTTCAGGCCGATATACCGTTCTGCCTCTGTAAGGTTGTGCCAGGGCCCGTTGGATCCCCAGAATGTAGCCGGTGGAACACACCACAGGTTGTGGGATACGTTTGGTTCCGACCATAAAGGTCCTTTGTCGATCCTTGCGTTCAGGAGCATGGTATCAACCCATTTTATGGTGGTGGTCTGACCCAGTCCGATCGGGACAACCTCTTTTTTGATCGCCACGCACAGGCCGTTTTTGAGTGTAAGGCTTGTAAAAGGATATTCTGTGGAGGAGCCTCCCGTGAAACTGTCATGAGGAAACACCTGCTGCTGGATGATGATGTCGAAAGCCCCGTCAGCATTAATGTCCAGTGAATCGCATCCAAAAAGGTATCCGGTCGAGTCAACGGTGAGGACAGGTTGTACCGGCGGATTGAATGCAGTGTATACCATCCCGGTATCGTGCACGCCGGCAAGAACCGGCGACTCAGGCGTTTTTTCCACCTTGTCGCAGGCAACACCAAAAAACAGCACCGGGAGCAGAAGAAGTAAAGTGACTCTCATGTATGTGTATTTCAGGATTTTTCAACCTCTGCCAACATGCAAAGATACGCAACAATCTATCTTTTCCGACTGCCAACTACCGACTACTGACTGCCGACTGCCGGCTGATCCCTAAATATACTTCTGAATATAGGTAAAATCGGGAGTAAGTTCTCCTTTGTAGAGGATCATCCCCCGCAGGATGGGATTGGGAAGGTCGAGGTGAAGGAAGGGTTTGGAGAAATCGGCCTTGGCAATCTCTTCCATGTAGGGCATCAGGGCGTCGCCGAAAGCAATGGAGGAGTCGCGGGGTAATTCGGTGGGCAGGATGTCAACGGTCATCATCTGCAGTCCGTGCCCTTCAAAACCACTCACAATCTGTTCGTTATCGGGGTTATAGACGAATACCGGATCTTCCACAGGGGCCGCTTTCACGGTGCTTTCGATGCTTCCGTTTACATCGCAGGTGATATCCCCGATCACTTTAAGCTTGGGTTCACCGGTCGCATAGAGATTTTTAAGGTCTTGCCGGGTAATGAGTTTCGGGTATTTCGCATCCCAGTACATGCCGTTCACCAGCACCGACAGGTGTGGCACATAATCATCAAACCGGCTGTGGTACTGCTCCGGATGGTGATAGTAGTGCTGCAGATCGAAGGGAACTTCAGGATCAAGGGGTTCCACCAGGTCTTTTTCCCTGAAGATGGTCTTGAAAACCACATTTTTGGGGAGTTCACCGGAGAGCCTCAGGGTAATCAGTTCTTCAGGAGAGATCTCCTTGACGGGAAGGAGATTGCAGATCTCCTGTGCCCCGTTGCTCACATTGCCATACCCTGTAAAGCCGAAAGTAAGGGGTTGTATCTCATCGGGGAGGCCGTTCTTCAGGATTTCGAATCCGATCTGGGAGATCTCTTTTCGTGCCTCCTGCATATTGGGGAAATTCACTGCCTGCTTCAGCCGTACAAAAGGGGTTTCAATTCCATGGTACCTGAGCCGTTGCCCGAGGCTCCACAGGGTGTTGATCATCCCTGCAATGCCCGCAAAGCGACCAAAGAAAATCAGCCGGCGCCCCAGCTCATCTTCGATCTTCTCGTAGTCGATGAGGTTGCATTTCAGCTCCATCAATTTGCGGAGCATGGGCATGTTGTAGGGTTGCCCCTTGATGACGTGGGAGAAGAAAATGTAGGTTTTGCCGGGTTCCAGGGATTCAATCGGGATCTCTTTCACCCCCATGATCACCGGGCATTCGGCAAGGCTGTCGCTAATGGTGGCGCCTGCGTTTACATACTCTTCGTGGGAGAACACCCTCTTGGGGGAATGCTGCACCACAAACCTGAGGTTGTCGTTTTTAACCAGTTTTGCGATGTGCCGGGGGGCAAGGGGAGCCCTTCTTTCGGCCGTGTATTTGTCCTCGTGACGTATTCCGATAAGATTCATTTTTGCTAACGATTTGAAGCGGCTAAAGTAGTGATATTGCCGCAAACCTTAGGCATTGGAATCTTCAATAAAAATAGAACACGGATTAAACGGATTATACAGTTCTTCACTGATTTTTTATCGCATAGAATCATAGAAATCATACGAAAACAGGATTCTTTCTATGCTCCAATGTGCCTATGTGGTAAAATATAAATCTGTATAAATCAATAGCATCTGTATAATCAGTGTGCTGTTTCATTTCAATATATCCCCCGTTATTCAATCATTATTCTGGTTGCAAAGCAGTTCTCTCCGCATTCAATATTCAGAAAGTAAGTACCCGGTGTCAATATTCTCAGATCCAGATCCAAAGGTTCTCCGGAGGTAAGCACCGGATTGCCGTTTAAGACCAGTTTCCCCTGCAGGTCGAATACCCTGAGGCTGCTGAATCCGCTCAGGGAACCCGGGTCCAGGGTAAAAATTCCGTTTCCCGGATTGGGGAAAACGCGTATATCTGCTGCCGGTGAATCCTGTTCCTCCACCGGGTTCAGAAACACACTGGCAATATTGGAGCTGCTGGTACAGGGGGTAATTCCCAGCGTGGAATCGCTGTAGGTATTGGCAGTAAGTACTTTATACCGCAGGGTTTGTCCCTGGTAGGTGGCGGTATCGGTGCAGGTAAGGGCCGATACGGTTTTGATCAGAATCCACTGACCTGGAGAACTCTCCCGATACACTTCGTACAGACCAGTATATCCTTTTGAAAGGTTAGTCAGAGTGGGTTGCCAGGATAAAAAAACCTTTTTTGCTTTTGGGACTCCTGTTGCCACTGTAACCTGTATGGCTCGTGCAGTAATGGATGGAGCAATTAGACCAGCCAATTGCTGAGTGTAATGGGCACTGACTTTGTAAAAAGCATCAGAGAGGTTGGCTCCGGCACCGGTATGTGTATAGGAAGTGGCTGAAGCGTTGGTGAGATTGCCAATGGTGACAAATGGCCCCGACACTGAACCGGAATGCTCGATGGTATACCCGGAAACCCAGCCTGCAGGCGCAACGGGGGGTGTCCACCGCAGGGTAACATCTCCGTTGGGGATTACATCCAGGCAGCGAATTTCAGCCTGAGGTCTCTCAACAGGAGGTTTAAGATTAATAGATAACATGATGTTCTTTGAAGACGGTACTGGACAAAAATTATCACTTGTTTTCAGATAGAAATGGTAAGTTTTTGGTTGCCAATATTCTCCAAGTCCATTGTCAAGGTGCTGCAAGGTTGTGTTCCAGGTAAAAACGGTCTGGAGGGGATTTATGCCTGACAGCGGATTCCCCTGGGTTGGAGAAGGATTAAATCCGGCACAAGGAGGAGTAGGGCACCCGGTTGGATTGATAAGGGAGTCGAATAAAGTACCTATTGCAGAAAAGCTAACTGTTTGGGGTGTGATTAAATCCGAACAGAAACCGAAGTCCCCAACAGTTATTGGAAATGTGTAAATGCTCCCTGCTATTACTGTGTCAGAGTGCCAATTTTGATAACCGGGCACTATTTGCTGTGGAATCAGAATAACCGGTGGATTGTTTATTCCACATGTAAGTATAACCACCTGCATCTCACGGTATATCTCAGCTATTTTAATTCCATTTCTCCATGAAGTTACCTTAATCACAGTTACAAATGAACCATTCGTATAGGATGTAAAAGAAACCAATCCTGTTTTTGGGTGAATCGTTGCAGGAATATTACTTGCATTGTGAAATACACCAGGTAATGGGGAGCCATAGGAGTAACCAGGGCTGTAAGCCTTGATGGTATCTTTAAGTCCACTATTCAAACTGATGTCCCACTGATATTGCAATGAGTCGTTTTCATCGTCGAAGGCTGATGGAGAATACTGGACAGGGTAACCTGAACATATTACCGTTGATGGTCGTTCAAGGAACCTGGGCGAATTATCATAACAGGTATTTAAGGTATTGTTGTTATAGGCATACATAACTGCTCTTAGTGTCCAGGACATCGCGAAAGCATTTATAATATTGGATGAGGGATTCCGGCAACAACTCATGTAAGAAAAAACCCATCCTTCTGCTGGAGGTTTGTTGGTAAGAGGCACCCCGCCGGGGAAAGCCAGATCCGATGTATATACATGCTCCTCAATGCGCCCTGAATTAACCGGGTTGCCAATTGTGTCGCAAAACAATACAGGTCCACCCGGACAACTGCAGGAGGGGGTAATATCGGTGACAGAGACTCTGGACATAGGAATCGAGCCTAAGCCGACATAAGTAGTACTAATATATTCAGTTTGAGAAAAGTTTTGTCCCGAACAATCACGATAAACTTTCATTACAAAACGAAAATTCCCCTGCTGTGTGCACTCCCAGGTAATTTCACCGCCCATGTAATGTGATGCGAATGAAGGGTTGTGAGCAAGCAGCATGCACCAGAACAGTGCAATTCCGGCGAGCAAAGATCTTTTCATAGTGTGTGGGTTTATGCTTCAAAGATAGGTATATCTTATTTGTAATTCGTACACAATCCGCAAAAAATAAATTCCGTATCTTTGCACCCGAAGAATGGGAATATTATATAAAGTATTGATAATCAACTAAAACAATTAAAAATGGACCACAAAAAGTATGTATATTATTTCGGCGGAAAGAAAGCCGAAGGGGAAGCTACCATGAAGAACCTGCTGGGTGGCAAGGGTGCCAACCTGGCCGAGATGGTGAACCTGGGGATGCCGGTTCCATCTGGTCTTACAATTACCACCGAAGCGTGCACCGATTACTACGCCAACGGATGCAAGCTGCCCGGGTCGCTGATGCCGGACGTGTGGGCTGGGATGAAAAAAGTGGAAACCGACATGGGAATGATCTACGGTGATGCCGAAAACCCTCTGTTGGTATCGTGCCGCTCAGGCGCCCGCGCCTCCATGCCCGGTATGATGGATACCGTGCTCAATGTTGGGCTTTGCACTGCTACCATCCCGGGACTGATTAAAAAGACCAATAACCCGCGCTTTGTGTACGATTCATACCGCCGGCTTATCATGATGTACGCCGACGTGGTGATGGAAAAGGCAGAAGGGATTGAGCTTCCGGAAGGGAAAAGTATCCGGAAGCAGCTTGATGATATGCTCGATAAATTCAAGCACCAAAAGGGGGTAAAATCCGATACTGAGCTTAATGCCGAAGATCTGAAGAAACTGGCAGAAGCCTTCAAGGTGCGGGTGAAAGAGGTGCTGGGCACCGAATTCCCTGACAATGCCAGGGAGCAGCTCGAAGGGGGCATCAAGGCGGTTTTCAAGAGCTGGAACGGAAAGAAAGCCGTATCGTACCGCCGCATCGAAGGGATTCCCGACGACTGGGGCACTGCCGTGAACGTACAGGCAATGGTATTCGGCAACATGGGCGACACCTCGGCAACCGGTGTGGCATTTACCCGTAACCCGGCCACCGGTGAAAACCTTTTCTATGGCGAATGGCTCATCAATGCCCAGGGCGAAGATGTGGTGGCCGGTATCCGTACCCCCAACCCCCTGAATGACGATACCAAAAACGACCAGAACAAGCACCTCCACTCCATGCAGGAGCTGATGCCCGAAACCTATGCCGAGCTCGACGACATCCGTTACCGCCTGGAACACAACTTTAAAGATATGCTCGATATCGAGTTTACCATCCAGGAAGGGAAGCTGTACATGCTCCAGTGCCGCACTGGAAAACGTACCGGTACCGCCGCGCTCAACATGGCCATGGACATGCTTGCCGAAGGGCTTATCGACGAAAAAACCGCTGTGATGCGTGTGGATCCTGCCCAGCTCGATGAACTGCTCCATCCGATCTGCGATCCGGCAGTGGAGAAAAATGCCACTCCGCTGGTGAAAGGGCTTCCGGCAGGTCCGGGTGCCGCCGTGGGGAAAGTGGTGTTTACCGCTGAAGACGCCGTACAGTGGAACCGTAAAGGAGAAAAAGTAATTCTGGTACGTGAGGAAACCAATCCCGAAGATGTGGAAGGGATGCGCGCAGCCAAAGGGATCCTTACTGCCCGTGGTGGCATGACCTCACACGCTGCCCTCGTGGCCCGCGGATGGGGGAAATGCTGCATCGTGGGTGCCGGCAGGCTCCATGTGAACACCGAAGCCAAAACCGCTAAGATTGAAGGAATGGACCATATTCTCCGTGAAGGGGATGTGATCACCCTCAACGGTACCAAAGGACATGTATACGAAGGTGCCCTTAAGCTGATGGATGCCTCTGAGAATCCGCGCTTCAAGACCTTTATGGAAATGGTGGACCGTTTCCGTACCATGGGCGTCAGAACCAACGCCGACACCCCGGCGGATGCAAGGGTGGCACGCGAATACGGCGCCGAAGGAATCGGCCTTTTCCGCACTGAACATATGTTCTATGGGGTAGGCTCCGACCAGCCCCTGTTCCTGCTCCGCAAGATGATCCTCAGCAATGGGATTAAGGAGCGCCGCAGTGCCCTCAGTGAACTCTTTCCCTTTGTGAAGAAGGATATCAAGGGTACCATGCTCGCCATGGACACCCTGCCGGTTACCTTCCGTCTGCTCGACCCGCCCCTGCACGAGTTTGTGCCGCAAAGCACTGAAAAACAGGTCGAACTGGCTGCAGCCCTGGGCATTACCCCGGAAGCAATTGCCAAGAGGGGTGAAGCACTCCACGAATCCAACCCGATGATGGGGCACCGCGGCGTACGCCTTGGCGTTACCTACCCCGAAATTACCGAGATGCAGGTGAAAGCCATCTTCGAAAGCACGGTTGAACTGATCCGCGAAGGCAAAACACCAAAGCCGGAGATCATGGTGCCCGTAACCTGCGATGTGTCGGAACTCGATTTCACAAAGGTGATCGTGGACAAGGTGTACGCTGAGGTTTGCAAAGCCATGGGTGTGGATGCCATCGATTACAAATACGGTACGATGATCGAAATCCCGCGCGCCTGCCTGCTGGCCGACCGCATAGCCCAGTCGGTGGAGTTCTTCTCCTTCGGCACCAACGACCTCACCCAGATGACCTTTGGCTTCAGCCGCGACGATATCGGAGGGTTTATGAACGATTACCTCGACGGAAAAATGCTGATGGCAGATCCGTTCCAGACCATTGATACCAACGGCGTTGGCCAGCTGGTGGAGATGGCCGTGGTGAAAGGTCGCCAGGCACGTCCCAACCTCAAAGTGGGGATTTGCGGCGAACAGGGCGGCGACCCCTCGTCGGTGGAGTTCTGCTATAAAACCGGACTTACCTACGTGAGCTGCTCACCGTTCCGCGTCCCCATCGCACGCCTCGCTGCAGCCCAGGCTGCGATCCGGGGGAAATAACCAACAACGCGTTTTAATCAATAAAACCGTAGGGGCAAGGCATGCCTTGCCCCTACGGTTTTATTGTAATGGCATGCCTTACCCCTATGGGATATTATCCATCTTGTATTCCAATAATTCCCGGCGGTTTCCGTTATCATGCATCATTCCGGGGGCATCGCACTTTTTTGTAGGTTTGCAACCGCATTTGAAAACGGGCAAAAACTGAAGCATTTTGAAGAAAGACGACGGAGGCATCTCTTTCCTTGTACTGCTGCTGATGGTAATAATGACCACAGCACCCTGTATGAAAGTTTTTGCCCAGAAACACGCATTCCTGAGCGGTGTCATTACCGATACAGCCGGAGTGCCTGTTGAAGGGGTTACGGTGGCTATTCCCAATACAGGCTGGATGACCTCATCCAACGCACAGGGCCATTACCGGCTCAAAACCCCGTACGACCAGCTCTTTACCGTTACCTTCGGGCATACCAGCTACAGCATGCAGTTTGCAGAGTTCACCCTGAAGCCCAACGAGGAGAAACAGTATGATGTACAGCTTTTACCCGGTTCCACCACTCTGAAGGTGTACAACGTTACCGCTGAGGCAGGCGATGAAGGGGGGTTGCGCAAAATCCCCGTGAAGGCCGCCGGTAATATTCCCTCCCTGTCGGGCAATGCCATCGAGGAGCTGATCAAGCGTACCGGTATGGGGGTGTACAGTCGTAATGAACTCAGCTCACAGTATTCGGTAAGGGGTGGTAACTACGATGAGAATATGGTGTATGTGAATGGCATCGAGGTGATAAGGCCATTGCTGGTGCGGTCGGGGCAACAGGAAGGGCTCAGTTTCGTGAATGCCGACCTTACCCAGTCGGTTTGGTTCTCAGCCGGAGGCTTTGGTGCCAGGTATGGTGATAAGATGTCCTCTGTACTCGATGCCACCTACCGCAGGCCGGATGCGTTTGCTGGTTCTGCCGAACTGTCGCTGCAGGGGGCAACCTTGTCAGTGCAGGATATAAGTCACGACAAAAACCTCACCTGGCTGCTGGGTGTGCGGCAGAAGTCGAACCGGTATGTGCTCGGCTCCCTGGAAACCTCCGGCGACTACCGCCCCTCTTTCACCGATATCCAGACCTATGTTACCTACCTGCTTCCCGACAAGCGGTCTACGGTCTCTTTCCTTGGAAACTATGCCCGCAACCGCTACGCGTTTACCCCTGAGAGTCGCGAAACCCGCTTTGGTACCTGGAACGAAGTGCTCCGGCTGAAGGTCTATTTTGAAGGGCAGGAGGTGGATATGTTCGAAAGTGGATTCGGGGCCCTCGATTTCACCTGGCGCCCAGCCGACAGCCTCACCTTTTCCCTGGTATTTTCTGCCTTCCGGTCCAATGAGTATGAAACATTCGATATTCTGGGGCAATACTGGCTTGATGAGCTCAATATCAATCTGGGCTCGGATGAGTTTGGCGATGTGGCATTCAACCGTGGGGTGGGGACCTTCCTGAACCATGCACGCAACTACCTGGAATCGGACATCGTGAACGCTGAGCTCAGAGGACAGTATACTACCCGTAAAAACTTCCTGTGGGAGTGGGGGGTAAAGCTCCAGCAGGAGGTGATCAGCGACCGCCTGCTGGAATGGTACCTGATTGACTCTGCCGGCTACAACCTGCCGCACCCGCCTGACAGTGTGGGATATACAGATCCAACGGCACAACCGGATCCCGATCTGGAGCTGTCGGAATACCTCAATTCTGATATCGATCTGAATACCCATCGTGTAACGGCTTATGTCCAGAATACCTGGAAAAGCCGCAGCCAGCCCGGTAAACCGTATGTGATGCTCAACACCGGCCTGCGGGCAAACTACTGGGACTACTCCGGTGAGCTGCTGGTAAGCCCCCGCGTAACCCTAACCCTCAAACCTGGTCGCCGCACCAACCTGCTCTACCGCTTTTCTGCAGGACTGTACTACCAGCCACCGTTTTACCGCGAGATGCGTGATCTCGACGGAACCCTGAACGAGCAGATCAAAGCCCAGCAGTCGACCCATTTTGTGGCTGGCGCCGAATGGGATCTCCGTTTCTGGCAGCGCCCGTTTAAGTTTGTGGGCGAGGTGTATTACAAGGATATGAAGAACCTGATACCCTACGAATTCGATAATATTAGAGTGCGCTACTTTTCGAGCCTTACCGCAAAGGGGTATGCCATGGGGATGGACCTGAAACTCAATGGCGAACTGGTCCCCGGCATCGAAAGCTGGGCCGGGGTTTCGCTGATGAGCACCAAGGAAAATATCGACGGGGATTATTATTTCGACTATTACAACCAATATGACAGCCTGATCATCTGGGACCAGACGGTTGACAAGGAGATTGCCTATTCTGTGAAAAGATACGCCGGTTATAAACCACGCCCCACAGACCAGCTGATAAACTTCAACCTCTTTTTTCAGGATTATCTCCCAAGTGTTCCTGATTTGAAAGCCCACCTGAACCTGGTTTGGGGTTCAAAAATCCCTTTTGGGAAGCCGAAGACCAAAAACTATAAGTATCCGGGGCGCTCTGCAGCATATCGAAGGGTGGATGTTGGTTTCTCCAAGGTAGTATTTACCCATGGCAAAGGCCCCTCAAAGCATTTCCCTTTCAGATACCTGGATAAAATCTGGATCTCCCTTGAAGTGTTTAATCTGCTGCAGTTCAGCAACACGCTGGGCTATACCTGGATTACCGATGTAAATAACCAGCAGTACGCGATTCCCTCACGGCTCACCCCCAGGCAGATCAATTTTAAGATCAAATTCGATTTCTGATAAAAAAAAGAGGGCATCTCACGTGAGACACCCTCTTTGGTATTGAAACTTATGGGGGGGTTATTTCTTCGACAGAACGGTAACCGACCCGTGGTTGATGGTTTCTTTGCCATCGTTCACATACAGCACGTAGAAATATACGCCGTCCGGGTGTTTGTCAGCAGCCCAGGCTTCAGTAGTGGA
>Ga0116154_10003411_pt1 | contig 11291 bp, 12 predicted proteins | sample AD_UKC030_MetaG_FD_89898 | JGI IMG/M metagenome (GOLD analysis project Ga0116154, IMG submission 89898) | Active sludge microbial communities of municipal wastewater-treating anaerobic digesters from USA - AD_UKC030_MetaG | ecosystem: Engineered > Bioreactor > Anaerobic > Digestate | place: USA...
AGCTAGATAGTCTTCCATGTATGGATGGGCATTAAAGGTTCCCAGGATAGCTACCTCAGCGGCTACGTTATCCATAAGATTCTCAGCTTGGCCGCGCATAAACATAGTACGCTTAAGGCTCTTGTATTCCGCAGTAGCAGTCTGAGCATCTTTAACCATAGTTTCGAACTTAAGTAGATCTTCCTTATGGCGAACTGGGCTGAGGAAGTTAGTTCCTTTTAACCCTGCTCGAATACCTCGAGAGATTTTAACTGCTGCCATTCCTGGAATGAATACTCCGCCTACAAAGGACAGCAACTCTACTGCCTCTTTGTTATTATCATAGGCAGATAGGGCACCGTCGGCACCCATATCTTGCAGAAGTAGACGAGTAGAGACGTCTTCATACTCGCCGAAGGTAGCTATGTTAGCCACGCTATTCCACATAGACACGCCCATATCTACGGCAGCCGCACCTACAGTAGAGACAGTCTTATCGACAATATTCTTATCATTCCAGTTACCCTGCGATAATGCAGTGATAGTATTCATGTCGCCGTAAGTAGTAGTAAGTGGCATATCAGTTACTCCCTATCCGTAGAATTGCCCCTCGACCGGAGCCAAGGTTAGTTCGACTTGCATTGTATGCTATCTGTGCCTGAATTATTTGCTTGATAGCGTCTACGCTATGATAACCTGCAGGCAAGCCCATAGCCCCATTGTTACCCTCTAGCAGGGCTTGCGAATACGCCCACTCTGCCAGGTCTTGAACCTTCTTCTTACTATCCCCGGAGAAGTCCATCCTAGAGGCTAGGACAGAGATATCAACAGTCCTATTAGGATCCTGCTCTTTTAGAGTCTGCACAATCTTAGGAACTTCCAGTAGACTTTCTGCTGTAGGCATAGCCCATCCAGAACTACCAGGAGTAGCTACCGCCTCTAACCCCTTAGCAAATTCTGCAGCCCTAGTAGCTTGAAAACGCTCCAGCACTATGTTAGCCTTCATGCGCTGGATGTCTAGAGCAGCCTGCCTCTTAGCTTCAACGCCCATACCGTAGTTAGCAGCAGGAGGCGCTAGTGCAGCTCGTTGATCCTCAGATAGACTTGGCATAATAGTGGTATCAAAGTTCTTAGTAATCTCGATTAACTTCTTAGCCTGTTCAGGATTACCAAACTTCTTGCTTAGTGCAGTAACCGCATACTTAGCTTCTGGGGTATCCGTAGTAGCGGTTCCTATCATGTCTAGAGTTGACATTGAATTGATCTTATTAACTTCTACTGCAGGCCCTCGCCCTGTGGCTAGCTGCTCAATTACATTATTCCTGGCAGTAGAGTTCTTAATATCTAAGCCCATAGTGGTCATTACGGAGTCTACTGTTTCTACAGGAACCAGCGCAGAAATATCCTCAGACACGGCTTCGCCAGCAAGTGCCTTATTAGCACTGCCGCGTTTACTATTCATGATTGATTCTACACCCTGAAGCCTGCTCTTAAGTGCTGCTATCTCGGAGTCTCCAGCAAGCTCTTTAGCTACCATCTGATCTAAGCGAGAGGTCTCGTTGTTATACATCTGGAGATTAGCTAGAGTCTCAGAGGTTGGCCCTTGATACGGGCGTCCGGTGCTAGCGTAGTACTGCTCATCTAATTGACGATCTGCGGCAAGCTGAGCCTCTAACTGCGGAATGCCTAGAGTAGTAGAGAGTCTATTCTTAATAGATAGTTCTTTGGCTGAAATGTAATCTGCGGCACTAGCATTAAGCGAGGCATAGATGTTCTCAGCTTCTATAATATCTTTAGAACCTTGAATAGATTTGAAGGTCGTATCGAAGCTAGCTAGAATATCTGGAGCTTGGCCGCCTGCTACCTTAGCCTGCATAGTCTGGCGTTCTTTATACATAGGGTCTGGCATCTTGTAGCCTATACTAGAGTCCGGCCCGGCTGTAAAGGATAGTTCACCATGCTCGCCTATGGTAGCTTTCATACCTGGATTCAATGCTTGGGCTGCGGCTGCTCGCTGCTCTTTAGGAGCTTCCATATTACCTAATAGGTTAGCTAGAGCTTGCTGTCCGCTAGGGTCGCTATTAAACTGATTAAACTCTTTGGTGTAGGTATCAATACCTTTAGCAGTTGCAACCTGCTGAGCATCAATACCTAATGCATCCTTCAAATAATCTACCATGATATTTCTCCTAGAAGAAAGGGGCCTAAGCCCCTATCAGATTAGAACCCGTAGGCTCCCTTGTAAACGCTATTGTTAGTCTGCGCAGAGGTATTCCCTTGATTCTTAGAACTAGACCCCGTCTTATACCCCGGAGTGCTCATATCAGGGAACTTCTGGAATACATATCCAGTGCCTCCTTTATTAGTATTCTCCTCTTTAACCTTCTTAGCTTCCGTGGTTGTAGAAGTTCCAGTGGTAGTCTGCGAGCTAGTACCTGACTGTCTCTGAGAACTAGAGCTGCTGCTGGAGCTAATTTCACTAGCCCCTTTGGCGATGTTCAAAGCACCTAACAGTTGGTTAGTAGCAGGATCTCCACTGGCAGTCAGCCGCTCTAGAATATCTCCAAAGCCTGTCTGGATCTGCCCGTATTGAATAGCTGCCTGCAAGCCTAACTCAGCAGCATTATTAGCCGCATCAGTAGCCGCCTGCCGAGTAAGCAGTGCGCTCATAGCAGAGCCGCTAGTACCTGCGGCATCTATACCCGCCGTAATGGTGGGCATCTGCTGCTCAATACCCTTACTCAACTGGCTATTCATAGCGCCAATAGCATCAGCAAAAGCCGCCGCCTTAGAGTAATCTCCCCTAAGCTGTTGGTTCGTATTGATCTCCCCTAGCCGTTCCTGCGAGTACTGGTTAATGCTACTCTTAGGATCAGAGATAGAAGCGAGCAACTTGTTTAGAGCTGCCCGTGCCACCGGGTCTAGGTAGTCAGCTACCTTGCTATCTCGACTACTACTGCTACCTTGGCTGCTCTGCACGCCTGTCTGAAGCTGGTTACTAACTGTGGTGCTCGTCCCGTTAGCGATAGTCGTAGTTGGCACCGATGAATTTCTTGATTCAGTTGCCATGTTATCTCCTTCCCCGACTTTCAGCCGAGAGTTCTAAGTAGACTAAATTGAAGTTACCCTCAACCCTTATATTAAACCATTTCGCCCGAGATGTAAACGGAAGAAATACTGTACGTTGATCCTCAAAGGATACTGCATAGGACAGATCTGGATCTACCAATACACCGTCCATAGAGGACTCAACTATCAACGTACCTGTAGCACGATCTCCAAAGTGGGCTATTGCGCCACTAGCAAAGTTCATGCCATGACGATAGAAGCCCATCTTGCCGTAGGTAATAGAACTTGCAGGATTCCTATCCTTAAAGACTGTACACTCCCCTGCTGGATTTAATGCTCCTCCAAACATACCCTTATCAGAGACTGGCATGATGCTGCCGTCTACCCTGTTAACCGGCATAAGCTCCTGTAGCAGTCTAAAATTGTTGTTATACATACCCCACTTAGTTAGCAGTAAGTCGTAAACAACCGCGGCATTGTAGGTCGGGTAGTATGCAGCTAGGCTACCCTTATTGAACAGTGCATAATTATCTGGCAATGGAATAGAATCTGGGTAGTCCCAAATAACTGGCGGAGATCTATAGTTCGGTGGATCTAGATCTGGCAAGGATACCTCAGGAACTGTAGGAGGCTGCAATAGTGTTACCCCACCACTAGGCATAGGGCACGTACCAGAAGAAGCTTTCCTATTATGAGTTTTCCTAAAGGAAGCTCCATTAGTGGGATAGTAGCCCCAACCAGACAGCTCAGCTTCCCATATTGTAGACTCCTTCTCCTGCTCGAACTGCAGCTCTATTACATGAGATAAGGTTCCAACCAGTCTGTATATCGGGTCCACTCCACCAGAAGCTAGATACGGAGCTTTCTCTAATTCTGTCCAGGCTGATAACTCCATGTCAAGATAGGTTATATACCCAGTAAATCCCCCACCTCCGGCTAGAGGGTATGGGCCCCAATCTCCATCTGGAGGATCTATACCCCGCCAATATGGGCCCGAGCCTCCGGATACCCAGCTAGCCCCATCTACTTCATGATACCAAGAGCCTGCCCAGTCATTAAGATTGCTATTAAGATACAGTGGATTGATGTCTTCTGTGGCCGGTGGACTATAGAGACCCCCTCCATTTATATTACTTACACAGTCGGCATTAACTGCTATAAGATTCCCCGCGCTAATTCCATGGAACTCGCATTGGGAAAAATGGTGATAGATGCAATAGCCAACATACGCGCCAGCTCCAGGAGCTATAGCCCCGCCAACATAGATATCTCCTACCCATACAGCTCCCCGTACAGCCAGCCAGCGTAATTTGAATGCGTCCACTATATCCGCAGTAACTGGAACTACGATTCGAGATTTTGGCACTGTCAAGTCAGGAGCAGAGGGCAAATTGGCTAACGCTGGGGGATCTATAAACATCCTAGGTACAAAATACGGCATCTTAGTTCCACCTTCATAAGTCTCTACTCCAGTGAAATACGTCTTTAAGTTCATCTTGTGGTAATTAGGATAGTAGAGGCGCATTCTACATTCATTACCCTCAGCTTTTATCTCCGCATTGTTTAGACAATTGAATAGATTACGCTCGTATACTAGCTCGGTATCCCAGTTAACGGTTATAGGATTTCCATCCCAATCCTCTGGAGGCTGATCCCAATCGTTAGTAACGTCTACTGGAATATCATTAGAAGCGTCTGCCTCGAAAGCATCTTGGTAGGCTGTTTGAAGTAGTGCAGTGGTCATGCCTAGATTAAGCTTCTCAGCCATCTCTAGTGGTGGGAAATCTCCGGGAGATAGAATATCCTCTTCAATAAAGTTATTGGTTACTACCGGCCACCTATAAGAAGGCTCTTGAAAGTAGGCTACCGCAGGAGTAATCTTGGAGTAGAAGTAATTATCTCCGCTATTGATTCCAGTGAAGGTAGTATCCGCGAAAGTGGACTTAAATATGGTAACATCGAAACAGGGTACTAGTTGGCTATCTTCTGGAATAGATACTGGGTCTACTATAGTCTCAAAGTCTTCTAGTGCTTGCTGTATGCCAGCCTCTCTCCCGGCTAGCCAGTCTTCCATATAACCACCCGGATCATCTTCTAGGGCAGGATAGGTAGGCTTAGGAAACCAGAATTCATTATTTTCGGGATCTGATACTAGAATAGATTCTGATGAGAAGGTAGATCCAGGAAACTCTATTCCGGTAGCTAAGAACAGATAACGCCCTTCAATCAGAAAGAGGCTGTAGAGCGGCGAATTCTCAACTAGGAAGTCCATTACTTCAGTAGCAATGTACTCTGGATTACCATTAGTAATGGAGACTAGCCCAGCTGCTGTAATAGCATAGTGAATCTGATCGGGCTGCGCGGCTACTACTTGGGTATCAAAGGATATACCAATGTTACTAAAGATAGCTTCTCCTTCCCACTTCTCAGGACTAGCAGACAGCGGCTGACAGTTAACTATAGAGCGGCTAGCGTAGATAATGAATCCATCGCCTGAGCCTAGAATCTTAACTATAGTGCCTTGAACATCTGCGAACTTAGTAGAGCCGGCAAAGGTAGTTACACTGGGAGTGAAGTCTTCGATAGCTACAGCAGAACTCCAGCCCACAGAGCTATCTGAGTCCCAGAAGCCTAGCCGGTTATCCGCTCTGAATATACCTATCTGCCCTGCCATGTTAAGAAAGCTAGGCACGTAGGAAATTAGGCCACAGCCCCAGTTAGTCCACACTTGAGCTATAGTTGCACCGTCTATAAGGGAAGGACTAGCAGCTTCCGCATACTTAGCTGGATCTACTATAGCCCAGAACTTATCAGCTCCCTGCTGGTATAGGTATACCTTGTTAGCTATTACTGCGTAGCTCCACAGCCTGCGAACGTCGACTTCCATATCAGCACTAAGATCTACTACCCGTACCCAATCCACTCCAGTAGGCAAGGTGGCATAGGCTACATAAATCCCGTCTTCGCATAGTGCCCATTGAAGATTATCCAAAGTAGAGGACTGGTAGGTAAAGACTGCCTGAACCTTCTGGGTATCAAGAAGCCCGATATCAAGCTTGGTAGATTCCTCAAAGAAGCTCTTATACCCGAAAGCAGTACCCAACACATTGCTGGCTGTGTAAGCTAGAATAGGATACATGTCTACCGGGTAATCTTCCTTGGAAGACTTCTCCATATTCATAGGAAAGTCATTAGGGTCTGTGATCACCATAGACTTCCGCAGGTCTACAACAAAGCTATTAGCACTCATTAGGACACCCCATATGCGGCAGTATTGTTCATCTGTACCCACGGAGTTAGGATATTGATATACCCTGGGCTATCAGCCGCTACTCCACGAATGTTTAGATTCTTTGGAAGGTATAGCTCTGCGATCACTCCGCCCTTGCAATAATAGGAGCCTGGAGTTACCACATTATTAGTAGGGGCTGTAGGAGTCCCTGTAAATATAAGAACGTCCTCTTCAAAATAGACAGAGCACAGATTCTTCTCTGCTGGCAGAGTAATAGGAGTATTAGCCCCGTTAGTAGCCTGCGCCTTAATGCTAGATATAGGAGAGGCCACATCATACGGAATAGCCAGACTCTGTGCCGTAGATAGCGGGTATACTCCAGAAGGTACATTACTCATGCAAGTACTCCTTGTTTATGGCCTCAAGTCTAGCGTTGCAGATAGCTAGCTGGGCATCAGCCTGAAAGCGATACGCCACATAATCCTTATAAGTACTAGGACTATCCGGCGAGTTAATTGGGACTAGCAGGTACGGACTGGGGGCTGTGCAGATCTCCTTGTCCTTGTAAACTATTCTTGTCCAGCAGCCTGATAAGCTCATCAGGAGGACTAAGATCAAGGCATTTTTCATTGAGCGTATCCCTCTTAGAGTAATCATTTATGATCTTGGCTGCCCGGGTAACCGCGGTAGTCAGAGATTCAACCTTGGCAATATAGGGAGCTAGAGCCTCTTCTTTCCTAGTGGCAGTATCTTTAGCAGCTTCTAAGTCTGCCTCTAAAGATGACAGGGCAGCTGCCGCGGCCTCGGCCTCTAACTGAGCTGATGCGAGCCACAGGTGCTGCAAATAGATAAATGAAGAAAGCCCTACTATAAGCAGGACTATTCCTCCGTATAGATAGGGCTTGATCATTTAGCTACTCCGATGTATGGATATGGCACAGTAGATGCCTCTCCCTTAAGTAATGAACTACAAAGTACAGCAGTGCAAATAGCGTAGTGATTGTCAGCATTACAGTGGCTTCAGCACTGGAGTTATCTACAGTATGGGTGACATACTGGATCAACTGATCTACTCCTACTATAAACCAACCAATGCTGCATACTATCGGCATTATTAAAGGTTTATGGCTTCTATTAGATGGGCATCCCGTGTAGGCATGAACACTAAATGAAGCTGTCACTGCTGACAGCAGGATCAATAATGAGTATAGAATTACTGCAAGATGCATTACGATGGCCCTCCTTTCGGTTTGAAGTAGTTTAGAAGTTCCCTAACAATAGCTAGAGGATCTTCCTTTATCTGTTTCCATAGCTTCAATAGGGTCTCTAATATATCAGGCGCTGCAAAGGCTCCGCTAGCTACTATTAAATTGGTTAATCCTGGGCCTAAGCCCTGCTCTTCTAAATACGGATAGGAGGCTATTACCAAGGCCAATGAAGCTACTAGAGTTTCCAGTATTCGTCTTAGCGAAGGTGCCTCTTTACTTATAACGAACCTGGCCCCAGAAGCCACTAGCGCTGTTACTAGATAGCTTACAGGCACTGCGACAACAGGGTCTTGTAAGCCTAGCATTTGTTACTCCTAATTGTTAGTTGTTTCTACCCACCCAAATACCCCAGGTTCCCATACGTTATTGCCAGCCCCATCTGCCTGACTAACCTTCCAAGTCTTGCCATTATGAGTACAAGTCTCTGGCAATTCCGTAAAGGGATCTAATAGTTTATACCCATTATTAGCCCCCGGCTGTACCCACGCAGCCGCTACTCCTGGAGTTCTAGCAGGTAATACTAGCGCCGGTACTGCTAGAGGATCACTCCACTGATCCGCATTGTACTGCTGCAATACCCACCAGTAAGTATCCTCATGAGTGTATAAGCCCGGAGTAACTACACCTACTAGAGGTTTAGCCGCTTGCCCCCAAGTTGCTCCAACAGATTCTGCAACCTCTGTAGTTATACCTATAGGAGTATCCACTATAGCAGATTCTGGGTCTATCGTAGAGCTATCTAAGATTACCACTCCTGCTATCTGTACAACATCGTCTATGAACCCCGGTATATCCCAGCTATGGAAAAGCGCATGAGTAGGAGAGCTACCTGCATAAGCCGGAACGCTGAAGTTATTAGGCCCCCAGCTTCCCCTACCGGGCTCGCCATCTACATTCTCCAGAAAGGCATTGGCTGCCGCCATAGATGCAACTGGAATTATCGCTGTAAAGCTCATAGTCCCGCCTTGGCGTTAAGCAACGCAGTTATGTTTGCGATTTGACCAGCGTCCAATGCCGCCCACTGTGCAGCCGTATAGATCGCCAAGAAGTGAGCGTCTACGTTGTCGGTATAGGTATCGGTGAGCGTCACTCCCGTTGTTATGCTAGCGCCAGTTCCAGGCAGAGAGCGGCAGACTGTGCAGCCAGCTCCGAGCGATGCAGCAAAGGTGGTAGTCATAGCATCATCTACACCGTCAAAGTCGGCATAGATAGGACTGCCTGCGGTTATAGGACGCTTTCCGGCAGTTGACTGGATGGCGTGGTTGCCTGGCACCGATTTGCACGACAAACCACTAGCCGTACATGAGCCGCCCGGCCCGCTATTATCAATAACGATACTGACGTATGTGGTCGTTTGAGAGGCAGTGAAGAATAGGTTTTTTACCCCGTTTGCAGGTGTTACATCAGAATATCCATCGCTATGAAGAGCCGCCCCCGATAGATCATAGTTATAGCCTGCTGCTAGGTATAGAAAGCCCATAGCCCCAGCAACATCTGCCAGATTCACAGTTATCCAATAATGTTCGCCAATCACCGTAGGGATTGACCAGTAAACCGATGCGCGACCAGTGCTAATTCGTGCAATATCTATGACGTCTCCGTCTACTGAAACAGTGCTATTCGCATTTCCCTCGCTGTAGCTGCCGGGGAATCCTGCTATTAACTCAGCACCGACAGGGTGAGACTGATCTAGGCATCTCCCAATCGGCTGCGATTCCGTAATTACTGGAGCATCGCCAACGCTAGTCTGAAACATACTACCAAGCACAGTCCGGTCGTAATACGCGGACGGGTTTGTCGATGCAATATCAAAAGGCGCAGACCCGCCCCCTCCTACTATACTATCTCGTATAGCTCTAACTGCGGGATTAACTACCTGGCGCATTGCGAATACCCCGCGAATAGATTTTAGCCGGAACTCCTGTTACGTTTACCGCGAGTTCTACGTTCCTACCGCAGTCTAGTACGATAGCCCCATCACCTGTGATGGTACCATTTTCAAATGGAACAAACACATCAGCAGAAGTCATCCACCCAAATACAGCTGTAGTAGAACCTTCTGCATATACAGCTACTTCTCCGTAGGGAGATTTACCTATAGCCGTAACTCCTGCAACAGTTACGGATAGTTCTTGATTGAAGTCAGACATGGTGAATCTCCTAATTTATTAAAGAATTATAGCTGCTACCGCAAATTGCGCAGCAGGTTGTTACAGATAATTGCGTGCTACCGCTCCAGCAGCTACTGACATAGTTCTAGCAGTAGTACCTACGGTTTTGATTATCCTAGAAGCTATTGTCAATCTAACAAATATAACCCCCACAACATTAACCGCTGCGTCTGTAATAGTCGCTGCTACAACACCATCAATAGTGATAATGGTGGTAGAAGTACTAGCCCCAGTCTTAACCACTTTAGCAACTAAATGAGTGCCAGTAGCTCCAAAAACTGGGGGAATAGTAGTATTAACAGTACTTAAAGTACCTCCACTATTTCTATAGGTAATTACCCAATTGCCGGAGTTGACTGAATGAGTATAGCTAAGAGTAAAGCCAGCATCTCCACTAGATACGGCCGCGTTAGTTCCAGGGCCAGCTCCTAATAATGTAACAGAAGCTAAGTAAGTATCAGTGGCATTACTAGCAACGTTCAGTATGGCAGTTACCCTAGCTGCCCACCTAGCGCCTATACCGTCGGCTGGAATTACAGAATAAAAGGAACTCTTAGCCCTAGGAAGTATAGTTGTAAGTGCGGATCTCTCAGCTCTGGCATATCCGGTGGCCGTAGTCCCTGTAGTATGGGCGATGTTGTTTATATTATAAGTGCTAGCAGCTCCGGCGCCAGACTGAGAGGGAGCCACTGCCGCATTAGTACCTAGTTGGGTATACGTAGTAGTTCCAGTAGTGTTAACTGGAGTGTACAGTAGGTTACCGAATCCTGCAAACGGAACTGAAAAGATTGGATTATTGGTATTTAGGTAGTCTGGAGAATCTATTACCAGATCGCATATATTATCCGCAGTTACAGAAGAACCACTGCCCGTCTCTATTTCAATCTCTTCTATTCCTGTGGCCCCAATCGCTAGAACCTTTTCAGTAGCCATGGCTAAGCTCCTTAAGCACGCAGAATGGTATCACCAGCTTCGAAGTCTAGGCTAGTAGCAGAGGTTCCCCAGCCAACAGACTGGACTATGTGCCCCGCGGTAGTTGGAATAGTAGTCTGCAAACCGCCAGGAACTGTCGTAGAAAGATAGTAGCGACCTGCTACCAAGCCACTCAAGCCAGAAATCTCGCCTTCGAAGTATACATCTCCGGAAGCAGCACTAGCCACCCCGGCTAGCACATAGCCATTAGCAGGCTTATTAGTAGAAGCATCTGCTTTACGAATCTTGGGTGTTCCGCCATCATTCCAGATATTAACCAGATTACCGGCAGAAAGGGCTTCTGAGGCTACAATAGACTTAACAGCGGCGCCTATACCTGCTGGCATCATATTTAACGCTAACTTGCCGCCAGCATCCAGTGCAGGAATCTTACCAGCATCCCCAGCACCTGCGCTAGAATCCGTAGAAGCCTGCTCTTCGATACCAGTAGTACCGACTTTAAGATACTTATTACCTGCCATGTTAATCTCCTTAAGCTAGCTTAATAGCTGGCTCGATACGAATATGAAGTTGAGTAGCAGAAATGGCTACCCCTAACTGTAATAGCAAGCCAGACGTTGGCTTAGTCTGGGTTATCAC
>Ga0116154_10003416_pt1 | contig 11280 bp, 10 predicted proteins | sample AD_UKC030_MetaG_FD_89898 | JGI IMG/M metagenome (GOLD analysis project Ga0116154, IMG submission 89898) | Active sludge microbial communities of municipal wastewater-treating anaerobic digesters from USA - AD_UKC030_MetaG | ecosystem: Engineered > Bioreactor > Anaerobic > Digestate | place: USA...
GACGGCCCGCTTCGAGGGGACCGGGCGCGTCGACCCGGCGACGGCCGAGGCGCTCGGCCTCGTCGGGCCGGCCGCGCGCGCCTGCGGCGTCGACCAGGACGTGCGGCGCGACCACCCCTCCGGGGTCTTCCGCTTCGTCCACGTCCCCGTCATGACGGCGCACGACGGCGACGTGAACGCCCGCGCCTACGTCCGCTGGCTCGAGGCGCAGCGCTCGTACGAGTTCGTTCGGGCGCAGCTCGCGGCGCTCCCGGAGGGGATCGTGCGGAACGCCCCGAAGCCGCTCCGGCCCGAGCACGTCGCCGTCTCCCTCGTCGAGGGTTGGCGGGGCGAGGTCGCCCACGTCGCCGTGACGGGCGTCGACGGCCGCTTCTCGCGCTACAAGGTCGTCGACCCCTCGTTCCACAACTGGACGGGCCTCGCGATGGCCCTCCGGAACGAGGAGATCTCCGATTTCCCGCTCTGCAACAAGAGCTTCAACCTCTCCTACTGCGGGCACGACCTGTGAGGGACAGCCGATGATCAGGGCCCTCCTCGAGCGGATCTCCCAGAAGCACCGGACGATGGCCTGGCCCGACGGCCCGCCGCCGGCTCTCCCCTCCCGCTACCGCGGCCTCCCCGCGATCGACGCGTCCCGCTGCCCCGACGGCTGCCGCGCCTGCGTCGACGTCTGCCCCACCGAGGCGATCGCGGTCGTCTCCGGAAGGCCGTCGCTCGACCTCGGCCGCTGCCTCTTCTGCCCCGAGTGCGAGGCCGCCTGCCCCGAGAAGGCGATCTCCTTCACCTCCGACTACCGCCTCGCCGTCCGCGCGCGCGAGGACCTCACGCTCGACGGCGCGGCGCTCCCGCTGGCGCGGGCGCTCGAGGGGAAACTCCTCTCGCTCTTCGGACGGTCGCTGAAGCTCCGGCAGGTGAGCGCCGGCGGCTGCAACGCCTGCGAGGCCGACGTGAACGTCCTCGGGACGATCGGCTGGGACCTCGGCCGCTTCGGGATCCAGGTCGTCGCCTCGCCGCGGCACGCCGACGGCCTCCTGATCACCGGCCCCGTCACGAGGAACATGGAGCTCGCGCTCCGAAAGACGTGGGACGCCGTCCCGCCGCCGAAGATCGTCATCGCCGTCGGCGCCTGCGCGATCTCGGGCGGCCCGTTCTACGACCGTCCCGAGCAGCTCGGCGGCGCGGCCGCCGTCGTCCCGGTCGACCTCTTCGTCCCGGGCTGCCCGCCCCACCCGCTCACGATCCTCGACGGCCTCCTCCGCCTCCTCGGACGGCTCGAGGAGGAGGGGCGCGTTCCGGGCCGCTGATCAGACGACCACGCGCGCGTCGCCGACGCGCCGCGTGACCTTCTTCCGGTCGAGGTGCTCGAGGAGCGGAATCAGGTATTTCCGCGAGAGGCCGAGAAGGTCGCGGAAATCGCCGACGCTCATCGTCCGCCCCTTCTGCTCCGCCACCTTCGCCTCGATCCCGCCGAGGAGCTCGGCGTGGACGAAAACCTCGGGAGAGAGGCGGACGAGCGCCCCGCTCTTCAGGAGGTGCTGCACGAGCCCGGCGACGACCTGCGGCTTCGTGCCGAGCGCCTTCGCGAGGTCGAGGTTCCCGGGGGCGTCGAACCCCGCCGTCCGCCACGCCTCCTCGATCCGGGACGCGAAGGCCCCGGCCTCGTCCGCCACGGCCGAGGCGGCGGCGCCCGGCGGTCCGGCCTGGTCGGCGGTGACGACGAGCCGCCTCGCGGCGGCGAGCGTCGCGAGCCACGCCTCGGCCGTCGCTTCCGGGAGGCCGCGCGCAATCTTTCCGAGGAGCTCGCGCCGGCCGACGAGGAGGGTCGGGACCCCGGCCTTCCGCCGCTCGGCGAAGAAGGCGTCGGCGCGGGTCGCCATCTCGACCGAGGCCGACGCGGAGACGGCGAGCGCGGGTGTGAGCCGAAGTGCCGCGCCGCTCGCGACGAGGGCGTCGAGGTGGGCCGCCGCGGTCGCGGCGGGGACGCCGAGGCGCCGGGCCAGCATGCCGACGTCGATCCCGGCGGGACCGGCCTCGGAGAGGAGGAGCGCGGCGACGGCGCGCTCGTCGTCGCCGGCCAGGACGGAGGCGGCATGAGCGGAGAGCGGCGCGCGCCGCCGCACGCGCGGGCGCCCGACGTCGAGGACCCGGCCGCCGCCGATCGTCTCCTGCGGGGACGGCCTTCGAAGGACGAAGCGGTCCCCGCGACGGGCGGCGACGGGCTCGAGAGCGGAGACTTGCGCGACGGCGCGCTCCCCCGGCGCGAGCGTCGGGGCGCCGTCCCCTCCGCCGAGGAGGTGCAGCCGCGCCGCGACGTCGGCGGTGCCGGTGTGGAGGCGCACGGCCAGCCCGTCCTCGATCGGGGCGCCCAGGTCCGGGAGCGCGGTCACCTCGACCGTCAGGAGCGTCGCCGCCTCGAGGCTCTCCGGGGCGACGAGCGCCCTCCCGCGCCCGAGGTCCGCGGTCTCGACGCCGGCCAGGTTCAGGCTCGTCCGCTCCCCGGCTTCCGCCGAGTCGCGCTCCTCGCCGTGCACCTCGAGGCGCCGGACGCGCACCTCGCGCCCCTCGGGAAGGAGCGCCAGGCGGTCCTCGACCCGCACCCGGCCGGAGTCGAGCGTGCCGGTGACGACGGGCCCGAACCCCTTCATCGTGAAGACCCGGTCGACGTAGAGCCGGGCCGGCCGCGCGGCCGGGTCGCGCGCGTCGGAGGCCGAGGCTTCCCGGAGGAGGGCCTCCCTCAGCGCGTCGAGGCCGCGCCCGGTCAGCGAAGAGACGGCCACGACAGGAGCCCCCTCGAGGAACGTCCCGGAGACGAGGTCGGCGATCTCGGCCTCGACGACCGCTCCCGTCTCCTCGTCCACGAGATCGGCCTTCGTCCTCGCGACGACGCCGCAGCGCACGTCGAGGAGCGAGAGGATCGCGAGGTGCTCGCGCGTCTGGGGCATGACCGAGTCGTCGGAGGCGACGACGAGGAGCGCGACGTCGATCCCGGCGGCGCCGGCGACCATCGTCCGGACGAGCTTCTCGTGCCCCGGGACGTCGACGAACGAGAACGTCGTGCCGCCCCACGCCGCGTGCGCGAAGCCGAGGTCGATCGTGATCCCGCGCGCCTTCTCCTCGGGGAGGCGGTCCGGGTCCGTCCCGGTCAGCGCCCGGACGAGCGCGCTCTTGCCGTGGTCGATGTGTCCCGCGGTGCCGACGAGGACGCGCGCCATGGGAGGAGTATCAGGGATCGCCGGGAGAGCGTCACCGTGGCGGGGCGGCGCCCAGGGGCGGGTGGCATCATTCGGCGTTCATGAAGACGACGACGACGCGACGGGCCACGGCGGAGGAGCTCGCGAAGCTCGAGGGGTACCTGAACCCGAAGCCGAAGAGGAATCCGGCGTGGGCCGCGACCGTGATGGTCACCGTGCCGCTCGCGTGGGCCCTCTTCGTCGTCCTGAACATGCTGCTCGACGGTTGGGTCCCGGCCGCCGTTCGGCTCCTCCTCGCCGTCGCGATCGCCGGCACCGGGGCCTTTCTCTTCGGGAAGCGGCTGAAGGCGCAGCACGAGGCATCGGCCCGTCCCTCCGAGCCGGTCCTGGGGTTCCTGCAGCGGGACCTCGAATCGGGGCGCGTCGTCGTCACGCGCTGGGAGGTCGATGCGGTCGTGAAGGTCGCCTCCGATCCGAGCCGCTTCGTCTCGACGACCTGGTTCGCGAAGCTGACGGACGGAACCGTGGCCCTTCTCGTCCCGCCCGACCTCGAGGAGGCGGAGCTCTCCGGCGACTTCCCGGCGGCCTCCTTCGAGATCGCGACCGGCGAGGAGAGCCGGCACGTCCTCTCCATCCGGCGGACCGGTGAGAGGCTCGAGCCGGCGGCGCTTCGCGGGCCGCTTTCCGACGGCGAGTGGGAGGAGCTCGGCGAGGAGGCCGACGCCCCGGTCCCCTTCGGCTGGGAGGAGGTTCTCGCGCGCGCGGCGGCGAACCCGCTCCGCACGCGGGCGAAGGGCGAGGCCCGCTCCCGGCAGGAGGCGCTCGAGCGCGAGATCCTGAAGGCGCGCGAGGAAGAGGCGGGAAGGGCGACGCCCGACCCGACCCGTCCGACGTAGCGCTTCAGTACTCGGGCGCTTCGACGGGCCGGGCCGAGGACGGCGGCGGCACCTCGCCGGCCAGCCGCGCCCGTACCGCGCGGGCCACGCGCAGCCCGTCGAGCGCCGCCGAGACGATCCCTCCGGCGAAGCCGGCCCCCTCGCCCGCGGGGAAGAGGCCGGGGAGCGAGGGCGACTCGCACGCCTCGTTCCGCTCGATCCTCACGGGGGAGGAGGTCCGCGACTCCGGCGCGATCAGGACCGCCTCTTCCGAGACGAAGCCGCGCATCTTCCGGTCGAAGAAGCGGAGCGCCTCGGCGAGCGCGACGAGGTAGCCGTCGGGATAGACCCCCGCGAGGCGGGCCGGGACGCAGGCGGGCGCGTAGGTGCCGCGCGGGAGGGCGCGGGGCGTGCGGCCGGCGAGGAAGTCCGTCACGCGGACAGCCGGGGCGGCGTACGTCCCGCCTCCCGCCGCGAAAGCGGCCCGCTCGACCCGACGCTGGAACGCGATGCCGCGGAGGACCTCGGGTCCGCCCTCGCCCGCGAAGTCGCCGGGCTGCGTCTGGACGACGAGGCCCGAGTTCGCGAAGCCGGAGGCGCGCTTGTAGCGGGACATCCCGTTCGTCACGACGCCCCCCGCCTCCGACGAGCAGGCGATCACCTCGCCGCCGGGGCACATGCAGAACGTGTAGACGGCACGCCCGACGGAGGTCTGGGCCGTCATCTTGTAGTCGGCCGGCATGACGCCGCAGGAGGAGGCGAGCCGCCCGTACTGGATTCGGTCGACGTCGTCCTGCGGGTGCTCGATCCGCACCCCCATCGCGAACGCCTTCGGCGACATGGCGACCCCGCGCGCGAGGAGCCGCTCCACCGTGTCGCGGGCCGAGTGGCCGAGCGCGAGGATCGCCGCGTCGCACGCGACCTCTTCGCCGGTGTCGAGGAGCAGGGCCCGGAGCGGGCCGTCGTCGCCGTGGCGGAGGACGTCGACGACCTTCGCGCGGTAGCGCAGCTCGGCGCCCCGGTCGCGGAGGTGCTTCCGCACGTTCCGGAGGACGACGACCAGCCGGTCGGTCCCGATGTGAGGCTTGCCGTCGAAGAGGATCGTGTCGGGAGCGCCGAATCGGTGGAGCGTCTCGAGGACGACGGCGATCTTGTCGTGCCGCTTTCCGCACGTCAGCTTGCCGTCGCTGAACGTCCCCGCACCCCCTTCGCCGAACTGGACGTTCGACTCCGGGTCGAAGTCGCCCGACTTCCAGAAGCGCATGACGCGGCGGTAGCGCTCCTCGGCAGCGTCGCCCCGCTCGAGGACGACGACGGAGACCCCCGCGTCGGCGAGGGCGAGCGCGGCGAAGAGGCCTGCCGGCCCGGTGCCGACGACGGCGACGCGCGCCGAGCGCTCGAGGGGCGGAAGGAGGAGCTCGGGGGCGCGCCGCGGCGGCGCCTCTTCGAGGGCAAGCGGTGGGGCGAGGGGAGCGGGAGGCTCGGAGGCGAGCGCCAGCTCCACCGCGTACTCGTAGAAGAGGTCGGGCTTCTTCCGCGCGTCGAGCGAGCGGCGGACGACCGCCACCTCCGAGACGTCCCCGGGCGGGACGCCGAGGAGACGGGCGAGGAGCGCCTCGTCCGGCGCGTGCGGGGCGCGGAGCCGGATGCCCGAGAGACGGTAGAGCGGCACGGCCGCTATTCTAGGGAGGTGAGCGAGGGCCCCCGCGAGATCGAGGCGAAGTTCCGGGTCGCCGACAGGCCGGAGCTCGAGGCGCGCCTTGCCGCGCTCGGCGCCGTCCCCGGGGCCCGCGAGGACGAGGTGAACCTCCTCCTCGACGACGACGACGCCTCTCTTCGCTCGCGTGGCTGCGCGCTGCGCGTCCGGACGGTCGGCGGCCGCGGCCTGCTGACCTACAAGGGACCGGCCTCCTTCGACGGGGGCGTCAAGGCGCGACTCGAGCTGGAGAGCGGCGTCGACGCGCCGGAAAGCCTCCTCCCGCTTCTCGACGCCCTCGGCTTCCGCCCCCGCTTCCGGTACGACAAGCGGCGGACGCCGTGGCGCTTCGTCGACGCCGCGCGCCCCCTCGTCGTCGTCGACGAGACGCCGCTCGGCCTCTTCGCCGAGATCGAGGGGGAGGCCGCGGCCGTCCGGACCCTCGCCGCGGAGCTCGGCGTCGCGGAGGAGTCGTTCCTGCGCGCGTCGTACCAGGGCCTGTGGCAGGCGGCCCGCGAGGCCGAGCCGGACCTCCCCGAGGACATGGTCTTCCCGGAATGAGAGCGCTCGTCCCGGCCGCGGGCTTCGGCACGCGCTTCCGCCCCGCCACGCTCTCCACCCCGAAGCCGCTCCTCCCGCTCCTCGGCGTCCCGATCCTCGTCCGGCTCTTCCGGCACCTGAAGGCGCAGGGCATCACCTCGGCGGTCCTCAACGCGCACCACCTCGCCGAGACGCTCATGGCGGCGGTCGGCGGTTCCTGCGAGGGAATTCCCGTCGCCTTCTCGCCGGAGGACCCGATCCTCGGGACGGCAGGCGCGATTCGCCGCGCGTCCGAGCGCGGCCTTCTCGGCGACGGGCCGTTCCTCGTCGTCAACGGCGACCTCTTCACGACGCTCCCCTTCGCGCCGCTCGTCTCGGCGCTCGGCGCGCCCGGCGTCGTCTCGGCGCTCGGCGTCCTCCCGCACGCCGCGCCGGGCGAGACGGCGCTCTGGGGCGACGCCGAGGGGCGGCTCGTCTCCCTCGGCAACGAGCGTCCGTTCCCGGAGGCGACCGGCCCGTGGCTCTTCACGGGCCTGCAATGCGCCGGTCCCGCGCTCGTCGGTCGGATCCCGCCCGGCGTCTCCGAGCTCGCGCGCGACGTCCTCCGCCCCTCGACGGAACGACGGGACGGCGCCTTCGCGCTCGTCCCGTACCGGGTCCCGGAGGACGGCCTCTGGTTCGACCTCGGCTCCCCGGCGAAGCTCGCCGCGGCCGAGGAGGCGATCGCCGCGGCGGGCCTCGCCTGAGCCGGCGGGTACCCCCAAGAGCCATCACCAGACGCGAATCCACCCCTGCCGCGCGGCGGCCCACTCGTAGATCGTGATCGTCGCGGTCGTCGGGGAAAGGCGGACGAGCGACTGCCGGCTCCTCGTGTCACCCAGCCAGACCGAGCCGGGAGAGCAGTCGCCGAGCGGCGAGAAGCTCGCGATGTCGGAGCGGCCGAAACGGACCGGGTCGGAGAGGTCGCCCACGGGGTTCCCCTTCGGGTCGCGCGCGACGAAGCCGGGGATGAAGCCGACCGTCACCTTCGGCCAGCGCTTGCGGACGGAGACCGGGCCGTAGACGAGCGGGTCGGTCCCGCTCTCGATGTCGTCGCTCCTCACTCCGTCTCCGTCCCCGTCGTCGTGGATCTCGAGCGTCAGGTCGCCGTCGCGGGCGATCCACTTCACGCCGCACTGGATGCTCCGGTGGATCGCGCGGCCGCGTGCCTGCGTGAAGACGGACGCGACCTCGTGGGCCGCGGCGCGCAGCGAGGTCTGGCCGGCGAGCGCGTGGACGGCGGATGCCGAGAAGCCGGCGGCGAGCGAAAGCATCGCGAGGGTCGTCAGGACCTCGGGGAGGGTGATCCCGCGGAAGGGGCGGCGGACGTGCGGCACGGCGGCACCTCGAGATCTCGGGTCGTCTCGAAGACGGGCGCGGGCCGGGGGGCGAGCCCCCGGCCCGCGCGGCGCCTCAGCGGCCGGCCTTCTCCGTGATGGCAGGAGCCTTCTCCTTCGCGGGCTTCGGCGCCTTCCGGGCGGTCGTTCCCTTCGAGGAGACCTTCTCCGTCAGCGTCGTGGGGCCGGAGACGACGAGGTACGGCTGAAGGATCGCGAACATCTTCTCGCCGATCCCCTTCACCTCCATCAGGTCCTGCGCCCGCTTGAACGGGCCGTGCTGCTCCCGGTGGGCGACGATCTTCCCGGCCAGCGACGGGCCGACGCGCGGCAGACGCGCGAGCTCGTCGGCGGAGGCCTGGTTCACGTTGACGACGCTCTTCTTCGCGGGAGCGGTCTCTTCCGCCGCTGCGGAGGAGGCGCCGGCGAGGAGGGCGACGAGGCCGAGGGCGAGGGCGAACGTGCGGGCAGCGTTGCGAGCGAACATCGTGTTCTCCTTCTCTTCTCTTTCGGGGGATCTGCCCCGGTTCGGGGCGTTTCGATCGGGGCTTCGTTCGTTTCGTCTCTTCTTCGTGCGGGCGATCGCGGCCGGTCAGGCTTCCTTCGTCATCCCTCTCCTCCTCTCGTCTCGGGTGTCTCGTGGTCTGGCCCGGACGTCGCAAACCACCCGCCGTACGGCGTTCGCTCGACTCAAATCGCGTCAGCAAAGTGACTTGCCTCGCGCAATCGCGATCGAGTGGGACGTGGATTGACAGGAAATCCTGCCGGACGCCGGCTATCGGCGGGTCCGCGAGCGCGAAACGAGGCGCCCGGACGATTTCCGACGATCCGGTGTGGTGGTGACAGAAGAAGTTGTCGATTGCTGGGGGCCGAAGCGTCGCGGCGCTCGCCGCGGGAGCGACGGCCCGGCGAACGCGCTAGACTGCGACGGTCTTCTGGTTGCGGAGGAAACGAGTGCCGAAAATGCCCCGAGGGGCGGGTATCACGCTGGCGTCACGCCCCGGGGGCGCGCGGAGCGAGCCGTGATTCGCCGCGGACGGCCCGTCCTCCTCCTCCTCGAGGGCGATCCCTGGCGGCGCGAGAGCCTCGTCGCATTCCTCTCGGCGGAGGGGTACGACGTCTCCACGGAGGACGCGGAGGGGCTTCCCGAGCCCGAGCTCATTCTTTTCGGCCTCGGCGACGAGCCCGGCTCGCCCACCCCGCGGATCGAGCGGATTCGCCTGCGCCACCCGGAGGCGAAGGTCCTCGTCGTCGTCCGCGAGGTGAATGCGCGAACGACGTTCCCCTGCCTGATGGCGGGGGTCAAGGGAGTCCTGCCTCACACCGCCGGCGCCGCGGAGCTGCGCCACGCCCTTCGCTGCGTCCGAGAAGGGACGCTCTGGACGCCGCGCGCCGTCCTGTCCGAGTGGGTCGAGCGCGTCTCGCGCCTCGGCCTCGGGCACACCTCCGCGTTCACGCGGTCGGAGCAGCGCGTTCTCGAGGCGGTCCGCGACGAGCTCCCGAACAAGGAGATCGCCCGCCGCCTCGGCGTGACCGAGGCGACGGTGAAGTTCCACGTCGGCAAGCTCCTGAAGAAGACCGGCTCCGCCGACCGCCGCGAGCTCGCCCGTTTCGCGAGCGAGACGCTCCCCGCGCTGGTGACCGAGACCCGGGGCTAGACCGAGGGCGAGCGCAATCTCGACCCCGGGCGAGAACGGGACTCGACTCTTTTCCCGGAGCTTCTAGACCGCGAGATCGTGGTCGTTCGGCGGGCGCGGGAGCATCTTTCCGTTGGTCCCCGAGGCCGGGAGCCTCGCACTCCTCCAACGGGACTCTCACTCCTCCGCACGGGGCGGTTGCGCGGGCCGGTGCAACCGCCCCCCTCTTTTTCTCCCGGAAATAGTGCCAGGCGTGAAATCGTGTATTGTTTTTAACAATACACGATTTCACGCCTGGCACCATCGGGGTGGCACCATCGGCGGGGCTATCGGGGGTGGCACCGACGGGGGCACCGACGCGAGATGGCACCGGCGCGGGTGGCCCCATCGAGGAGGCATCCCCGGGGCGGGGCGCCTCGGCGGAGGGCGCCGTCCGGCGGTTTAGACTCGCGCGCCGATGCCGAGCCCGCGGGACTTCCTCTCCCTCGTCGTCTTCGCCCACACCGTCTTCGCGCTCCCGTTCGCGCTCCTCTCGTCGATCCTCGCGGCGGGCGGCGTGCCGGACGGGCGGACGCTCCTCTGGATACTCGTGGCCATGGTGGGCGCCCGCTCGGCGGCGATGTCGTTCAACCGGATCGTCGACCGGCACGTCGACGCGAAGAACCCGCGAACTTCCCGCCGCGAGATCCCCGCGGGCGTCGTCTCGCCCGCGGCCGCCGCGCTCTTCTGCGCCGCCTCGGCCGCGCTCTTCGTCGTCGCCGCCGCGCAGCTCAATCGCCTCTGCCTCTACCTTTCGCCCGTCGCCCTCGCGGTCGTCCTCGGGTACTCCTACGCGAAGCGTTTCACGGCCGCGGCGCACCTCGTCCTCGGCCTCTCGCTCGCGATCGCGCCGGTCGGGGCCTGGGTGGCCGTGACGGGAGCGTTCGCCCTCCCTCCCGTCCTCCTCGGCCTCGCGGTCGTCTTCTGGGTCGCCGGCTTCGACGTGATCTACAGCCTCCAGGACGAGGACTTCGACCGGCGGGAGGGGCTCCGCTCCATTCCGGCCCGGTTCGGCGCGCCGCGGGCGCTCCAGATCGCGCGCCTCTTCCACGGAGCGACGCTCGTCCTCTTCTACGCCGTCTTCCTGGCCGTCGACGGCGGTTGGCTCTTCGGCGGAGCGGTCGTCGTGGCGGGCGCCTTCCTCGTGCGGCAGCACCGCCTCGTCTCCCCGGGGGACCTCTCCCGGGTCGACGCCGCCTTCTTCACGGCGAACGGCTGGCTCTCGGTCGCCTTCCTCGTTCTCGGCGCGGCCGACGTCCTCCTGCGGTAACCTCTCGGCTCCGTGGGCGCCCCGAACGCCGAAAAGTTCCCGCTGAGGCACATCGCGATCGAGGGACCGATCGGCGTCGGGAAGACCTCGCTCGCCGGGCTCCTCGCGAAGCGCTTCTCCGGGACGCAGTTCCTGGAAGACGTGAAGAACCCCTTCCTCCCCGACTTCTACGAGGGGAAGAAGGGGGCCGCGTTCCAGGCGCAGATCTACTTCCTGCTCTCCCGCTACGGCCAGCAGCAGGAGATCGCGCAGATGGACCTCTTCAAGGAGCTCGTCGTCGCGGACTACACGTTCGCGAAGGACAAGATCTTCGCGAACCTCACGCTCTCCGACGAGGAGATGCGCCTCTACGAGAAGGTCTGGCAGCCGCTTTCCGAAGCGCTTCCGAAGCCGGACCTCGTCATCCACCTGACGGCCACGGTGGAGACGTGCCTCGCGCGCATCAAGCTCCGGGGCCGCTCGTTCGAGAAGTCGATCACGGCCGACTACCTGAAGCAGCTCACCGAGGCCTACAACTACTTCTTCCACCACTATCGCGAGACGCCGCTTCTCGTGGTCGACACGAACCAGATAGACTTCGTGAAGCGGAAGGACGACCTGGAGGACCTGATCCGCCAGATCACCCGTCCGTTCCGCGGGACCCAGTTCTACGTGCC
>Ga0116154_10003419_pt1 | contig 11276 bp, 8 predicted proteins | sample AD_UKC030_MetaG_FD_89898 | JGI IMG/M metagenome (GOLD analysis project Ga0116154, IMG submission 89898) | Active sludge microbial communities of municipal wastewater-treating anaerobic digesters from USA - AD_UKC030_MetaG | ecosystem: Engineered > Bioreactor > Anaerobic > Digestate | place: USA...
AAAAGTCGACCCATCCTTGCGCAGGCACCTGATTTCGTATGGTTTCCCCGCCTCGCCGGCCGCTCGCCGCTGCATCTGTTCGGCAACCATGGCACGGTCCTCGGGAACGAGCAGGTCGAGCGGGCCAAGGTGATCGACCAGTTCAGCCTCGTCATATCCGGACAGCTTGGTCAGAAATGGGTTCACATAACGAAAGATACCGTTCTGCAGCAGGAAGATCCCGACCTGTGCCGCTTCCATCGTCGACCGGAACTGCGTTTCCTTTTCGTGGATCGCCTCCGCCGCCCGGATCCGCTCGCTGACATCGACGACGACGCCGAAAGCCGCCACCGGCCTGCCTTCCTGGTCGACTTCAAGCATCATCGAATCATGGCAATGCCGCAGTTTGCCATCGGCCCCAACCAGCCGGTAATGGACGACCAGCGAGGCGCGCTGCCCCGGTCGGCTCGCTGCCACTTCGGCGATCCGCGCCAGCGCGGCTTCATAATCGCCGGGCAACATATGGCTGCCGATCATGTCCATGCCGGCATCGCGGAGCGCTTCCAGCTCCAGCCCGAACAGACTGGACGCCGCACCGGAAAGGTATTCGAAGCGACCGGTCTCCAGATTCAGGCGATAGACGACCCGCGCGATGCTCTCCAGCAGCGCCTCGTAGAACGACAGTTTTTCGTTTTCGTCCAGACTATCCCTTCCCGCAACTAGCGACCACGCGGGCGCCAGCGCTTCAGCAACAGGGAATTCGACACCACGGAAACCGAACTCATCGCCATCGCCGCACCGGCGACGACCGGGTTGAGCCAGCCGAAGGCCGCCAGTGGAATCCCCAGTACATTATAGATAAAGGCGAAGAAGAGGTTTTGCCGAATCTTGCTCAGCGTCGCGTGCGAAAGTTCGATGGCGTCGTCGACACCACAAAGGTCGCTACGGATCAGCGTCAGGTCAGCGGCCTCGACAGCAACATCGGAGCCGGCACCGATGGCGAAGCTGACATCGGCCGCCGCCAGTGCCGGTGCATCGTTGATGCCATCGCCGACCATCGCCACCAGCCCGCCCGCTTTCAACTCGCCGATCACGGCCGCCTTGTCGCCAGGCAGGATGCCGGCGCGGAATTCGTCGATCCCTGCTTCGTGGGCGATCGCCGCCGCCGTCGCCGCGTTATCGCCGGTCAGCATGACGACCCGGATACCGCGGGCGCGCAGGCGCTCGACCGCCACCCGCGAAGTCGGGCGTAACGCATCGGCGATGGCGAACAGGGCCAGTGCCATGCCATTCTCTTCGAGCACGACGACGGTTTTGCCGGCCTTCTGCAATTCGAGGATCGCCGCATCGTCGGTCATGCCGAACCAGGCCGGCGCGCCCAGACGCAGCGCACGCCCGGCGATCTCGCCGGCAACGCCATGGCCCGATGTGGCAATAAAATTTGTCACTTTTTCCGGGTTGACCGCAACCGTCGCGGCGCGCGCCAGAACCGCCCGCGCCAGCGGGTGTTCCGAACCCTGTTCGAGCGCCGCCGCCAGACGCAGCGCGCTGTCGGCATCGGTGCCGAGCGCGACGATGTCGGTCATCTGCGGTTCGCCACGGGTCAGCGTGCCGGTCTTGTCGAGTGCCAGCACGGCGATCTTTTCCGCACGCTCCAGCGCCTCGGCATTCTTGACCAGGATCCCGGCGCGCGCGCCCTGCCCGGTGCCGACCATGATCGCCGTCGGCGTCGCCAGACCGAGCGCGCACGGACAGGCAATGACGAGGACAGCGACGGCATTGACCAGCGCCTCGGCGAAATCGCCGGCATACAGCCACCAGCCGGCGAACGTCAGCAGCGCGATGACGCAGACGACCGGCACGAATACCGCCGAAATCCGGTCGGCCAGACGCTGGACCGGTGCCTTCGAACCCTGTGCTTCGCCGACCAGGCGAATGATGCCGGCCAGCAGCGTCTGTTCGCCGACGCCGGTCGCCCGGCAATGCAATACGCCCTGGCCATTGGCCGTCGCCGCGAACACCTTGTCCCCTGCCACCTTGCCCACCGGCATGCTTTCGCCGGTCAGCATCGCTTCGTTGATGCTGGACTTTCCGTCGACGACCTCGCCATCGACCGGTACGCTCTCGCCCGGGCGCACCATGAAGATATCGCCTGGCATCAGCGCATCGACGGCAATCTCGACCCACTGCCCGTCGCGCTCGATGCGCGCGGTCTTCGGCTGCAGGCGGATCAGCGATTCGATCGCTTCCGACGTTTGCGCCTTGGCCCGCGCTTCGAGCAGTTTGCCGAGCAGAACCAGCGTAATCACCGCCGCTCCGCCTTCAAAATAGACGTGCTGATCGAGTCCGAACAGCGTGACCACGGTCGAGAACCCCCAGGCCATACTGGTGCCGAGCGCGACCAGCACATCCATGTTGGCGCCGCCGCCACGCAGCGCCTTGTAGGCACCATCGTAGAAGCGCCAGCCGATCCAGAACTGTACCGGCGTCGCCAGCGCGAACTGCAGCCAGCGCGGCAGTTCGGGATGATGATGCCCGCCGCCGAACATAAAGAACATCTGGCCGACCAAAGGCAGGGTCAGCGCCACGGATATCCAGAAGCGGCGAATCTCGCGCTGGTAATCAGCCTGGCGGCGCGCCTTTTCGCGCGCCCGTGTATCCTTGTCGACGACGCTGGCGGCAAAGCCGGCCCTGGCCACCACGGCAATCACCGCCGCCTCGTCGGCCGCGCCGTCGAGCCTGACGCGCGCCCGCTCGGCGGCCAGATTGACATTGGCTTCGACCCCCTGCTGCCGGTTGAGCACTTTTTCCAGCCGCGCCGAACAGGCGGCGCAGGTCATGCCGGCAATCGAAAATTCGACCACACGGCCGCTCCCGGCACCTTTCTCTGAGGCGTTTCCGCTAATTTCGCTCATTTGACCAACAGCACCGGACAGTTCACCAGATGCAGCACACGGCTGGCCACCGAACCCATGACCAGTCCGGCGATGCCGCCACGACCATGGGTACCCATGACGATCAGGTCGCAGGCCAGTTCATTGGCGAGCCGGGCGATCACATCGGCTGCCTGGCCGACGTGTACATGGGTGGTATGAAAACGGCCGGCGGCATCGAGCACCTGCTGGGCGCCCAGCAGGTGCTCGCGGCTTTCTTCGAGATAGTGCCCATGCAACGTCTCCTTGCTGACATGGGCCAGCGCGCGACCGACCGGCACCGGCGGCTGCACGTGTACCAGGTGAATCTCGGGAATTTCCCGAAACCAGGCCGTGTGCGCGATCAGGTGGACGACAGCGCGCAGTGCGCAATCGGAACCATCCACCGGCAGCAGGATTTTCATGCTCATTGTGCCTCCTAGATCCAGTGCAGCAAACGCATCAGGCCGATCAATCCATAGATGCCGAAGCCGAGCACCAGCAGACCCGATATATTTCTGACCAGCGGGCGCCGAACAAATTCGTTGAACCTTGCCAGCAGGATGCCCGCCAGCAGAAGATTTGGCAATGTGCCCAACCCGAAGGCCAGCATCAGCAGGGCGCCCGGCCCGGGCGAACCGGCACTGAGTGCCGTCGCCAGCGCACTGTAGACCAGCCCGCAAGGCAGCCAACCCCACAGGATGCCGAGCGGAAAAGCCTTGAACACGGTGTTCGCCGGCAGGAAACGGCGGGTCAGCGGCTGGATGTAACGCCACAGACGCTGGCCGGCGCGCTCGCTAAAAGCCAGCACCCGGGTCACGCCGAGCAGATACAGCCCGAGCGCAACGAGCATCAGATTGGCCAGCAGATAGAGTACGAGGCGGATTGGCGCCGGCCCGTCAAGCGTCAGGCTGGCGGCGCCGAGCGTGCCGGCGATGGCGCCGGCCACGGTGTAGGAAAGGATGCGTCCGGCATTGTAGGCGAGGTGCATCGACCAGCGTGCCGGGGCACCCATCGACAACGCGCTGACAATGCCGCCGCACATGCCGACACAGTGGGTGCCGCCGAGCAGACCGACGAGGAACAGGGCGAGATAGCCAGAATCAGGCATCGGGAAGGAAAAGGACAGGGCCGGATATCACGGGGCAAGGATACATCACCGCCCTGCCCGCCCGAACTGCTGCCGCTCAGATCACCTTGGAATAGCGGGTGCGCTGGCGGTCGGCGCGCAGATAACGATCGAAAGCCATCGCAATGACGCGCACCAGCAGGCGCCCCGGCGGCAGAACGGTAATCCATTCACGCTCGACCTTGAGCAGGCCACCGCGCTCCATTTCCTTGAGGTCTTCCAGTTCGGCGGCAAAATATTGGTGAAAATTGATCAGGTGCGAACTTTCGATCGATTCGATGGACAGTTCGAAGTGACACATCAGCGCCTGGATGATCGAACGCCGAAGAATGTCGTCGGCGTTCAGTTCGATGCCGCGGAATGCCGGCAAAATGTTGGCATCGAGACGGTCGTAATACTCGTCCAGCGTCTTGACATTCTGGCTGTAGGTTGGACCGACCTTGCCGATCGACGAAATGCCGAACGACAGCATGTCGCTGTCGGCATAGGTCGAATAACCCTGGAAATTCCGGTGCAGGCGGCCCTGACGCTGGGCAACCGCGAGTTCATCGTCAGGCTTGGCGAAGTGGTCCATACCGATGAAGACATAACCGGCTTCAGTCAGCTTCTTGATCGCCAGCGCGAGGATCTGCAACTTGGTGTCAGCCGACGGCAGATCGGACTCGGCAATCCGCCGCTGCGGCTTGAACAGGCTGGGCAGGTGCGCGTAGTTGTAGATCGACAGGCGCTCGGGGTCCATCGCCAGCACGCGTTCCAGCGTCCGGTTGAAACCCATGACGGTCTGGTGCGGCAGTCCGTAGATCAGGTCGATGGATACCGACTTGAAGCCGTTGGCGCGTGCCGCGTCGATCACGTTGGCGGTTTCTTCTTCGCTCTGGACACGATTGACTGCGATCTGCACGCGCTCATCGAAATCCTGAACGCCGACGCTCATACGGTTGAAGCCAAGTTCGCCGAGCAGCGCGACCGTCGCGGTATCCACCTTGCGCGGATCGACTTCGATCGAATATTCGCCACCGTCGAGCAGCTTGAAGTGCCTGCGCGTCTCGCTCATCAACTGGCGCATTTCGTCGTGCGAAAGGAAGGTTGGCGTACCGCCGCCCCAATGCAACTGGATGACCTCGTTGCCACCGTCGAGAGCCGCGCTCTGCAGGGCGATTTCCTTGGCCAGGTATTTCAGATACTTGGCGCTGCGTCCGTGATCCTTGGTGATGATCTTGTTGCAGGCGCAGTAGTAGCAAATGGTGTTACAGAACGGGATGTGAAAGTATAATGAGAGTGGACGGCTGATGCCGCCGATGGTACGTTTGCCCAACCAGAGCTTCGCCGCTTCCGCGTCGAACGCTTCGACAAAGCGGTCGGCTGTCGGATACGACGTATAGCGCGGGCCGTTGACATCGAAACGGCGAATGATCTGGGGATCAAAGACGAGGTTTTCAGTTGCAAAATTCATTAAACGCACCATCGAGAACAGGTCGAATTATGGTCATACACCACAAAATCACGGTTGACTTGGATCAACCTTGCATGGTTTGCTGATGCCGCCCGATCCCTGCGAAAAGCCGGTTTCGCTCTCGCTGATCAAGACGGCCTGTTCGAACTGCAATCTGCGCGAACTGTGCCTGCCCTTGGGACTCAGCAACGATGAGCTCGAACGTCTGGACGATCTGGTTTCGAATCGCCGCCGTCTCAAGCGCGGTGATCGTCTGTACAGTTCCGGCACACCGTTCGACGCGATTTATGCGATCCGTAGTGGTTTCTTCAAAACCGATGTCCTGATCGAGGACGGTCGCGAGCAGGTCACCGGGTTCCAGATGGCCGGCGAATTGCTGGGCCTCGACGGCATCAGTAGCGAGCGCCACACCTGCAACGCCATCGCCCTCGAAGACAGCGAAATCTGCGCCATTCCCTTCTCGCGGCTGGAAAGCCTGTCGCGCGAAATCCATACCCTGCAGCACCATTTCCACAAGGTGATGAGCCGCGAAATCGTCCGCGACCATGGCGTCATGATGCTGCTCGGCACCATGCGCGCCGAAGAGCGCCTGGCCGCCTTCCTGCTCAACCTGTCGCAGCGCTTCACGGCGCGCGGCTTCTCGCATGCCGAGTTCTACTTGCGCATGACGCGCGAGGAAATCGGCAGCTACCTCGGCCTCAAGCTGGAAACTGTCTCCCGCGCCTTCTCAAAATTTCAGGAAGAAGGCTACATCGCCGTCCAGCAGAAACACATCCGGATCCTCAATGTCGCCGGCCTCAAGGCCCTGATGAATCCGCGCGCCTGACGGTAACGCCGCTACCAGCGAAAGATAGTTGAGTCTTCACAACCCTGAACCAAAAATGAGAAGACCCGGCAGGTTTCCCTGCCGGGCCGGATTCGGTCGTCCCCGAAGGGACACCTTATTGTAGCAACGGCTCTCACCCCGGAAAACTACAACGGGGGTATTCTACCCGTTCCAAATAAGAACGAGTAAATATCATGGAGATCCGCTACACCCTTGGGCTGGACATCGGCATCGCCTCGGTCGGCTGGTGCCTGCTTGGCGAAAATCGCATCATCGACCTTGGCGTGCGCGCCTTCGACAAGGCTGAAACCGCCAAGGAAGGCGACCCGCTCAACCTGACCCGCCGCCAGGCCCGCCTCGCCCGCCATCGCCTCGCCCAGCGTGCTTGGCGCCTGAAAAAACTCACCCGCGAACTCAAACGCCAGAGCCTGATTGATGACAAGCGCTTTTTCCAACCAGCCAATCCGGTATCGATTTCCCCTTGGCAGCTACGCATTAAAGGTCTCGACCGCAAACTCGAACGAGACGAATGGGCGCGTGTCATCTACCACCTTTGCAAACACCGGGGCTTTCACTGGGTCAGCCGGGCTGAGGAGAAACAGGCGGCAGGCGACACCAAGAGTGAAGGCGGGAAGGTCAAACAGGGTCTGGCCGGCACCAAGCGCCTGATGGAAGAGCAGGGTTACCGCAGCATCGCGGAAATGGTGTTGGCCGAGTTCCCCGAAGCCCAGCGCAACAAGCGCGGCGAGTACACCAAGGCACTATCCCGCGTCCTGCTCGGTGACGAACTGAAACAACTTTTCGCCGGACAACGCCGTTTGGGCAATCCATTCGCCAACGAGTCGCTCGAAACCACCCTCCTCGGCAACGGCGACCGCAAGAGTGGCCTGTTCTGGGTGCAGAAGCCGCCGCTCTCGGGCGCCGCCCTGCTCAAGATGCTGGGCAAATGCACCTTCGAGAAGGGCGAATTCCGCGCCCCCAAAGCCAGTTTCACCGCCGAACGCCACGTCTGGCTCACCCGGCTCAACAACCTGCGCATTGTCTGCGCGGGCGAAACGCGACCACTCAACGCACAGGAGCGCGCCCTTGCCTTGCCGCTTCCCTACCGGCAGCCAAAGGAACTCAGCTACAAGCAACTGCATGACGCCTTGACCAAGAGCGGCTTGCTGCCCGAAACCTTCGAGTTCGCCGGGCTGCGCCCGGGCAAGGACGGGAAAGACCCGAAATCGGAAAAACTCATCAAGCTCCCGGCCTGGCAGGAACTGCGCAGCACGCTCAAGGCGGCCGGGCTGGAGACGGAATGGGAAGGCCTCGCCGGGGAAGCCTGTCGCGGTCAACCGCAAATTCTGGACGAAATCGCCCGCGTACTCAGCGTCTACAAGGACGACGACGAAGCGCGCGCAGAATTGAACAAACTGCCCCTGCCCAACCGGGAAGCCATGGTCGAAGCCCTGCTCGACATCCGCTTCGACAAGTTCCACGCCTTGTCGTTGAAGGCGCTCTACGGGATCGTCCCGCAGATGGAGGCGGGCTTGCGGTACGACGAGGCCTGCGTCGAAGCAGGCTATCACCACAGCCAGTTACACGAGCCCGGTGAAGGCACCTCACGCACCCTGCCGCCGCTCTACGCCGGGCGCGACCCGGACGGCCGCATGCGCTTCGCGGAAGACGAAGACATTCCGCGCAACCCGGTCGTGCTGCGCGCACTGAATCAGGCGCGCAAAGTCGTCAACGCCATCGTCCGCCGCTACGGCTCGCCGATGGCGGTCAACATCGAAATGGCTCGCGATCTTTCCAGACCGCTGGACGAACGCAACAAAATCAGGAAGGAACAAGAGGAATACCGCGCCCGCAACGACAAGGACAAGGCGTTCTTTGCTGAAGAATTCGGACAAGCGCCCAAGGGTGGCGAGTTCGAGAAATTCCGCCTGTACCGCGAACAGCTCGGCAAATGCGCCTATTCGCAAGAAGCCATCGACCTCGCCCGCCTGCTCGAACCCGGCTACGTCGAAATCGACCACGCCCTGCCCTATTCGCGCAGTTTCGACGACAGCAAGAACAACAAAGTGCTCGTTCTTGCCAAGGAGAACCGCGACAAGGGCAACCGCACTCCTTACGAATACCTCGGCGGCGCCGAAAACAGCCCGCGCTGGCTGCAGTTCGTCGCCTTCGTCGAATCGACGAAATCCTATCGCCTCGCCAAGCGCAGCCGCCTGTTGCGCAAGGATTTTGGCGCCAAGGAGGCCGAGGATTTCAAGGAGCGCAATCTCAACGACACCCGCTATATCTGCAAATTCTTCAAGAACTACGTCGAGCGACACCTCAAGCTGGCGGACGGCAGTGACGCCAAGCGTTGTGTCGTTCTCAGCGGTCAGATGACCGCCTTCCTGCGCGCCCGTTGGGGTATCAACAAAATCCGCAGCGAAAGCGACCGCCACCACGCGCTCGATGCCGCCGTGGTCGCCGCGTGTACCCACGGCATGGTCAAGCGACTGGCCGATTATTCGCGCACCAAGGAGTTGGCGCAGGTACATACCGGTTTCGTGGACACAACGACCGGCGAAATCGTCGATCCAGCCATGTTCCGACAACTCAAGCAGCACTTTCCCGAACCGTGGCAGCACTTCCACCACGAACTCGAAGCCCGTTTGAAGATCGACAACCCCGCCCTGCTGCGCGAGGAAATGACACACCTTGGCACCTACGACACCGCAGCACTGGACGGAATACACCCCCTGTTCGTCTCGCGCGCACCGCAACGGCGCAACGGTGGCGCCGCCCACAAGGACACCATCTATGGTCAACCGGAAAAAAGGCGGGAAAAAGGCAGCGTCACGCAAAAGGTGCCGCTCACGAGCCTGACCCTGAAGGATCTCGACAAGCTCATCGACCCGCATCGCAACGCCAGGCTTTACGATGCCATCCGCGAACGCTTGGAAACCCACGGCGGCAAGGGCGACAAAGCATTTCCAACAGACAGCCCCTTACGCAAGCCCGACCGTGATGGCGAGCCGACCGGCCCTGTCGTTCGCACGGTGACCATGCTGATCGACAAACTCTCTGGCATTCCGGTGCGCGGCGGTATTGCCAAGAACGACACCATGCTGCGCGTCGATGTTTTCACCAAGGCCGGCAAGTTCCACCTGGTGCCGGTGTATGTGCATCACAAGGTTGCCGGCTTGCCGAACCGCGCGATTGTGGCGTACAAGGATGAGGGGGAATGGACGCTGATCGATGGCAGTTTTGATTGGTGTTTTTCGCTGTATCCGAATGACCTTATAAAAATCAAGCTGAAAAACGCCTCTTACCTCGGATACTACGGCAGTTGCAATCGCTCCACTGGCGCGATAAATATCTGGACGCATGATCGAAACACCAATTGCGGCAAAGACGGAATGATCGAAAGCATTGGCGTAAAGACTGCACTATCCCTAGAAAAACTTCACGTCGACACCCTCGGCAATATCCACCCTGCCAAACCGGAACCGCGCCGTGGGCTGGCGTAGTGTGATGATCTCCCGGCCGGCCAAGCTGCGCCGGGAGCACTACTCCCTCGCCATCGAGCAGGAACAAACCGCCTTCGTTCCCTTCGAGGATATCGCCGTTATCGTCCTCAATCACCGGGAAATCAACCTCACCCATCCGGTGCTTTCGGCGTGCGCCGAGTACGGGATCGGCCTTTACGCCACCGGCCACAATCACCAGCCCAGCGGCATCTTCCTGCCCTTTTTGTCACACTCGCGCACGACACGCCTGATGCGCAAGCAGCTCGATGTCGGCAAGCCGCCGGTCAAACAGGCATGGGCCAACATCGTCCGGCGCAAGATCGAGAATCAGGCGCAATGCCTGCACCTCGCTGCCCGCAAAGGTGTCGAACGGCTGAACTCCTATGCCAACCGCGTGCGCTCGGGCGATGGGGAAAATCTCGAAGGGCAAGCCGCCGCCTTCTACTTCGCCCAGCTTTTTGGCCCTGGCTTCTATCGGGCCGAGGAGCGCTGGGCCAACGCCGCGCTCGACTACGGCTATGCCGTCTTTCGCGGCGCCATTGCACGCGGGCTGGTTGCCCACGGCCTTCATCCGCCTATTGGCATTTTCCACGCCAGCGAGCAGAACGCCTTTAACCTGGCCGACGATCTGATCGAGCCTTTCCGGCCCCTGGTTGACCTGCATGTCGCGAAACACCCGGCCAGTACCGAAGGCGATCTTTCGCCGGAGGATAAGGCAACACTGGTGAGCTTGCTCAACGTCGATGTCGCCATGCCGCAAGGCAAGATGTCCGCGCTATCCGCCGTCGAATACGCCGTGGAAAGCCTGGTTCGCCTGTTCGAGCAGGAAGACAGCAACCTCGACCTGCCCAAACTGCTCGGCCTGCACGCCCACGTGCTGGAATGCTGAGAAATGAGCGAGGAGACACGACGCTTCATGCGACTGCTCCTATTCTTCGATCTGCCTATGGTCACCAAAACCGAAAAGCGCGCCTACGTGCAATTCCGCCGCTTTCTCCTCAACGACGGCTACGACATGATCCAGTGGTCGGTCTATGGCCGGCTGCTCAACGGCAACGACGATCAGGAGAAGCACCTTAAGCGCCTGGTCGACAACCTGCCGCCCGCCGGATCGATACGCTGCATGACCGTGACCGAAAAGCAGTTCGCCGGCATCCGATTGCTCGTCGGCATGCCGCTTTTTCAGGAAAAAAAGGTCACGGTGAACCAGATGCTGCTTTTCTGAAAACGGAATCCCACAAAAAAATTCCCGCCCAGCTTACGCCGGGCGGGAATTTGGGAGCGGTCAATTGTAGCTTTCCGGGGTGAGAGAGGGAGCTACAACCCGTTACTGTCCATGATGATGACAGGTTGTATTGTAGCTTTCCGGGGTGAGAGAGGGAGCTACAACGTCAAGGCCATTGTTTCCGCGACGACGCCCATTGTAGCTTTCCGGGGTGAGAGAGGGAGCTACAACCGACCTGCGTGGATA
>Ga0116154_10003424_pt1 | contig 11271 bp, 11 predicted proteins | sample AD_UKC030_MetaG_FD_89898 | JGI IMG/M metagenome (GOLD analysis project Ga0116154, IMG submission 89898) | Active sludge microbial communities of municipal wastewater-treating anaerobic digesters from USA - AD_UKC030_MetaG | ecosystem: Engineered > Bioreactor > Anaerobic > Digestate | place: USA...
CGGTTCGAAAGCTTCGGTCTCTATGTGCCCGAAAAAATCGTGTCGACCGGGGAGCTTATGGGCCGGCTCAGCCATGAGCTGCCATTTACCATTGACCTGGAGCGGATTACCGGCATTAAAAACCGCAGATGGCGCTCCGAAAACGAGTCAAGCTTCACGATCGCCCTGAACGCAGCGAACGAATGCCTGAAAAACTCGCGGTACCGGGCCCGGGACCTCGATCTGGTCATCAACACGTCCATATCGCGCACGATCGAACCGGACAATTATTATCTCGACCCGGCCATGAGCCTCTTCATCAAGAAGGAGCTCGGCGCCCATGCTGCTGTCAATTTCGACGTCAACAACGCCTGTGCGGGCATGGTGACCGGCGCTTTCCTGCTGGACAACATGATCAGGGCGGGCGTGGTCAAAAACGGCATGGTCGTCAGCGGCGAATGCATCACCCCTATCGCAGAGACGGCCCTGAGGGAGATATGCGAGCCGCTGGACAACCAGTTCGCGTCGCTGACCGTCGGCGACGCCGGCGCCGCTTTCATCATGGACGCATCTTCCGGGGAGCGGGAGGGCGTGGATTATATCTCGGTGCTGACCAACGCCGAGCATGCGCACCTTTGCGTCGGCAAACCGAGCGATGTTTCGCCCGGGCCGGCCATGCATACCAGAAGCAGGGAGATGCATGACGCCAGGCAGTACCAGTACGCCCTGTATTTTCTGAGGAAGTCTTTCGAGAGATACGGCAAAAACATCGAAGAATACGATTATATCATAACCCACCAGGTGACCGTCGGGGCGGTGAAGACCTATTTGAAGGCAATCGCCGAAGTCCACGGCGTCACGACGCTGCCGACACTGATGAGCGTTGAGGATTTCGGGAACACCGCTTCCACTGCGCTTTTCCTGGTGATCTATAACGCGCTGAAGCAGAAAAAGATAAAGGACGGTTCCAGGATATTGCTGTTCTCGCTCGCTTCGGGCATCGGATACGCGCTGGTGTCGTTCACCATGGGGGATGTCGAGGTGCGATAATGGGTGCGGTCATAAAATCAACCGGGGTCTGTCTTGACAGGGAGCTCGGAAGCAGCGTCGAATACGCGGCCGTGGCCGCCGAGGAATGCATCGCGAACGCCGGCATCGACAGGAACGATGTCGACCTCCTCATCAACGTCGGCGTTTTCAGGGACAAGAACCTGACCGAGCCGGCGATGGCGACGATGATACAGCAGCGGCTTTGCATCAACCGTCTCTATCAGGACGAAACGAAGACCTTCTCCTTCGATATAATCAACGGGGCTGGCGGATTGCTCAACGCCGTTCAGGCCGCGGGCGCGCTGCTGGCCAACGGTCCGGTAAAGAACATTCTCATCGTTTCGAGCGACACCCATCCTTCTCAGGTCGCCCAGGTCGATTTTCCCTACACTTCCGCGGGCGCCGCGATGCTGCTTGAATGGTCGGACGATCCCGCAAGGGGCTTCCGGTCGGTCGACTTCAGGACGCTGGAAGAGGATTATATCGGGACCAGGGCTTCCTGCAATATCATCGAGCAGGGCACGAATGCATCCAGAACCGTCTTCGTGGAGGCCGAACCAGATTACTCCCGGAGACTGGAGGCTTTTACGATCGAATCCATCAAAGACATTTTAGAGGGCTATAAAAGGGACCATGCCGTTGACGCTGCAAAGATCAAACTGCTGGCGGCGCACCCCTGGAAAGATTTCGGGATTCGTGTTGCCGGAGCGGCCGGAATAAACGACTACTCCCTGGGATGCCTCTATGAGAAATACGGCGACCTGAATTCTTCGGCGCTGGCAGTCGCATACCATGACGCGCGTCAAACAGGGAAAATCGGGGACGGCGACCATATTCTTTTTGTGGCCGCCCAGTCCGGGCTTATGGTCGGCGCCGGATTGTACCGCAATTGACCTGCCGCATGTTTTCAGAATATCCCCGGCGCTGTTTTTTTTCTGGATGACATCCGTCGATGAAATCATATAGTGATAATCATTTATTCTTCCGGCTATAAATTGGCTTGCAACTATGCCGTGTTTATAGTAATATTAATGGATGAGCAGTTGATGTTTTAATCATTGCAGGGCGAGAGGTCTTTATGGATAAATATGACGGAAAAACCAGGTCATTGTTCACAAAGAACGAATTGAAGCTCATCGAAGATTCCGCTGCGGAGACAATTGAAACATTCAATCTTTCATCCCTCAGGAAAAAAATTGATTCAGCCAGGAAATATTATGATAAATGGAGGGATCTCTCAAGGGCGCGGCAAAGGCAAACGGGTTCCGAAGATACTGCGTTGAGACAAAAACAAAAATCTGCGGTTTTCAAGGATGTTTTAAGGTTGTTCGAGAATCAGGCAAAGAAGCTTGAAAAAGAGCATTTGAATGAACTCGGCCGCAAACGCAAAAAAATTCTTGCGGCATCAAACCTGAAGGTGAAAAAATTCTCATCACCAATGGAGCCCGTGAAAAAGCAGGGAAGGAAGTCAGGAAAAAAAATTGTTTCAAAGCAGTTAACGGGGCAGAGAAAGACTATTAGGGCTTACATCTCCTCGCGTAACAAGCGGTCGCAGTTAAAACGCGACAGTAATTGATTCGTCTGGCGTCAGCCTGATCAACACCGGATAACCGGCCGATAAAACCGCCGCACTAGCGTGAGAAAACATCCTTTTCCAGCCTGGTATATATATCTTTTTTCAATTCTTCGCGAAGAAGCTCGACAGTATCGCTGAAATTGCTCCTGCCCGTACCGGCACCCGGCGCAGCTCCGATATAGGTGTATGGCCCGTTTTTCCACATGTGCAGGCCCCGGGCTGATAGATGGCGCTCAACGTCATTTTCTATCACGGCGATCCTGTCGATCAGCGCCCCGTACATGGCGTCGATGACGTTGAAGGCGCGAATGAAATCCCTGTTGCTGACGATATCCCGGTAAACCGATTTTTGTTTTTTCCGGGCATGGATCAGGTACGTGTAAATGAAAAACTTGAATTCATAATATGCGAAGTAGGTCCCGTATATTCCGGAAAGAAAATCAAAGTAGGGCTCTGGTTTGTCCGCGAAAAGGTTTTTTTATAGTACGCAAGAAGGTCGCATGAAACGAGGGTTCCCTGATAATAGCTGTTGAACTCGTCCAGGAGCCCGTAGATGCCGCTGCCCTGGGTCGAGGTCGGATTATAAGGGGAAGCGATATAGGTTTTATACCTGAAGGTCCTCAGGTTATCGGGTATCGCCGGGCACAGGTCCCGGCTGGGGAACGTGTCGGTAACCGGCACGTTGATCGTTGCTTTGGAATTGATGAAACAGGATATGGTTCCGGCCGTTCTCAAGGAGTGGGTATGAATGTGGTTCCCTTCGTGCACCGCGGTGTTCATTTCATCCGAGAGCGGTCCGGCTCCGCGAAGGTATCTCAGAACGTCAAAGGATATGGGGTCCTTCATGATCAACTGGACCAGTCGATAGGTGTCGGGAGAATGCTCCATGAGTATTTTCAGGTATTTTTTTCTTTTTTCATCCGCGTCAGGAATGAATATCCTCAGGTTCTTGATATTTTTCACGTGTGAGGCGATGAGCGCCCGGATGTCCTTCATCCCTGAAAAGGCGCTGCTGTATTCATTGTCAGGACGGGAAAATGCCGAAATGTTCAGAGAAATCGTATGATGCCCTGTGGCTGCGTCAACGGCCACATAACCGGACAGGACATAGTCCGGCGTGCACCGCTCGAGGATCCTGTCCCTGAGCGTGTTGCTGTATGGGCTGTACTCGGGCAGGTTCAGTTCAGCCAGGTAGTTGTCGGAAACCCTGACGATCATGAGGCCGGTTTTTTTCAGCTCCGCGGTGGTATCTGCGGTGGTCCTGTCGCAGAGTTCCCGGGAGACGCCGTCCTTCGGCACGAGGGGGAGAAACAGCACTTTCGGTTTGTTCCGGGATGATTCCAGGAACGCGTTCATGATGATGGATTTCGGTATGGGAGTCGCGCCAGCCACCGGCAGTGATGCGAATGCGGCTGCAACGAACATTGCAAGCATTGAGGTGATTGTTCTATTCATCGGATTCTTCCTTCGGGGGAATGTGATCATCTGCTTTCCCGGTACACCATGAACTCGATGCCGGTAAGGCGTATTAATTGATCGGGCCTGATTTCCATGAGGTCAATGCGGTATAACCCGGGTTCAAGGCCTTTGAGAGAAATCGTATTGCCCCCTTTTTTCAGATCAGCTGATGAAATCTCCGTCAGCCCGGTTCGGCCGGTTCCGTCCTTCTTCATGTCTACCCGGCTGACCAGCGCTGTGTGCCTGACGTCGCCGGAGATCTCGACTGCGATGGCGCTGCCGTCGCCGGTTCCATAGAGCCAGGGATGGTGCGCGGCGGTGATGGACGCGTTCCTGATCGTGTACGCCTGTGTGGGCCCGCCGCGGTTGTATCCACGGTATTGCCTGATCTTTTTATCGAAGAAGTTTTTGACCGCTTCGAGCCTGTCCGGGTAGTCGCGAATATCGCCGAAGCGGCCCGGCCTGGCGCGCCTGACGGAGGTCCTGTCGGATCCGCCGCAGAGAATCCTGAAGTCCTCGGCGATGGCCTCGCCGGCGGTGTCATAGCTGCTGTCATTTCGCGGCGGAGCTTTCCTGAGTTTCCAGTATTCGTTGAAATCCCCCTGCGACAGTACGCGGTAGTGAAAGGCGTGGCCCATCTCGTGGCCCACGGTGGTTTCGGTCGCCGGCCACTTGAACGACTGCCCGCCGAAAAGAAAGATCGAATCGCAGCCGGGGTCATAGAAGCCGTTCGTGTCCGGGATGCTGAACGGGGTGATGTACACCCGTATCCCGTTGAGAACTTTCCGCGGCAGCTTTATATCGTTCAGGGCCTTCATGATTGCCTCCCTGTCCGGCTGCTTCTCGGGTGCGGTGGGCGTCAGGAGCCCCCAGTCGCACAGGAATTGCGCCATGTACGCCGATGTCGTGAGCATGGAATTCATCACCGTGGCTGCCGGGTTCCAGCGCTTTGCGTAGTCGGTGAGCCTGTTGATGTGCATCTGCGTCAGGACGTATCCCCTGATGAAGTTTTCCGGATGGCATACGAGTATGCCCGTGCTTTTTATTTCCTCGAATGATCCTTCGTGTCTGACTATCTCCCGCTGGAGCCTGACGATCTCGGCCGCGGTCTGCTCGAAGGTGAGCTTCCTCCGGTAGGCGTAGTCTTCAAGGAAGAATTCCCGGAAGCGGCCGGGCAGCGTGTCTGATCCGGCGAGGACCGAGTCGATATAATCGTCGCGGTATCCGGTGATATGTATCTCCCTTCCGTCGGGATAGTAATACCTTTCGCCCGCCAGCGCGCCGCGGTCGTATTGCCAGCGGGCAAGGAGCTTCCCGTTGCGGTCGAACCCGGTGAGCTCGCCATGGGGCGCGTCGTTTTCGTAGTTCACCTTCCATGAATGGATCTCGTTGTCGGTGTTGCGCTCCATGAAATCGCTGTATTCGACGAGCCCGTGGTATTTGCCGTTGGACCAGGTCCCCTTGACCAGTATCTCGCTGTCGCCGATAATGTTGCGGATTAAGCCCTTGCCATGGGGCAGCCCGTTTCTGAATCCCCCTTCATAGACCCCGCTTTTTTCCCACATCGTATCGAAGCAGATGAATTTCATTTTCCCGGCGCCGTTTTTGCAGTCGCCGCTCAGGCAGGTTTTGATGGTGTCTGCTTTCATGAACCCGGCCCATGCTGGCGCTGCCAGGCACGCGAGAATCAAACACTTGGAGCAGATCGATACGCGGTGTCTCATGAGGGTCTCCTGTCTGAAAACGATGCATTTCCGGCGTGATTCATCCCTCTGAATTCATGCGACAGCGTTTCAGGGAACGTTGCATCCGATGATCACGCCTGAATGAACATAAGAGCTTCGCATGCCGTAAAATTTCTGTCAATTGTTAATCACACCGGGTTGCCCCGGGCCGGTTTTACATGCACTTCTAAAGGATGCGGCAGTCCGATTATTATCGCTGATTATCGCTTTTTTATCTTCAATTAATAAAGAATATTATTGCAGAATTTCAATCCGCATGCCTACAATAGCCGCAGGTCGTATAACGGACAATCGGGAGGTGCGACAATGGCGAAGAAAAACGTGCTCATCACCGGGGCCACCGGGTTTATCGGCGGCCACATTCTCGATGAAAACCTGGTGAGGGGCAACCGCGTCAGGGCGTTCGTGCTCCCCGGCGATCCGGCGATCGAATCTCTCAAAAAGAGAAAGGTCGAGGTCTTTGAAGGGGACATCACGGATTACCGCGCGGTGCGCGAGGCGGTGCGCGGCATGAAGATCGTGTTTCACTGCGCCGCGGTGGTCACCGACTGGGCGCCCAGAAGCCTCTTCGAACGGGTGACCCTCGGCGGGGCCGAGAACATCTGCCGCGCCTGCTCGGAGGAAAAGGTCGACCGGCTGGTGGACATCAGCACCAACGACGTGTTCGGCATGGACGAGAAGAACGTCATGGACGAGTCCTTCCCGCTTCGGCCCTGGGGCGAGCCGTATCCCGATTTCAAGATAAAATCAGAACAGATCATGTGGCGCTACCACCGTGAAAAAGGGCTCAGGGTCTCCATGGTGTATCCATGCTGGGTGTACGGGAGAAACGACCGCACCTTCGTGCCCCTGCTCGCCGACGCGATAATCAAGGGCGACCTCATCTTCTGGAGAAAATACGTGCTGGTGTGGCCCGCGTACGTGCTCAACGTGGTCGACCTCGTGATGCTCATTGCGCAGGACGACAGGGCCATAGGGCGCGGCTACCTCGTGCATGACGGGGAGAGCGACACGTTCCAGAATTTCTGCGCCCTGATAGCGGGGGCCGTGGGATGCGAACCGATAAAGACGCACATCCCCTATTTCGCGGCCTATGCTGCGGCCTTTGTCATGGAGGGGCTGTGGAAGATCCTGGGCAAAAAAACGCGGCCGCTCCTCACCACGTACACGGTGAAGAACCTGGGATCGCGCTTCAGGTTTTCGATCGACCGCGCGAAAAGAGAGCTGGGATGGGCCCCTAAGTATTCGTACAGAGAAGCATTCGCCGAAACGTTGGAGTGGCTCAAGACCGTCGACATTGAATCATATGCGCAGAAGTGAAAAATATTTCTGCTGAATAAAATTAAATCACGGCATCACTTTCTACTCCGGCATCGGTTTTCGTTTCACGGACAATAATTTTGTATCCGCGCCCCGGAAAATTCGTCACATTATCACCGTTAGATTTTTGATACAATGGAGATTTTATGCTTCGATTAATAGCGTTTTTTCTGGCGATAGCGGCTGCAGCGGAATTTACGTCTTGCAATTCATGCCGGGAAGGGGGAAAATCAGCCATGGACAAGACCGACAAAAAACAGCTCCTACAGAAACTGACTCCGGAGCAATACCGGGTGACCCAGCAGTGCGGCACCGAGCCGCCGTTCAGAAACGAATACTGGGACAATCACCGGGAAGGCATATACGTCGATGTGGTTTCCGGCGAACCGCTGTTCAGCTCGCTTGACAAGTTCGATTCAGGGACCGGGTGGCCGAGTTTTATCGGGCCGCTCGAGAAGGAAAACATCGTCGCGAAGATCGATTCGAGCCATTTCATGGTGAGGACCGAGGTGCGCAGCAAAAAGGCCGATTCCCACCTCGGGCATGTGTTCGAGGACGGGCCCGCTCCCACGGGCCTGCGCTACTGCATGAACTCGGCTGCGCTCAGGTTCATCCCTGCAGAGGACCTCGAGAAAGAGGGATACGGCCGATACGCGAAGCTTTTTAAAAGGAGGTAGCCATGTTCAAGACCGGCGAAGAATTGATGGCGTCCGCCAGGCAGGCCCTTGAAGGCAAGTGGCAGAACATCGTACTTGCGACACTCGTTTACGTTATCGTGTGCTGCGCTGCGGGCTCGATCCACTGGATCGGGCCGATAATCGGCATAATAATCGGCGGCCCCATGGCGCTCGGTTACCTTTCGCTTGTGCTGGCCGTCAAGCGCGGAGGGACAGTCAACGTCTCCCGGGTTTTCGACGGATTTTCACGATTTGCCGATGCCCTGGTCGCGAACCTTTTGATGACGATCTTTATCGTCCTCTGGTCGATCCTGCTCGTGGTGCCGGGCGTTATCGCGGCGCTCGGGTACTCGATGACCTTCTTCCTGATGGCGGATGATCCTTCGATTGATGGAGTGGAAGCGATCCGCAGAAGCAAACAGCTGATGGACGGGCACAAGGCGCGGCTGTTCAGGCTGTGCTGTCGTTTCAGCGGCTGGTTCCTGCTGGCGATCCTGACGCTGGGTATCGGATTCTTCTGGCTGATTCCGTACTTTTCTGTAAGCGTCGCCGCTTTTTACGAGGAAATTCGCGGCACGAAAGCCGATACCGGTCCCGATAATGCGGGCCAGGTCCGGCTGCCGCAATGATCTGCGGCGCTGAAGCAAAAAAAGGTTTACGCGCCGCCCTGGATGTGCTTTTTCATGGCTGATGAAAAGAACCGCGACACTACTGTGCGCCGTGGCCCTGGTGCACGCCGTATCATGCGCCCCGGGCGTCAAGCGCGTCATCGAGCCTTTTGAAAACAGATACATCGATATCCCGGGCAAGGGCGCCGCGCTCGTCAGGAGCGCGGCATGCGACGTGTTTATCGAGCATGTGAGTACCGAAAAATGGAAGAAGCTCCTGTCCTTCAGCGCGTATTCCAGCGGAAATCCCCTCACGACCGCATACAGGGTGCCCCCGTTCGAATTTTTCCAGGTCGTGGTCAGAAACACTTCAGACCAGCCCATTGCGGTTGAAGACTGCTATGTCAGGTGGCGGGCCGGGAAGGCCGGGGCGCTCGGGGCAGGGGAGCTTCGGGCGCGATGCCGCGGCGGGTCGTACCGGATTTACGATTTCGAGGGACTGCTTTCGTTTCGCAGGGTTACGAGGGGCTCATTCTCCATATCCGAGATGGATTATGCAAAAAACACGATCGGCCTCCGGCTGCAGTTCATTCCTGCCGGCGATTCGGTTCTTTTTATCCGGGCATTCGACTGGATACCCGTCGAGGCGGATTCTTTCGACGTGGTCCTCGTCACGCGCGCAGGCGGCCGCAGTTCTTCTGTGTCCATGACCATGAGCCGCCGGGAATACCGCACGAGAGGAAAAAAATTCGCCGAGCCCCGTAAAAATGACGAGGAAGACGGTCTTGACCTGGAGTATTAGGCCGGCTACGGCCTGCAATAAAAAGTTATTGCTTGCCTGTCCCTGGGCTTTACTATGGGTCCGGGTCATGTTATGAACAATAAACACAGGCTGTTCATCGCGCTTCCCTTTGACGAGAAGGCCAGGGCGTCACTGGCCGATACGGCGCGCCTGATCGGATCTTTCGCCGGCCGCATCAAGGGCGTTTCGCCGGATACGTATCACATCACCGTAAAATTTTTCGGCGGAGTGGATCGGGATCTGGCGGACCGGGTCGCCCGTGAATTCGGCGCGCTGGATATCGGGCGCGGAAAGATTCCCTATACGATACAGGGGCTGGGCGCGTTCCCGTCGCTTTCCAGGGCCTCGGTCCTGTGGGCGGGCGTCATCGCGCAGGGCGACGGGCTGGTTTCCCTTTTCAGGCTCATCGAGGATTTTTCGGCCGAGCTCGGCTTCGCGCGTGAGACCAGGGCGTTCAGGCCCCATCTCACCCTGGGCAGGGTCAGGGGCGAGGGCGGCGCGCCCGGGCCGCTGAAGGAGCACTTCATGTCCAACAGGGACCGGCTGTTCGCGGAATCCGCCTTCAGCCGCCTCGTGCTGTATGAATCAGAGCTTCGGCCCGAAGGCCCGCTGTACACTGAAATCTCAAGCAAAGAACTGTGAGAGGACCGCCGCCATGACACGATTGATCGGAAAACCGGAGGAAGTCGCCAGGGACCATTACATGCTTCGCCTCGATGCCGGGGACGCCGTTTCGGCGCCGGGCCAGTTCGTCACCATAAAACCGGGCGAGGGCACGGATCCGCTGCTCAGGCGGCCGTTTTCGCTGTTCGACCATCATGACGGCGTGATAGAGATCGTGGTCAGGGTCGTGGGCCGGGGCACGGGACTCATCAGCAGGGCTGGCGGGGAACTCGATATGCTCGGCCCCATGGGCAGGGGATTTTCCCTCGAACGGGCGGGGAGCGCGCTTCTCGTCGGCGGCGGAGTCGGGTGCGCACCGCTGAACTATCTCGCGCGGGCGCTCAAGGGGGCGGGAACCAGGGTCACGATGCTTTTCGGCGCTTCGTCTTCCGGTTTCGTGTACTGCCGCGACGAATTCATACGAAACTCGCATGATTTCCACGTAACGACCGACGACGGCAGCGAGGGCCGCGGGGGCACCGTGGTATCGCTCATGGCCGAACTTCTCGCTGCGGAGAAGTACGACCGGATATACTGCTGCGGCCCGACGGTCATGATGAAGAAGGCGGTGGAGCTTGCGGGCCCGGTACCGGTCGAGATATCGGTCGAGAACTATTTCGGGTGCGGTTTCGGCATCTGCGCCGGGTGTACCATCGAGACCACATCCGGGCTCAAAAGGGCCTGTGTCCACGGCCCAGTGTTCGACGGCAGGAGCGTGATTCTCGGCTCTCTCGGATAAATGCTTCTTGACGCCGGTGAAAATATGCATATACTGTGCTATAAAGAATTTAAAAGGATTCACTCATGCAAATAAAATCCGCTTTTTCCAATCTCATGATCAAGGCCCTGACTGAATCGCTCGATGTCAGGTCGATGACGAAAATCGCCGACAGGCTGATCCCGAACTACAATATTTACAAGAGGACGGGATTTCCCGAAAACATCCCCATCCAGAAGCAGGACGCAGCCAAGCAGATCGTCAAAGACATCATCGCCTCGAACCTCCTGCTCGAATTCGTCAACCAGCTGATCCACTACCATACCGAAGGATACATGGGGAAGAAATACCGCATCAACCACCTGAAAGCCATTATAATGGAGATCGAGGACCAGGGGCTGATTTACGACCAGGTCAACAGGATGTTCGTCGAGGACCCCGACGTGAGGAGGACCAGGAACTGGGGGACCCTGCGTGAAGGAGAAGACTACATTTTCGCCTTTCTGAGGCTCGACATAGTCGGTAACACCAAGCTCGTGCAGCAGTATCCCGAGAACCTGATCAAGCAGACGTATTCGGACCTCAGGGGGATCGTGCAGCGCTGCATCGACAAGAGAAACGGCAGGATATGGAACTGGGAGGGGGACGGCGGCCTGGTGGCCTTCTATTTCTCGA
>Ga0116154_10003428_pt1 | contig 11257 bp, 10 predicted proteins | sample AD_UKC030_MetaG_FD_89898 | JGI IMG/M metagenome (GOLD analysis project Ga0116154, IMG submission 89898) | Active sludge microbial communities of municipal wastewater-treating anaerobic digesters from USA - AD_UKC030_MetaG | ecosystem: Engineered > Bioreactor > Anaerobic > Digestate | place: USA...
ACGATGCGGGATTTGCAGGTCAATGTCGTGGGGTGAGAGAGCGGCGGTCCTGAATTGGATGTTGCCCAATCGTAACCGCGCAGCCGCCTGGTCGGCACACAGCAGGGGGATTCTCATGTGCGTCTTGAAGCCCGCCAAAACGGCGGAGCTGAACGGGCAACAACTCATCCGGACGCATCATGAGACGCACAAACCTCTGCACCCAGTTGTTGGGAATCGGCGTGGCGATCGCGGGCCTGAGCCTGCCGGCCGCTCGAACCCAATCATCCGACGCGCTGATCGACAAACTGGTCGAGAAGGGAATCCTGACGGTCAAGGAAGGCAACGAACTTCGCGAGGAGGCGGACAAGGGATTCGGTCAGGCCTACGCGGTCAAGAGCGGCATGCCTGAGTGGGTCACGGCGCTGAAGATCAACGGCGATTTTCGGGGGCGTTTCGAGGGTTTCTACGGGGACAATCCCGATTTTGTCGATCGCAACCGCTGGCGGTATCGCCTCCGGTTGGGTGTTGCGGCCAACCTGATCGAGAACCTCGAAGTCGGGGTGCGGTTGGGATCGGGTGACCTGGACAACGCGTCCGGGCTGACTTCGGGCTCCGACCCGATCTCGAACAACCAGAGCCTGCAGAACAACGCCTCGAAGAAGGGGATCTTCCTCGATCTGGCGTACGCGCGGTGGGCGGCGATCAATCGTCCGGATTGGACAGGCGTGCTGACGATCGGCAAGATGGAGAATCCGTTCGTGCTGTCGGATATGCTCTTCGACAACGACTATACGCCGGAAGGCGCGGCGCAGCAGATCAGTTACACATTGAACGACAGGCACGCGCTGAAGTTGAATCTGGGCGAATTCGTCCTCGACGAAATCGGGTCCACGAGCTCCGATCCGTTTCTGCTCGGGAGCCAACTCCGCCTCGAATCGGTTTGGACCCCGAAGGTCGGCACCAGTGCCGGGATCGGCTTTTTGACGATCCAGAACGAGGAAAACCTCCCGAGCAGCGCGGTGCCGGACATCAATGCGGGAAACCGCCGGCATGTGCGCTACACGGGGAATTCGGAGACATACGCGGGGCTCGACGAGCCCGAGTCTGGCTACGACACGCTGGTTGTGGACGCGGCGTTCACTTACACACTCGGGGCCTTTCCCTTCTATGCGGGTCCGTTCCCGATCAGGGTGTTTGGGGAGTATCTCTACAACAGCGGCGCGGATGACATGAACCGGGGCTATCAGGCCGGCGTGACTTTCGGCAAGGCAGGCAAACGGCGGACTTGGGAGCTGACCTACCGCTACAAGGTGCTCGAAGGCGACGCCTGGTGGGAGGAGTTGACGGATTCTGATTTCGGGGCCTACTACGCCAATTCGCCAGCGGTCACCGCCCCTGAGTATGCCCGGGCTCGCAGCGCCGGGTACTGGGCCGGCACCAACGCTCGAGGCCATGTGGTCAAGGCCAGTTATTCGCCGCTCGATCCCTTGACTTTGAGCATGACCTGGTTTGGCGTCGATCTGATCGAAGAATACCTGCCTGGCAGCGACAGCCACATGCACCGGCTCCAGGTGGACGCGGTTCTGAAGTTTTAACCTGACTGTCACACAATTGACACCCGCCGGCCATCCGCCTGCTGGAAGTTTCAAGGAAAAGGAAAACAAATGACGCAAACGAATCGCAGGTCCATCGCGCTCGCACTCGCGCTCGCACTGCTTGTCGGTGTCGGCCCGGCTCTGGCCGGGAATCTCACGGTCAAGGGCTCCGACACCCTGGTGATTCTGGCCCAGAAATGGGCTGAGATGTACATGCAGCAGAATTCGAACACCAAGATCCAGGTGACCGGCGGGGGCACCGGCACCGGATTTGCCGCCCTGCAGAATCAGACGACCGATCTCTGCAACGCCTCGCGCAAGATCCGCGCCAAGGAGATCGAAGCCTGTGTGAAGGCCTTTGGCAAGCGGCCCACCGAGTACAAAGTCGCGCTCGATGGCCTGTCGGTCTACGTCCACGAGAGCAACCCGATCGCGCAACTCAGCATCGAGGAACTTGAGGGGATCTTTACGGCCAAGATCCGGAACTGGAAGGAGATCGGCGGCAAAGACCAGCCGATCGTGCTGTACAGCCGCGAGAACAGCTCCGGCACCTACGAGTTTTTCAAAGAGCACGTGCTCAAGGGCAAGGACTTTGCTTCGAGCGCGCAGACCCTGCAGGGCACGGCGCAGGTTCTCCAGGCCGTGGCCGGCGAGCCCAAGGGCATCGGCTACGGCGGGGCCGCCTACGGGGCGGGGGCCAAACACATCAAAGTCAGCAAGGAGAAAGGCGGGGCGGCCGTTGAACCGAGCGAAGAGACCGTGGTCGCGGGCACCTATCCCATCTGGCGCTATCTTTACATCTATGTGAACCCGGCCCTCGACAAGGGTGAGGTCGCCGCCTACCTGAACTGGATTCGCAGCGATGCGGGACAGAACGTGGTTAAGGACATTGGGTATTTTCCCTTGCCGAAGCAGTTGCGCCAGTGAGACTGGGGGGCGATGCCACACCGTCAGCAACTGGGACGGCGGAGCGAAGGCTGGATGGGCCTTGAGCGGGGCTATCGGGCCCGGCCCGGCGAGTGGATCGCGGAGAAGCTCATCTTTCTGGTGTCGCTGACGGCGATGGTGATGATCTTCCTGATCTTCGTATTCGTCACCCGCGAGGCGCTCCCGATTCTCCTGGGCCGGATGTCCAGCGCCGCTACGCTCGAGACCGCGGTGATTCCTCCCAGCCAGATGGACTCCCTGAGTTCCGAAGCGCTGCGGCAGTATCTGGGACTGACGCCCGCCGAGTTTGCGGGCAAGGATCGGGAGACGCTCGAACTCCTGATGGAGCTGAAGCAGGAAATCGCCGCGGAAGCACCGGAGGACAAGGATGCGACCGTGAACACGGCCGCCTGGCGCTACTTGCTGTTTCCGTACCAATGGACGGGATACGACCACCCCGTCTACATCTGGCAGCCCGTCTCCGCGATCCACAAGTACAACATCGTCCCGCTGATTGTTGGGAGCCTAAAGACCACCCTGGTCGCGCTGCTCTTTGCCGTGCCTTTGGCCCTGGCGGCGGCCCTCTACGTATCGCAGCTCGCCTCGCCGCGGCTCAAAGAGTGGATCAAGCCCGCCATCGAGCTGCTGGCCGGCATTCCGTCGGTTGTTCTTGGCTTTTTCGGCCTGATCGTGATGGCCACATTCCTGCAAAACGTGTTCGGCTACGCCTCACGGCTGAATGCCCTTGTGGCCGGGATTGCCTTGGGCCTGGCCGCGTTGCCGGTGATCTTCTCGATCGCCGAGGACGCCCTGACCAGCGTGCCGCGCACGTACACCGAGGCCGCCCTGGCGCTGGGGTCTTCGCGGTGGCAGGCGGCCTGGCAGATCGTGCTGCCTGCCGCGGTGCCCGGCGTGTTCGCCGCGGTCGCGCTCGGCTTCGGCCGCGCGATCGGGGAGACGATGGTGGTGTTGATGGCGAGCGGCAACGCCAGCATCCTCTCCTGGAGTTTGTTCGATTCGACCCGCACCATCACGGCCACCATTGCGGCCGAACTGGCCGAGACAGTTTTTGGCGGACATCACTACCGCATTCTGTTCCTGCTGGGGGCTGTGCTTTTCGCCGTGACGTTCCTTGCGAACCTCGCCGGCGACCTGGTCATCCAGCGGCTCAAGAAGCGGCTGGAAGGCAAACGTTCGTGAGGCGCGGCGCGGCCATTTCAAATTCAGAGCACACATCGCAGAATTGAACTCGAGAGCCCATGACGAGCGATCCGACTTTACGGTGAAGTCGTTCGACTGGGTGTCGTTTTTCTGCACGGGGCTGACCGGGCTGGCGACACTGTTGATTCTGGCGATCCTGGCGGTGATCCTGGGCAACATTGCCATGCACGGCTGGCCGGCCATCTCCTGGCGCTTCGTCAGCGGGGGCACGGAGTCGGACATGTTCGACGTCACCAAGGCCGGAATATTCCCGATGATCTTCGGCACTTCGGCGCGGGTGATTCTGATGACCATCTTCGTGATTCCGGTGGGCGTCGTCACGGCGGTTTACCTGACCGAATACGCGCACACCACCTCGCCGATCACGCGCGTCATCCGCGGCGCGGTCAACAACCTGGCCGGCGTGCCCTCGATTGTGTTTGGGCTGTTTGGACTGGGATTTTTCATCGGCTTTGTGGGCGGCGGCATGGACGCGCTTTTCTATCCGGACAATCCCAGACCGCTATGGGGGAAGGCGGCCCTGATCTGGGCGTCGATGACTCTGGCCGTGATGACCCTGCCAGTGGTCATCGTGGCCACTGAAGAGGCTTTGCGGGCCATCCCGTTGGGGCTGCGCGAAGCCAGCCTGGCGCTCGGGGCCACCAAACTGCAGACAATCGTCAAGATCGTTCTCCCCAACGCCCTGCCGGGCATCATGACGGGCGGCATTCTTGCCGTGAGCCGCGCCGCCGGCGAAGTGGCGCCGATTCTCTTCACTGGCGCGGCGTATTTCATGGCCGATTTGCCGAAGTCGCTGACCGACCAGTTCATGGACCTCGGTTACCATGTCTTCGTCCTCTCGACACAGTCTCCCAACATCGACAAGACCCGGCCGATCCTCTATGGAACCGTGCTCGTGCTCGTGGCCTTGACCTTCGCGCTCAACTTCGTGGCGATCCTGATCCGCGCCCGCATTCGGCGTCATTTGCGGGCGGTGCACGGCTGACCCCTCCTGCCTATGGCGGAACACCTCACCCCAACAATCCGCGTCGCGGCGGGCCTCCGCCAGGGCGGCGACGCCGCGTCGGCGGCCGCCACGCCGCTCATCCGCATCGAGAATCTCAGCTTGTACTATGGCCGCGCCAAGGCCCTCAGCAACATCACGCTGAGCATTCCGGAGCGGTTGGTCACGGCCTTCATCGGGCCGTCCGGGTGCGGCAAGTCGACGCTGCTTCGTTGTCTGAACCGGATGAACGATCTGATCGACAACGTGCGCATCGAAGGGCGCGTGGCCATTCACGGGCACGATCTCTATGACGCGAAGACCGACGTGATCGAGTTGCGAAAGCGGGTTGGGATGGTTTTCCAGAAATCCAATCCATTCCCGAAAAGCATTTACGAGAACATCGCCTACGGCCTGCGGCTGCGCGGGATGCGCGACCGCCGGATGCTTGATGAGACGGTCGAGCGCAGCCTGCGCCAAGCGGCCCTCTGGGACGAAGTGAAAGACCGCCTCCACGCCAGCGCGCTCGGCCTGTCCGGAGGCCAGCAGCAGCGCGTCTGCATCGCCCGCGCCATCGCCATCCAGCCGGAGATCCTCCTCATGGACGAGCCGGCGTCCGCCCTCGATCCGCTTGCCACCGCGCGAATCGAGGACCTGATTCTGGATTTGAAGAAGGAGTTCACGATCGTTATCGTCACGCACAACATGCAGCAGGCGGCCCGCATCTCGGATTCCACCGCATTCTTCTACCTGGGGGAGCTGATCGAGTTTGACGCGACCCGCCGCCTGTTCACCAACCCTGCCAGGAAACAGACTGAAGATTACGTCACCGGCCGTTTCGGCTAGAATCCTCTTGTATGGAACATTTCGAACACGAGCTGTCGGTGCTCAAACAGCGGCTCCTTGTCATGGCGAGCTACGCGGAAAACGCGGTCAACCGGGCGGTCGAGGCCTTGCGGAACCGCGACGACGCCCTCGCCCAGAAGGTGAAGGAAGACGACACCGTTCTGGACGAGTTGGAGATGGAGTTGGACGAGCTGGCGATCGGCCTTCTGGCCCAGGCCCCATTGGCTTCGGATCTCCGCCTCATCACGGTGGCGATGAAGATCACACAGAACCTCGAACGGGTGGGGGATGAGGCCACTAAGATCGCCAAACGCACCCGCGAGTTGAACCAGGAACCGCCCCTGAAGGCCGCGTCGGCCCTCCCTCAGCTCGCCGAACGCGCCGTCCGGATGCTCCGCAACGCGCTCGACGCCTTTGTCTCGGGCAACACCGCCGCGGCCCGGGCCTTGGTCGCCGAGGACAAGGAGGTCGACGCCCTCAACAGGCAAATCCTGGCCGAGCTCGAAGCCGTCATGGCCGAGAGCCCGCAGAACATCAAGCGCTGTCTGAACCTGATGGTGGTCTCGCGCAGCCTCGAGCGGGTTGCCGACCACGCCAAGAACGTCGCGGAGGAAGCCGTCTACTTGCGCGAAGCCGTCGATATCCGGCATTCCCACCCGTCCGCTGCACCGCCCGCGTGACACGTCCGATGAAAGCCAGGATTCTCGTCGTCGATGACGAGCCCGATGCTCTCGAGCTTGTCGAGTTCAACCTGCGCCAGGCCGGCCACGAGGTCACGGGCGCCGAGGACGGAGCGGAGGCGCTCGAGAAGGCCCGGGCCTCGATGCCCGACTTGATTGTGCTCGATGTCATGCTTCCCGAGATGAGCGGCATCGAGGTCTGCAAGGTTCTTCGACGTGATCCCGCGACCGCCGGCATCCCGATCATCATGCTGACGGCGAAGGCGAGCGAGATTGACCGGGTGCTGGGGCTCGAACTGGGCGCCGATGATTACGTCACCAAGCCGTTCAGCCCGCGCGAACTGGTCCTGCGCGTCAAGAATGTCCTCCAGCGCCATCAACAGAAGGTCTCCCGGCCCGAGCGCTTCGCCTTCGGCGACCTGGTCATCGACCGTCCCAGGCACGAAGTCCTCTGGAAGGGCAAGGCGATCGAGCTGACCGCGACGGAGTTTCGTCTGTTGACCGTTCTTGCCGAACGGGCCGGGCGGGTGCAATCCCGCGATCAACTTCTCCAGGATGTCTGGCACTACGAGAGCCTGATCGACACGCGCACCGTCGATACGCACATGCGTCGGCTGCGGGAAAAGCTCGGCCCGGCGGCCAAGCACCTCGACACCGTTCGCGGTGTCGGATATCGGTTTGTCGAATGACAAACCGCGCGTTTCTGCCGCGGGACGCCCAAGCGGGCCTGCTTTGCCCGGGCCCGGGCCTTTGTGTCCTCGACCCGGCATGGGATTTCCGGGCTGGGCATGGCGCATGGGCCTGACATGACCTGAGCATCCGGTGCTATGGAAATGCCGCTGATCCTCCTTCTGACCGCGGCGCTGATTGCGACGCAGGTGTATTGGCATCGCAGGCTCGCGCGTCAGGAAGCCTGCTCGCGCGGCGAGGGCGACGCCCTGCGCCAACGCCTGGGGGAGACGGAGACGCGCGCGCGGGCCGAGCAACACGCCCTTCTGAACAGCATGGTCGACGGGGTTCTCTGGCTTGATGCGAAGGGGTGCATCCGACTCGCCAACGACGCGTGCGCCGGTCTCCTTGGCCTCGGCGGCGAGTTCGCCGGGCGCCCGTTGATCGAGGCCGTCCGCTCGCACGAGCTGGCGTCGCTGGTCGAGCGTCTGGCCCGCGAGCCTGTCGTGCGCGGCTTCGAGCTGAAGCTGCCGGGCGCCGAGGAGCGGTGGATCGCGGTCAACGCCGCCGCCCTGCGGGATGGCGACGAGGAATCGGGCGGTTTGATTCTTGTCTTTCATGACCTGACGCGTCTCAAGCAGCTCGAGCGGACCCGCCAGGAATTCGTGGCCAACGTCAGCCACGAGCTGCGCACCCCGCTCTCGTTGATCCAGGGGTTTGCGGAATCGCTGCTCGGAGGCGCCAAGGACGATCCCGCGCTGAACGAGAAGTTTCTGCGCATCATCGACCGCAACGCGCAGCGTCTGGCCCTGCTGACTGAGGATCTGCTCACCATTTCCGAGCTCGAGGCCGGTCGCTCGCAACTGAAGATCGAGCCGGTGGATCTCCGATCCCTGGTGGGCGAGGTGTTCGAGGAATTCCAACCCCAAGCCGCCGCCAAACAGGTCGAGCTCGAGAGCGATTTGGCGCCGGTTGTCGTTTCGGCCGACCGCGGACGGCTTCACCAAGTGCTGTCGAATCTGATCGACAATGGGATCAAGTACGGGCGGGTCGGCGGGGTTGTCCGCGTGGGGGCCGATTCGGCGGCCGCGGACGAACTCGAAGTGCGTGTCGCCGACGACGGCCCCGGGCTGCCGCCCGAGGCATTGAACCGTGTCTTCGAGAGGTTCTACCGGGTCGACAAGGCGCGTTCGCGCGAGGAAGGGGGAACCGGGCTGGGGCTGTCGATTGTCAAGCACATCGTCCAGGCCCACGGCGGGCGTGTCTGGGTCGAGAGCGCTCCAGGTCGGGGCGCGACCTTCAAGTTTCTTCTACCGCGCGCGCCGATGCCGGCAGGCGGACCGGGTTGAGTTCCCGGGCCCCGATCTCACCGCAGGTCCTGCAACAAGAGCCGCGCGCTGATGCGGGCGGATTCGAAGATGACCGGCAACCCGCTGCCCGGATGGGTTCCGCCGCCGACCAGGTACATGCGCTCGAATTCCTCGAACCGATTGCGCGGGCGCAGGTGGAGCATCTGGCCCAAGTTGTGGGCCAGGTTGAAAGTCGCCCCACGATAGACGCCGACATTCTGCTCCCAGTCGACTGGGGTCAGGATGCGCTCGAACCGGATGCGCTTCTCGATGTCAGGAAGCCCGAGCTTGGCCAGTTGCCGCAAGGCCACCCGACGATACCGGTCGCGCTCCCTGGTCCAGTCCAGGTTCGGGTGCTGATGGCTGACGGGCACGAGCAGGTAGAGCGCGCTGTGACCGGGCGGCGCCATGGTGTCGTCGATGCCGGACGGGTTCTCGACATAGAACGACGGATCGTCTGTCAGGACATGGCGCCGTTCGATGTCCTCGAGATTCTGGCGGTAGTTCTCCGCGATGTAGATGTTGTGGTGCTCGAGTTGGTCGCATCGGCCCTCGATGCCCAGGTAGAGCATGAACGTCGAGCATGAGAACCGCTTGCGCGCGATGGTCGCGTCGGTCCATCGCCGACGCAGCCGGTTCGGGACCAGCGTGGTCATTGCATGCGCGAAGTCGGCGTTCACAACGACGGCATCGGCGCGATGCTCGCCTTGGGCCGTGCGCGCGCCGATCGCCCGCCGGCCCTCGAAGAGAATCTCCTGGACCGGCTCGCCCAGCCGGATGCGCGCGCCCAGTTCCTTGGCGACCCGCGCCATGCCGCGCGTGAGTTCGCTGCAGCCGCCGGTCGGATGCCAGATGCCGTGCTCGTATTCGAGATAGGAGAGAATCGAGAACAGGCTGGGACACTGGAAGGGGGACATGCCCAGGTACTTGGACTGAAAGGTGAAGGCCAGTTGCAGGCGCGGATCGGCGAAGTAGCCGGCCAGTTCGGCATGCAGCGACTTCAACGGCTTGAGGTAGGGCAGCACCGCGAGGAGGCGGGTCTGCAGGAGATCGGTCCAGCTCAGGAAAGGCGACTGCAGGCACGGGGCAAACTTCTCGAGCTTCAACCGGTTGTCGTTCATGAACCGGCGGAACTGGGGGCCGTCCGCCGGCGCCAGCTTGGCAATGGCGGCGACCATGCGCTCGACATCCGACGTGCAGACCAGTTCCCCGCCGGCGCCGAAGATGAGACGGTACTGGGGATCGAGCTTCCGCATCGGCACCTCGCGCTTCAGGTCGCGTCCGACTTCGGCGAAAATCTCCTCGAGGATCTGCGGGTAGAGGAAGAAGGTTGGGCCCAGGTCGAATCGGTACCCCTGACCTTCGATCGGCGAGGTGCGTCCCCCAACGCGCGGCTCCTTCTCGAGGATCGTGACTTCCACCCCGGCCTTGGCCAGCAGCATGGCGGTGGCGAGACCCCCCGGACCGGCTCCGACGATCAATACGCGTTGCGGCATGGGCAGGTGCATAGCTGAAAAGGGCGCGCCTGACAATCCCAACCGGTAACCCGCTTGTTTGCGTCCCGTCCGTGCACGGGGGCGATGAGATTTCGCACGATGTCTGCCATGCGGGTTAGAATCCGCTTGGAGAACGGACTGTGGCGACGTACAAGTCGGTCCGTCCTATGCCGCGTTCGATGCCACTGATGATGCTGTGTGCTGCCCTGTTGGCGCAGGCGGATGAGCGCGCGAATCGACTGGTTGGCGCGGGGGTTGCGGAGTTCAACGCCGCCTATCAGGCCTGGGACGGCGCCCGTTTCGCGGCGGCATCCGAACTCTTTCGCCAGGCCGTCAGCCATGCGCCGGCGTCCGGCGCTGCCTTGTACTGGCTGGGGACGACCGAGTTCCATCGCATGCTGCGCCTCGAGACCGAGGTTTCGACGCGCGCCCGGAAGTCCGAAGTCGACGCCGCGCGCGAGGCAGCCCTGAGCGCGCTGACGCGGGCGGTCCAACTGGACGAACGCCATGCGGAGAGCCATGCATTGCTCGGGACGCTGTATGGCATGAAGATCGGCGGCAGCCTGTTGCGCGCCGCGCAATACGGGCCACGGGTCCAGAAGCACTGCAAGAAGGCTCTCGAACTGGGCGCGGACAATCCGCGCGTGCGCTACCTGATCGGCACCTGTCAGTTTCACGTCGCGAGGAGGCCCGCGGCGCGGCGCGAGGCGCTGGCGACGTTTCTGGAGGCCGAGAAGCTTTTTGTCCTCGAAGCGCGGCGGCCTGTGGGGCCGCTCGAGCCGCGGTGGGGGCGGAGCAGTTGCCTCACGTTCATCGGGCGGACCTATGAAGCACTCGGCGAGCGGGCGGAGGCTGCGGATGCCTTCCGCCGGGCGCTTGCGGAGCATCCGGCCGATCACTGGGCCAAGGAAGGTTTGGAACGCGTCACCGCCAACCCATGAAAGAACCTATGAGCAGGAAGCACGTCGCGGTCATCGGCTCCGGACTGGGGGGATTGTCGGCCGCCATTTCGCTGGCCCAGGCAGGGTACGCGGTCACCATCCACGAAAAGAACGGTCGGATTGGGGGGAAGCTCAACGTGCTCAGGGAGCGGGGCTACAGCTTCGACCTGGGCCCGTCGATTCTCACCTTGCCGCACATCTTCGAGCGGCTCTTCGAGGGCTCGGGTCGGAAGATGAGCGATTACATCCCCATCCGCCCGCTGCGCCCGCACTGGCGCAACTTCTTCGAGGACGGCACGGTGGTGGATCTGGTTCCCGAGCCGGAAGGGATGGCGGCGGAGGCCCGCAAGGTCGGCGAGGATCCGGCCAACGTGCAGCGGTTCCTGAAGTACTCGGCTGATCTCTACGATCTCGTCAACAAGGGCTACTTCGAGCAGGGGCTCGACACATCGAAGGACTTCGCCCGGTTTTACGGGTTCTGGACGTTCGCGCAGTTCGATCTGTTGCGGACCATGCACGGCGGCGTCAAGCGGTTCCTCAAGACCCGCCATATGCAGGATGTGTTCGAC